>Ga0307513_10000729_pt1 | contig 47240 bp, 51 predicted proteins | sample 15_EM_MG_FD_202174 | JGI IMG/M metagenome (GOLD analysis project Ga0307513, IMG submission 202174) | Populus trichocarpa ectomycorrhiza microbial communities from riparian zone in the Pacific Northwest, United States - 15_EM | ecosystem: Host-associated > Plants > Roots > Unclassified | place...
GAACAGTCTATGTATGTCACCCTCCCCCCTCCCGTCCCGTTGCGTTAATCTCCGCTCCTCATTTGAATCGACCTTTTTTTTTCTCTCCGTTTCCGGTCTGACGGGTTTGAATTGGCGCTGAAGGCGAGGACCGCCCTTAATATCGATACGGGTCGCGGGCGTGGGGGATCTGTGTACGGGAAGGTTCGAGAACCGGGTGTGAGGTGGATAGGAGTTCCGACCGGTGCCATTGCCTCTAGGTCGGTTCACTCTTCGGCGGCGTTTTCGAAGCAGCTGAGCGATGGGGAGCGCCGCGCGGAGGGTGTACCGACTAGTTCGATTGTGGGTAGGGGGGTCGTTGTTGAGTGGGGACCGAGTGGGAAGTCGCGGTTGTGTGTCGTTTCGTGTGTCCGTCGCTTGCGTGTGGGGTGCTGATGTTGACGGATAGTCATAATATTTGGTTGAGAGATCATTGCAGGTGTTTGGAGTGTTATCACCCCGTTACGAAGCAGAGGCTGTTGGATACTTTCGACGTGAGTGGTTTTTGGTGTTCCCGCTCCATCCTCTGTGACGATTTGCGTATTTTCTGATCGTGGTCCTCGCATCTGTTCAGATCCCGGCTGATATTGCCCCTTTAAGTGTGGAATCCAAGTCCTATGGATTGGAAGTAACGTGTAGGTGTTGGGGAGTATTGTTGACCGGGGTTAGTCCGTCCTGATACGCTCTGAGGCCAGGGCCGGCTTCGACTCCACATTTGTCGGTTTATCCTTGGTCGTGGCTGCGAGAACATTCGTATGATCCTCCCGCGAAGCGTGGGGTTGAGAGCATGGCTGCGTCAGGGTGAGTCGGTCCCACTTCACGGTTGGGGACGATCGTTAAATGTTTGGTGATATTCAGGAAGGTCGTTTGGGGATCGAGCATCGCGAAGGATCCGCCGACTGTGACTTACGAAGAAACCATGACGGACCAAGGGCTCTTCAAGTGGCTTTCTAAAGTGGTGAGCAATCATCATCACACACCATTATAAAATGACCTACAGTTTTGATGTTTACCGTTAGGACAAGTTTGGGTTCTGCTTCGTCATTGGTGTCCCTGCCACACCCGAGGACACGGAAAAGCTCTCGGAGCGGATAGGTTTCATTCGGGAGACTAAATGTATGCGCCAATTGCATAGCGGATATCCGTGAATCTCTGACGTTCAGTCCTCAGATGGAAAGTTTTGGGAGTTCACTGCTGACTTGGCGAAGGGCGATACGGCGTATACCAATATCGCTCTCGATGCGCACACCGACAACACGTATTTCGTGCGTCGATACACAATCGACTACGTGTTATGTTTACTGAAACAGCACATTGGACACTTTAGACGGATCCCTCCGGACTGCAACTCTTTCACCTTCTCTCACACACGGACGGTTCAGGAGGGGCGACGCTCCTCGTCGACGGATTCTACGTGGCCTCAATCTTGAAAGACCTTCACCCGGGGTTATACTCCCTCCTCTCCACCGTCCCGATTCCAGCACACGCAGCTGGAGACGAAACGGCGATTTACCAGGCTTCGCCGAAATCCGGGTACCCGGTTTTGAATCACGATCCTGCGACGAGGGAGTTGCACCAGGTGAGGTGGAATAACGACGATAGGAGCGTGATGGATCGTTTGGATCCCAAGGTCGTTGAAGAATGGTGTGGAGGGGATGATTCTATGCCCGTGTGATTGGCGCTGAGTTTTCTCTTTCATAGGTACGAAGCGATCAGGACGTGGAATAGGTTATTGAAGAGCACCGACTCTGAGTATTGGGTGCAGTTGAGTCCTGGTACGGCGGTCGTGGTCGATAACCACCGCGTATTGCATGGACGTTCGTCGTTTGATGGGAGGCGCAGGATGTGTGGAGCATATATTGGGTTGGACGAGTATCGATCCAAGTTAGCTGTCCTGAAGGAGAGGTTCGACCCTGACCGTGTCACGGCAGAGACGAGAGACCCATCGAGTGGCGGGAGCGTGTGGGGTCCTGCTCTGTGATCATGCAGATGTGGGTCGTGTTGGTAGGCAGTGGTGGGCGGGCGTGGCGGAGATCATTCGGGAGTGCACTGTGTCTAATCGATATCGACGCCAGGGTATCGATAACCTCACAGTTCGAATAGCACAAATCCAGGGCTCCTCACATCGTTACCGCTGGAGCCAGTATTCAATTGCATTTCGTAGGTGTCACTGTCCACAGGCCCCTCGCGAAATACAGTGTCGAATGTATTTCAGTGGGGGTTTTATTTTCTATGGAGTAAACACTCTTGGCTGCGACACCTTCGCAGGTGCACTGCAGGGTAAATTGGGTACTAAGATCCCAAAAAAAAAAAGGACAGGGTGAGAGCGGAAGCAGAAAGTCCATGTGTATAAAAAGTCCCCTCGATATCCTCGTCAGGAACCGCACGAATGTGACTAGGCTCGGGTCCTGGCGAGGACAGGGGAATCGGGTCCGACGTTCACCTCAGGGATCGGTTCCTCGATACAGCTGTTCCAGTTGGTGGGGGTGAGATCGTTGGGCTCGGTCACCCGAGTGAGAACAGGGCCACTGGGAAGGGTGACCTCGGTTCGGATCGAGCTGTCGGGATTGCTGATCTCTTTGGGGACTGGACCGTAGGAATTATCTTGTGGTCGTGTCAAAGATCGGACAGGGATCGTCGTAAGTCGAACAGATTGAGCGAACGCGCGGGGGTAGGACGAAACGGAGCAACATGCACTAGCAATAAAGAACTGGGCCAAATGGATGGAGAGAACGACTAGGAACTTTGCTAATGTACTAAAACCGGGACAGACGTAGAACCTTCATCCATCCGAACCGTGACATCAACCAGCATGGAGCAGTAGAAGAGCCGAATCCGCTCAAATATATTCAGGATGCGATGGTGCTGAACCCCAAACGGTTTCCAGAGTATCCGACGCAGACACAGAGATAAGTGGTTTCCGTAGCAATCTGTTACCAACGGGAATAGTCAAGTCGGTCGCCACCAAGCGTGAAAGCGGTCGTTGGGGGTGGCGGACAACGTTGGATGTGTCAGTGATGGTAGCAGGAAAGGCGTCGAAAACAAGGAACTCCAACCCGAACATCAACGTCGAGCACCCATCTTTCGAGGTGAAGAAAAAAACTCTGCATCGGTGCTTCCGTTCTTGATGGAGGATGAAGAAGGGGGTGGGCCTGAGACCGAGAATGGTCACTGATTGTATGCAGCGCGGAGGGGTCCCCGTGTTGGTTTGTTGGTGTTATGAACTGTTCGGCGCCGTGCCCATCGCTAAATACTGCTCTCATCCGCCACGGCCCGAGATATAAACGAGGTGTTGTGAACTTAGCCTCCGAGGTTTTGAACGCGGTCGGCTATGCATGGATTCAGAGATATCACCTTCGGAGTGAGCAGTCCATGAACGTTGAACAGTCAAGGGTAGAACCTCGGGTGCCGGATGTGGGAAAACTTGAGGTCGTGACGGTTAGTGGCCCCTCACCAAACGTTGGGTAGCGTTATTGAGCGTACATACTGTGTAGACGGATCACTAAAAAACGGGCCGATACGGACGGGGAAACGCTTGAGGGAAAAGTATGGGTGACATGATTCAAGTTAGCCAGGGCTGTCTGGAAGCAACAGAGAAGATGCTGGGAGATGCGCGTGGACGGGGAGCAGTTCGACGTTCTCGATGGATCCGCGGGACAACGTGTTGCATGCTGAGCGCCTCTGGTGAACTTGGCGCTGGGTAGCGCTTGCTGGAGATCCGGGCGGAAAAAAGCCACGTGTCGGACTATCGTCCTACCACATCACCGTCCATCTTCCACACTGCCCCTGCGAAGACATGAAGTTCCGAAAGTCCCTCCATAAAGTTCGGGAGAAGGTGAAGCACGGTCTATCGAAAATTGGAGACAAGCTAGAGAGAGGTGGGGCCAACGTCGGCGGCAAGGATTTCGACCGCCCGGCCTTATCTTTGCAATCAGAGGGCGAGATCAGAGGAGAAGACAGCAAGGCCAGTGGAGAAGACCATCCAGCTCCGCGATTGGTAGTTGAAACGGGACGCGGCCTGGGAGAAAGCAGCCAGAGTGGTCCCCATCTGGATCCACACGTGGAGGTTGAGAGTGGGTCTGGTCGAGGAGAAGACCGAGCCGATGCCCCCCGATCGGATGTTGGGAACGGGACACCTACTCCTTCCATCTTGAGAGGTGTGGAATCCGAGGGTATGTGAACTACACTGCTCCAGCTACTGCCTCTGATAGATGGTGTAGACAATCCAGCGGCTCCTGATCAAGTCCATGGCGATGCCGCTACATCTAAGGACGAATCGAGCTGGAAATCTACCGCGACCTCCACGGCCAAATTATTCCTCCGCACGGTGGAAAGAGCTTCAGATGCCTTCCCCCCGCTCAAATCCGTTGCTGCAGGGCTATGCGCTATTCTGGATAGTTGCGAGGTATGGTCCGCCTCCGTTTGCTCGATCTGAGATGCTCACGGTTCTCCCAGCAAACAACGGTCAACAAACAAACGATAGAGTCGTTGGGATCCCGGGTCGAAGTGCTTGTTGAATCGCTTTGCACACCTGCTTCCGAGAATGATTTCAAGGAGAAAACGAGGAGAAATAAGTTGGCACGGTAAGCCCACCCTCTCCGGGATCGGGAGTTGGGGCTGACGGACGGGGATCTCCAGGAAATTGGATGATGTCGGCAAGGCCCTGGACCCAATGACAAGTCAAAAAGATATCGTGCAATTCCTGAACAACGCCGAGAACGCACGAAAACTCAACGATCTTGTGGATGATATTCACGAGGCTGTGATAGAATATCAGGTTTGCACTCCGAAAGCACTCGCTCTCATCGAACCTAACATATGCTTCAGACTTCCTTACAACAAAGCATCTACAACAACACCTGTCAGTTAATCGTGAGTTTTCCCCCTCAACCGTCTACCTATGCATAGTGACCGGCCAACAGGATAGGGCGGATCTGGCCCTGCTCAACAGCATGTTTCACGTTGCAGACGCTAGCCATCTCTGTGGAGATAGACAAGGGTGCATGAAGGGGACCAGGAGGGACGTCCTCTTCCAGCTCGAACAGTGGCTAAAGGACAAAGAAGACAAACGGGTGTTCTGGCTCAACGGTCTCGCCGGGACAGGAAAGTCAACCATCGCTCAAACGTTCGCGGAGATGTGTTTCGCAGACGGGAAGCTGGGGGCCAGTTTTTTCTGTTCGCGCGATTTCGAAGAAAGGAGCAACCTTCGATCTATCTTCCCTACCCTCTCCTTCCAGCTCGCTCACCGGTATCCGCTCTTCCGACAAGAGTTACTTCCGGTCTTGGCGAAAAATCCTGACATTGGGAGGGAATCGCTCTGTTCGCAGATGGAAAAACTCATCGTTGACCCATTCCAAGCAATGCAAGCCCCAACCATCGTCGTTATCGATGCCCTCGACGAGTGCCGAGACGAGGAGCCCGCGTCCGTGCTCCTGTCCGTCCTCTCCCGTTATGTGGATGACATCCCGCTCGTCAAGTTCTTCATCACTGGCAGGCCCGAACCTCGAATTCATTCTGGATTCCGTTTGGTGTCACTTCATCCTCACACGGACGTACTCAGGCTCCATGAGGTTGAACCTACCCTGGTGGACAATGATATCAAGCTTTACTTGAAAACCCGGTTTACCGAGATTGCCAAGAACCGACATGACTGTGGCCTTGGAGAGGATTGGCCGGGTCCACACAACGTCGATATCCTCTGCAAGAAAGCAGCCGGGTTTTTCATCTACGCTTCGACGGTTGTCAAATTTGTTGCATCCCGCCACTACCCACCCGACGAAAGACTTGCTCTCATCATTTCGCTTTCACAAGACACTACTCACGAGGGAAAGTCGGGTGTTGACCTCCTCTATACCCGAGTTCTGGAGGAAGCTTTCCACGATGTGGATTCCTACAACCATGAACTCTACTCACGTTTCAAATCTGTGGTGGGGGCAGTGATCCTCATTTTCCATCCACTCTCCATCAAGGCCCTCTCTGATCTCCTCAGGGACTGTGGCACCCCATCCAGAATCTCCAGTGCCCTGTGCACCCTCCATTCCCTCCTTCTGATCCCAGACAGTGCAGAGGACCCAGTCAGGATCTTCCACAAATCATTCCCAGACTTCCTCACAGATCCAAGACGGTGCACTGACACTCGGTTCTTTATAGACCCTTCAACTCATCACAATGAGATTTTACTTTCATGCCTCAATGTGATGAAGGAGAGGTTGAAGAGGAATATCTGCAATCTGGATGGCCAGGTTATCCTCAGCAAGGTTAAGGATCTTCCCACACAAAGGGCTACCTACATTGGGGATTCCCTGGGATATGTATGCTGCTTCTGGACAAAGCATCTTGCAAAGGTTTCCAGTGGCAGTGATGGAATTGAAGAAGTATATAAGGCAATCAACAAGTTCTTTGAGACTGGATTTCTGTTTTGGGTTGAGGTCCTCACCCTCATGGGAAAGCTTGATGATGCTGTTTATGCTCTCAATGACATCCAGCAATGGTACATGTTGGTGAGCCATACATTTTTGAAACTCTAGCTGAAACCTATGCTGATATCTGCTCAGACAGGGGTTCCTGACAAGTGGACAAGTGATAGCAAGCATTTCATCCTGGAGAACTATGATGCAATCTGCAACTCCCCTCCCCAAATATATGACTCTGCCCTCATACTTTGCCCCTCCTTATCCTGGCTTTATGGATGCTATAGTGAAAAGTTTCCTTCAAAAGTCAAGGTAGTGGTGGGACCAGCTGAATGGGGAGCATGCACCCGCACAGTTTCCTGTATTAATGACTATACAGCAACCCTTGCATACCATAACAACACTATTGCTACTTGCTTGGGCAATAACATCACCATCTTTAATGCATTGACAGGCAGCCAGACTGCTGTTCTCTCTGGGCATACTAAGTATGTTATCTCTGTTGCCTTCTCATCAGATGGGACATTGCTTGTGTCTGGAAGTGGTGATAAAACCATCAAGCTCTGGGATGTCCAGACTGGTGGAGTTGTCAAAACTTTCTATGGCCACACTGAGACAATCCTCTCTGTCTCCATCTCAGTAACCAACACCATGATTGCTTCAGGATCTAGAGATGAAACAATTCGTTTGTGGAACATTGGGACAAGGGAGTGTCTTGTCATATATGCACACAATGATAGAGTTACAACTGTCACCTTCTCCCCTGTAAATCCTCAACTCCTCCTGTCTGCATCCAGGGATGGTACTGTGCAAAAGTGGGACATAGATGGTAATCAGATTTGTTCCCCAATTCCTGGCTCCCATGTTGCATTCTCCCCAGATGGCACTCAGTTTGTTTCATGCAAAGAGACAGTTGTTACCATTTGGAACACTGATTCTGGAGAAGCTGTAGCACAGTTCCACCTGGCCCATACCAAATTTAGCCATTGCTGTTTCTCTCCTGATGGGAAGCTCATTGCTTGTGCCAGTGGTCATACTATCTACCTTTGGGACATCACTGGACCAGTCCCTCACCTCATCAAGACCCTTGTTGGACACACAGATCCAATCACCTCTCTCATCTTTCCCACCCTCACCCTCATCTCAGCATCTTATGATAAATCAGTCAAGTTCTGGGAGATTGGTGCCTCATCAACAAACCCAGTTGGACCTCATACAGAGTCTGCATCACTTACCTCATCCCCAATCAGGGCTGTCAGCCTACAAGCAAAGGATGGGTTGGCTTTCTCAGTTGATTCAGCAGGAGTGGTGAGGACCTGGAGCATCCTGACTGGCCTATGCAAGGAATCCTTTGAAACTCAAGCCAAGGACATTGTGACAGGGGACATCCAACTGATTGGTGGCAGATTTGTCATTGTTGGAAGCAAATTTCATCCTGACCAGGGCTGGAAGGTTCATGTCTGGGATGCTAAGGAAATTGAACTCCAAACAATGGAAGGGACTAGAATGGACCAACCTAGAGGTCTTAGGATATCAGGAGATGGATCCAGAGTTTTTTATGTGGATGACTATCACCTTCGAGCCTGGTCTACACAGATGGGGGAGCCTGTAGGCAAGGAACCACTAGGATCAAAACATCCATATCACCTTGACCCCCTCTGGATAGATGGTTCAAAAGTGTTGGTTCGCTGTGAGGGATCATCAACCCTATGCTGGAATTTTGGGATTCCAGGCTCAACCCCCATTAAGATATCTCCAACATCCTTGGATAGGCCCCATTTGGATTTTGTTGGCATTACAAGCCAGTTAAATGCTGGTCAGATTAGGATTGAGGATGTAGCTGTAGGAAATGTAGTTTTCCAGCTGTCTGGTAGAATGCCTTATGCTGCACAGTGGGATGGTCAGTATCTCATTGTTGGCTATGGGACAGGAGAAATCTCAATTCTGGATTTCAGTCATGTGCTTTCTTAGTAGTGATATGTAGTCTGTATAACATCCTGTAACTATATTCACTATGTAGAGTGAACTTTTGATAATGGATATCTACCCATTCTGACCAATACTTGCAACCCTCTCACTATAAGCCACATACAACATATGGGAAGGCTATATACTGATACTGACCAGGTGTGTACCATTGTCTGGCACTTTTATATACACCCATTCAAGGGTTTGCTGACAGTGAGGACTATGGGAGGGAGGAGATCAGACATGACATCAGTGTATAGTCTTGATAATTGTCAACCAGTAACTTTGTTGACCCATCATACTGGGATTTATCCCAATAACTCCTGGACACAATGTGTGTGTAGGTTACAACAAGTACATATGTAAAGTAAAATAAGAATGGTATAATGAGGACTCAGTTCAAACTCCCCCTTAGTGCTCCTCAACCTGCCTACTACTGGATAGATTTGAGTACAAAGCCTTTGAGGTTTCCACACAATCATGACTCCTGCATATCATGTCCCAACACTCCAACAATGTACACTTTGGTCCCTCCCTCTGGATATGTCACCCTCACAAAGTCCTCAACCATCTTCATGTTTACATTCAACCCTATATCAACTGACAATCCTCCACTCTCTGCGAAGCACCATGTTTAGCACCCATAGTGTATGGACTCAGCCAAGGATTTGACGATTTCAGGAGACTCGATTCGGACAGTGATGGCAGGCCCGTTGTTGATTGTGTTTGGTTTGAAGATGTCACTGAACAAACCTGCAGCAGTGGATGGGACTCTTGCAACTTTGAGAGCTGTCCCGGCTTGTTCTCTGGAAGAGTCAGTTCCAAAGCCGTAGCTTGAGACGAAGATGACGAACTTTGGCTGGAGCGGATGGGGATGACGAAGGTGGCGAGCTCTGGGCCGTAGTTCCCCATCACTATGTCTGCTTGCTTTGATTTACCTGGGTATATTTCATCCGTGTTCAGATCAGCTTGTGGAGCGAACAATAGTGGTCCTCTAAACGTAGATTGGAATCCTGGCAAGGGAGGTTCAATTCCGTAGAGGGTCCGGCAGAGAACGTGGGTTCGGCGTCCAAAATTGAGGACGTGGGACGCTCCGTGTTTTGTAGGGTACTTGGATCCAATTAGTCCGGTCCGTAGGCGTATCCTTTGATAGCGCTCTCGCTGCGACGACAGCCAGATTATCGAGGTACGCTTGAGCTTTTGGGTGTCCCGGCCCGCCCTCGCAATTCCTGTTTATCGCGCTGATTCCGTATCTCCCTCTCCCAATAATCCGACATCGATATCAATACACGGGTCACAGCCGGCAGGTAGAACCTTCGCACCAATGGAAATGAGGGTATCCCAATGACCCAGGTCCTCGGCTTCCTGCTGAACAATCAAGCTAGCGGCGGTTGCATAGAACTCTACACCCAGCGCAACCTTATGGTGTTTAAGCACGTGTGCGGCAGCAGTGATATACGACACACGTGAGTTTATGCGACTCGCGAGGTATGCCCTTTGGACTCGGATCTTGGAGGATTTTAGTTCGGGAAGCGGAGTGGATATTTTGACGCTGATGGGCCCGGAGACGTGTGGAACGAGGGTTAAGAGGTATGAGGATCAGATGAATAGGTTGGTACGCGATTTTGAGTTCGGAGCGACTACCGCTGATCTGGGGCGCCGACGCGGCTAGCGCAGGGCCGGAAGATGGGATTGAGAACGTTCGTAGCCCCAGTTTCTTGAATCCCCTATCGTGCCACTTCACCGTCGTCTCGCCAACCGGGAAGATACCGACCAGTGCACTCATGCTCGCAATCGTAAGTTGACCGTCGACAGAGGCATGCTCCAACGCTACTCATCCCATCGTACATGTTGCTGTGGCTATCGCTAGCCACGGGGAAAGCGCAACCCTCCCCAACAAGAACTTGGTGGTCGATATCATGTCCCGCGGGGGCGAAGGTCGATCCCATGCCCTTCCGAGCGAACTGCTCCATCGATGCATACTTTGCGAGGTTTTTGGGCGATGTGTTTTAGATGTCGTGGTCTATAGTGAACACGGGCCGCCTAACACTGTACACTCTCGCAACACCGAACCCGCCGAATCTGATTTTCCATCACGATGGAGTGAACCTTCGGTCAGTACATGTGTATCCCAATGCTCCTGAGACGCACGTAGCATCACTACAAGGACGTACTTTGAGATGGCAAGGCCGGTATCATCATACACTATGACGTGTTCAGGACGAATCTCCAGCCTTGGCAACCTTTCCACCTGGAAGCCCCGCGACATACCTCCACACGACCTCGGTCATAGTTTGGGACATCCTGGTCGTTTACGTCGCGACGCCGCGAGGAATGCTGAACATCTTTGGTAGGAAGGCTTACGGATCCACGACCGGCCTCGAGAGATTGAGAAGGGCGGCAGTTTGGATAGAAACGCGGATTTTGGTAGTGGAAATGACTCCGAGCGATTGGCTCCGGGATTAGGCGTTCGGACATTTGCGACCGAAAAATGCGAACGAGAGGGGTATGATCATCAAATCGGCTACGACATATACCACATACAAAACACCACTGAAATTTCCTCAACAACTTTACCCCTGGCGTGCCGGTCAGGTTCTTGTCGTGCGCACTGAGCGCATCGTCAAACTTGTGCGCGGAATCAATGACATGCTCGACCCCGCCTACATAAAAAAGATTCTACTCACGGGGCACGTCGAGGGTCAGCACGACCTATTATCTGCGGTCATCTTTGTGACGTCACTCAAAGACCCCGCAGTGATCTTGGTCCTGATTACCCTGTTGCAGTTTGCTCTCACTGTGGCGGACTTGCAAAGTGGTCTGGGCACGTACTCGTGTCGGTGCCCGGTACCCCCAACCCACGTGGGACGCGTGTAGATGTTCCGTAGCACACTCAAAGTCTCATCCAACTCATCAGGGGCCGGTCCTATCGAGATATAACTCCCTTTCGGGGCGGGACACGCCTCGCTGTACGTTAACAACGGAACGTGCGTGTGTCAAACCGCTTCGGGGGAGATGTCGAGTTTCGATGGAGGGTTCTTGGCCAACACTTCGTATCGGTCGTTTCGTAGAACCGTAGAACTGGACTCCAGTCAGTGTGATCGAGCGTTTGGGTGGGTTGGTATATGCGCACCTCGTCAACACTCAAACTCGTCAGAAACCCGACATTCTTGCTTGGAGCGCTAGCATATACCTTGCACCCGAACGCCTTGGCAAGCTGCATGGCGTGTATCCCTACGTTCGTGGTTCCTCCATTGATGGAAATCCTTTGGTCAGCTTCCAACTTGTTGCCGTCCTGGTACAAGGCTGTGTGAGTGGTCATGCCCACGATGTCAATTGCACTCGCTTCGTCCGATGAAATAATCTCTTACCGGTAAGTAGTTGTCCTAGCTGGAACATACGCGTACTGTGCCAGCGCTCCTTGACCGTTCGTAAATGACTCTGGGCCTAGGGTTTCCGTTCGCATCAGCGATCCCACCCGCGAAGTCGCGCTCGGCGATGCGCTTGAAGAATAAATTTGGGGTCTATCGGATCATTTTGAATCACTATTTGTAAAACAGCATCAGATAGGCAGAGGAGTTTGACGGAAGGGTTTGTGGTTGTGGATCGGCGTACATGGGGTTCAGGGAGGCGGTCTGCACCTTGGCAAGTACACATCCCTTGGGTATTTTCGTCGGGATAGACGCATTTCCTCTACGAGGGCTTCGGACTGGCCGCCCCCCTGCTGACAATTTCCCAGGCGGTCTGGACAGAGGGTAGAACACTGGCAGTTGCCGAGACCGAAGTCGTGAGTAAGTCGATGGAAGGGGGAGGAGCCGTAGCGAGGTAGGGTCATCTACGAGTCGATGACGCGTTGGATAATCGTATGGTGATTTTCGGGTAGGAAGCCGAGAATGTGACCGGAGGCGTACGGGGTGGACCGGGTCTGATGTGGGTCAAGAAATTGGCGGAGAGTTGCGAGGTTGTGCGACCACTGAACGTGAACGTTTGGGCCCTAGGAGTATAGCAGCAACCAGATAGATGATCTATCCCGCCCCAACCCCCGGCCCGGGTACGGTTTCAACGTGTTAACCCATGTATCGCCGCAGATGAAGCGGGAGGGAGTGCGAGAATTTAGAAACCGTCGTCATTCAGAGGTTCCGCCGAAAGTAGAGAGCTGCCATTAGTGTTGGGGGCAGTTGGTCAGCGAAGGATCTGCCCGGCAAGTGGCAGTTCCAGGAGGGTTCTGCCGGGTTGGCAGAGGGTGGCAGAGGGTGGCAGGCCGGCAAACGAAAAAATCATGCATTTTCGTCACTAATCTACATGTGCTTCGTCTCCTAGAATATCTGATAGCCCCCCAGGATGTTAGCAGGGTCCCAGGCCCCAGGTTTCTCAGCACGATCATCATCATGAACCGTCGACTCCTCCCCCGTGACACGGCCCTTGTGGATCGCGGAGCAACCCCTTTCCATATTACGGCAGTCTCTTCAAGATCGTACATCTCGTGAAGTTGCACGCTAGAAGGGAGAAATTCACGGGAAAGCGACCCGACCTGCGGATTCGTGTCTTGAGGGTGGGATGCCGGTTCCGCCTGAAGCCGATCGAACTCGGCTTCGAGTTCCTCAACTGTGATATCCTCGACGAGAAGTGTTAGGGTGGCGAGTTAATCAAGTTTTTTGCCGCCCGTCATCCGGGGTATATGCGTAGGTTAGGCGTATGGTAGTTGGGGGTGTGGGTTATGAAATACAGGCTCTAGCTACGACTTGGTCAAACATAGCCGAGCGGGCGCTTAGTCCCTTCTGCCACCCTCTGCCAACACCCCCTCTCACACTTGCCAATTGCCCACCAGGCAATACACCAGGCACGTGCCGTTTTGGCAGGTTGGCAGCGAACTGCCCCCAACACTAGCTGCCATGATCGTGTTGGCGTCACTCCACCCTCATGTCGCGTACCTCCGCCAGTAACGGCGATAATCCGTCCTTTAGCTCAGCGCCCTCCAACTATACATGAAGATTCCGATATCTCGGTAGGAATTCGATGACCACTGCCGGAACGTTTAGACACCACATCTACTTGCGTCCTTCCGTCGTTCATCTCACACGTTCACCTCAATACGTTGCCATACAGCCCAGCTGAACAATTCGCCCGCGATATCTCTTTTTGACATCACCCCCCATCTCAAACTGCAACCATGCGCCCCATCGCCGCCGCCCAAACCTGCTCCGCGTAAACGAAGGACGCTACATTACCAGTCTCCAAATGGATCGCATCAGAACACTTTGAGGTCCGCAAGGTTCAAGAAGTGGACATTGAGCATCGGGGGGAAGGGAATGGGGGCACGTCATGGCGTATGGGGATGGCGGACCGAGCATGTCCCGCCTTCTGTGGGGCTTTCAGGACGAGATAGCCCAAGACCGAGGAGTCATGTTGGTGTCTGAACGGATCGGTAAGACGTGATCTTGTGCGACGAATATTCAAATACTGAACCTGGAATAATAGAACTGCCAGGTGCACGGTTACCGCTGTATCCTACATCCGTAACGAGGACGCCAACACTCCAACATGTTTGGGACCGTATGAACCTGATATCAGCCCAACACAGCCTCCCGACACTTTCAAAGCAAGCTGCCTCGCCACTAATCCTCGCCTTCGAGGTATGTCTACGATCTGTTCGGGCCCTATACCCATGCAGACGCTGACTACGCACAAGACGAAAATTATACAGATGATTATGCCGGCCATTACGCTGACGATCACGTCTTAAGCAATTACTTTCATCGACTCGCCTACGATTGGTCGTCGTAGCCACGTGCTGACCGCGTCCGCGTTTTGTAGCCTTCCCACTATACCCCCCGCCATTCTTCCCTATAAGTCTGCCACAGCACCACGAAGTGCTCTCGGAGATGCCGATAGCACTGGTGACGACGACCTTCCTCAGGGTCGGGAGATCCGAGATCAGTGTCGGTAGATAGTCGGATTGCTATCCGAACGGAGCATGATCAAGCAAGCAGTAAGGAACTTTGTATAACTAGCTTCAGGTGTCGTTTTTGCTTTTAATTTATGGATGGGAGCACCTGGAATCACGGTGGTCCAACCTTACCGTGCCGCGCGATGCGGATTTCGTGCGAAGGTGGTTCTCCAGGCTGTAGTGCATGTTGTGCAACGGAGTAGTCATATATTCGAATTCTTGATAATAAACCTGACTTATGACCCAACTCGTATAGAGCGTGTCAAGAAACTTTACTCGGTGTGTCCGCGACCTGCCAGTCTGGGACGCAGATGGACCAATCCCAGGACCATCGGATCTGTACGTCCTTTCAATGTAACCTCTGATCACCGCGTGTTCGTTGGGGTTAACGTTCAAATACGTGGGGGGGGGCATAAACCGTATGTGGTAGTACAAGATTATATACCTATTCGGAAACATCTGTGGCTTTTACAATAAATATTCGCGAGACCATCCGTTTCCACTAAACCGGATTCCTCATCAGGTTTCCTGTTAAACTCACCACCGGCCGTCGAACCAGCCCACCACTCCTCACACCAGTGGGAATGGTTCATGGATGGTACACCCCATTTCACCCCGTGGAAGATGAGTAAATACCGATATCAACAAACACACGGACCCACCCACATTCATAAATCGGACCGAAGGAAGGACAGGAACCCACAACTGAGCGCACAGAAACTCAGTTCTCAACCGATTCCACTGCCTCTTTGGAACACGCGATATGGTTGTCTGACAACTACTAATTCCCTGGTTTGCCTCAAAACATTCACCACGGCCTCCGAGTGAACTTAAGCAGGAGGAGTCGCGAGAAACTTTCTCAAGGACAAAGATCACAAGCATTTTCATTGGGATGACCGCGAGGTCACTGTCGGCTACCTTTGGGTGGATCCCCCCGCCACCGACACTTGGAGGGCACATTTAACTCCCGAGTGTAGGTCCTGCGAGTAAGCATCGCTCGGTGTGCACAGGATGTTTGCCTGTAGGTTCCCGTGCAGAAATGGATATTCGCGTGTTTCAACTTCGTAGAATGGGCTAAGAGGAGAAGGAAGCGAACGGCTGTGGGGCGCGTATTGGCACTGCGTGACTGCCTAGTACCCCGCGTTAGAACTTCCAGCTCCGGCAAAGCAATCGCCAACCCTGGTCTGTGAACTGTCTGAGTGCGCGGGATCGCGAAAGGCATTCCACGTCAGCAAGATTCACGAATGGGAGGAATCTGAAGACTAAGGATGAACCCGTGGGGAGGGTGAGATGGCGGTAGGTGAGTATGGGCAGGTTGGCGTTTGCCGCTATCCGCGGATCGGGGCGGTTCTTCGCAGCCTGTAATAGAAGTCCATTATCAAGCCGCCCCACCCACTAAGTTGAGTGATTTGAGTAAAGAGAAAGGGGAACAAACACCGGGGACTCCGCGATTCAGGTTCACTACCCGTGGCGGCCCTTTCTCGGTAACCCAAACACACAAGTCGGAAAGCTTTATCGGATAAACGATTACTTGAGTGGGAGACGCGTATGTACCGAGTTTCCGAACCAATTTCCCGCGCCGTAAAATAAACACAGGAACACCTCCCGGTTGGATGTAAAGGAATTGAGAGGAAGTGGGGTGAGGGAAATTTGGGAGGAGCGAGAGGTTGGTTCCGTTGGGCCGCCAGGATAGGTGTTCCCGCCTCGGCAGGAACCACGAGTCAGAGGGTTTCCGTCGAGGGGCCTGGCTTGTGCACGTTCAAGTCTGCTTTTAGCGACGGTGGAAGAGCCAAGTAGGTTGTTGAACTGTTCAGACCATCGCCGCGGGTGCCTAAACAACTTCTAGCACATCCAGCGCCAACGTAGAGAGGGTTGGTGGTTTCCGGAGCGAGCTGTCGCAAACGGAAACCATCAAGTCAGTGATCGCCAAGTGTGAAGGTGGTTGAGGGCAGCATACAGCCTAGGATCCGTCGTCGACGGTGACGAGAATGACACCGAGGGTGGTCGGCGGCTCTTACCTGAACATCACGGTCAACCGTGCACCTTTTTGGGGCGGGAAATGTGCAAAGGCGGAGAACAAGTGAGTATCGAGGTTGTCGTGGGACTTGGTGGGCGGCGGTAGGTCAGGAACTGGGAGAGTGGGTGGTGGTGTACTATACCGCTCACGTCCGCCGCAACCTGGGGGGTAAACGGCACTCCATAGACGCATCTCGCCCTCATCCAGGTTGCGGTGATTGCAAGTGTTAACAATCGCGTGACCCATGCCAGATGACTGAGCTGAGGAAATCTGAAGCATATATTGCTAAATCATGCACCACTTGGCCCGATGGCCATCGGAGGAACCAACGAGGGGTAGTAGTGATGAATGTAGTGTCGTACCGCGTGGAGAACTGAAGGGAAGGCTGGTATGGGAAACACTTGGGTAGAAAAGATGGGCAACGAGCTAGCCAAGGTTGGCGCGCGGAGGGGCTGAAAGGATGCGTATGGACGGGGAACAGTCAGTTCACGGTGGTCACCAGTAAGTATATCAACGGCACGGCGGTGGCTGCAGGTTTGGCGCTTGTAGGGCGGGTTTGGGCCACATGGGGACCACGTGTCAACTTGCCACCTGCTGCGAGCTATCATCGACATCTATCGACATCTACCACCATCCACACTGATCTTGCGACGATGAGTTTCCGAGCGTCTTTGTCTCGATTTCGGCAGAAGATAAAGGACGGGCTGTCGAAGGACGAAGACGGGCCAGAGATAAGAGGAGCCGACCCCGATGGCAATCAATCCGAGCAATCGGTCCGTGTCGATGCCACAACATCCAAGAACAAATCGAGCTGGAAATCTACTGCATCTTCCGCAGTCAAGATGTTGTTCCGCACCGTGGAAAGGTCTTCGGACGCCTTCCCTCCACTCAAGTCTGTTGCCGCGGGGCTCTGTGCTATCCTTGATAATTGCGAGGTATGATCGTCCGCCTTCGTCCGTTCGGTCCTTGATTCTCACAGTTCTTCCAGCAAACAAACGTCAACAAACAAACGATAGAATCGTTGGTACCCCGGGTCGAAGCGCTTATGGAGACTCTTTGCGCGCCCACTTCCAAGGGGGATATCAAGGAGGAAATGAGGAGAAGGGAACTGGAACGGTGAGCCCACCCTCTACAAGATGGAAAACTGAGGCTGACGCGCGGGGAGCGCCAGGAAATTTGAAGATATCTGCAAAGCCCTGGACCCAATGACAAACCAAAAAGACGTCGCGCAGTTCTTGAACAACGCCGAGAACGCACAGAAGCTGAACGATCTGGTGGATGATATTCACGAGGCCGTGATGGACTATCAGGTTTGTACACTAAAAGCACTCGCTCTCATCTCACCTGATGTACGCCTCAGACTTCCTTACAACAAGATATCTACAACAGCACCCGTCAGTTAATCGTAAGTATTTCATCCCAAATCATCTACCTGTGTGTAGTAATTAGCCAACAGGATCGAGCGGACCTGGCCCTTCTCGATCGCATGTATCACGTCGCTGACGCTGGGTACCTGTGCGGAGACAGACAAGGGTGCATGAAGGGGACCAGGAGAGAAGTCTTATTCCAGCTCGAACAGTGGTCAAGGGATGAGCGGGATAAACGAGTGTTCTGGCTCAACGGTCTCGCTGGGACGGGGAAATCAACCATCGCTCAAACGTTCGCTGAGATGTGTTTTGCGGATGGGAAGCTGGGGGCCAGCTTCTTCTGTTCACGGGATTTCGAAGAAAGGAGCAACCTTCGATCCATCTTCCCTACCCTCGCCTTCCAGCTTGCTCACCGGTACCCGCGTTTCCGAAAGAAGTTGCTGCCGGTCTTGGCGGAGAACCCTGATGTTGGGAAGGAATCGCTCTGTTCGCAGATGGAGAAACTCATCGTTGGCCCGTTCCGAGCCACGAAAGCTCCGACTCTGATCGTCATTGATGCCCTCGACGAGTGTCAAGATGAGGAGCCGGCATCTGCACTCCTGTCCATCCTCTCCCGTTATGTGAACGACATCCCGCTGGTCAAATTCCTCATCACCGGCAGGCCCGAACTTCGGATCCGCTCCGGGTTCCGTTTGGAGTCGCTTCGACCTCATACAGAGGTGTTCAAACTACATGAGGTCAAACCGACCTCGGTCGACAGTGATATCAAGCTGTTCTTGAAGACCCGGTTCATTGATATCGCCAAGGACCGGAGTGACTGTAGTCTTGGAGAGGATTGGCCCGGCCCACAAAACATTGATATTCTCTGCAAGAAGGCAGCTGGGTTTTTCATCTTCACTTCAACAGTTGTCAAGTTTGTTTCATCCCAATATCACCCACCTGATGAGAGGCTTGCCCTCATTGTCTCACTCCCACTGGACACTTCTCATGAAGCCAGGTTGGGGATTGATCTCCTCTACACCCAAGTCCTGAGCCAAGCTTTCCAGGATGCAGATTCCCATGATCACAAGCTCTACTCCCATCTCAAATCTGTGGTGGGGGCAGTGCTTCTCATCTTCCACCCACTCTCCATCAAGACCCTCTCAGACCTCCTTATAAACTGTGGCACTCCAGCCAGAATGATCAGCTCTCTACGCACCCTCCACTCCCTCCTTGTCCCAGACAAGATTGATAACCCAATCCGAATCTTCCATAAATCATTTCCTGACTTCCTCACAGATCCAGGACGATGCACAGATAGTCGGTTCTTCATAGACCCTTCAGTCTATCACAATGAGGTCTTGCTTTCATGCCTCAATGTGATGAAGGAGAAGTTGAAGAGGAATATATGTAACCTGGATGACCAAACTGCCCTCAGTGAGATCAAGGATCTCACACAAAAGACTTCCCATATTGGGGGTGCACTGGAATATGCATGTTGCTTCTGGACAAAGCATCTTGCAAAGGTTTCCAGTAACAAAAGTAGGACTGAGGAAGTATACAAGACAATCAATGAATTCTTTGAGACTGGTTTTCTGTTTTGGATGGAAGTCCTCATCCTCATGGGAAAGCTTGACATTTGTATTTATGCTCTCAATGATATCCAGCAATGGTGTGTCTTAGTGAGTTGTACATTTTTGGAGTTTCAGCTGAAACCTATATTCATATTTGTTTAGATAGGGGTCCCTGACAAGTGGACAAGTGATGGCAAGCATTTCATCCTGGAGAATTTTGATGCAATTTGCAACTATCCTTTCCAAATATATGCCTCTGTTCTCATGCTTTCCCCTTCCTCATCCCAACTCCATAAGTGCTACATGCCAAAGTTCCCCAAAAAGGCCAAGGTGGTGGTGGGACCAGCTGAATGGGGAGCATGCACCCGCACAATTTCCTTCATTGGTGACTACACAATAACCCTTGCATACCATAACAACACTATTGCTACTGGCTTGCATAACAACATTACCATCTTTAATGCATTGACAGGCAGCCAGATTGCTGTTCTCTCTGGGCATACTCAGCATGTTATCTCTGTTGCCTTCTCATCAGATGGGACATGGCTTGTATCTGGGAGCTCAGATCAAACTGTCAAGCTCTGGGATGTCCAGACTGGTGGAGTTGTCAAAACTTTCCATGGCCACACTGCTGCAGTCACTTCTGTTTCCATCTCACTAGGCAACACCATGATTGCTTCAGGATCTACAGATAAAACAATTCATTTGTGGAACATTGGGACAGGGAATTGTCATGTCATAAAGGGACACAATGACTATGTTAGAACTGTCAGCTTCTCTCCCACAAACCCTCAACTCCTCCTGTCTGCATCCAGGAATGGTACTGTGAAGAAGTGGGACACAGATGGTTATCAGATTGACTCTCCAATTCCTGGCACCCGTGTTTTATTCTCCCCAGATGGTACCCAGTTTGTTTCATGCAATGGGCCAGCTGTAACCATTTGGAACACTGATTCTGGGGGAGTTGTAGCAGAGTTCCACCTGGCCTATGCTGAATTTAGCTATTGTTGTTTCTCTCCTGATGGGAAGCTCATTGCTTGTGCCAGTGGTCATACTATCTACCTCTGGGATATCACTGGCCCAGTCCCTCACCTCATCAAGACCCTTGTTGGATACACAGATAAAATCACCTCCCTCATCTTTCCCTCCCTTACCCTCATCTCAGCATCTGCAGATAGATCAGTCAAGTTCTGGGAGATTGGTGCCTCATCAACAAACCCAGTTGGACCTCATACAGAGTCTGCATCACTTACCTCATCCCCAATCAGGGCTGTCAGCCTACAAGCAAAGGATGGGTTGGCTTTTTCAGTTGATTCAGCAGGAGTGGCAAGGACTTGGAGTGTCCTGACTGGCCACTGCAAGGAATCTGTTGAAACTCAAGCCAAAGGCATTGAGACAGGAGACATCCAACTGATTGGTGGTAGATTGGTCATTGTTGGGTGCAAGGAGAGCTGGAAGGTTCATGTCTGGGATACTGAGAAAGGGGAACTCCAATTAATAGATGGAGCCATGCACCAACCCAGGGGTCTTAGGATATCAGGAGATGGGTCTACAGTTTTTTGTGTAGATAACTACAACCTTCAAGCCTGGTCTATACAGACAGGGGAGCCTGCAGGCAAGGTATCACTGGGATCAGAATATCCATATCTCCTTGATCCCCTCTGGATAGATAGTTCAAAGGTCTTGGTTCGTTGTGGGGAGTCATCAACTTTGTGCTGGGACTTTGGGATTCCAGACTCAACTCTCATTAAGATATCCCCAACATCCTCAGACAGACCCTATCTGGATTTCATTGGTTGTACAAGTCAGTCAACCACTGATTTGATTGGGATTGGAGATAGGATCACTGGAAATATGGTATTCCAGTTCTATAGTGCATATGCAAGACCTTCTGCTATACAATGGGATGGTCATTATTTGATTGCTGGTTATGAGTCAGGAGAAGTCTTGATCCTAGACTTTGGTTATATGCTCCCTTAGTAAAGATCTATAGTTTGTTTAGTATCCTGTTACTGTGTTTACCTGTATAAAGCCCACATTCAGTAACAGTTGACCATCCATTCTTGACCCCCCACTTGAGTGTACTATAAGCTAGACATATAGGAAGATCATAAGTACTGGCAAGTAGCATGACCTACAACTAAACCAGAGGCAGGAAATGACAATTATTCAGCCTTATACCCCTTGTCATTCAATGACCATCAGACCTCACCAACCTCCTGCCCTGTTCTTCTAATCAACCTTCTGTTCTCCAGTTCTATCATCTGCTGCCTTGCCTCTTCTATTTCATGATTGTCTGTCACTTCAAATATATGGATGTAGCATCAGGAAAAGTCACAGCTACTTAGGCCATCAGTAAACATGACCATATACTTATTCCTTGCTTTCTCGGCCTTATTTGGCGCTTTTCAGCACTTCTCCTGATTATTTGCCATTGTATAATGTAGGTTCGAAAATTATGTAATTTTGGGGTCTAAATGGCAGGGAACTTATTTGAGTAAGCTCAAACAAGGTTGAATAAGAGCAACAAGCGAGTAATCAAATGCCTCTTTTTCTGATGTATGAGCACCAAGTTTTTCATGGTGATTCCCCCCACCAAATTCAGGCACTTAGGGCCACTTTTGCTTCTGGAAGTAGGCACTTGACTTCCAGAAGTGCACTTCTGTGCACTTCCTGCTGCTTTCAGGCACTTTCAGTACTTTGAAAGTAATCAAAGGTTTCCCTGATGAGTTATAATATTTCACTCCCTTCATCCTTCATCATTCCCTTCTGCTCTGCCTTACTGTCTTACCTCCCCCCACTCACATTTGCTCACTATTGTTTATGCTCGTTCAGGAAAAATATCAAACATCCTTACAGTTTGAACCTGATAGCCGAAAAAAAATTCCGTGAACTAGATCAACTTCAATCTATAATGTGTCATGGTATCCACTATCTCTGCCTCAAAGCAGCTTCAACCAACTCTTCCTGTTTTGCCAACCAGACTCCGAAACCGGGACTCTTAAACCACCTCTCATAGAATTCTCTTTGCTTGCCATTCGACTTGAAGGGTAAAGGCGAACCGTGGCTCTTCAGTGTTACGAAGAAATCATTTTCGTTAAATCTCTTCATTCTCTGAGTGGGAAACATCGAAGACGTGGCGGCGGGGATGAGCGTGTTGAGGTATCGGTTGAGTGGGACGAGAAATTCGGTCGTACGTGAAGCAAAGTGACGTCGGAGAGCGAGGGCTGGCTCTTGCTCTAAATGGTAGTTCAATGAGAAGTAGTTTACCATGGTGGATTCCGCAACGTACGCGCTTCAGAATCAGGTTTGAGTACCGCTCGCTCAAGCGCTTTCAATAAACTTTGATCCTTCGATGTGTAACGTTTATGCGTTTTGGTCTTCCAGCCGGGTATCGGACCGGGGAGAGGCGTCAGATTCCCTAACGAAGGATGTCTCATCCTGTGGGCTACCGTGAGTCCCGGAGTAGGTATTACTTTCGTGTTGAAAAACTAACTGTGATGGATCTCCCAAGCTGAGATGATGTGGCCAATGTTTGCAAGTCCCGTCGTAGAACGGATTCGTTACACCCACTAGTAAACCGGCTTGAGGTGCATTCTGGTTAATGAGGGTCGTATGATCCTTGTCATGAATGGTGAAATACGGTCGAAAGTCTCCCGCCAAAGGTATCTGAGCTTCTCTTAGCTAGTGTTGAGCGAAGGTTTTCGTGTTCTTACCGGGCGCAGAAAATCTCGCAGCCACCAAATCGCTTGGCTGGTCATGGCCGGCGAGGTTCCAAAAACCAACACAGGCTCCGAAAGAATGAGGCACTCCCAGATTGACCAAAGATGGGGGATCACAGCGCCGAACACCGTCAGTGGTGGAAGTTGTTCAGGAGGTGAGGCGGCAAGTACCTATGCAACGATCAGTCGTGACGGGATGGTCCTAGCCACCGGCTTGGCGCTTACTGGTTGACGTCTCCGTAGGTCGGGTGTGGATGGGATCGCTTGCATTTGCTGCTCATCCATTCCGACGGGAAGCTCCACGTGCAACACATTTCCCATGAACCCGAGGTCTACACATATTCCCAACTCGTGATCTGGCCTTTGCTTAGTTAACGTCATTCGTCACGTCCTCGGAGATGGGGAGCCCGATATATACCAGTTTGCAATATTATGGCACGCCGCTTCGAGCATGGGGCCCCCATGAGTTAGAAATGCAGGACCGAGCGTGGAGATCAATTCGGTGAATAACGTGGGGTATGGGAATCTGGATAGTAGTACAAGGGATCTCTGTAATTTCCTGAGTCAGAAAATCATCGAGATGATTAAAAAAACGACCCACTTGTTTGTAGCCACGCTTGGAGGACCGGTCTTTCTTTTGGGTAAAGTGAGAATAGCCGTAAACGAACCCGTCATTGGACAAGGGCCTAGCACGATCGTCACGAAGGGTATCATCCTTTGTGTTGTCGGTCTCTCGAATACGGAAGGAATGTGTCTGGGACCCTTGGTCGAACTGGGTAGAGTCGGGGAACGACGAAAATGCGCTTCAAAGGACGGGTAAGTCGGTGTGGTAGGAAACCTAGGACTTCATACGTACACGTTCTCTCTCTCAGCGTGAGACAGGGTTAACGAGGGAAAGATAGACACCACAGTGGGACCAAGCTCCAGATCAAAGTCCACTGAAACACAATTCGTGAACCGATTCTTCGAGTCTCGGGGGAGCGAACGCACCAACAACAAGGGCCAGGATCCACCGCCGAAGGCGAACGAGCTTTTCTGGTTCAAAGACAAGTTCTTCAATCATGGTGTCTTCGAAGTTGATCGACCCAGCTGTGACCAGAGGTTCTGGGACGGTCTTTGAACGAGAGAGTGTTCTCGGCGTGAAGATATTTTTGTCCAGTAAGTCGGGGGAAGATGGTGATAGCCCCCATTGCATTCGAAAATCACCCTTGCCTGTGGGCGGTGGTACGAGGATCTCGTGGGGCCGTAATCGTGGTTTGGCACCGATGATCAACGGGGTCCCTGGGCGGGTCAGTGGGGTGAGACCGATGTCATCCTCCTCGTCGGTGATTGGGATATCGAGGATTCGCAGGTTGCCCTTGGACGCGCCCGAGCTCATCTTAAGGAAATCACCAAGTCCGCTGGATGCGCCAGCGAATCAGTCGGCTGTCACAGTCCGGGAGTGAGTTAGCCGATCAGCCACACGCGTTTTGACGTCGTGACCTCATCCACCATGGCTGGGCCATTCCTCCCCCCGCAGGCCGTCCTCGATGGTTTCAAGGAGCGCCCGGAAGCTCTGGCAACACAGGGTTCGTTTCCTTTCTTAGCTCACTTATCTCGCTCTGACGGGGAGTACTGTAGGCGATAAACTTTATATTGGGACATCAACAGGAACGGTGCAGATGTACACACTAAGAGATGAACAAGGTCCGTCATCCAAACCTCCATCGCTAGGCACCCGAGTCGAGGGGAGCACTCTTAGGCGAAACTGGCAACGTCACATTGACCAAGACGATTACGGTTTCAAAGAAACCTGTCGAACAACTTGGATATCTTAAGGACGTCAATTCCCTCGTCGTGCTCTCTGGTACGTTGTCTCGTCCCTTAGTGTGAAGTAATTAAGCGAACTGCAGATATGTCCGTTACACTTTACCCCATCCCCGACCTCCAACCCTCATCACAGCTCTCCAACGCAAAGGCCGCCTTCTCTTTCACCATACACACGTCCGTTCAGCACATCTCTCCCCCGGGAAAATCACCAACGATACCGGTTCCAACGGTTGTGTCCTATCTCATCGTCGCGTGTAGAAGGAAGCTCGTGATCTACTCATGGAAGGATGGTGAACCGCAGGAGGTTCAGGTGAGATCCTTGACAGTGATGCTACTTTCCGAACTAAAACTTTGCAGGAAATTCCTTTACCACACTCACCTAGAACTATGACCTTTATGAACGACGACACGATCGCCTTTGCGTACTCGCTCACAGAACATGCGGTATTCTCCCTCAAGACCATGGCTCCCGTGGATATCACGTTACCAGCGACAACGACAACGACAGGGATGGGTGCGTTCAGTGGTCTTACCGGATACATGACGCTGGGTCTGGGTGCCAAAGCCAAACCGTCTCTCCTCGCGATCAAGGAATCCGAGGTTCTTATCGTCAAAGACAGTAAGTCTGTCCGAATTCAAACGATTGCGTCGCTCATGTACTTGGAGATTTTGGCCATTTCTTGAATGCGGACGGATCACCTTCTCGGCCCGAAAGAATTGATTGGCCTGCCCCTCCAGAAGAGATAGGTACGGGCTGCACATTAAATTACATCTCCAAGCAATTGACAACGGGTCCCTCAGCATTCACCGACCCATATGTTTTCGCAGTCCTTCCCCCTGGGACAGTCCCTTCTGAACAAACTGATGGGGTTGCACCGTCCTTTATCCCTTCCTCTGTTGTGCAAGTCCGATCTTCTATCTCCCTTGCCAATGTCCAGACTGTACCATTCCCCCCGCTCCCAGCTGGGGCTACCCCCGCCGCTTCGAACTATCTCATTCGCCTCCTGACATCTTCTCCCTCATCGAAGTCACCATTATACATGATCAGGACTCCCATCGACCGCACCATAGCCACTGCTCAAGGAAGCACAATCTGGAGGGTGTACATGAAGTCATGGGGCAAACAGATCGATGAACTTGTTGTTGCCGGAAGTTACCTGGCTGCTCTGTCGTTACTTGATACCCTTGACGTTGTGGTTGTTCCGGACAAGGTAGAAACAGTGCTCGCCGAAAAACTTCATACTGACATCCCATAGGGTCAACGTCACGCCCTCATCCGATCATTGTATGCGGTCTCGCTATTCAAAAACGGGAAGTATGATGAAGCGATTGACATCTTCATCGAACTCGACACCAATCCATCAAAGGTTGTTTCGCTGTACCCCGAATCCATCGCCGGTCGGCTCTCTACCCCTGAGCAGGACTGGATTCTCTTGTTCGGGGGCCCCAGGGAAGGAATCCTGGTCACCCAAGAACCAGAACCTCCAGAAGGACCAATGACGACGGAGGAACCGCAAAAGACCGAAGGCGGTGATCAACCAACTGCGACGACAACCGTCCCAGCACCGAGTGCCACCGCTTCGCTCCGAGGTTATCTTCCCAACCTGATCAGGCCAAGTGTGAAAGACGACGACACATCTTCTATCGCCAGTCGACGTAGTATCAGAAGGAGAGTGACGATGGACATTTTCGAGACGCTTGGGGTTTCGAGTGCCACCAACAACTCAAACGCTCCGCCGGTCGCAAGTGCCATAACTCCTGCACCGACTGCGAATGCACCGACTCAGCTTTCACCCGGTGAGTGGTGAAAGGATGCAACTTTGTTTGTCACCCTGACATCCCACGCAGCAGATTTCAAGCGGTCCACCGACGCGCTGCGTCGGTATCTGACGGATAGACGACCGAAACTTGATGGCGCTCTGAAAACGTTTGGTATCACCCCTTCGCAGTCCCACAAAGTCCCACCGTTGTCGGAGGCAACTGTAGAAGACTTAAGGGGTATACCAAGCATGCCACTCACTACATTGACCCCTGACCAGCTGATCCGGTTCGCCCAAGTGGTGTACACAGCGTTATTCAAATCATACCTATTGACGATGCCTGGTCTATTGGGATCATTGTGCCGGATTGAGAACTGGTGTGAAGTATCAGAGGTTGAAGCCCTTTTGAGGGAACGAGAGGTTCGTGGTGATCCTCTTTCGACGTTCCGGCGGGATTTTAATCTTGACGTTTCTTTTTTTTTCTCTGAAGAAATTTTCAGAGTTGATATTCTTGTATAACGGGAAGAAGATGCATGCTCAAGCTCTGGATTTGTTACAACAGTACGTTCTATGATATCCGCCATCCGTTGAGAGTTCCCTCCGACCTTCCTTCAGTCTCAGCCAAAACGAGAGCGACATGCGCGAGAAACTCCAGCCGACTGTGGCGTATCTCCAGAAGTTAGGGGAGGAGTATATGGACCAGGTCTTCAAATACGCCAGATGGGTTTTCCAACAAGACCAAAACATTGGTTTTGAGGTGCCGTTGATTTGGTCCGGATATAACCCAGATCTCATCTTTGTCCTTGCGTAGATCTTCCAATCTGAAGATGTTGAACTCCCCCGACCCAAGGTCGCAGACTTTCTCGAAACCATCGATCCAAGAATTTGCGCCCGGTTCATTGAATATCTTATTGAGGAGAGAGGGGAAGACTCGGTTGTTTTTCATAACCGACTTGCAGAGTTATACCTTAAGATGGCGACTCCTGGTAGGGGAATGCTTCCTGAAGGTATTCCGACCCACAAGGTAATTTGACTTTAACTAATGCACTGCGGTTTGTTGCAGCCTCACGATCGGAAGCATACACCAAGTTGTTGATTTTCATCAATACAACGGAGACCTATCAGACGGACCGACTGTTTGGGCTTATACCATCCGAAGGCAGTCGATATACACCCGTGCAAGCTCTCCCTGTGGCTGACTGTCCTCGATTTCTAGGGTTCTTCGAGGCCAAAGCAATACTATTGGGACGCATGGGTCGCCACGAGAATGCATTAGAAACATACGTCTATAAATTGCACGACTATCTCAAGGCGGAAGAGTACGTATAACCCCTGCGTCTCCCTGCGGCAAACTCAACCGACTTGCTCGCAGGTATTGTAATCGTGTCTTTGATCCATCGTCACCCAAAACTTCCTCAATCTTCCTCACTCTCCTCCGGATATATCTCCAACCGGGGGCGCCGCCCACCTCTCAATCGCCAACGAGATCTACCCTCTCCCTCCCTCCGGCTGCGACCCTCCTTCAGCCGGCACTACAATTGATCAGCAGGCACTCGAGGCGACTGGACGCGACCGAGACGCTGAAGTTGCTTCCGCCACTAGTGCAAGCGAGAGATGTGAAAGAGTTTTTGGTTGAGAGTTTGAGGGTGCCGAGGTTTGACACTAGAGTGATCAGGGAGGTTGCGAAAGCGAGGAGAGATGATGTTGCCACTCGATTGATGGTCCTTGAGGAGAGGAGAGTCAAGGTCGTGGATACCAGGATGTGAGTTGTCTCCCTCTGTTTCTCCCACTTTCCTCCGTTGGCGTTTTCTCTTCTTCGGTCCCGAAGTGTTTTGTGTTCTCTTTATGTTCCCCTCTTGGCTCGCCGGTTTACTGATGTTCGCTTCCGCCTCACCACAGCTGCCCACAATGTCACAAACGGATCGGGCACAATAGCGTCATCGCGGTTCATGCTCCTAGGTCGGTTCCTGTTTCTCCCTCTCGGACCCCTTCACACATGCACCATCATTGGTCAAACAACACGCAAATGTACTGAGACATTTCTATTTGTTTCGCTTTTTTAGGGGTGAAGTTACACATTATCAGTGTCGAGAGGCATTCTCGAGGTTCCTGCGAGAAAGTGCCCTGGGGACCTGATCACCTGATCAAAGGACATGAAGGACACGATCTGAAGGATACGATCTGGGACCTTCCGTCTCACCTTTCCTAGAACATCTGCATACCCCTTCTTCGTAGATGCTCACGGGTCGAGATGCTCATCGCGTGTTGAACCAGTCACGTATCATTGGTGTACGAATTCATTATTTCTCAAGGTCGATAGGGTTATGTCGTATCACAACGAGCGCACAAGATATGAAGCATTTCTCCAACCTTTAGTGTCTACGCATTCCCTGCGAATCATCACTATTCCATACCGTCATCATCCAGAAAGAGGCGAGGTCCAGCAATCACCTTCCGCTGTACCTCCGCCGAACCCAGATTGACCAACGCAGATGCAGGCTCAGTAGATCCCACCGCCAACTCCGAGCCAGAAATAGTCATAGAGATTTCAGGAGTCTGAGGTCGAACTTGAACAAGTGCCTCCAGCGATGAACTCAAATCCGGTCCTCTAAAAACGAGGTTATGAGCAGTAGTTACAGCGGGCGAGGATGAAGAATAAGGCGCCAGGGCTGGGAAGTTCGAAGTGGGAGGCTGGAATGGAAGAGGATTTGGCGGATTGTCGCTCGGTGAACCACAACGCTGAGTTTCCCCTTCTCCCGACGGGAGACGATGTGAGACTGGTACTGAGAGCATTGCGTCGATGTCCATGGGAATGAGGTCTACGGTCGCGTCTAAGCCCGCGGGTGGTCCCATCTCGGATTCAAGGCGACGAATGGTTTCCGATACGGAGGAATGGTCAAGTCCAATGGCGACCGAATGCTCATTTGTCCTTTTGGGGTCATCGCAGTGAGTTGTACCGTCCAGATCGAATGCGAAATCGATATACGGATCCGTGGGTGCAGGGAGAACGAACACATCACGACGATCTATTTCTCCACCCCCGCTAATTCTTCGGGGTTCCAGATCATCAACCCCACATTCCCAACCTTCCCGGCGGGAGAGAGAAGGATTCGAATCGACCATTCCGCCTTCTTGAAGGTCGCGACCAGGCACAAGACCACAGGTCTCCACCTCACGTTCTAGATCTACGGAGATATCAAAGATATGATGGGTGTAGCGTCAACCAACCAAAGCAACCCTAAGATTTGATTGCAACGAACACGTACCCTCGCATCGATCATTTCGAACAAGTGCGTGCTGCCGACGCAAGTCCGAGCCCGAGCCACCACCGTCGCTCGCAACAAGGACAATGTCAGAGCCGACACGGGGACGAATGCGACCTTCACTCCAACTCCACTTCCCGCGCTCACTATTTCCTTCCTCGACTTCACCTCGCTGATTTCCACTGTCATCGCTCCGCTCCGTGACAAGAGACGCCGCGAGCCGCGGTTCCATTTCACCACAACTTCCCAGCGACAACGGCCCAATTAACCGAGGTGATTTCCGAGCACGGAAACGCCCCACAGCGGCTGGGGTTGAATGTCTGGCAGTTCCATCTTTGGTCCCCGTCCTGGCATTTTGTCCGTCGGTCATCAAAGTGCTTCCCGTCTCGGCATAATCCAGGGCGGGGCCATATCCGTGACCGCCACCTCCAGGGACAGCAATCGCGGAGGCGTTTATCCATCTATCACGTCGGCCAAATTCTCGATGGTGGCGTGAGGTCCTCTCGTTCACGTTCACGTCATCGGTCCCGGAAATTTCGGGTGGTGGCTGAGATAACTCTACATGGCAAAGCAGGGAGGAATGCACTGTGAGAAACCGCCGGACATACGAGGACGAAGGAAATAAAAGGGATTGGAATGGAACACGATCCGTGAAATGACCGATCAACGGAAATCGACTCTCAGACCCAAGAGTCAATACACTTTCCGCATCCTGGAACTGCGATCTTACGGGCTCACAGCCAGTAACCCATCAACCGGCAGCATTTGGAAAAGGAGTTATGAAATGCAGAACGGGAGGGGGTATCCAAACGGCGACCAAAAAGAGCCTAAGAAAGATCGGTGGCTGCTTACGCTTAGATGGCACTCGGAACACGCTAGAACCAGTTCCAACCTCTGATGGTGACAACGTCACCAACCGCTCCCGTCCACCAGCTCGAACCAAGGAATCGTCATTGATAAATGCAACAACACCCTCTGATCCCTCAGAACCCGACCGCGATCGGCGAGGCCGTTTCCGCGTCGATTGTCCTATCTCCCGCGACTCGTCCCGTCGGAATTGCGGAACTGAATGGAGAAAAGAGGCTTCGATGTCCAACTTGGAATCGGGATCCGCCTTGTGACGATCGTAATCGTTGTCTGCGTCGAGATAAGGTCGATAGTGAGGACTGAGAACGTGGAAACCGAGAGTATCGCTAGAGATATCCACCGTCTCCAAAGTGGAGGTGGGATCTGAGGGGGGGAGCCCGGAAGTTGATAGCCCCCGATGCATGGGAGTGTCGCAATAAGCGTCTGATAACGAGCAAAAAGTGGATTGGATGAGTGAGTCAGCACCAACCCTGCATATCTGAGCGAAAAGAGAAATGGCCCGTACGAGGTTGAGAGGACCGAAAATCCAGAACCTCATACAAATCTTCATCGTCATCCCTACACCCCTCTACCTCCACCTCCACCTCCACCTCACCACGAGGCCCAACCGTCCCAAGAAGCACGTCCATCGACGGCGGAGTAACATACCCAACGCCCCTCCTCCCCAAACTCCCTCTAACCCTCACCACATCCTCTTCCTTCCTCTTCTCCCTTCTCTCGATCTCCGAAGGCGTCGGGGAGGGAAGCCCCAAAGCCGCCTTCTTCATCAAACCCCAAGGATCCGACGACTCGAGCAGAGACTTCAACAATCCACATTCTTCAGATCCTTCCCTATCCCCGCGGTCAATCGACCGTGGCTGAATAGATGCCGTCCTAGAGCCCGGGACAGTAATTGACCGGATATCGTCGTCATCGAAGTAGGGCCAGCCACCCAGAACCGGAGTGAACAGAGAACCAGCCGCAGAAACCCCGGAGACCCCAGACACAGACACAGATCCAGATCCAGGGGAAACGCGCCCACCCAATCCCAATGATCCAAGAGCCCCGTGCTCCAGCCCGCCCATATCCCGCTGTTCAATCCCGTCCACATGTCTCAAAACGTTGCCGTCACTATCGCCTCGATTATTAATGAACTGCGAGGTCAGGGGACCAGCTGCGTCGCACTTGAGCCGTGCCACATCAGCGCCTCCATTCAGCCTCGGCCTCGTGTCTGAATCAGACTTCATATCAGTCTTCATTAAGCTTCGCAGTTCCCTATTGAGAGGAAGATGTGTCATGAGCCCAGAACCCCCAGCTTCACTATCTTTGTCTTCATCTAACCTATCTCTGCCCAAAAGAAGGTTACGTGGAGCTGATAGGGACGGCGACGCAGGCGCAGGTATCGATATTGAAGGTGATGATGACGAGAATCTAAGCAAATCGAATTCTTGTGTATCTGCATGTACGTGTTCATCTGCCTGGATCACTCGCGAGGCATTTCTGCTGGTATTGGTATTCAGTTTGGTGTTATCTTGAAAGGCTCTTGCGTCATAGGTATACAGGACTGCTTCGGATGGCGTGAAAGGCAATGAAGGAACGGTGCGGAGATGAGAACGGGACCCTGGAGATAGCACATCGCCCATAGTTCGACCCTTTGCCTGGCGCCGGCGACGAGACCCAAAAACAGATCCACGATCAGAAGAACGGCCGGAACAGCGAGAGCGAGGAGGGATCGCGGAGAAAGAACCAGCAACAGGAGTTCGAGGATTAGCGTCAACATCGGCGTCGGCGCAGAATCCAGGAGTAGAACAGGAGAGAGAGGGGTAGCGAGAACCGTGTTGAGTGTCCCGATCCTGAGAGACATCAGCCCGAGTAAACCGTCCCACCCGACCTCCCGGCCCAGCACATTCGGACTCGCTACCATTATCTGAACCATCAACGGAAACCACTGATAGTCGTCGGCTTGAGTGGAAACCATCCACAGCTCCCACTCCACCCAGATCATTCCCATACCCTTTCCCGTCCATCTTCGTCTTCCCAGCCTCCATCTCGTTTATACCGTCCGATCCCAATCTCCATTCTAAAGCGCAAACCATGTCGTAATCGCCACAAACCGCAGGGAACCCAGAATCGGACAAGACCTCTGTCCGCGGTGACAAAGAGCCAGCGGTCGAAGAACAACTTTGTATTCCTGAAACTGACGGGAATGATCCAGTGGAAAGGTTATTCAAATCATTGACTCCCGCCCCAGTAGCCGCCGCCTCAGGGGGTTTGTGGCGTTTTTCACGTTTTTCTTCGTCGATGCGGGGTAAGACGTCGGGAGGGGGCAACCGGGGCTCGACGCGTTGCTCTTCGCCTGAAAGCTCCCGTAAACCACGTACAGCTCGTCGGTCCGGAGTCCGAACGTGCATCCCGCCCGTCACCATAGCGTCACTTGGAAAACGATTACGGGAACCAGGGGGGTAGGTCTTATTCGGTCCAGAGCTTCTTGGATAACGTGACGGGGTGCGTGACGAGACAGGAACGCGAACGTGGTTTAGAAAGGCCGAACGTGTGTTGCCTCCCGAATCACCTCTGCCCGCCTCCCAGAAAGGTGGAGGCGGGGGAGACAGAACCTGTGCCAGCCTGGACGGCGGGGTTTCCACTTTAGTCCTGGATCCATTCTCCAGAACTGGACTTGCGGACCCTAACTCTCCCCAGTCGGAGATCGAACTTTTGACTCGAGGGGGGGAGAATAGGCCTACGGCATTCGACCCGAATCCGAGAATAACGTTAGACTCGAAATAATCATCCACGTTCGTGTCCTCATCGTCCAGTTTCGTCTTCATCTGCCTCTCTGGTTTCGCGTTTCCTTCGGAACTCGGGTTCGAACTCCCTTCCCAAATCCAGCTTGGCGAACACCCGAAGTCGCGTTCCTGGCCTCGAGGGGGCACACACGCTCCAACCTCAGGAACGACTTCAGCCAATAGATGCATCTTGGGAGAAGAATTATTCAGCCGTCTGGTAAACTAATGGGTAAACTTGGCGGGTAATTAACCCCAGGTGACCAAGGGGCGCAGCCCATTGAACAGAACAAATACGGTTCATATTCGCTAGATACACCGCATATACGTAGCCACGCACGGAATCAAGGGCAGAGCAACGAGTGTACAGGCCGGTAACTAAACAACTCACCTCGGGATTCCCTTGACTTCCTCCATCACCGTCCCTATCACGTTTTGAGTGTGGGGAACTCAGTCGGTCACCATCCGTGCTATCCGCGCAGGACTGAATTGCAACGGATGGAGTTTGGTGATGGTGATGATGATCGGAATCAAGGCGAGCGCGGTTGATCACCGCGGGAGTGGGATCAGATGGGCAAAGGTTATGACGCGTGTGTTGCCATACTAGTATTTGATTCCGGGATTGTATTGGGCTGCCAGAGGGGAAGGGGTTGGGTTCAGGCATTGGAGGGAGGCCCACGAGGGGATGTTCATGCTGCAGATCGTTAACGGCATGATATCCTTCTCTGTCGCTGGGAGTCGGGGCGGCGTTATCGCTATCGATATCGGCTGGGGGAGAAGATGTTCGAGTTTCAACACAGCGGGGGACACCGAGCAAACTCGGTAAAGCAAGTATTCGATCGATTTGGGCTCTGACGCTCGTCGCTGTACCGGGAAGTGGTGAGCAAAGATACTACAGCCGGAATCAAGATGAAACCAAGCATATGATTGGAGAATAGGTGGGCGTTTTTGGAGCGATCAGAGGAGACATGAGGAACGGCATGATGGAGGCACAAGGTCTGGGAAAGGGATTCTCGCATCATCCGTGGGATTTGTGGAACAAGTATTATCGCGAGAGCGGTGATCAGGGATGGGGATAGATTGGGTATGCAGAAAGCGGAATGCGAACGTGAACGCTCGGGGCGGTGCGTAGGGTGAATAGTGTGGGGTATGCATATGGTGCATGATAAACGGCGAAGCGCGCCGTGATTCGCGGGATGTATGTTGGAAACAGGTAGCGCGGCAAACCGCAGCATCGGGAAAAAGAAGATGCTCACGATTTGAGATGTCGATTAAATCCAAGATCTTTGACCGTCGTTTCGGTGGCATCTCAGTTGCGGGAGTTGGTTGCTGCTCGGATAAAGATGGTCGAGGAAATACAGGTTCTGGCTGTGGGGGTGATGTGCTTGGAGTAAGGGCGGTTGCCAGGAGTAAGGTTTGCGGACTAGGTGCTTTATCGGGTTCTTCCTTTCCTGTTAGAGTGAGAGAAGTGGATGGTTCCACGGAGGTGACTGTGGGCAAGTCATTTCGTACACAAGGGTCTGGACGAGGCTGTCCGGACTGCAGGGAAGGTGAAAACGGGCCGTCACCGTGGCGGTGGGGATGGAAATCGTGCTGGGTTGGCTGACATAATTTGAGTTGTTTCTGAGCGAGATCCCGCCTAGCGTGCCCAAGAGAGATATCGTAGACGGTCGCTGCCGGTGTGCAGTATCCAGGTGGGGAGATAGGATTAAGGTTATCGACAGCGGAGGAAGGGCGACAACGAGAGAGGGGTTGGTGATCCGGCCTCCTGGACCGGAGGGCAGTGGTGAGGATTCCCAGGCGTTGCTTGCTGAAATGACCTCGCTGCAGACGTCCGGCTGTGTCCCTTGACCTGGCGATGGCTGCGTTGCGTCTGCCTCCGGTGTAGTTTGCCCCGACCATGGACGGATGGCGACGACGGGGAACGTAACGGATTTCTGACCGGGGTTTGGTTTGGAGACCGTTGGCTCGGACGGAATGGGAACCGGATCAGGTGACCGGCGTCACGCGTCACGTCACGGCGGGCGCTGGCGGCGGACTGCGGTTTCAGGGTTCGATCGGTGGAGGGGAGTGGTTGGGGAGGAGGAGGAGGGAATGGCGAAGAGGGGGGAGAGCAAGAGAGCAGAGAAGGGGTGGTCTCTGGGTGAGGGAATTGGGCGCAAGGGGGGGAGACGGGAGACAGCGAAACGGATGCTCGGCACAGCACTGCTTGGTCTCGCTCGGCTGGCGCGAATTATAAAATGCGCGCGTCCGCCGCGGTTCCCCATCCCCGGTCCCCCTCCCACAGAGCCATGTCCTCCTTCGCTGACGATCGATCGACAGCCTGCTCTCCCCTCCGTCGCACAGGTTCCTTCCTCTCCCTCTCCGACCTCTCCGGCTCCTGCTCCAGGCTCGACCCCTACGTCTCCGTCCAGGGCTTCATCGACAACCGAGAGAAGCCCTTCAAACGCCTGAACCGCTCCCAATCCTCCTCGGGCAACAGCAAATCCGCCCCACGGGTCACCAAACCGGAGACCCCGCCCACCTACTACCATACCCACAGCCCAAAGACCCCATCACCCTTGTCCGGACTCCACCAGGCGACCTATGAGACCTATCGACCCTCCTTTCCACGTTCAAAGCCCCAGCCTGATCTCTACAAGCTCGCGATAACCGCCCACATGCGTTCCTCGATACAGACCCAGCAGGAGCGTGAATCTACCCTCGAGCAGCACCGCCGGCAACAACTCGACGCCGGCTTCCGGATTGGCTCTCCCCTTGCGGTCTCCATCATGAATGCGACCAGGGATCTCGAGGTCCTCGTTGCCTCTCAACAGCAGCAGCGAGATGCCGATGGCGATGTCCCCATGACCGACTGTCCCGCGAGTTCCTGGATCACCGTCAACCTTCCCGGCGAGGATTGGGAGATGGTCGACTGTTGCTGTTAATCTGCTATTCTCCTCCTTTTTGGCTTTACCTTTGTGTTCCTCCTAGGCTACTCTACTCAGGACTGGGTCTACTATTTCGCTCATTAACCTTATTTTCTGTACATACATACCTTTCGGATTCCTGTAGCATTCGTACCTTAGCTCATCTCCCGCAACTCTCTTTGGTTCTTCGTCGTAGTGCCATTTTTCTGTGGTAATCATCTGTCTCGTTTATATGTTATCGCCTCTGCAGTGTACTAGTTCCCTCTGTAGCATTCCACCGTGTCCCAATCCATCCGTTGCTAACCCATTTATGGCATCGGCTATTGTGAGCGAGAGATCAAAGGCTTGTCCGTCAACGCATCTTTTCCCCCTCCCTCCTTGACTGACCGGCCAAGCCTCAGGCCCCACACTCATTTCCTTCAGTTCCCAACGCATCTCCTCAGATGGGCACGTACCAGCCTGCTTTTCTCAGGAGACCCCCTTCCAACGCGAGCCTCAGGACACAGGTGAGACAAAACCGAGCTACTCCCTGGTTACCGCTTCCCTCTCCCCTTCCCCGCTTGGAACGGTCTTGGCGGTGATTCTCACCCCACTCTCCTCTTAGGATGACTCTCGGTACGATGGCTCAACCAAATCGCTGGTCGACAAGGTACGGCATCTCCCCCCCGCCACCACCGCCGAGACCCCGCGCTGACGGCGGCCACTTCCTTTCTATAGTTCTCGTTGTCGGCAGACCCTTCACATTGGAACATAGACAAGCCTGAGCCGGACGATGATCTCCACAGACCTGACCCACGACGCGATATTCTCAATGATTCTGGAACCATGTTCACACTACGTGGGCTCGCCAACCTCGGCTGTCTCGCTCTTCTCCTACTAGGAATCGTCACTCTCTTGTGCGCATTTCCCCCATTTTTTTCCCCTGTAACCAGTCTGACGTGCGCGGCGCCCTAACAGCGCCGGATACCCAGTCATTTCCCACTTCACAGCACCCAAGATATCCTTTAATGATGGCTTCAACTACGGCGGGTCCAATGCGTCTGGCGTCGTACGTCTGCCCGGCTGCTCTCTGAAGCCTCTCTAACCAGCATCCAGGTCCCCGAACTTCCAGGCCACCGAGGTCCCATCGACCCAGACACTCCAGAATGGGCGCTGACAAAGACCTCCCTTCACGACGGGTCAGAGCTCAAGCTGGTCTTCTCTGACGAATTCAACAACGACGGTCGATCCTTTTACCCTGGCGACGATCCATATTGGGAAGCCGTCGACCTCCACTACTGGCAAACGGGCAACCTCGAGTGGTATGACCCCTCGACTATCACCACCAAGAACGGGGCCCTCCAGATCACTTTGAGCAGGAAGCAGACTCACGATTTGGACTACGAGGGTGGAATGATGAGTAGTTGGAATCAGTTCTGTTTCACCGGAGGGTATCTCGAGGTCGCGGTGACATTACCTGGTCTGAACGGCGTTGCTGGCTTGTGGCCTGCCGCCTGGGCGATGGGAAACCTAGGAAGGGCGGGATATGGTGCCAGTTTGGAGGGAATGGTACACATTTCGATCCATTTGCCCGTCTGGTCCTGATCTGGAATTTATTGTAGTGGCCGTATACATACGACTCGTGCGATGTTGGTACCGTTATCAACCAGACCCGGGATGGGATACCAGATGTCTCCCTCTATCCAGGCGACAGGTACCACCAAGACTCCTTCTCTTACCTTCCAGGCCAACGACTCTCGCGGTGCACCTGTCCCGGTGAGGAACACCCTGGACCCATGCACGATGACGGGACATTTGTAGGCAGGTCGGCCCCCGAAATCGACGTTTTCGAAGCTACGACCGAGAATGACTTGGGAGCCGTTTCTCAGTCTGGCCAGTGGGGACCATTTAATGCGGGTTACCAGTGGTTCAACACGACGGAGAATTTCGTCGTTCCCAACCCGGAAGTCACGGAACTAAACTCATATGCTGGGGGGTGCGCCTTTTCTGTTTTCGGAACGCGAATATCGTGCGTGGGGTCTGACTTGGTTGGTTTGTCCGTTTAGCGTTTTCCAACAAGCCATTTCTGCGGTTTCCATAACCAGTGAGTCGCCCATGCATTAACCTCTTCCGGTGGCTGATGATGACATCAACCGCAGACGCCGACTGCTACGAGCTCAACGCCGGTTGCTACGCCGTCTACGGATTCGAGTACAAACCCGGATTCGCCCAAGATGATGCGGTACCAACTTTTTCCCCTCTACCTCGATGTTAGTGAATCATCGGCTGATGCGATATTCCTCCTCTCGCGCAGTATATCACTTGGGTTAACAATAACCAGAGTGCATGGACGATGAACGCCGCAGGTACAGCCGCCGACGACCGGGTGAACATCGGACCGCGGCCGGTTTCGCAAGAACCGATGGTACGTATCTCGTCTTGTGTTACATTCTTGTTCCGACTGACGGTGTTTCTCCGATTCCCAGTATGTGATTCTCAACTTGGGAATTTCACCTAGCTTCGGATTCATCGACTTTGAACATCTGACTTTCCCGACGGTCATGTCCGTTGACTACGTGAGGGTGTATCAGCGGCCGGATAATATCAACATTGGATGCGACCCAGACGGGTTCCCTACGCAGTCGTATATCAACAAGTAAGCTTTACCGATTGGTTCGCTCATTTCTATTGGGTGACTGACGAGTTCCTTTTGGATTAGGTTCCCCGAGGCATACACTAATCCGAACCTGACGACGTGGGTGGACGACTTCAAGCAGCCGTTCCCCAAGAACAGTTTTATGGGTGAATGCTGATAGGAGCTTGTTGGCATTTCTGCGATTTTCTTGAGGGAGCTCGTGTTGATTCGGACCTGTAGTCTATTTTTTCCCCTCCGCTTGGATTTACGTTTACGCTGTCTTTGACTTTGCTCTATATACTGTTCGCGTTTGGTTCTCGTCTAACTTACCCCATACTAGCATTCTGATCTTGTTCATCGATCCCCCTCCCCACCCCTCCCCACCCGGCTGCTTTCCGCTCAAACCGTAGCGCGTGCTCTTAAGGTTGCTCTTAAGATTATTGATTTTTTTTTTCGCAACGGCTTCGGGGAAGGTGCTCTTTTGTCCTATGTACAGCAATAGTTAGAATTCCCCCGTTTTGGTCTCCCTGGTTCGTGCAATATACGTGCTAGCCTGTAGTGAGCTTCCTTTCCGTCAAGAATAGTGGACCTCTCTGTTGGATTGCTCCCCCCGTCGTTTCGTTAGCATTTCCGTAGTAAGATGTCAATATCATTCATGATTTGCTAGACTCGCTTTCTTTGGTTGCGCTGGAGGTAAGGCTAACGGAACGGTGTGTGATCGCTTCGGCCACCGCGCCTTGGTTCGTTACCACATCCATCCGGTAACATTCCCACGCTCTGACCCCTCATCCTCGAGGTGGGGCGTCGCTGGAAGGTCTCATGCGGCAAGTCCAAGGAGACCTGGATCCACTAGAGAAGGTTCTCTAAATCATCAACGGGGCTGGCGGTCGCCCCCTCCCCCGTGGATCGTCTCCGATCTGCCTGGATCACCTGTGATCCTTCCCCAAACACCCGACCTCTCCAGGTACAGTTGGTGCCCGCATTCGACAGGGGCATATTCTGCCGACCCCGACATTGGGTCCTCTCCAGGGGGGCGCGATTAGCGAAATCAATGCCCCCTCCTGGTTTGGACATTGCATCCAGTGTCTCTCGACTCATCTCTTTCTTTTTTCTCGTAGTTCTACCCACCGGTCTTGGTGGGGCCAAGGTTTCGCCCATATCAGTCTCGATCGTAGTTACAAAATCCTTCCCAGTAAACAGCCCGTGTAGGGCCTGTACCTGATGTAGTATGACCACTTAACAATGTCAACCTTTCAAAAAAAAAAAAAAAGTGATCGCTTTGGCGGGAACCTCCAGAAGCGGAAGTATATACAGGATACTCGTGTACTGGGGAGTGGGAACTCGCGGTTGGATGTCGATAATCCTCAGTTTGGCTGCTGTGGAGACATGGGAAACACTGATGTAAAGTCATGCACGGAGAGGGCAATTTGGCAGGGAGAAATACTGGGTGCAGACAAGGAGATTGTCAACGGAGTGGGCTTGATCTCACTCCGACATTAATAATGTTCTTCATCAGGAAAAAGGGTATCATCTCAGTTTACTTCTCATGTTTATTTGATCTTATGTTTACTAGCCCCCTGCCACTCAGACCTAAAACATCAAAATCTGGACCTAAGTATATAATGAGTGTCAAATCCTCTCTGTATTTTCTGATGACTTGTTACTGGTTGATTCCTGTTGAGAGCAGTTATGGGGAGGTCAGTTTGCCCTTCAGGAATGACAATGGAGGATGGCTTGTCACACTCAGGGACAATCCTTTTAATCTTTCAATTTATCAGTTTTGTCCTCACCTGGAATGTAGTGGTATTGTCTTGTGTATATTACCTGTCCTACCACTGCAAGTCTGTTTTATCCTGTAGACATTCTTTGTAACAGAAACTGTTGCATAGAAAAAGGGAAAGACTTTATCAGGTGATTTGCAACTCTCAGAATCTAGCTGGTGAATAACTCATTCTTATTTGTCATGTCTGGCTCATGAGAGGATTACAAGCATCACTCAGCAGAGGGGGTCAGAATGAGTTGATAATTGTCCCAAAAGGTATATATTGTACAGGTCATGAATACTGTCACAGGGTTCTACACAATGTGCACTACAGATTCCTATCAAGGAAGCATATCACTGAAATCCAGAATCAATACCTCTCCACTCTCATAACCAACAATCAAATAGTGACCATCCCACTGTGCAGCAGTAGGCTTTTCACCAGGCAGCTGGAAAACCATATTTCCAGTAGCTCTATCCTCAATCCCAATTTTGCCAGCTGTTTGTTTACTTGTGATGCCAATGAAATCCAGAGGGGGTCTGTCTGAGGATGTTGGAGATATCTCAATGGGGGTTGAGCCTGGAATCCCAAAGTCCCAGCCCAGGGTTGATGACCCCCCACAGCAAACCATGACTTTTGAACCATCTATCCAGAGGGGGTCAAGGTGATATGGATAATGTGGATTCCTCAGTAATGTCCTGCCTGCAGGCTCCCCTGTCTGTATAGACCAGGCTTGAAGGTGAATGTCATCCACACAAAAAACTCTGGACCCATCTCCTGATATCCTAAGACCCCTGGGTTGGTGTTCAGTCCCATCCATTGTTTGGAGTTCACCTTTCTCAGCATCCCAGACATGAACCTTCCAGCCCTGGTCAGAATTCCTTTTACACCCCACAATGACCAATCTATCACCAATCAGTTGGATGTCTCCTGTCTCAATGTCCTTGGCTTGAGTTTCAAAGGATTCCTTGCAGAGGCCAGTCAAGATGTTCCAGGTCCTCACCACTCCTGTTGAATCAACTGAGAAAGCCAACCCATCCTTTGCTTGTAGGCTGACAGCCCTGATTGGGGCTGAGGTGAGTGGTGTAGACTCTGTGTGAGGTGCAACTGGGTTTGTTAATGAGGCACCAATCTCCCAGAACTTGACTGATTTATCACGAGATGCTGAGATGAGGGTGAGGGAGGGAAAGATGAGGGAGGTGATTCTATCTGTGTGTCCAACAAGGGTCTTGACAAGGTGAGGGACTGGGCCAGTGATGTCCCAAAGGTAGATAGTATGACCACTAGCACAAGCAATGAGCTTCCCATCAGGAGAGAAATAGCAATGGCTAAACTTGGTATGGGCCAGGTGGAACTCTGCTACAGCTTCTCCAGAATCAGTACTCCAAATGGTAACAGCTGACTCATTGTATGAAACAAACTGGGCACCATCAGGGGAGAATGAAACATGGGAGCCAGGAATTGGGGAACCAATCTGATGACCATCTGTGTCCCACTTCTGCACAGTACCATCATCAGATGCAGACAGGAGAAGTTGAGGATTTGTGGGGGAGAAGCTGACAGTCCTAACATAATCATTGTGTCCCTTTATAACATTACACTCCCCTGTTCCAATGTTCCACAAACAAATAGTTTTATCTGTAGACCCTGAAGCAATCATGGTGTTGCCTACTGAGATGGAGACAGAGAGGATTGTCCCAGTGTGACCATAGAAAGTTTTGACAACTCCACCAGTTTGGACATCCCAGAGCTTGACAGTTTTATCCCGACTCCCAGATACAAGCAATGTCCCATCTGATGAGAAGGCAACAGATGTAACATAATCTGTATGCCCAGAAAGAACAGCAGTCTGACTGCCTGTCAATGCATCAAAGATGGTGATGTCATTGACTAAACCAGCAGCAATAGAGTTGTTCCAATATGCAAGGTTATATGCATAGTCACTGCAGGAAACTGTGCGGACACATGCTCCCCATTCGGCTAGTCCCACCACCACCTTGATCTTTGGAGGGAATCTTGTGGCATAATGCTCATGGAGCCAGGATGATGAAGGACAAAGTGTGAGAGCAGTGTCATATATTTTGGAAGGAGAGTTGTAGATTGTGTCAAAATTCTCCAGGATGAAATGCTTGCTGCAATTTGTCCACTTGTCAGGGATCCCTATCTGAACAGATATGAGCATGGGCTTCAGCTAAAAGTCCAAAACACAAAACTCACCAACATGCACCATTGCTGGATATCATTGAGAGCATAAATCCCAATGTCAAGCTTTCCCATGAGGACAAGGACCTCAATCCAAAACAGAAATCCAGTCTCAAAGAATGTGATGATTGCCCTGCAGGCTTCCTCAACCCCACTACTGCTACTGGAAACCTTTGCAAGATGCTTAGTCCAGAAACAGCATGCATATTCCAGAGCATCTCCAATATGGACAGCCTTTTGTGTGGGAAGATCCTTGATCTCACTGAGGGCAGCTTGGTCATCCAGGCTGCAGATGTTCCTCTTCAACCTCTTGCTCATCAAATTGAGACATGAAAGTAAGATCTCATTGTGGCAGACTGGAGGGTCTATGAAGAATCGGCTATCTGTACATCGTCCTGGATCTGTGAGGAAGTCAGGGAATGATTTATGGAAGATTCGAATTGGGTTATCAATGCTTTCTGGGACAAGGAGGAGGGAGTGGAGGGTGCGTAGAGAGCTGGTCATTCTGGTGGGAGTGCCACAATTGATAAGGAGGTCTGAGAGGGTCTTGATGGAGAGTGGGTGGAAGATGAGAAGCACTGCTCCCACCACAGATTTGATATGGGAGTAGAGCTCATGATCATGGAAACCCACATCCTGGAAAGCTTGGCTCAGGACTTGGGTGTAGAGGGGATCAATGCCAAACTTTGCTTCATGAGAAGTGTCCAGTGGGAGTGAGACAATGAGGGCAAGCCTCTCATCAGGTGGGTGATGGCGGGAAGAGACAAACTTGATAACTGTTGAAGCAAAGATGAAAAACCCAGCTGCCTTCTTGCAGAGAATATCAATGTTGTGTGGGCTTGGCCAATCCTCCCCAAGGCTGCAGTCACTTCGGTGTTTGGCAATATCAGCAAACCGGGCCTTCAAGAATAGCTTGATATCACTGTTGACCGAGATGGGTTCAACCTCATGTAGCTTGAAAACCTCCGTGTGAGGCCGAAGTGACTCCAAACGGAACCCGGAGCGGATCCGAGGTTCAGGCCTGCCGGTGATGAGGAACTTGACCTGTGGGATGTCATCCACATAACGGGAGAGGACAGACAGGAGTGCGGATGCGGGCTCCTCATCTTGACACTCGTCGAGGGCATCAATGACAATCAGAGTCGGAGTTTTCATGGCTCGGAACGGGCCAACAATGAGTTTCTCCATCTGCGAACAGAGTGATTCCTCCCCAACGGCAGGGTTCTTCGTCAGGATCGGAAGTAATTTTTGTCGGAAGCATGGATACTGGAGGGCAAGTTGGAAGGAGAGTGTAGGGAAGATAGATCGAAGGTTGCTCCTTTCTTCGAAATCCCGCGAACAGAAGAAGCTGGCCCCCAGCTTCCCGTCCGCAAAACACATCTCTGCAAACGTCTGAGCGATCGTTGACTTCCCCGTCCCGGCAAGACCGTTGAGCCAGAACACCCGTTTGTCTCCCTCATCCTTCAGCCACTGTTCGAGCTGGAAGAGGACGTCCCTCCTGGTCCCCTTCATGCACCCTTGTCTGTCTCCGCATACGTGTCCGGCATCTGCGACATAGTGCATATTGTTGAGAAGGACCAGGTCTACTCTGTCCTGTTGACCGGTTACTATGCATGGATAGACAGTTGAGGTGAACAACTCACGATCAACTGACCGGCGTCGTTGTGGATGCTTTGTTGCAAGGAGGTCTGAAGCATATGTTAGGTGCGACGAGAGCGAGTGGTTTGGGAGTGCAAACCTGATATTCCATCACGGCCTCGTTGATGTCATCCACCAGATCGCTGAGCCTCTGCGCGTTGTCGGCGTTGCTCAAGAATTGCGCGATATCCTTTTGAGTTGCCATTGGGTCTAGAGCTTTGTGGACATCTTCCAATTTCCTACCAATCCCCGCCAGTCAGTCTCAGCGTCCGATCTTGGAAATGGTGGGCTTACCGTGCCAGCTTCTTCCTCCTCACTTCCTCCTCGAAATCACCTTCAGAAGTGGGTCTGCAGAGCGATTCAACAAGCGCCTCGACCCGGGATCCCAACGACTCTATCGTTTTTTTGTTGACTTTTGTTTGCTGAGAGAACTGTGAGTACCACGGATCGAGCAAACGATAGTGGACATACCTCGCAACTGTCGAGGATAGCGCAGAGCCCTGCAGCGGCAGACTTGAGTGGGGGGAAGGCGTCCGAAGCTCTTTCCACTGTGCGGAGCAATAATTTCGCCGCCGAAGCCGCGGTGGATATCCATCCGGGTCCGTCCTTGGGTGTGATGGCATCGCCGTGGGCATGATCAGGAACCACCGGATCGCCTGCGCCATGCGTCAGAGAAAGTGACCGAAACTGGGCGGTTTACATACCCTCGGATTCCCCACCTCGAGAGATGGGAATGGGCGTTCTACTCCCAATGTCCGATCTGGGAGGGATATCGGCTTGGTCCCTCCTTTCTTGACCAGAGGTACCCTCGACTTCCACGTGTAGGCCCTTCTGGTCAGTTTCCCCTTCGTCGGTGTGGTCGTCGCTTCTTCCCGTGTCGCGTCCCCTTGTGATAGACCCAGAGTCACCTGGTTGCGGAACTAGATTGTCCTCTACCCCACCGGCCTCGCTGTGTTCTCCTCTGACCTCGCCTCCCATGACAATATTCGGCTCTGATCGCAAAGATAAGGACGGGCGGTCCAACCCTTCACCACCGACGCTGGCTGCTCTTCCCTCTCGCCTGTCCCCGATCCTCAGTTTGTCCTTCAACTTCTCCCGAAATCTAGAGAGAGGCTTTCGGAAACTCATGTTGTTGCAGGTTCGATGTGGATCGGTGTGGATGATGGTGCAGTGTAAGGTGATGGGTTGACACGTGGCTTTCTTTTCGCTCGAATCTTCAGCAAGCGCCGACGCCCAGCGCTCAGCGTGCATCCCTTGTCCTGCGGATATCCCAGATAATATCAAGCAATCCCTCCGTCCACACGTACCCCCGGTCCCCTTCATATAGTTCACGCCCATCTTGACTAGCTCCCATTACGGTCTCCGTCCAAGCGTTTTCCCACATCACCCTCCACATTGTATATTCAATACCATCGTTTCCTGCTATCCCCTCCGACGATCACTCAACTCGAGAACATTTAACTTGGTGACCAACGCCATGGTTCTCCTCAAGTGAGCAATGTGTGTGTTACGCGTGTTCGATAACGGGCTGCGGTCGCCACGATCCCAAGTCGCTTGATTACATTCCTCACGATCCCGTTCCATCTCATTCCCACAGCACTGAGACCTGCAGAGAATCGGCGCACAGAACGTCGCTCTAATATCAGGCCACGGTGGATGGGATAGCTGTCCTTGCGATAATCCCAGTGCTGAGTAACATATGAAGCCACCTCCGCGTCGCGCATTGCCACCGCTCGGACTCACCCCCGTCTCCGCCAGTCATCAAGAACGAAAACCTCAGCACCGGGCTTTCTCTACCTCTGCGTATTTCCCGCCCCAAAATGGCGGACACTCGACGGCGATGTTCAGGTAAAAGTTGTTGATCATCCTCGGTGCCGTTCTCGCCACCATCAACGGCACGTACCAGGCTGAATGCTACCCTCAACAACTTTCGCGCTTGGCGATCGCTGACGATTTATGTTTACGACAGTTCGCCCCGGAAACCACTGGCCTCTATGTTGACACCGGGTATGTTGGAAATTGTTTGGGGGACCGCTGCGACGTCCTGAGCAGATCCGACGATCAATCGGTTCATTACCGTCGCTGAAGGCAGACTTCAACGTGCGCGAGTGTGGCCACTCGGTGGAAACCCTCCGACTGGTGGTTCCCGCCGACGTGGGAGTACCTCCCCGTCCCGGCGGCCCAACAGAACTAACTTCTCATTCCTCTCAAAGTTTCACCGCATTTGACGAAGATCATCACCAAGGATACCTCCATTTGCCCTGATGAGACAATTGAGTCGTGAAACAACCGCCCGATGAGGTGGTGCCGAAGACGCGCTCAGTAAACAAGGTGTTCCCACTTCCTTCCAACTCATTCACATCCAACCGGGCGGTGGACCGGAAACCACCTTATAGAACATACTTTTGTGTTTATTTTATGGCGCGGACAATTGGTTTGGGAGTTCAGTACCAATGCGTTTTCTACTCAAACAATCATTCATCTAATAATATTTTCAAACTTGTGCGTTTTTTTTTTTTTTTTTAAATTCTGATTTATCCTGCCTTTCGTAGACTAGTACATGGACAGCGCCTTATCTATCTAGCACACAGCTGACTGCATCAACAATCAATAGAAAAATGGGCTGCTATCTAAGGTCCGATATCCAAGGT
>Ga0307513_10000730_pt1 | contig 47218 bp, 44 predicted proteins | sample 15_EM_MG_FD_202174 | JGI IMG/M metagenome (GOLD analysis project Ga0307513, IMG submission 202174) | Populus trichocarpa ectomycorrhiza microbial communities from riparian zone in the Pacific Northwest, United States - 15_EM | ecosystem: Host-associated > Plants > Roots > Unclassified | place...
TGCCTGATGACCATAGCAAGTTGGTACCACTCCTTCCCATCCCGAACAGGACAGTGAAACGACTTAGCGCCGATGATAGTGCGGATTCCCGTGTGAAAGTAGGACATCGTCAGGCTCTTACAGCAAGGAACGCCCGGTTGATTTTTGATCAACCGGGCGTTTTCTTTTGTGTATCCGGTATTTGGCCAGGTCGCAGAGCTTGAAAAAGCCCGCATGAATTCATGCGGGCTTTTTTGCTTTGACCGGGATGGTCTTACATTCGGATCAGGAGTTTGACAGGATAGGCGAAGCGGACTGCCGGCGAGAGGGCAATCGCGGGCGAGCTTTGACAGCGTGGAAAGCAATTCACGCGTTTAGGATATGCACGCCGTCTCTTCTGGCCACGCCAGCCGCGATCAGCTCGGCGCTCAGCTGCTCTATCCATGTGCGGACGGGGATATCCGCGAAAAAACTGGCCCTGATTTGCGCGAAATACGGTGTTTCAGTGGCCCATTTTGCAAACTCATCGAAATCTTGCCGTTGTGTCTCGAGCAGCTTGAATTTAAGCAAGACCTTGGCAGCATGGTGTACATGCCGGCTAGGGTTACTGACGAACGAGTCCAGACGTTGGCGTGCTCGCAACAGCACTTCGGGAAGGTAGGAGAAGACACGACCATGGCCAGGAACGACGATTCTCGGGTTCAAGCGCTCGATCAGATCCAGCGTCGCCGCAACTTCAGAAAATGCGTCGGCGCCTTCGAGCTCGGGGAACACTACGCCGAAGCCGTTTTCCCATAAGGCATCAGCAGAAATAAGCACTCGGGTTCGGGGTTCGAAGAAAACCAGGGAGTGCGGATCATGCCCAGGGGCAGCATGCACCTCCCACATTTCAGAGCCAAAGCGCATAGCGCTGCCGGGTTGAATCGTTTGAGTGAAATTGAACTGCGGACAAAGCTGTCCGGTAGGTAAGTAAGTTAGCGCAACGGGATCCCATTGGGCGACATATTGCGCTTGACCTGGTGGAATCAATGTTCGAAGTTTGGGGTAGCGGGTCTGTAATGCGGCGTTGCCGCCGCAATGATCGCTGTGCAAGTGTGTGTTGACAAGGATATCGAGAGGCCGAATTCCCAACACCGACTCAACCAGAGCCAACGTCTGAGGTGCGTGTGTGCAGTACCCACTGTCCACCAGCAGCGTTTCTTTGCCACTCATGAACAAAATGTTGTTGGCGGAAAGCCAACCACGCTCGAAAACGTGCAGGCCGGTGGGGAGATCCGGCGTCGCCATCAGCTATTACCGCAAGAAGAACGCTCAAACTGGCGCGCGAAGCTCTCGCCTGAGGATTTTTCCGACATTGGTTTTGGGTAGATCATCGCGAAATTCAATGTATTTGGGTCGCTTGTAGCCTGTGAGATGCAGCTTGCAATAGGCACTTACATCGTCTTCGGTCAGTGTAGGGTCGTTTTTCACTACAAAAACCTTGATAGCTTCCCCTTGCTTGTCGTCAGCGATGCCAATTGCTGCGCATTCAATGACACCAGGACACATGGAAATTACATTTTCGAGTTCGTTGGGGAACACATTGAAGCCCGAGACAATGATCATGTCTTTCTTGCGATCGATGATTTTCGTATAACCGCGCTCATCCATGATGCCGACGTCGCCGGTGCGCATAAAGCCGTCGGAGGTGAAGGCCTTTTTATTCTCTTCAGCTTGCTGGTAATAACCCGTCATAACCTGCGGGCCCTTGATACAGATTTCGCCGGATTCGCCGAGTGCCAGCGACTTCCCGTCGTCATCCTTGATGGCAACCTCAATGCTCGGCAGAGGTAAACCGATCGTGCCGGTGAATTCTTTGTTGGTCACCGGGTTGTTGGTCCCAATGGCGCAAGTTTCGCTCATGCCCCAGCCCTCAATCATGGGGCAGCCCGTCACCTGGAGCCAGTGTTTGGCCGTGCCTTCTGACGCAGCCATGCCACCCGCCTGCGAAACGCAAAGACTCGAGAAGTCCACAGTCTTGAACTGCGGATGCTGAAGCAGCGCATTGAACAAGGTGTTGACTGCCGGCAGCATGTGAAACGGACGCTTCTTGAGCACCTCGATGAACTTGCCGAAGTCACGCGGATTTGGAATGAGTGTCAGGTGAGCGCCCCAGCGAATCGTGAGCAGGCACAGCGTCAGCGCGAAGATGTGATACAGCGGCAAAGCTGCGATATTGTTGGTCTTGCTGACGTCGCCGACACGTTGCAGCGCCGGCGTGAACCATTCTTCGGCCTGCAAAATAGCGGCAACGATGTTGCGATGCGTCAGCACGGCGCCTTTCGACAGCCCGGTTGTCCCACCGGTGTATTGCAAAAAAGCGATGGAGTCCAGCGTGGTTTGCGCGGGCGTTAGCGTCAGGCGACTGCCCTCCGCCACCGCGCTGTTGAACGCCGTCACGGTACGTCCTTCGCCCAGCGGCAGCTTGTAGGCCGGAACCAGTTTGGCAAGGTGTCGCACTGCGAAAGTGATCCACTGGCCGTACCAGAAGCCCAGCAAATCCCCCATCGAAGCCATCACCACATTCTTCACAGGCGTGCGCTCAATCACCTCGGCCAGAGTGGCGGCAAAGTTCTCAAGAATGACGATCGTTGTCGCACCGGAATCGCGGAGTTGATGCTCCAGTTCGCGTGCCGTGTAGAGCGGGTTGACGTTCACGCAGGTATAGCCCGCGCGCAAGATGGCAGCCATGGTGACGGCAAACTGCGGGACATTGGGCAGCATGATCGCCACGCGAGCACCGGGCTCGAGCCCGAGGCTCTGCAGCCAGGCTCCGAATGCGGAAGACAGGTCGTCGAGCTGGCCGTACGTCATCCAGCGGTCCATGCAGACGGAGAACGGCTTTGCTGCGTTCTTCTTGAATGAGTCCTCCAGCAACTGGTTGAGCGAGCGGAACTGCTCCGTGTCGATCTCGTGCGAAACACCCTCGGGATAACTCTTGAGCCAATGCTTGTTCATACAAACTCCTTGCCGCTCATTGTGAAAGCCAGGCGCGGCAATCCGTATGGGGCTTGTCCTAATGCGAACCTAATAGGAGGGCCCAGTAGCCAGCAAATGGCCTAAACGGGTCTCACAGGTGACAGCATCGTCTTCAAACAGGGAATGGATCCACGCTGTTTCGCGATCCTTGATCAGTCTGAGAAATTCGTCGGCCCCGCGCATGTTGGCAAAGGCGTCGAAGCCCGTTTCAAGAAAATGCTGCAACGAATTCAGGCCGGCCGCCGCAGCCGGCCCCCGCATCATCTTAAGCAGGGTACGAAGCCCAAACATCCGTGTCAACCGGTTGAGCTCATGCCCCAGATGCAGAACGACTTCAAGCTGCCGTGTTCTTGCGGCGATATCCCCAACCTGTCGCCAGCAGCGGATGTAGCGCGCGCACTCTTCGCTCTCGGGTGTGGCCGCCGTATCTGCCAGCCACTGCCGCGCCATCAGGTCGTCAAGCTTTTCAGTCAGTGCGTGTACCTCAGCCAGTGCCGCGGCCGTATTGACAACCGGCTGCGGAAAAATTTTGGCAATGGTGCTGGCAATCCGTGCGAACTGCTGGTCGCGCTCGGCGTAGTCCTTGTCGCTGTAGAGCTCGTGCAGAAAGAAGGCGGCTGCGGTTTTGTAACGGGGGCTGTGCAGAAGATCGGAATAGGTGGCCTGAAACCGCCGCGCCTGGAAGCGCTTGACCGCGGCGCCGGCCCGGGCCAGCGGCGGGTCGGCCGCGTGCTGTTGCCGAAGCTGCGCCACGGCTTGCAGTGCATCGTGAATTTGTTGTGCTGAGGCGTCCATACAAACCCGGAGTTTATCTAGGTACGGTCCCCTATTGAAACTTAAATGCCCATGAGAAACTTCCAGCATGCAAAGAAGAACGCTTCTCAAGCTCGGTGCCGCATCGGCTGCCGTGCTGATTGTTGCTGGCGGCGCGGCCGCTTTGCTGCAGCCTGGCCTGAAGGGCGGTGTCTTGAGCGACTCGGGGCGCGAAGTCTTTTTCGCAGTCGGCCGCGCTGTCCTGGATAAAACACTGCCTGCCAATGAAGGTGCGCGTCAGGTCGCATTGCAAGGCTTGCTCACGCGTGTCGACATCCTGGTGCAGTCCTTGCCGCATCACGCGCAGGCTGAGCTATCGCAGTTGCTGGCATTGCTGGCCAGCACAGCCGGTCGGCGCACGCTTGTCGGCCTGAGCCAACCGTGGCCCGAGGCATCCATCTTCGACATCCAGCACGCGCTGCAGGACATGCGTTTGTCTTCACTGGCCTTGCGCCAGCAGGCCTATGCCGCCTTGCATGACATCACGGCCGGCGCCTACTTCTCGGACCCGTCAAGCTGGCCGTTGCTGGGCTACCCCGGCCCCCTGAAAATCTGAAGACATCGAAAGCCGCATGAGCCAATTGAAAGATCCGATTCGCGAAGGTCTCGCGCGTGGCTGGAAAGTCATGGGTGGCCCGCGCGGGCCTGTGCCCGAAAGAATCACCTGCGACGTGGCCATCATCGGCAGCGGCGCCGGCGCCGGTATCACCGCCGAGTTGCTGGCCAAGGCGGGCTTGCAGGTGGTGATCATTGAAGAGGGGCCGCTCAAAAGCAGCAGCGACTTCAACCAGAAAGAATCGGAGGCCTACCCTTCGCTCTACCAGGAGAGCGCAGCGCGCAAGACCGAAGACAAGGCCATCAACATCCTGCAAGGCCGCTGCGTGGGCGGCTCCACCACGGTGAACTGGACCAGTTCTTTTCGCACGCCAGCTTCAACGCTCAAGTTCTGGCAAGACAAATTCGGCTTGAGCGGCTACAACGTTGAAGCGCTTGCGCCTTACTTTGCGCAGGCAGAGCAGAGGTTGAACATCACGCCGTGGCTGGTGCCACCCAACGAGAACAACGACCTGCTGCGCCGGGGAGCGGCCAAGCTGGGGATTCCCGCGTCGGCCATCTCGCGCAACGTCAAGGGGTGCTGGAACCTTGGTTCTTGTGGCCTTGGCTGCCCGACCAACGCCAAGCAGTCCATGCTGGTCACCACCATCCCTGCGGCGCTCGACCTGGGGGCGCAGCTGCTGGTCGAAACCCACGCGGAAAGCTTCGAGTTGGCCAATGGCAAGGTGACGGCTCTGTTATGCCGCAGCAGGCAGAGTTCAGAAGAAAAAACGGGTCTAGCCCAGGTGGAGCATGGGCAATCTGCTATAAAAATAGTAGCAAAACACTATGTACTCGCCGGTGGCGCGATTAACTCACCGGCCGTCTTGTTGCGCTCGGGTGCGCCCGACCCCCACGGCGTCCTGGGCGCCAGGACCTTTTTGCACCCGGTGGTCATGTCCTCCAGCGTGTTCGAGCAGAGGGTCGAAGCCTGGAATGGTGCACCGCAGACGATTTACTCCGATCATTTTCTGGATACGCAAGCCGTCGACGGTCCCATCGGCTACAAGCTGGAGGCGCCGCCGCTGCATCCGGTGATTTTTGCGTCCACTGTGCCGGGCTTCGGCCAGGGTCAGCATGACCTGCTCAAGTCCTTTCCGCACAACCACACCCTGCTGGCACTGCTGCGTGACGGCTTTCATGATGAATCCCGGGGCGGGCAGGTCAAGCTGCGTGGTGACAGCTCAGCCGTGCTGGACTATCCGCTCACACCCTACGTTATGGAAGGCGGGCGCAAAGCCTTGCTGTCGATGATGGAAATTCAGTTTGCTGCAGGCGCAAAGCAGGTTCTGCCTTTGCATGAGATGGCCCAGCCCTATACCTCCTGGGCACAAGCGCGTGATGCCGTTAATGCCCTGCCCATGAAACCCATGCTCACCCGGGTGGTCAGCGCCCATGTCATGGGTGGCTGTGGCTTGGCAGGGACTGAACGCCAGGGTGTCGCCCGCCCCGACGGGGTGCACTGGCAACTGGAGAATCTTTCAATTCACGATGGCTCGCTGTTTCCGACCAGCATTGGCGCCAACCCGCAACTGTCCATTTACGGCGCTGTCAACCGGCTGGCGCAAGGCTTGGCCAAAAAGCTGACTGGCCGCGATGTCACACTGGCCTGACATACTGCGGGTTTGACCTTCGCTCCCTTTGCCGATTCATGCTGGCTCAACTGCAACGATTCATCACCCTGACCTTGATCGCCGCCGCCTTTGGTTGGCTGTTTTACTTTCGCGGCAACTCTCCTGCTTTGGCAGTGGCCGGCTTTTTTGTTATTGCGTTGGGCTATACGGGCTTCCTGGCCATTGAGTTCCTGCTCCTTCGCCACATCAACAAGACAGACCCGGCGCCCCAGCCTACCTGGCGCGAGCTTTTGCGTGCCTGGCTGGGTGAAACATTGACGGCCCCCCGTGTGTTCTGCTGGCGCCAGCCCTTTCGCATGAATGTCGTGCCCGATCGGATTTCAGCCGAAGCAAGCCTTCAAGGGCGCCGCGGCGTGGTATTTGTGCATGGATTTTTTTGCAACCGCGGCCTGTGGACGCCTTGGCTCAGCCGCATGCAGGCGAGCGGGCGTGCATTCGTTGCTGTCAACCTCGAACCCCTGTTTGGCTCGATTGACGACTACGCGCCACAGGTCGACGACGCCGTGCGTCAGGTCACTCATGCTACGGGCATGACGCCACTGCTGGTGTGCCACAGCATGGGCGGACTCGCCGCGAGGGCCTGGCTCAAGCAAATGAAAGCCGAAGCCCGGGTGCACCATGTCGTGACGATAGGAACGCCTCACCGGGGAACCTGGCTGGCGCGCCTCGGCCACGGCCACAACAGCCGGCAAATGCGTTTGCTGTCGGACTGGCAGGCCCAGCTGGACCATGAAATGCCCGTCGACCGGCACTCGCTTTTTACCTGCTGGTACTCCAATTGCGACAACATCGTGTTCCCGACATCCACTGCCACTCTCGCAGGGGCTGATAACCGCCTGGTTCGCGGTGCCGCCCATGTGCAAATGGCGTTTTTGCCAGAGGTCATGAACGCTACGCTGGCACTGCTGGAGGCTGAGCCGACCTGAAGCGGTTCGGCGAAGCTGCGCGCAACTGGCGACGCTCAATCGGCTCGTTTATGTGAATTTCTCACAAAAATGACTGGTCATATTCACTATCTACCTTGAGCAAGGCCTTCTATTCTCATCCATTTGTAGGATGGAGCGCCTCGTGACAATGTACGCAATGCAAGAAACCGGCTTTCTGGAAGATGGCCGACCAGCAGTCTCCCTTGGCGAGACCGAGCTGGAAGCCGCGCCGGCCCTTCTCGCCTTGCTGGTGGATGAACTGGCCCACGGAGTGCTTCTCGTGACCGCGCAGTGCCGGATTCTGCACGCCAATCAGGTTGCGCGCCGCGAACTTGAACACGCGGCCGTTCTGGGCACGGACCGGGGGGAGCTGAAAGTCCTCATGCCGGCCGACGCCAAGGCCTTTCAACATGCCATGGCCAAAGCCGTTGCCGGCAAGCGCAGCCTTATCAAGCTGGCCACCGACGGCGTGGATTTCACCCTGGCGGTGGTTCCACTGCAGCGCCAACCCGGCGTGCCTTGTGAGCGGATGGCCCTCGTTTTGTCCCGTGTGGGCGTCAGCGAGTCAGGCGTGTTCAGCGCTTTCGCTCGCAGCCACGGCCTGACCCAGACAGAAGAGCAGGTGCTCGTTTTCCTGTGCCGCTGCCTCAGCACACCCGAAATCGCCGTTCAAATGAAAGTTGCCGTCTCCACCGTTCGCAGCCATGTGCGCAGCCTGTGCGCCAAGACAGCCTCCAGCGGTGTCCGTGAGCTGGTCAATCGCGTGGCTATCTTGCCACCCATCGCCCCTTTGCCGCTGGGACAAATCCACTGAGAGATGCCCGCACGTCCGGCGACGTGCTAGATTACGGGTGATCATGAGTTCGCCTACACCTCCCGACGAGGGCCTATACGCCCATTTGACCCCCGAATTGCGTACGCTGGCCCTGCGCGGCGCCGTGCGAAGTTACCCCAAAAAGACGGTAGTCATTAACGAGGGTGAAATCGGCGACAGTCTGTTTGTGCTGCTCAAAGGCAGCGTCAAGGTGTTTTCCATGGACGAAAACGGGCGCGAAATCACCTACGGCCGCATTCATTCGGGCGATTACTTCGGTGAAATGTCCCTTGACGGTGGGCCCCGCTCGGCGTCGGTCATCACGCTGGAGCCTTGTACCTGTGCCGTATTGAACCGGTCGGATGTGAGCGAACACTTAGTTGATGAGCCAGGATTTGCGATCAACCTGGTGGTGCAAGTTATTCGCCGCGCCCGCTCGGCCACCGAGGCTGCACGAAACATGGCTTTGCTCGACGTCTATGGCCGGCTGATCGCCGTGCTGGAAGAGCACGATGATGTGACAACTCGCGATACAGCCACGGGCCTGACGCTTGAGTCCATTACCCACCAGGATATTGCCAGCCGCGTTGGTGCATCCCGGGAGATGGTCAGCCGTCTGCTCAAAGACCTGGAAAAGGGCGGTTACATCGAGATGGGCACCAAGCGGATCACGCTGCTCAAGAAATTGCCCAGCCGCTGGTAGCCGCACCGGTGAGCGTCATTCTTTCGGGTATTGCCATGAAACGGGCCGCCCAGCCGGGCGAGCCGGTATGCGCGGGCGCCCTTCGCATAAAAGGGCCTCGCCAGTGAAACCCGCCTATAACTGTTTTTGTTTTGCCGTCCCGGCCAAGCTTTTCCGCAAACTTGCCGAAAAAGCGGGGGAAGAGGGTAGCAAGCAGCTCCACGGCCACATTGAACACAGCATGCGGCTGCGCACGCACCGCCACGTCTGTTCCAAGCAAGGTGTGCCTGCCGCGCCCCCGGTTTCGTCTCCCATGTCTTTCATGCCAGGCCAGGCCTATCGCCGCAGTATTTTTAACGCCGGCTCCGACACCGACCTGCCGGGCAAACCCGTGCGGCATGAAGGCGACAAGCCGGTCAGGGACCGTGCTGTTAACCAGGTGTATGACAACACGGGTATCGCCCTGAATTTCTTCCATCAGGTTTTCGGGCGCGATTCCCTGGACGACCGCAGCATGCGAGTAGAGTCGGCCGTGCATTTCGGCAAAGATTTTGCCAATGCCATGTGGACCGGCGAGCAGATGGTGTATGGCGATGGCGACCAGAACGTGGGTGGCTTCACCGAGGCGCTGGACATCATTGCCCACGAACTGACTCACGGCGTACTCCAGTACATGATCCCCGGCGGATTGGGTGTTTACCGGCTGCCCGTGAAAGACCGTGAATTCCGGGAGCAAACCCATGCGCTCCAGGGCCAGGCCGGTGCGCTCAACGAATCTTTTTCCGACGTCATGGGCAGCATGGTCAAGCAGTGGCATGCGCGCCAGACGGCGGCCCAAGCCAACTGGCTGCTGGGCGAGAACATGCTGGCGCCGCAGCACGGCAAAGCCATCCGCTCCCTCAAAGACCCCGGCAATCGCAAGCTGACCTGGTACGACGATGACCAGTTCAAGACCATGGAAGAGTATGTCGACGGTGCCGACGTTCACGACAGCTCCGGCATACCCAATCACGCGTTTTACCTGGTGGCCAAAAAAATTGGCGGCTTTTCCTGGGAGAAGGCCGGACCCATCTGGTATGAAGCCTTCCCCAAGCTCAAGTCCAAAGCCAACTTCCTGGATGCGGCGCGGGCGACCAGCCGTGTGGCCAGCGCACGCTTCGGCAGTAAGTCAAAAGAGTACAAAGCTGTCATCTTGGCTTGGGAAACTGTGAAGGTGCTCAGTTAAGGCGAAGCCACTAATGCCTTGATTTGTTGATGGCGTCGTGCAACGATTCGTCCAGTGGATTTTCCTGTTGTGGAGAGGGACTAAAAAGAGATGTCGTTGCGCTGCGTATCGTGCCTGACCGTGAACCCGGTTGCCAACCGGTTCTGCGGTAACTGTGGCGCCGCCTTCGGGCTTAGTGTGCAAGAACCCCCCAGTGCCTTGGCCACACTGACGCCTGAAATCCAGTGGGGTGCGCTCAAGCACGCCACCATTTTGTTTGCCGACGTTGTCAGTTCCACCGAGCATGTGGCGGGGCTGGACCCGGAGCAAGCCATGGATCAGTTGCGGCCTGCCGTGCAGCGCATGTGCAATGCGGTGGAGCGTTTTGGCGGCACCGTGGTGCGTACGCTGGGTGACGGCGTCATGGCCTTGTTCGGTGTTCCCAAGGCACTGGAAGGCCATGCCAACTTGGCCTGCGAAGCCGCGCTGGCAATGCAGGCGGCTTTCGAGGGACCTGACTCGGGCTTGCGCATTCGTGTCGGCCTGCATTCCGGTCAGGTCGCCCTGGACCCCGAGGCAGTCGATGCCACCCGGGGCGGCGGCGTGCACGGCCACGCGATTCACCTGGCCAGCCGCGTGGTGGCATTGGCGGAGCCTGGAGGGATTTGTCTGACGGCCGACTGCCTGGCTCTGGTGCGCTCTGCTTGCGACACGCGGCCCATGGGCAAGCACCCGTTGCGGGGTATTGCGGAGCCCGTCGAATTGCACACGCTGCTGGGCATGAAAAACGACGTGCAGAACCACAGCTTTCATGAGGCGGCACTGTCGCTTTTCCGGGGGCGGGCGCAAGAGTTGAACCTGCTGCAGGATGCGCTGCGCAATGCCGAAAACGGAGAAGGCTCGGTGATCGGTCTGTCCGGCGCTCCCGGCACGGGAAAGAGCCGGCTTTGCCACGAGTTCGCCCAATGGTGTCATCTGCGCCATGTACCTGTCTTCGAAATCAGAACCCAGCTGTATGGCCATGCCACGCCTTTGCAGCCGGTCCTGTTGCTGCTGCGCAGCTGCTTTTTCCACATCACACAGGCACACGACGCCGCCGCCGCGCGGGAGTGCATTGTCCGGGGGCTGGCCAGGCTTGGCGCCGTGTCGGGGGACGATCTGGCCTTGCTCAGCGAGTTTCTCGGCGTGGCCGACCCCAACAGTCAGCCTTGCACCCTCAACGCCAAGGCGCGGCGCGCCAGGCTGTTGGGTTTGCTGCATGAACTCGTCAAGCAGGCCGGCGCAGCCACCTCCGTCATTGTTTTCGAAGACCTCCACTGGCTGGACGAGGCCAGTGCCGAATTTCTTTCGGCGCTGGTCGCCGCCGTCGCCGGAACCAAAACGCTGCTGCTGCTCAACTACAGGCCGGGTTATCAGGCTCCTTGGTGGACGATGCGCCACTTCCGTGCCATATCGCTGGCGGACTTGAGCTTGTCCGATACGGAAGAACTGGTGCGCGAACGGCTGAGCCATCATCCCGAGCTGCTCGGATTTTTCCCTCTCATTGTGGAGCGTTCCGCCGGAAATCCGTTTTTCGCCGAAGAGTTGGCGCACTCCCTGATTGAAAAGAGCGCCTCGCTGGCGGAATCGAGCCAAAGGAAGGCGGACGTTGCATCTCTGGCATATGCATTGCCTGCGACCGTGCAGGCCGTGATCGGCGAGCGCATAGACCGGCTGGTGGTCACCCAGAGAACGCTGCTGCATGTTTGCGCCGTGATCGGCAAGGAAATTCCGCTGGCCGTGTTGCAGGACGTTGCCGTTTATTTGGTGAGCCAGCTGGAAATCGGCTTGGACGGCTTGTGCGAGGCCGAATTGCTGCAGCTGCTGCGCGAGATCGCAGGCGGGCGCCGCTTCGCTTTTCGGCATCCGCTCATCCAGGAGGTGGCCTACAGCACCCAGCTCAAGGCGCGGCGGGCCAACCTGCATGCCGCGGTCGCCATTGCCATGGAGGCGCATTACAGCGCCCAGCCGGGTGAATTTGCCGCGCTGATCGCTTACCACTATGAATCCGCAGGGCAACCGCTCAATGCGGCGCAGCACGAGGCGCGCGCGGCGAAGTGGACCGGCTCCACCAATTCGGCACAGGCCATCAAACACTGGCGCAAGGTATGGACGCTGCTTGATGGGCAGGAGCGGTCGCCGCAAGTCAACAGCTTGCGGGCCTTGGCCGGCGGGCGAATCGTCTACCTCGGCTGGCGGGAGGGGCTGAGCCCTGAAGAAGTCCAGAAGATCAGCCACGAGGCCATAGGCCACGCCAGCGAGGTCGATAGCAGGCTGGTGCAGTTGCTGTTGTTTGCGCAGGGGCGAATCCTGCAGTCGGGCGGCGGCGCGGCAGACGACTATGTGGAATCCGTCCTCAAAGCCTTGTCCCTCACGCCGCCGGGCCGGGATGCCGGGCGGGTCGCGATGCTGAACGTGGCCTTGAGCCAGGCGTATGCCTGGGCGGGCCTGCTTGAACAAGGCCTGGCGGCCAATGATGCCGCGATGCAGGGCGTCGCGAGCATCGATCAGTTCGACCGCGAGTTCATCGACTTCAGCATTGAGCAATGGGTGCTTGGCATCCGCGTCCGGCTCTTGCTCAGGATGGGGCGCCTGGACGACGCCCAGGCTTGCCTGGTGCAGATGTTGTCTGCCGACGAGATGCTGGGCGACCCCGTCATCAGGCAGATCACGCACCACCTTCATGTGGAGCTTGCTGCTGTGACGCAGGACTTCACGCTTGCCAAAGAGCACGTTGCCATCGTCGTAAACCTTGCGCAGCAATACGCCAGCCCCTACTCACAAATCTTCGCGCTCTGGTGTTCGGGGCTGGCCGATGTCAGCGCCGGAAATCTTATCGCTGCGCAGCACAGTCTTTCTGCGGCCTTGAGCCACATATCGAGCACAGGGGTGGCGGTGGAATTTGAGGCGGAGATCCGGGCCTGCCTGGCGGAATGCCATCACAAATTGGGCAATTTTGAGCTGGCCCTCGAAGCCGCCAGGGAAAACATCGGGATATCCAAACCTCGCAACAATCGGCTGGCCGAATGCCGGTCCTTGATTGTCTGTGGGGGTGTTTTAAGCCAGAAGGCGGACACCGGCTCCTGGCAGGAAGCTCTTTCGCTCTTCAACCAGGCCGAGCAGCTGATTCATCTGACAGGCGCCAAGATCTATGAGCAGGCCTTGCAAAGCGAGCGTGGCCGGGTGTTGCAGTTGATGGGGCAGTGAGCCGCGCAGGCTAGGGCATCCTCACCAGCAAGGTGTACTCACGCATTCCGTAGTTGTCCAGCACCTCTACCTCGGCGCCAAATTCACGCTCGCAATAAGTGGTCCAGAGGGCCGGCTGAACTCTATACAGCTCCGGCGCGCCAGCCCCGTCTGCCAGGGGGGCGAGAAAGTTGACCGCGAAGCCGCGGCGGCTGGTGGCGTGCATGGCCGCCAGCGTCGCTTCTATGAATTGCGTCCAAAGCGCATCGGAGTGGTCCAGCTTCACATTGAAGATGCCGCTGGCCATCGAATAATCCGCCACGCGAGGGCTCGCACTTGCGACGACAAACTCTGCGTCGCTGCGTTTACGCCATAACTGCCGCGCCTGGGCGATCATGGCTGCGGACAAATCCAGGCCCAGATAACGGATCTCCTTGCGCTTGTGCCGCCGGCTCAAAAATGCCAGCAAGGCGCCATAGCCGCAGCCGACGTCATTGAGCGAGAAAGGGGCTGAAAAGTCGCACAGGCGCAGGAGTTGCACGAAGCGCAACTCCTGCGTTGGCTGGCATGGCCAGTCCACCCCTAAAGGTGTCGGGCCATGGGTCTCTATTTTTTGCGTGTAGTACTGGCCAATAACCGAGTGCAACCCGGCCAAGGCCTGCTCAGCAGGCGGGTGCCCGGTCATGGCGCAGTCAGCGGGGCCGTTTACTTCTTGGCGGCCGGCTTCTTGGTCGCCGGCTTCTTGGCGGCGGAGATCGGCTGCATGGGAATGGAAATCGTCAGGTAGTCCTGTTCCAGGTAATGGACGGGCTGGCTCTTGTCGATGATTTTCACTTCCGCGTTGGCCTTGTCGCCGCGCATGTCGTGCGAGGTGAAGAAAACCGGCAAAGGCGTTTTGGCTGCCAGATTCTTGATCAGGGCGTTCACGATGGCGGCATCGCCGTTCTGGCCTTTTTTGTTGGACTCATGCTTGTACAGGTTGCCCAGCAGGTTTTGCCAGAGGTTTTTGACCTCATTGTTGCGGGCACCCAGGTTGAGCGCGGCGCAGCTCATCTTGAACGAGCGGCCCTTTTTGAAGAGTTTGAACTCCTTTTGCAAGGCGACCATCTCCAGGATGCCGCCGAAATGCGATTCTTTGCCTTGCGAGGGGGCAAAACGCAGGTTCAATTCATCCAGCATCGTTCCGATGTAGATGTCGTGTTCTTTCATGAAATAGCCCATAAATTTCTCCTGCTGTTACGGTTGATGGAATTGCTGCACGTTTGTAAAACCCCCAGACGGGCTGAAAACCCTTATGGGCATTCACTTTTGGGAGCAAATGCACCCTGCGGGCGCCTTCTCCTCTTTTTGGAGGATATCGTAAGCGAGGTAACAAATTTTTACGTCCTCATTTTGTAGGAGGAACCGCGCGGAACAAACACTTGATGTGCCAAGGGTGTCTCTGGGACTTTGCACTGTTGTATCAATGTTGAATAACCTGGGCTCTAAACAAAATGTGCTACTTGAAGCTCTGGAGAGGCGCTGCTGCGACTTTTGTGCGGCGGCCTTTGAAGAAGGCACCGTACAGAACACCGGTTGAGATCAAAGCTACCGCGATACATTCGCCCACCGAAATACCATCGCCAGCAATCACGCGACCGAACATGAGCGCCAGGATGGGGACACATGCTCCGATGATGCTGAATCGCTGGCTACCCATTCTCACCACAACGAAGTTGAGCATTAAGACAAAGAGTGCACCGATGCCAACCCCTTGATAAAGAATTTGCAAAACAAGCTCGGATGCCGGAGCTTGAAGAATTTTGCTTTCGACGGGAGACAGCAGAAACCACGGTACGAAGACTAGCCCCGAATAGACGGCTACCAAAGAGCCACCCTGCAATGGAGGTATTTGATGCCTTTGGATGTAGACGAGGTAAATCCCCCCAAAGCTAGAGGCGAGCAAAAAGAACAGGTCACCGAAAAGCGTTTTCGAATCAAATGCCGTTCCGGTGGAATTGAGTAGAAGCACTGCGGCACCAAGAGCTATTAACACCATGCCCGTTGCCTGGATTCGCGAAGGTCGAATCCGATAAAAGAGCCATCCCCACATGGCCACCCACACGGGGATAAAGCCCGGACCCAGTGCCGATGCATGTGCTGCCGGAGCGAACTGCAACCCGATGATCGTTACGAAATGCATGCCCCAGCCTTGAAAAAAGGCCAGCAAAAAGCCGATCCACAGCAATCGGCGCGGGATCGTTCTTAGCTGCATCAAAAAATAAGGAAGCAAAATCAGGCCGCCAACGCCGCACCGCATGACCAGGAGGTCATAGACCGTTAGCGTCTGGGTAACGGAAAGTCGAGTCACTGCTGGGGAGCTTGATAGCAGCAGGATCAACGCAACAGTAAAAGAATAGGTCAGAAGAGGGTTAACCGGATGGTCGCTCTGATTTGTTGTTGTTGCTTGCATGTGATGGAGCTTTGGCTGCGGCCGCGCATGCCGCAAAAATGTTGTACGGCGCTCGATGCATGGTAATCTGCTTGCGGCTACCCAACCGGGCGGCTTCAATTTTTACCCAGGAGAGTGTGATGCAGAAAGCACAGTTTGGCGACGGCGGTCTTCCTCCCGTAGTTAAGGCGAGTCTCCAGAGGAGATCCGCAGCCATGGGTTCCGGCGGGACGGTTTCGCCTGGCGTCAAGGCCCATGTACAGAAGAAGTCCGCTGCAATGGGCTCTGGTGGGGCCGTTTCTCCCGGAGTGAAAGCACACGTTCAAAAGAAGAAGGCCGCAGCCATGGGCTCCGGCGGGGCGGTTGCGCCTGGCGTCAAGGCCCATGTACAGAAGAAATCCGCTGCAATGGGTTCTGGTGGGATCGTTTCTCCCAGCGTGAAAGCTCACGTTCAAAAGAAGAAGGCTGCAGCCGTGGGTTCCGGCGGGATGGTTTCACCTGCCGTCAAGGTCCATGTCCAGAAGAAGGCAGCAGCGATGGGCGGCGGCGGGGTCGTTTCGCCCAGCGTCAAGGCCCATGTGCAGAAAAAATCGGCTGCAATGGGCGGCGGTGGGACGGTTTCGCCAGGGGTGAAAGCACACGTCCAGAAGAAGGCGGCAGCGATGGGCGGTGGCGGCCTCGTTTCGCCCAGCGTCAAACAGCATTTGGCCAAATAAGGACTTGATCCTTCGATATGAGTAGAGGCCAAAAGCCCATGCAGCCGGATATAGAGACCGACGACGAAGCTACTGTTACGTTTCACAGGGTGTATCCGGCTGCCATTCCGCCCATGCGTGCGGACAAGGCGGCACTTGGCATCATGCCGACCATGGCCTTCCGCCATTGCGAACCGATGCGTACAGCGTCAGCCTTCGGCTGGTACATCTTTCCACCAGAGGATATTTTTCTCAAGTGGAACGGCTCAGACGTATTTTTCAAACAGGGTGACGAGTGGCAGCCTTTGTCTCATGCCTACCTCCCGGGCTTTGAAGATTACTGGGATGAGCATGCTCCCGAAGAACTGAACGGCTTGGCCCCGCGCTTCCTGTCGCGCTTGCAGATCCCCGGGCTGGTGCAAATATGGTCCGGATTGCTGTGCGGGACGCGTCCGGATTGGAGTTTGCTGGTACGCCCGGTCGTCAACATGCGTAGCAGTTACCTGTATTCCTGTTATGAGGGCTTGGTCGAGGCAGACCGGTTCAAGCCGTTTCCGTTGTTCATGAACATCCAGCTGGTCGCCACGGATGTCGTGATTGAAATTCCCAAGATGATTCCTCTGTTCCAGGTGCAACCGTTGATGCGCGGCACTTACGGAGAGCGTGCCCACGGGTACGTTGAACGCGAGGGATTGGGATTGATGGAAAACGGCGGACCAGCAATGACCACGGACGACTGGACGGGGTACCGCAAGACAATCCGGGTAGAAATCCCTGACGAAGTGCCTGAGGCGGGCCAATACGCCACCACCACTCGCAAGCGTACGAAACACGAAGAATAATCTCGTTGTGTTCCTGGCATCGACGCTGGCCCGTCCATCGCTGTGACGTCCTTGCCATACAGCTTTTGCCGGCGTCCATCAACCCGGCGATGGGCTCCCCGAACCCCGGAACCCAAGAAATAGGGAGAATTTTGGTATGCCCCTGATCGTGGTGATTGAAGATGATGCGGGCACCCGCATGCTGGTGACCCAAGTCCTGAAAAAAGAAGGCCATGAAGTCATGTCGGCCGAAGACGGCCTCAAGGGCCTGGAGCTGATCCGTGAGTTCAGGCCGGATGTGGTGGTCAGCGACATCCAGATGCCCAACCTCGACGGGTTCGAGGTGTTGGACCGGGTACGCAACGATGACGCCCTGGCCACCACGGCCGTGATCCTGCTGACCTCGCTGCAGGACCGCACGCATATGCGCCAGGGCATGACCACCGGCGCCGACGACTACCTGACCAAGCCTTTTGCGCCTCAAGAGCTGCGTGAAGCCGTCAATGCCCAGCTCAACAAGCTCAGCCGGGCCGATGCCATGCGCGCGCAGGTCGTGGACAAGGCCGTGCAGATCGCCCTGACGGAACAGGCCCAGAAGATCAGCGACCTTTATGAGACGCGCCTGGCCCGTTCGCTGAGCCAGCAATGGCCCGAAACCGGCCCCGTGGAGGACGGCGACCGCTTCGCCAGCGCCACCGTGCTGTTTGCCGACATGCGTGACTACGGCCTGTGGACGCAGCGCCTGTCGGGTGCGGAACTCAGCGATATTGTCCGGCGGCTCTACAGCAGCGTCGGTGACACGGTCTACCTCTTCGGCGCTCACTACATGCAGTTTGTGGGTGACGGCATGCTGTGCGTATTTGTGGATGCCAACGACACCCACTCCGTCAATCACGGGCTGCGCGCCATGCGCGCCGCCCTGGGTCTGGCCGACGCCACCAAACGCATTGATGCCCATGTGCGGCAGCATTTTGCCGGGCAGAGCTTACCGAATTTTTCCCTGGGCGTCGCGCTGCACAGCGGCCCCGTGGCCTTTGCCGCGCTGGACGGCCTGATCGGCCGCTCCGGCCAGACCACACCGGTGGGTGATACCGTGGCCGTGGCGCTCAAACTGTTCCAGGGTGAACCCAAGCTGGACTGGACGATTGCCGCCAGCGTGCAGGCCGCACGGCTCGTGACCGGCGCCGTGCGCACCGGCCGGCGCGCATTGGTGGAAGTGGCCGGCCGCGGCCGGCCGCTGGACACCGTGGAAATCGTGGGGCTCGCATGACAGCGCGCCAGGCGAACGCCGGCCTTGGGAGTTCACGGCGCACCTGGTCTCTGCGAACGCTGCTGGTCACCAGCCTGCTGCTGTTTTCCATCGTCCCGGCCGCCACGGTGGGCTGGTTTTTGTACCGCAGCAACCTGCAAAGCGTGCAGACGCTGGCCGAGAAGACGGTGGGCGACATGGCGCTGCGGGTGCAGATCGTCACCGAAGAGCACGTGTCGCAGGCGCACGTCGTGCTCAACGGGCTCGTCCATGAGCAGCCCGGCGAGGCCGGCGTGGCGCGCGCGCGCCAACTGATCCAGAACCCCGCCTTGTTCGAGCAGACGGCGTTCGCCATGACGCGCATGACACCCCGCGTGCCCAACATGGTTCTGGCCACACACCGCGGCGAATACCTCGGGGTCGAGGCGCCGTCCCAGGGCGGCAATCAACCCACCCAGGTGGCGGTGCGCAAGGAAGGCGGGCAGGGCCGCAATTACTTTGCGGCCGAATACCCGGGCGACCGCCGGCAAAAAACGTCCACCGAAGCCGCGAACCACGAACCCCGCACCCGCGCCTGGTACCAGGGCGCGATGGAAAACAAGGGCCGCAGCTTCACAGCCGTGTTTCCATCGGCCGAGCACAACCAGTTGCTGGTCACGCTGGCGCAGCCGGTGTACGGCGCGGACGGCGGCTCGCTGGGCGTGTTCGCGGTCGACCTGCACCTGGCGCGCCTCAAAGAGCTGCTGCAGACCATGGTCTTCAGCGCCCACGGTACGGCTTTCCTGCTCGATGAAAACGGCCTGCTGGTCGCCAACTCCACCATCGACCCGCTGTTCGCGGGCGCTGACGGCAAGCTGGACCGCAAGCGGCCCATGGACAGCCGCAACGCCATCGTTCGCAGCGCCTACAACGAGGCCGCCCCCAGCCTGGGCCGCACGCTGCCCGACAGCGTGCAGCGCATCGCCTTTCTGCACCGGGTGCCCATGGAAGACGACACCCTGATCGTCGTGCTCAGGCCTTTCGGCGAGAGCGTGGGATTGCGCTGGAGCCTCGTGGTGGCCGCGCCCGAAAGCGATTTCGCCGCCGCCAGCCAGGCTGCGCTCAAAAAGACGCTGGCCGCGATGGTGCTGGCCCTGGTGCTGGGCGGCGTGCTGGCCACCTGGCTGGCGTATCGCCTGAGCAGCCGCTTCCGCGCCTTGAGCGTTGCCGCAGGCCAGCTGGCGCGGGCCGAGGTGCCAGAGGTGCAGCAAAACGCCCGCATCACCGAAGTGCGGCAGCTATCGCAAACCATGCACGACAGCGCCGAAGAGATCGTGCGCAACCGCGCCGCCATCGAAGCGCAAACCCTCGCCCTGCAAGACGCCAATGAAACGCTGGAAGCGCGTGTTGCCAGCCGCACCGCCGAGCTGGCCGCCTCCCGCGAAGAAGCGCTCGCCGCCGCGCGGGCCAAGGCCGCATTCCTGGCCACCATGAGCCACGAGATCCGCACGCCGCTCAATGGCGTGGTGGGCATGACCACGCTGCTGGCCGACACGCCGCTGGACCCCGAGCAGCGCGACTACCTGCACACCATGCGCGTATCCAGCGACCAGCTGCTGGGCGTGATCAACGACATCCTGGATTTTTCCAAGATCGAGTCCGGCAAGCTCGAGCTGGAAAACGAGCCGCTGAACCTGATGGCCACCATCGAGGAAGCCTGCGACATCGGCGCGCCGCGCGCCCGCGAAAAAGGCCTGGAATTGCTGGTGGACCTGGGCGACGAGCTGCCAACCTGGGTGCGCGGCGACGTCACGCGCCTGCGCCAGGTGCTGCTCAACTTCGTCAACAACGCCGTCAAGTTCACCGAACAAGGCCAGGTCGTTGTGTCGGCCCACGTACTGGAGGAGGCCACGCCGCAGCAGGGCGGGCTGATTGAATTTCGCGTCAAGGACTCCGGCATCGGCATTCCGCTGGACCGGCAGTCCGCGCTGTTCCAGTCCTTCACCCAGGTCGACGCCAGCACCACCCGCAAATACGGCGGCACCGGGCTGGGGCTGGCCATCTGCAAGCGGCTGGCCGGGTTGATGGGCGGCAGCGTGGGGCTTGAGTCCGCGCCGGGCCAGGGCTCGACCTTCTGGTTCACCGCCCGGCTGGGCAACGCCGACGCACCCGAAGTCGCGCAGCTGTCGTCCCTGCACATGGTGAGCCTGGCCGGCAAGCGCGCCGTGGTGGTCGACGACACCCCCGTCAACCTGCGCATCCTCGACAAGCAACTCCGGCGCTGGGGCATGGAGCCCGCGCTGTTTGAGCGCGCCGGCGAGGCCCTGGCCTGGCTGGCCGAACACCCGCCGGTGGATGTGGTGGTCACCGACATGCACATGCCCGAGATGGATGGCCAGACTTTCGCCCAGACGCTGCGAGAGCGTTATCCGGGCATCTGCATCGTGCTGCTCACCTCCGGCACCATGCCCACCGGCGAGCAGGCCAAGGTGTTTGACGCGCGCCTGCTCAAGCCCTACCGCCAGTCACAGCTTTTTGAGGCCATAGCCCGCGTCACATCTGATCCGGTAGCTATCAAAAAAATAGCGGAAACCGGCAAACCCGAATTGCGCAACCAGTTCATCCTGGTGGCCGACGACAACGCCGTGAACCTGAAGGTGGCGCTAGCCATGCTGGCCAAGCTGGGCTACGAGGCCGCCACCGCGCTCAATGGCCGCGAGGCGGCCGACAGGGTGGCTGCGTCGCTGGGCGCTGGTGCGGGCACGCGTGACGGCCCGCGGCCCTACGCCGCCATCCTGATGGACGCCAACATGCCGGTCATGGACGGCTTTGCTTCTTCGCGCGAGATCATTGCTGCGCATGGCGACGATGCGCCGCCCATCATCGCGCTGACGGCCTCGGTGCTGGAAGAAGACCGCCAGCGGTGTCTCGCCGCCGGCATGGTGGGTTTCTTGCCCAAGCCGCTGCGCATTGACGAGCTGTCTGAGGCGCTGGCCCGTTACGCCCGTCAGCCGGACGGCGAAGATGCTACAAAAATCATAGCTAATGGCCAAAGCACTGCTTGGGCAAAACCGCTAAATGATCAAGATTCGCAGGTCATCCTCATGGACTGGAGCCGGCTCGAGCAGTTCAAGGAGTTTGACGACGACGAGCGCACGATGACACGCGAAGTGATTGCCTTGTTCGCCAGCGACGCGCCCAACCGTATCGGTGACATCCGCGCGGCGCTGGAGGCCTCGGACAGCGCCGAGCTGTCGCGCGCGGCGCATGCGCTCAAAGGCGCGGCCTCCAACGTGGGCGCCGAGGCGCTCAGCGATGCGTGTTTTGTGCTGGAGCAATCGTGCCTGCAAGGCCAGTGGCCGGCCGATGCAGGCCAGCAAGTCGCGCGGGTGTGTGAGCTGGCTGACAGGACGCGGCAGGCGCTCAATGACTGGATGGCGCCGCCGGCTGCCTAGCTGCCCTAGGCAGTGGCTTTTTGCTGCTGCACTTGGGCCAGCGTTTTGTAGAAGGGTGTGAAGTCCGGTTCCGTCAGGCGAAGCAGCGCCTCGAAGCTGTCGATCACAAAATACTGCTGCTGAAAAGTGTCGATCTTGTAGGTCGACGACATGCAGCGCAGCAGGTCCGCATTGTTCTGCATCGCAATGCGTTGGGGCTCGGCAGACTCCACGCTCCAGGCCAGCTCGCCGGGGCTGCTCAAAATGCCCGCGCCATAGGCCCGCACTGCGTCGCCGCCCTTTTTGTCGCGCATCAAACCAAACTCAATCGTGTACCAGTACAGGCGCGACAGCATCTCCACCGCGCCGGGAATCGGCTCCGCGCCATTCGCGCCGTGCTCCAGCGCATGCGCCTTCAGCGCGCCTTTGCCGTAGGCCTGGATGTGGTCGGCATAGCTCGGGTCGAACAGCAACGGCACATGGCCGAAGAGGTCGTGAAAGATGTCGGGCTCAACGATGTAGTCGAACTCCGCCGGCGTACGGATCCAGTCCGTCACCGGAAACTTGCGGTTGGCCAGCAGCGTGAAAAACGGCACCTCGGGGATCAGCCCCGGCACGCCCACCAGTTGCCAGCCGGTCGCTTTGAACAGGCGCGCGTTGATGTCTTCAAAACGCGGAATCGCATCGCTCGCGCCCAGGCTGGGCAGCGCCTCTATGAAGGCGCTGCAGGCCCGTCCGGCCAGCAGGGCCGATTGGCGCGTGTAGAGGCGCCGGTAGGTGTCGTGGTCTTGCGCGGTATAGGCCGCGTAGTTTTGCGGGCAGGTGTAGTCGGCGTTGACTTTTCCGCCGCGCGCGTAGTCGCCCCGGGGCGGCCGGTCGGACTGGCCGTACACCGCCGGCGGCGGCGTGTTGCTCTTTGTTTTGCTCTCTACTTCAGCCATTGGCTCTCCACTCGCTGGTAGTCGCCGCTGGCTTTGGCCAGGTGCAGCCACTGGTCGACATAGGCCTTGAAGGGCACGTCGCCGCGAGGCAACAGGTAGGCCATTTCGCCGTACTGCAGCGGTTTGTCGGGGTTGACGGCGCACAGGCCCGGTTTGAGCCTTTGCTGGGTGATGGCCTCGGCCGACTCGGTGACAAACACGTCGGCGCGATTCGCCAAAATTTCGTCAAAGATCGTCAGGTTTTCGGGGTTCAGCCGCATCTGCGCCTGCTTGAAGTTGGCGCGCGCAAAACGCTCGTTGCTGCCGCCCGGGTTGAAGATCACGCGCGTCGCCGGCTTGTCGATATCGGCCACCGTTTGGTACTTGGCCACGTCGGCGCAGCGTGCGATCGGCGTCTTGCCGTTGACCATGTAGGGTGCGCTGAAGAAGGCCTTCTTTTGCCGCTCGGTGGTCACCGAAATGCCGCCGACAGCCATGTCGCATTTGCCGGCCGTCATGTCGGGCATCAGGTTGGACCAGCTGGTCTTGATGTACTCGGGCTTCACGCCCAGGCTGGCCGTGAGCGAGGCCATCAGGTCCACGTCGATGCCTTCAAACGTGCCGTCGGGCTTGTGGAAGCTGAAAGGCTTGTAGTCGCCCGGCGTGCAGATGCGCAGCACGCCGGCTTTTTGCACGGTGTCCAGGCTGGAAGCCGCGGTCTGGGCTGAGGCGCCGGCAGAGGCGAGCAGGGCAGCCGAGACGAGGCCTAGCATGGCCAGCGAGCGTTGCGATTTCAGGCGAAAGGACATGGCAATCTCCGTAAGGGGTTGGGGCTATGAGAGCTTTATTGTGCGCCCGCCGGCTCAGCTCTTTGCGCCCGCCTCTTTGCCCGCCAGCACGCCGCGGCGCATCTGGTCCAGCTCGATGCTTTCAAACAGCGCCTTGAAATTGCCCTCGCCAAACCCATCGTCGCCCTTGCGCTGGATGAACTCGAAGAAGATCGGGCCCAGCTGGTTTTCACTGAAGATCTGCAGCAGCAGCGCGCCCTTTTTGCCGTCCACCAGGATCTTGCGTTTCTTCAAATCGGCCACGCTTTCGCCGTGGCCGGGGATGCGTTTGTCGACCAGCTCGTAGTAGGTGTCTATCGTGTCCAGCAGCTTCACGCCGCTGCTGCGCAGCGCGTCCACCGTGGCAAACAGGTCGTTGCTGCCCATGGCGATGTGCTGGATGCCTTCGCCCTGGTAGCGGTCCAGGTACTCCTGGATCTGGCCAGCCTTTTCGTTGCCTTCTTCGTTGATCGGGATGCGGATCTTGCCGCAGGGGCTGGTCATGGCTTTGCTCTTCACGCCGGTGACCTGGCCTTCGATGTCGAAGTAGCGGATCTCGCGGAAGCCGAAGAGCCGCTCATAGAAGCCGGCCCACTCGTCCATGCGGCCGCGGTGCACGTTGTGCGTCAGGTGGTCGATGTAGGTCAGGCCGTGGCCCATCGGGTTGAGTGCGTCGCCGTCAACACCGGGCAGCGGCTCGAAGTCCACGTCGTAAAAGCCGATGTTGCCGATGTCGCCCGGCTGCGCGCCGTTCTTGCCGCGCCATTTGTCGATGAAATAAATGATGGAGTCGCCGATGCCTTTGATGGCCGGGATGTTCAGCTCGCCTGGGCCGGCTGCCTGCGCGTAGCCCCAGGCGCCGAGTGCGATGGCGCGCTCATAAGCGAATTTGGCGTCTTTCACGCGAAACGCGATAGCGCACACGCTGGGGCCGTGCTGGCGCGCAAAGCGCTGCGCGAAGGAGTCGGGCTCGGCATTGATGATGAAGTTGATGCCGCCCTGGCGGTACAGCGTCACGTTCTTGTGGCGGTGTTTGGCAATCGGCTTGAAGCCCATGCGCTCAAACAGCGCGCCCATGGCGACCGGGTCTGGTGCGGCGTACTCGATGAATTCAAAGCCGTCGGTGCCCATGGGGTTGTCCCAGGCCGCGCCTTGTTCAAAGTTCAGGGCGGTGTTTTCGCGTGCGTTCATGCGTGTCTCCAGAATTAGGTGTGCGTATGAAGTGACTTTAGCGGCGCGGGCGGTCAGTTTTACTGCGAAATGGGGCGTCCTGGTTGTCATTGACGCAGTAAACCTGCAAAATTAGGCGAATGGAAACACTCGACAAGCTAGACCGCCATATTTTGCGCAGCCTTCAGGACGACGGCCGCGCCACCTACGACCAGCTCGCCGAGCAGGTCGGGCTGTCGCCCAGCGCGGTGCTGCGGCGCGTGAAACGGCTGGAGGAAAGCGGCGTGATCGACCGCTATGTGGCGCTCGTCAAGCCCGAGGCCGTAGGGCTGGGGCTCACGGCCTACCTCAATGTGCGCCTTGAAAAACACACCGAAAGCCACAAGCGCAACCCCATGGACCTGTTTCGCGCCAGCGTGCAGACCTGGCCCGAGGTGGCCGAATGCTCGGCGCTCACCGGCGAGATGGACTACCTGCTGCGCGTGGTGGTGCAAGACATGGCGCATTACAGCCGCTTCATCATGGACACCCTGCTCAAGCACCCCAGCGTGCAGGACTGCAAAACCAGCTTTGTGCTGGACCGGGTCAAGGCGACGACGGCCGTGCCGCTCTGAGTTTTCGCGGCAGTCAGGCCTGCGTCAACAAGCGGGTAGCCAATGGCGGGAGTTGCTTTTGAAGCTTTGTTGAAGGCCGCTGGCGGGCGTAATTCACGAGGGTGGCATCTGCAGGCTGTTGTTGCGGTGCAACATAGGGCGATTTTTGGGCATTTTCTGCCGTCAAATTGCTATTGATTTAATAGCTGGTAGCCCATGCAGTACGTGGGCTAGAGCCGAATTTGACCAACAAGTTTGGCTGGGCTCCCTATTGATCGTCCTGAAGAAGCCCTTAGACTGGTGATTCTAGGGAAAACCCTTATATTGAACCCATGGTTACACCCACCACACTGCTGAAAGCCTCCTACAAAGCGAGCAAGGAATTTTTCCGCCCGCCTGCTGAGGAGCGAACCCCCGAGACGCCCGCTGCGCCTCACGTCCCGCCCGTTATGGTCCCTATCCGATCCATGGGCCCCAGCCACGGGGAACGCATCGCCAAACACCTGCTGGCATTGAGTGATCATGACCGTTACCTGCGCTTTGGCTATTCGGCCAACGACGAGCAGATCCGCCGCTACGTCGACGGGCTCAATTTCGACCGCGACGAGATTTTCGGCATCTACAACCGCAAGCTCGAGCTGATCGCCATGGCCCACCTGGCGCACTCCACCGACCCCAACCTGAGAAGCTGCGCCGAGTTCGGCGTGTCAGTGCTGGCCCAGGCGCGCGGCCGCGGCTACGGCTCTCGCCTGTTCGACCGTGCCGTCATGCACGCCCGCAACGACGGCGTCGACATGATGTTCATCCACGCACTGAGCGAAAACACCGCCATGCTCAACATCGCCCGCAAGGCCGGCGCGACGATCGAGCGCGATGGTTCCGAAAGCGAGGCCTACCTCAAGCTGCCACCGGCCGACCTGGACTCGCGCATGACCGAAATGGTCGAAGAGCAGATCGCCCAGACCGACTACCGCCTCAAGGTGCAGGCCAAGCAATTCTGGGATGCGCTGGCCGTGATCCAGGAAGTGCGGCGCGGCGTGCGTGATGGACGGGACCGCATGCCGATGTGAGGGGCGCCGATGGGGGATATTTGAGCCGATCTCCAGATCAGATTGCAGCCGCCGGGTTATGCCGCAGATTTTGCGGCATACATTACGTTAGGCCTCAGAAGATTCATCCATGCCAAGCAAACACACGCTAGTAAAGCAGGTTGCCCTCCCCTCGCAGTCAGCCGTCGCTACGGCATTCAAGTCGGTGAATCTCGCAGACGCGTTTTCGATTCAACTTCCTTCTGACGCCTCTACAAATCCAGATGTCTTGGCCCGATTCATCTTCTCGGTGCAACCATCCTGGATCGGAGCGCTCACCAACCTCCGGGATGCAATCGTCGCGGGATTTGGTCTGAAGACCGCTAAACACCTCGCAACGCTTTCTAGTGACGCCACAGCCCCCCGCATCAGTATCTTCAGAGTCTTCGGCACTAGCGAAACTGAGGTCGTTCTAGGCGAGAACGATACGCATCTTGACTTCAGAGTGTCAATCCTTTGTACGCCAGGCTCGCCGCCAAATGCCGATAACCAACTGACCCTATCAACCGTCGTTCACTGCCACAACCTTTTGGGCCGAACCTACTTATCGGTCATTGCTCCCTTCCATCGCCAGGTTGTAAAAGCCAGTCTTCGTCGTGCTGCAAACGTTGGCTGGCCCAAGGCAAGTGCGTAGAGGAATGCCCTGTGTTGTCCACTGAGGCCTACTCTTCCTATATGGACTTCCCCTCAACGGCAAGAGGCTGACCGATAGTCTGGTTTGGGGGAGGCGCCTGCAGTCGTCTATCCGGCATCTGAAGCGGGCGCGGCGGGGCTGTTTGAAAAATGACGCCCTGCGCACCATTTTGCTATCAAATAAGTAGCTACTGGCGCCTGTATCTATTGGCCTGAGGGCCAAAATTATCATCAACCCGGGCGTGCCGGCTCAGGCCGGATAGACCGCGCCCAGCACCCGCAAACCACGCGCGCCCGTCACGCTCGGCAGATTCCCCGGCTTGCGCAACGCCACCTGCCGTGCCAGCCACGCAAAAGCCGCCGCCTCCACCTGCAAGGGCGGCAGGCCGTGCGCGTCCGAGGTGCTGACGCGCACGTGGGGCAGGCCCGCTTGCAGGCGCGCCAGCAGGTGCGTGTTGAAAGCGCCGCCGCCGCACACGATGAGCGACGTGCTCTCTTTTCCGTAGCGCTTCGCGCTTTCGACACAAGCGCTGGCAGTGAATTCGGCCAACGTGTTCTGCACATCCTCAGGCCGCGCCGCCGAAAAAGGCGCCAGCTTGCCAGCCAGCCAGGCCAGGCTGAAGAGGTCACGGCCTGTGCTTTTGGGGATGGGCTGCGAGAAGTAGGGCTCGTCCAGCAGGCTGGCCAGCAGCTCGGGTAGCAGCTGGCCGCTGGCGGCCCAGGCGCCGCCGGCGTCATAAGGCTGGCCGGTGTGCTGCTCGCACCAGGCGTCCATCAGCGCATTGCCTGGCCCGCAGTCAAAACCCAGCACTGGTGATGACGCCTCTTGCTTCTGTTGCGGCAGCACGCTGATGTTGGAAATACCGCCGAGATTGAGCACGCACACGGTAGCGTCCTTGCGGCCAAACACGCCCTGGTGAAACGCCGGCACCAGCGGCGCGCCCTGGCCACCCGCCGCCACATCGCGGCTGCGGAAGTCGGCCGCCACATCAATGCCCGTGAGTTCGGCCAGCAAGGCCGGGTTGTTCAGTTGCAGCGTGTAGCCCGCGCCTGCGGGCTCAGCAGACGTTCTCTGGGGCTGGTGACGCACTGTCTGGCCATGTGCGCCTATGGCCTGTATTTGCGGGGCCTGAAGGCCCGCCTGGGCGAGCAGGGCGTGCACGACCTTGGCATACACCGCGGCGATCTGATTGCCGGCGACGGCAGCGCGGTGCAACTCGTTGTGGGTGGGGGAATTTAGCGCCAGCAACTCGGCGCGAAAGGGGCTGCTGAAGGATTCGGTGGCCGCAGCGACCACTCGCAGTGTGTCACCCGAAAAATCCACCAGCACGCCATCGGCGCCATCGAGCGAGGTGCCTGACATCAGGCCAATGAATAGATCAGACATCAGGCTATTCTGCCGCAGGAGCGTTGTTCCCGCGCTCACTCACCGCGTGTAGTGCTCTGCCCCGAGGGGCTCTGGCTACTCTGCGCGGGTCTGCGTGATCGTTGCGGCTGCCAGCAACTGCGTCTTCACGCCCGCGGCCAGTTCACGGAACAGCGGCATGGACGTCGCTGCAACCGGAATGGTTTCGCTCTGCTTGGCGATCATCATCGGGTCCTGGTGGACGCCGTTGACGCGGAACTCGAAATGCAGGTGCGGGCCGGTGGCCCAGCCGGTGCTGCCTACCAAACCGATGGTCTGGCCCTGGCTGACGCTCTGGCCTTTTTGCACCATGAGCTTGCTCAGGTGGGCATACACGGTTTCGTGGCCGTTGCGGTGCTTGACGAAGACCACATTGCCGTAGCCGTTCTGCACGCCGGAAAACTCGACCACGCCGTCGCCCACGGTGCGTGCGGGCGTACCGGTGGGAGAGGCAAAGTCGGTGCCCAGATGGGCGCGCCATTTTTGCAGGATGGGGTGAAAGCGCATCGAAAAGCCGCTGCTGATGCGCGAGAACTCAACCGGCGAGCTCAGGTAGGCGCGGCGCAGGCTCTGGCCGTCAAGCGTGTAGTAGCCGCCCTTGTTGGCAGCGCCGGTGGCGTCCACGCCCGGCGGCTGGAACCACATGGCCTGGTAGGCCTTGCCGGCATTGACAAATTCGGCCGACAGCACGCGGCCGGTGCGCAGCACCTCGCCGTCGGCTTCCAGGCTTTCATAGACCACGTTGAAGCGGTCGCCTTTGCGCAGCGCGCGGCGGAAGTCGATGTCGCTGGAGAAAATTTCGGCCAGTTGCACGGCCACGCCGTCGGGGATGCGCGCGTCGTCGGTGGCGGCGAAGAGCGATGTCTGGATGCTGCCGCTCGAGAGGCGCGCCGCAGCAACGTAAGGCGCGCTTTCAATGCGCGAGGTGAAGCCGCCAGCGCCGCGTTCAACCACCAGGCGCTTGAATAGGGTTTCGTCGTCGGTAGGCCAACGCATGCTGAGCTTGAGCAGCTGCTGGCTGTCGCTGGCTTCTGCCGTGACGTTCTTGCCGGCGCGGCCTGCGAGCAGCGTGCGGGCGTTGGCGTCGGTGCGCAGGAAGGCCGCTGCCGCACTGTCGTCGATGTTCAGGCGTTTGAGCAGGCTGTCGGCGGTGTCGCTGCTGCGGGTGCTTTCGGTGCGGAACAGCTTGAAGCGGAAATCGCTGAGCAGGTCGGTCTGGGTTTGGGTGGGCAGGGGCTCGACAGCTTCGAGGATCTGGCGCACCGGCAAGTCGGCGGCGTCGGGTGCCATGGGCGCCACGCCAAAGGCGGTGACACCCGTCCCCAGCAGCAGGACTGCAAGGCTGGCGGCGACCCGTTTGGGGTGGCGGCGAAGGGCATCGGCTAGGGGGATGAGAATCTGGGAGGGTTCTGGCAGGCGCAAAGCAAATTCCCAACAAAAGTGCATCGGGCGCTGCGGGAGCACCGGACTGCTGTATAAAACATGGAGAGCTTTGATGGCCAGCCCGGTTTGAGGGGTGGGGCCTGAGCCATCCGGACGATGTGGTTCCAGATCAGCAATTTGCAGGCCAACTAAAATGGCCCGCCTGATGCAGGAGAGCCGCCAGTATATCTGTCGGACAACCCCCCGACATGTGAAAAACCCTTATGAATCAAGCGCTTGTTACAAAATACCCCGTCACTGACCGTGTAAAGATGGCCCTCGCGACCACCCTGCGAGGCTGCGAAGAACTGATTCCCCATGACGAATGGTTACAGAAACTCGCCAAATCCGAGGCCACGGGCGTGCCGCTGCGCGTCAAACTGGGCCTGGATCCGACCGCGCCTGACATTCATGTCGGTCACACTGTGGTGCTGAACAAAATGCGGCAGCTCCAGGATCTGGGCCATACCGTCATTTTTCTTATAGGCGACTTCACCAGCCTGATCGGCGACCCGTCCGGCCGCAACACCACCCGCCCGCCGCTGACGCCCGAGCAGATCAAGGTCAACGCCGAAACCTACCGCGCCCAGGCCGACAAGATCCTGGACCCCGCCAAAACCGAGCTTCGCTACAACAGCGAGTGGAGCGAGCCGCTGGGCGCCACCGGCATGATCAAGCTGGCCTCGCACTACACCGTGGCCCGCATGATGGAGCGCAACGACTTCAACGACCGCTTCAAGGCCGGCACACCCATTAGCGTGCATGAGTTTTTGTACCCGCTGATGCAGGGCTACGACTCGGTCGCGCTCAAGAGCGACCTCGAGCTCGGCGGCACCGACCAGAAGTTCAACCTGCTGATGGGCCGGCACCTGCAGCAGGAATATGGCCAGGAGCCGCAGTGCATCCTGACGATGCCGCTGCTCGAGGGCCTGGACGGCATCGAGAAGATGTCCAAGAGCAAGAACAACTACATCGGCATCAGCGAAGACGCCAACACCATGTTTGCCAAGGTGCTGTCGATCTCCGACGTGCTGATGTGGAAGTGGTACACGCTGCTGAGCTTCAAGAGCGAGGCGGACATCGCGGCGCTGAAGGCCGAAGTGGCGGGCGGCCGCAACCCCAAGGACGCCAAGGTCGCGCTGGCCAAGGAAATCACCGCGCGCTTTCACTCCGCCGCTGCGGCCGACGCCGCCGAGCAGGACTTCATCAACCGCAGCAAGGGCGGTGTGCCTGACGAGATTCCCGAGGTGTCGCTCACAGGCGCGCCCATGGGCATAGGCGCGTTGCTCAAGGCCGCGGGCCTGGCGCCTTCGGGCAGCGAAGCCACGCGCCTGATCGACGGCGGCGGTGTGCGGGTGGACTCCAGCGTCGTGAGCGACAAGGCGCTCAAGCTGGCGGCCGGCACCTATGTGCTACAGGTCGGCAAGCGCAAGTTTGCGCGCGTGACGCTGGCCTGAGCCGGCTCGCGGCAAGCCCGCCGGTGACAGCGAGTGCTATCTTTTCAGGAGCTGCTGGTTTATGCCCTGATTGGGCTGCAGCCCGTTTCGATGCATAACTCCAAGCGCACCGGGTATAGGGGCGCCATCAACCCATCCGCCTTCGCGGCGCATGCTTCACAATGCCTGCATGAACATTCCGGGCTGGCAATCCCTCACACCGCAGCGGCTTCTGATGGTTTCCGTGGCGGTGGCTGTCGTCACCATCGTCCTCAAGACCGCCGCCTGGTACATCACCGGATCGGTGGGACTGCTGTCGGATGCGATGGAGTCTTTCGTCAACCTCGCCAGCGCCCTCTTCGGCCTGGCCATGGTCACCATCGCGCAGCGCCCTGCGGATGAGGACCACCCTTACGGCCACCACAAGGCCGAGTACTTTTCATCCGGGTTTGAAGGCGCGCTGATCGTCGGCGCGGCGGTGGCCATCATCTGGGCCGCGGCGCACCGCATCTTTAACCCGCAACCCCTGCAGCAACTGGGCTGGGGCCTGGTTTTGTCCATCGTCAGTTCGGCGCTGAACGGCCTGCTGGCCTGGGCGATGTTCCGTTCGGCCAGAGTCCACCGCTCGATCGCGCTGGAAGCTGACGCGAAGCATTTGATGACCGATGTCTGGACTTCGGCCGGCGTCGTGGTCGGCATTGGCCTGGTCATTCTGACGGGCTGGCTGTGGCTGGATGCTGTCGTGGCGATTGGCGTGGCGCTCAACATCCTGTGGGAAGGCGGCCAGCTGGTGTGGCGCTCCTCGCAGGGCCTGATGGACGAAGCGGTCGAGCCTGAGGTGATGGCCGAGATCCAGAAAACGCTGCAAGGCTTTGCCCATCCCACCATCCGCTTTGACCACCTGAGCACGCGCCGCGCCGGCCAGCGGCGCTTTGTGGATATGCACATGCACATGCCGGCCGACTGGTCGCTGGGGCGCGCCGCAGCGGTGCGAGGTAGCGTCGAGCAAGCGCTGATGAGCGCTGTGCCCGGCCTGCGCGCCACCATCCAGTTGCTGCCCAGCGATGTGGAAGCCCATTTCGACGACGAGGCTGACCTGATCTGATGGCTTCTGGCCGCGCTGCCGCCGATAATTTCCCCGCCCTTTTTATCCAGGAGCTTTGATGAAACGAATCCCTTTTCTTGCCCAGGTCCTTGCTTGCGCACTGATCAGCGCCGCGGCGCAGGCGGCAGAGCTTCAGGTGCTCAGCGCCGGCGCCATCGAGCCGGGGCTCAAAGCCGCGGTGGGCGCTTTTGAAAAGCAGACAGGCCACACCGTGAAGATCACCTTCAACACCGCGCCCGAGCTGAAAAAACGCATGGACAGCAACGCGGCGTTTGACGTGGTGATCGCGCCGCCTGCCGTCATCGGCGAATTCGCCGCGGCCAGCAAGCTGGCCGAAACACGCGCCAACGTCGGCCGCGTCGGCATGGGTGTGGCGGTGCGTGAGGGCGCGCCGGCGCCCGACATCGCCAACGCCGACGCGCTCAAGCGCTCGGTGCTGGCGGCCGACTCGCTGGTGTTCAACCGTGCCTCTACCGGTCTCTACCTGGAAGGCCTGCTCAAGAAGATGGACGTCTACACCCAGGTCGAAGGCAAAACCACGCGCTACCCCGACGGCGCCTCTGTGATGGAGCACGTCATCAAGGGCAAAGGCAACGAGATCGGCTTCGGCGCGATGACCGAAATCCTGCTGTACCAGGGAAAGGGCCTGAAGTTTGTCGGCCCGGTGCCTGCTGAGGTACAGAACTACACCTCGTACACCGCCGCGCCACTGGCCTCCGGCAAGCAGCAAGAGCTGGCCCAGCAGTTCGTGAGCTTCCTCGCAGGCCCGGTGGGCAAGCCGCTGTTTATCGCGGCCGGCGTGACCGACTGATGAAGGCGGTGCTGCAGCGCGTGGCCGAGGCCCGCGTGGTGATTGCCGGCGAAACCGTCGGTCAGATCGGCGGCGGGCTGCTGGTGCTGATGTGCGCCGAGCGCGGCGATAGCGAGGCGCAGGCCGACAAGCTGCTGGCCAAGATACTCAAGCTGCGGATTTTTTCTGATGAGGCTGGCAAGATGAATCTGTCGGTGCAGGACGTCAAAGGCGGCCTGCTCATCGTGAGCCAATTCACCCTCGCGGCCGACGCCTCGGGCGGGAATCGGCCCAGTTTTACCGGCGCGGCCACGCCCGACGAAGGCCGCAGGCTCTACGACTACTTTGTGACTCAGGCCCGAGTGCTGCATCCGGAAGTGCAAACCGGGCAGTTTGCCGCCGACATGAAGGTGCACCTGGTCAATGACGGGCCGGTGACGATTCCGCTGCAGATCGCGCCGGGCGTTTGAAACGCTCGCCTTGGCAGCTGTTTGCTATCAAATATGTAGGTAATAGCCAAGGTGGTGATTGGGCTAGAGGCCCTTTTTTCTTAAATTTCAGCGATAAGGGTTCTTGAAACCCAGCCCCGCCAGAATGCGTATCTCTTCCGCCTCCATGGCCTCGGCGTCTTCTTCGCCGGTTTCGTGGTCCCAGCCCTGCGCATGCAGCGTGCCGTGCACCAGCAAATGCGCGTAGTGGGCCTGCAGTGTCTTCTTGTTTTCTTTCGCCTCTTTGGCTACTACCGGCGCGCATAGCACCAGGTCGGCGGTCACCACGGGCTCCTGTGTGTAGTCGAAGGTCAGCACATTGGTGGCGTAGTCGCGTTGGCGGTAGTCGCGGTTCAGCGCCTGGCCTTCTTCGGCATCCACGATGCGCACGGTGATCTCGCCGTCATGCGCCAGCGCGTGGCGTATCCAGCGTGCCACGCTGTGGCGCGGCAGGGCGGCGCGGTGGCGGGCGGCGTCTTTCAACTCGCCAAATTGCAGCGACAGGCTGAGCTGCTTAAGAGCCATTGCGGCTCCGGGCACTGGCGCGGCGGGCCGGGGCCGGCTCTGCCAGGCTGTCGTCCGCTGCTGCAGCCGCGGCGCCCGGCGACTTGTCGTACGCATCCACAATGCGCGCGACCAGCGGGTGGCGCACCACGTCGGCGCTCGTCAGGCGGGTGATCGCAATGCCCTTGACGCGCTTGAGCACACGTTCGGCATCCACCAGGCCGCTGAGCTGTGTGCGCGGCAAATCGACCTGGCTCACATCGCCCGTCACAACGGCTTTGCTGCCAAAGCCGATGCGCGTCAAAAACATCTTCATCTGCTCGGGCGTGGTGTTCTGCGCTTCGTCCAGGATGACGAAGGCGTGGTTCAGCGTGCGGCCGCGCATAAAGGCCAGCGGCGCGATTTCGATCTGCTGGCGCTCAAAGGCCTTTTGCACGCGCTCAAAGCCCATCAGCTCGTGCAGCGCGTCATACAGCGGGCGCAGGTAAGGGTCCACCTTCTGGCTCAAATCACCCGGCAAAAAGCCCAGGCGCTCGCCGGCCTCGACCGCCGGTCGCGTCAGCACAATGCGCTGCACCGTGCTGCGCTCCAGTGCATCGACCGCGCAGGCCACGGCCAGGTAGGTCTTGCCGGTGCCGGCCGGGCCTATGCCGAAGGTGATGTCGTGCGTGGCGATGTTTTCCAGGTAGGTGCCCTGGTTGGTGGTGCGGGCGCGCAGGTCGGCGCGCCGGGTCGACAGCGCCATGGCGCCGTCGGGCGCGATGCCGAGCGCGGTGTCGCCCGCCAGCATCAGCTGCACGGTTTCGGGTTCGATGGGGCGCTGGGCGATTTCGTACAGAGCCTGCAACACCTCCAGCGCCTGGGTGGCCTTCACCTTGGTGCCGTCGATCTTGAACTGCTCAAAGCGGTGCGCGATCGTGACATCCAGCGCCACCTCGATGGTGCGGATATGGCTGTCCATGGGACCGCACAGGTGGCCCATGCGGGTGTTGTTGGGTGGCGTGAAGGTGTGGCGAAGAATCAAGGCGGTGTATGTCCTGAAAAGAGGGCGGGTGACGGGCGTAAAACACAATTGTCCGCCCAAACAGCCGCCCGCGCGCGACTGATAAGATTTGCCCATGATTGGAAGACTCTCTGGCCAGCTGGCCGAAAAAAATCCCCCGGAAATCCTGGTGGACTGCAACGGCGTCGGCTATGAAGTGCTGGTGCCCATGAGCACCTTCTACAACCTGCCCGGCCTGGGCGAAAAAGTCAGCCTGCTGACGCATTTTGTGGTGCGCGAAGACGCGCAAATCCTCTACGGCTTTGGTAGCGCCACCGAGCGTGCGGCCTTTCGCCAGCTCATCAAAATTTCCGGCGTAGGCCCACGCACCGCGCTGAGCGTGCTCAGCGGCATGAGCGTCGAAGAACTCTCGCAAGCCGTCACCCAGCAGGAAGCCGGCCGCATCATCAAAGTGCCCGGCATCGGCAAAAAAACCGCCGAACGCCTGTTGCTCGAACTCAAAGGCAAGCTGGGCGCCGACATCGGCATCCAGGTCAGCGTCGCCAATGACGCCCAGTCCGACATCCTGCAGGCCCTGGTGGCGTTGGGCTACAGCGACCGCGATGCCGCACTGGCGCTGAAAGCCCTGCCCAAAGACATTGGTGTGAGCGACGGCATCAAGCTGGCACTGAAGGCGCTGGCGAAATGAATATAGAGGTTCGCGCCATTTCCGCGCATGAAATAGAAACGGTGCGGCAATTGCTTGCGGACAACGGCTGGGCCCACCGTGTGGGAAGTGCGTCCTGGTTTGAAACGTTGATCAAAAACTCGGAATTCGCCGTCGTTGCATTGGCGGATGACGCAATAGTGGGTTTTGCACGAGCGATCAGTGACCAGTTGAGCAATGGTTATGTATCGATGGTCGTTGTTGCTCCTGGCTACAGGCGCTTGGGTATTGGCCGCTCCTTGATGGAGAACCTGCTTGATCAAGGCCGCGGGTTGACGTGGGTGCTTCGTGCAGGTCGCGATGGTGCCAGGGAATTCTTTTCAAGCCTGGCTTTCACGCCTTCGGCTGACGCCATGGAATTGAGGCGATAGTGAAAAATGAGCATTCAGACTGACGATTTCTCCCCCGGGGACTTCCCGCCCGCCAAGCGCGTGATGTCGGCCGCACCGGCCTCGCCCGGCGAGGAAGCCATTGAGCGCGCGCTGCGCCCCAAGCTGTTTGACGAGTACGTCGGCCAGACCAAGGTGCGCGACCAACTGGAGATATTCATCGGCGCGGCCAAAAAGCGGCATGAGGCGCTGGACCACGTGCTGCTCTTCGGCCCGCCAGGCCTGGGCAAAACCACGCTGTCTCACATCATTGCGCACGAGCTGGGCGTAAACCTGCGGCAGACCTCCGGCCCGGTGCTCGAAAAGCCCAAAGACCTGGCGGCGCTGCTCACCAACCTCGAAAAGAACGACGTCCTCTTCATCGACGAAATCCATCGCCTGAGCCCGGTGGTGGAAGAAATCCTCTACCCCGCGCTCGAGGATTACCAGATCGACATCATGATCGGCGAAGGTCCGGCGGCGCGCAGCATCAAGCTTGATCTGCAGCCCTTTACCCTGGTGGGCGCCACCACGCGCGCCGGCATGCTGACCAATCCGCTGCGTGACCGCTTCGGCATCGTCGCGCGGCTGGAGTTTTATACGCCCGACGAGTTGGCCCGCATCGTCAAACGCAGCGCCAAGCTGCTCAATGCACCCATGGACGAAGAAGGCGGCTTTGAAATCGCCCGCCGCTCGCGCGGCACGCCGCGCATCGCCAACCGCCTGCTGCGCCGCGTGCGCGACTACGCCGACGTCAAGGGCAGCGGCCACATCTCGCTCGATATCGCCAACAAGGCGCTGGCCATGCTCGACGTGGACCCGCAGGGCTTTGACGTGATGGACCGCAAGCTGCTTGAGGCCGTCATTCACCGCTTCGACGGCGGCCCGGTGGGCCTGGACAACATCGCCGCCAGCATCGGCGAAGAGCGCGACACGATTGAAGACGTGATCGAGCCCTATTTGATCCAGCAAGGTTATTTGCAGCGCACGCCGCGTGGGCGTATCGCCACGCTGGCGGCTTACCGCCACCTGGGCGTGGCGCCGCCCCAGCAAGGGCAAGACTTTTTCGGCGCCGGGACATAAACATTTAATCCGCCCGTCAACGTGGCAGGGCAGGAGGGGGGAATCGTGGATTTTCCGGATACCGTTCCGTCGGCCGAGCTGGCCGATGAGGCTGATGTGCGTGCGCCTGTACGTGAGTATGTGCGTGAGTTTTCCTCATCGTGGCGCAGCACAACGGGGACCCTCACGATCCTCTTTTTGTTCCTTGCCGCCATTCCGGCCCTGATGCTCGTGGCGATGCCGCTCGCCGGCTTTCCCTGGGGGCGGCTGGCTGCCCTGGGTGGCCTGCTGTGGTTCGTCTGGCTCCTCGGGCGCCAGCTTGTCAGCGGCCGTCCTGCCTTGCGGGTGGGGCCTGAAGGCATCAGCGCTGCCATTCTGAAAAAGAGGATCATCGCTTGGTCCGAAGTTGCCGACATCGAGTCGCAAACCGTGCAGGGCAACACGTCGATCAACGTGTCGCTCGCGCCGCATGTGAACGAAAAGTGGTGGTGGGGCAGCCGTAAAAAACGCCTCGGTATTCCATTGAGCAGCATCCGCACCAAAGACCACGCCCAGGTCATAGACGCCGCGGTGCAGGCGTTTGCCAACTACGGCGGGCGCGGCTTCATGCAAGCCATGGAACAGCGGACTGCGGAACTCAAGGCCGTTTCGGATTTTGAGGCCAGGCTCAAGCAGCTCACGCCTGTGACGTGGGCGCTTTACCTGGTGGTGGGGTTGAATGTCGCCGTCTGGCTGGCCAATCTCGGCGCCGGAATAAGCGCGTTCAAGCCCTTGCCGTCGGAGCTCCTGGCCTGGGGCGCCAATTCGGCGGCGTCGGTGGTGGAAGACCACCAGTATTGGCGTCTGCTGACGGCCGCCTTTTTGCATGGCGGCTTTTTGCACCTGGCGTTGAACATGCTGGGCTTGTGGGAGGCTGGCAAGCAGCTCAACCGGCTCCACGGCAATTTCCAGTTTTTGCTGATTTACCTGGCCAGCGCGCTTACCGGCAGCGCACTCAGCCTGCATTTTTCCGCCCAGCAATCGGTTGCCGTGGGTGCTTCCGGCGCGGTGTTCGGCGTTCTCGGGGCCTTGCTGGTCGCCATGCACCAGCATCGCGGGCAAATCCCCGGCCTCGTCAGCAAGAACGTGATGACCAGCCAGGGGGTTTTTCTGGCTTATGCCCTTGTCCAGGGTTTCAGCAAGCAGGGCATCGACAACGCCGCCCACGTAGGCGGCCTCATCGCAGGCTGTGTGCTGGCCTGGCTGCTGACGGAGAAGATCGCTGCTGTTGCCACACCGGTGCGGCGGCTCTCAACGGCGGCCATCGGGACGCTGCTGTCTGGCGTGGCTGTGGCCGCGCTGGTGGTCACCACGCCCACACCCGCCGTGCATCACCGGCAGCTGTTTGCATTCCAGGCCGGGTTGACGCGGATTTTGCCCACGATGCAAGCGACGGAAAAAGCCTTTCAGGCTGACGTCAAAGCGTTGCGGGAAGGCAAGATGTCCGAGGCGCAGTTTGCAGAAGCGCTGCAAACGCGGCATCTGCCTGGCTATCAGTCTGTGCAGCGCGCTTTGGCTCCGCTGGATGTTCCCGCCAACGACAAGGTCGGGGCCGGCATGCGCGATGTCAAGCGCGCCAACAGCCTGCTGGTCGAGTTGATGCAAATCCAGCTAGCTACCGCCGGTGCTGCGGAAGGCGATGGCGCCGCGGGGATCGGCCAGGCCCGCATAGGGATCATTAATACGGAACTCAAGGCCATTAACTCGCGGATTTCCGAGCGTGTGAATGCCGTCAAGCCCAAGCCTTGATGAGGTGGTTGAAAATCACCTGTCACACAGATAGCCAACCTTTGCACCTTCGAAAAATGATGTCTCAACCTTCCTTGATCCTCCCAGGACTGATGCTTTGCGGGGTGCTGGCTATTGGCGGCTGCGCCAGCCCGGCGGCAGGGCCGCGCATACCCAATCCTGCGGTGCCCCTGGCTCCCACCTCCAGCCTGCCCGAATTCCCAGAGCTGTTCCGGCAGATGAGCAAGCTTTACGCCGACCACCCGCAAGCGCCGAAGATGCAGGACGGCGACGGCATGGGGCAGAAGATGTCCATCGCGCGCGTGCGCAAGCCCGGTGCGCTGGATGCGCTGCAGGCCTATCGTGCGCAGGGCGCGCATGGCCGCGTCGTCGTGATTTCGCTGGTGGATGCGGAAGGGAAATTCATCGATGCGCGTGTACTGTCATCGACACATGCTGAGCTCAATGATGCGGTGCTGCAATCAGCCCGCGAGGCGGAGTACCGGGGAGGGCGCGTGAACGGCACGCCGGCACCGATGTATGCCGTGTACGGCGTGAACTTCTAGGCGCTTTTCGCCGCGTCAGGTCAGCGCGCCGCGCGCATCCACCCGGAAAATCCGCTGCACCGTGCCGTGGCGCAAGCCGCCCGTGACGCCGATCATGGTGTCGTGCAGATTGACGGTGGGGTCGCAGTGGCCGGGAATCAGCCACAGCATGCGGCCCAGGCCGGGCAGGCGTTTGCTGTCCCCGGCGGCGCGCAAGATGCCGTGTTCGTCGCCGCCGTTGAAGTAATTCAGTTCGCTTTCGGTGTCAAAGGCGTGCACCAGCGGCAAGCCTGAATCGATCGCGTGGCTCTTGTGGCCGGCGTCGCACACCGCGTGGGTGCCGTGTGTGCTGACGACCTGGGTCTTCACAAAGAGCGCGTGCTCAAACTGCGGCTGGGCCGGGTCGCGCTCGTTTTGCGCGTAGTCGGCGTCCATGAACATGAAGGAGCCCGCCTGGAGTTCGCCGTACACGCCGCTGGCGGCCTCCAGCATCAGGCTGCCGGTGCCGGCGCCGGTGACAAGATCCACCGAGACGCCCTGGGCTTCGATCAGTTTTTTTGTCAGCACCACGGCCTCGACGGCTTTGGCAATGGCGTCGCGCCTTTCCTGTGCGCTGCGCATGTGCTGGGCCTTGCCGTGGTAGGCCTGCAGGCCGGCAAAACGCAGGGCCGGGTGTTTGCGGATTTCCAGCACCAGTGTCACGGCGGCGGCGCCGGGCTCGACCCCGCAGCGCCCCTGGCCGACATCGATTTCGACGAACACGTCGATCACGGTAGCGCCGGTCTTGTTGCCCAGCCGGGCTTCTGTCATCGCCTGCGCCAGGCGGATCACGCCTTCGGTGCTGTCCACCGCGATGGCGAGCTGGCCGCCGTGGGCCGCGACCTTTTGCGTGAGTTCCGCCACGCGCGCCAGCTTGCCCGGGGCGATCACCTCGTTGCTGATGTAGATGTTGTAGACACCGCCGGCCACCATGACTTCGGCTTCGGAGGTTTTTTGCACGCATACGCCTACAGCGCCGGCCTTGATCTGCATCTTGGCCAGCGATGAGCATTTATGCAGCTTGGCATGCGGGCGCCAGCGGACATTGTGTTTTTTGGCGAACTCGGCCATGCGTGCCAGGTTGCGTTTCATCGCGTCCATGTCGATGACCAGGGCGGGCGTGTCAATGTCGTTGACGGGCTTGCCGATCAGGTCGGCCAAATGGGGAGGCAAAGTGCTCATGGGGTGCGTTGTGTCTCTTCTATTATTTATTGTGCGCTTGTTGGCCGCTGCCTGGTCGTTTATCGGGCGCCGAGCGGGTTGCGGGCGCCACCGCCCGGAAATCCGTTGTCGTCGTCCAAGGTGTCGTCCTCCAGGTGCTGGGTGTCGGCCCAGCCCACCAGCGTAAAGCCTTCGGGCGTCCAGAGCAGGCGGTTGATCGCCGCATTGCCCAGCTCCCAGGTGCGCGGCGCCTGGATGTCCAGTCGTGTGGCCGCGCGGTAGAGCACGTCCATCACACCGCCGTGGCCGACCATCGCGATCAGCTCGCCTGGGTGCTCGGCCGCCAGGCGTTCAGCGGTGGCCACCACCCGGCTGCGCAGGTCAATCAGCGACTCGCCGCCGGCCGGCGCGAATTCCGGGTCCCGCTTGCGCCAGCGCATCGACTGGTCGGGCAGCAGGGCTTCAATCTCGGCGAAGGTCTTGCCTTCAAAGTCGCCGAAGCCGCGCTCACGCAGGCCTTCTTCGCGCGTCACCTCAATGCCCTGCACGCGGGCCAGGTACTGCGCCGTTTCCCATGCGCGCGTCAGGTCGCTCGCGTAGATGGCTGTGATCGGCTCGTCAGCCAGCGCCAGCGCCATGCGCTCGGCTTGCTTGCGGCCGGTGTCGTTCAGGGGAATATCGAGGTGACCCTGGATGCGGGTGTCTACGTTCCATGTAGTTTCCCCGTGACGTATAGCGATGATGCGCGTAGGTTCCATGCTCACCTTGGTATTTCTACGTTGACGCGGCGCGTGCCGGCGGGCGGTTGCGGAAATCCGCGCAGCGCCGAGTCCAGCATGGCGGGCAACACGGCCAAGGTGTCGCCCCAGACGCCGTCGTGCAGGGCCCGCGTCTCAAACACCACTGTGTTGGTGCCCAGGTCGCGCATCAAGAGCGTCAGGTCGCGCTTGTAGTAGGGCTCTGAAAAGCGCATGGGAAACGACAAACCCACCGACGCGCCGCGGTTGCCGCCGCCCATAAACACGCCTGGCGCACCGAAACCGAAGCCGTCATAGGGGCTGTCATAGGGGTAGCGCTCAACCACCTGGGTGTTGGCGACCACCTGCACGCTGTAGCGCGCGACTGGTGAATTAAGCTCCATCCCCACTTTGGCCAGTGCCGTGCGCGTCAGGCCTTCCACCAGATCCTGCTGGCTGCCGACGGCTTGCTGCGAAGGCAGGCGCTCAAAGCGGTAGGGCGTGCCGGGCGCAGGCGGCGCGGCCTTCCAGCCGTAGAACGCCGTCACATCGCTGTCGACCAGGCGCACGGTGGAGCAGCCGGTCATGAGAATCGCCATGATTGCTATCGAAAAGATAGCGATAAGCATACGTTTCATAAGGCCTCCACGGTGAAAATTCTTGAAAATCAGTTCGGCCGGATGCCGATGACTGACAGGCCCGGCAACCCCGGCTCCTGGAATTCCTCGGCATCAAAGGCCTTGTCCCCATCGGCGTCGGCAATGCCGGTCGCCTTGATGCCCTTGAAGTCGTGGCGCTTGTTGTCCATCAGGTGTGAGGGCACGATGTTTTGCAGAGAGGCAAACATGTTCTCCAGGCGGCCGGGGAATTTTTTCTCCCATTCGCGCAGCATGTTGCCGACCTGCTTGCGCTGCAGGTTTTCCTGGCTGCCGCACAGCGTGCACGGGATGATGGGGAATTCGCGCACCTGCGCCCAGCGCGTCAGGTCTTTTTCGGTCACATAGGCCATGGGGCGGATGACGACATTCTTGCCGTCGTCGCTCACCAGCTTGGGTGGCATGCCCTTGAGTTTGGCTGCGAAAAACATGTTGAGGAAGAAGGTCTGCAGCATGTCGTCGCGGTGGTGGCCCAGCGCGACCTTGGTGCAGCCGAGCTCACCGGCCACGCGGTACAAAATGCCGCGGCGCAGGCGCGAACACAGCGAGCACAGCGTCTTGCCTTCGGGGATCACGCGCTTGACGATGCTGTAGGTGTCCTGGTTCTCGATGTGAAAGGGCACGCCCAGCTTGCTCAAATACTCGGGCAGGATGTGCTCCGGAAAACCGGGTTGCTTCTGGTCGAGGTTGACGGCCACCAGCTCGAAGTTGATGGGTGCGCGCTTCTGCAGCTTCAGCAAGATGTCGAGCATGGCGTAGCTGTCTTTGCCGCCCGAGACGCACACCATCACTTTGTCGCCTTCTTCAATCATGTTGAAGTCGACGATGGCGCGGCCCACCTCACGGCACAGGCGCTTTTCGAGTTTGTGGTCTTCGCGCTCGATCTTCATGCTGTTTTGCACGCGCGCAGAACTTTCCTGCTGCTCAAACTCCGCTACAGCTTCTTCCCAAACAGCGCTCATATCGTTTGCTCCCATAGCGTTCACCACTGTCCTGTCTCGACGCGAATGGCCACTTCGCAGTCGTCAAAAATTTCAAGTTTGGCAATCTTCACCCGCACGCCCAGCACGCCGGGCAACTGCATCAGCCGGTGCGCCAGCTTGCCGATCAGGCTTTCCAGCAAGTTCTGGTGTTCGGCCGTGCATTCGTTGATGATGATCTGGCGCACCTTGCGGTAGTCCAGCACATGGTTGATGTCGTCGTCGTGGGGCAGCAGCGGCTGCGTGCCCAGGTTCAGCTCGGCATCCACCTGGATGGGTTGCGGCGCGGTTTTTTCGTGGTCCAGAATGCCCAGGTTCGCGTCGAAGCGCAAGCCGGTGAGGTTCAGGATTTGGGTGCCCCGGGTGTTGAACATGGCGCCAGTCTGTAGTGGATAGGGTGCAGGGATGTGTAAGCCGTTGCCGCAGGCTTACATCAGCGAAAAATCGCGTTCGAACTTCATCAAATGCTGACCGCCATCCACCAGCAGCGTTGTGCCGGTGATAGAGCGGTTTTCCAGCGCGAATTTCACGGTTGCGGCCACGTCGGCAGCTGTAGAAGACCGGCCCAGCGGCGAGAGCTTGTGCCGCGCCTCGAATTGCGCGTCGGTCAGCAGGTGGCTGGTCAGCGTCAGCCCCGGCGCCACGCCGACCACACGCACCTGGGGCGCAAGTGCCAGCGCCAGCATGGTGCCGGCGGCTTCCAGGGCGGCTTTGGAGAGGGTGTAGCTGAAAAAATCGGGGTTCTGGTTCCAGAGCTTCTGGTCCAGCAGGTTGACGACGGCGCCCTGGGCGTCGCTTTCGCCGCCTTCAGCGCGCGAGAGCACATGGGCGTGCAGTGCCTGGGCCAGCAGCACGGCGGCGCCGGTGTTGGTGTGCAGGTGCTTGTCCAGGGCTGCGAAACTGAAGCTGGCAGCGCTGTCGTGCTCGAAGGTCGAGGCGTTGTTGACCACCGCGTCGACCCGGCCCATGCGCGCCACGACTGTCGGCAGCAGGCCGCGCACGGCTGCTTCATCTCCCAGATCAGCGCGAAAAGCGGCTGCACCCGGCGTCAGGATTGAGCAGTCAGCTACTGTTTTGATAGCGTCGGCCTCAGAACCGCGGTAATGCACCGCCACCTGCCAGCCGCCCGCCGCCAGCGCCAGCGCGATGTCACGCCCCAGCCGCCGCGAGGCGCCGGTCACGAGGACAACGGGCTGAGGTGATGACGGGACTGCAGGCATGGCTGGGATCAAATGGGCTGAAGTGAGGGGAGGAATGGCCGGGGATGTATCGCCGACAATTGCAGGCGCTGACAACCATGACCCCAAATGACCACGACGGCCAATCCCCCTATTTTACCGACCGCCCTCGCTTCCCACCTTGCCAGGGCCATTGAGGCCGCCGGCGGCTGGCTGGGCTTTGACGCCTTTATGGCGCTGGCCCTCTACACCCCGGGCCTGGGTTACTACGCCAACGACTCGCGCAAATTCGGCCTGATGCCCGGCACGGGCAGCGATTTCGTCACCGCGCCAGAGCTCTCGCCCCGCTTCGGCCAGACCCTGGCCCGCCAGGCCGCCCAGGCTCTCGAAGCCACCGGCACGGCCGAAATCTGGGAGTTCGGCGCCGGCTCCGGCGCGCTGGCGCTGCAGGTGCTCGATACGCTGGGCGACCGGCTTGAGCGCTACACCATCGTCGACCTGTCGGGCAGCCTGCAGGCGCGCCAGCGCGAGCGCCTGGCCGCCTATGGCGACAAGGTGCAGTGGGCGACGGGGCTGCCGCCCAAAATGCGCGGTGTGGTGCTGGGCAATGAGGTGCTGGACGCCATGCCGCTGAAGTTGCTGTCACGCCTGGCGGGCGTCTGGCACGAACGCGGCGTGGTCATGCATGAAGGCGGTTTCCTCTACGCCGACCAGCGCACCGACCTGCGCCCGCCGTTCGAAGTGGAAGGCGCGCATGACTACCTCACCGAAATCCACCCGCAGGCCGAAGGCTTTGTCGCCACGCTGGCGGACAGGCTTGAAGCCGGCGCGGTGTTTCTGCTCGACTACGGCTTTCCGGAGCACGAGTACTACCACCCGCAGCGCAGCATGGGCACAGTGATGTGCCACCGCGGCCACCTGGCCGACGCCGACCCGCTGGCCGACGTGGGCAGCAAGGACATCACCGCCCACGTCAACTTCACCGGCATCGCCCTGGCCGGCCAGGAGGCCGGGCTGCAGGTGCTGGGCTATACCAGCCAGGGGCGGTTTTTGCTCAACTGCGGCTTGGTCGACGGCATGGAAGGCGCGCCGCTGGAGCAGCGCGTCATGGTGCAAAAGCTGATCGCCGAACACGAGATGGGCGAGCTGTTCAAGGTGATTGCTTTCGGCGCCAAAGACACTGCGGTTTGGGAGCCCATGGGTTTTAGCGCTGGCGACCGTATGCATACGCTCTAAACTGTCCAGATGATCCGCTGGTTCATCGTCATCTTTCTGGCCCTGATGCTCATCAGCTGGTTCAGCCCGCTCTTGCAAAAGTTGGGCTTTGGAAAATTGCCGGGCGACTTGCGCTTTCGCCTGTTCGGGCGTGACTGGTTCATCCCGCTCACCACCACGATCCTGCTGAGCTTTGTCGCCAGCCTGATCTCTCACCTGATTTAAAGAAGGTACTGCTCCGATGAAAGCCTGCGTCGACCTGGGAGGCACCAAGATCGCCGTCAGCCTGGTGGACGCCGGCCCGCAGATGAGTTTCGAGCAGGCCTTGTCGGCCCTGCAATCACGGCGTGTGGAGCCCACCGAAAAAGCCGGCCCGCCCGGCACCGTGGCGGCCCAGGTGCTGCGCATGCTGGGCCAGGCCTGCGAGGCGGCCGGCATCCGCGAGCAAGACATAGCGGCCGTCGGTGTGTCGTCCTGCGGCCCGTTTGTGGTGGCGGGTGGAATGCTCGAAGTCTCCAACCCCAACATCTGCGGCGGCTTGGCCGGCCCGGCGCGCGGCCTGCCCAACGACTGGATCAGCGTGCCGCTGGAGGCCCCGCTGCGCCAGCGCTTTGCCCATGTTCACGTCGACAACGACGGCGTAGGCGCCCTGCAGGCCGAGCGGCGCTGGGGCGCTTTGCAGGGCGTTGACAGCTGCGTCTACGTGACCTGGAGCACCGGCATCGGCTTTGGCCTGTGCGTGGACGGCCACATCCTGCGCGGCAAACACGGTAACGCCGGCCACGCGGGCCATTCCTTTGTCAGCGACAACAACGATTCCCTGTGCGGTTGCGGCAATGTCGGCGACCTCGAGTCGTTGGTAGCCGGCAATGCGATTGCACGGCGCTTTGCCGGCCAGGGCTACGACGGCGCCACGGCGCTCTTTGCCGCCGCGCGGGCCGGCGAGGCCGCTGCGCTGGCTATCGTCGATGAACTCTGCCGGGTGATGGGGCGCGGCCTCTACAACCTGGTCGCTACGCTGGATTTGCAGCGCATCAGCATAGGGGGCGGTGTGTTCTGGAATAACCGCGACTTTTTATTGCCGCGGCTGCAGGCGCAGCTGCGCGGCAGGCTGCCTGCGCTCACTGATGGGGTTGAGGTGGTGGCTGCGGGCTTGGGGGAGAGGGTTGGGGATTTTGGGGCTTTGGCGTTGGTTAGCTGATTTTTTAAGTATTTTTGGCCGCTAGCCCAGATGGGGTATTGGGGTGTAGCTCCTGAATTGATAGCGACCCCGTTCCCGTCCGGGCTGAGCCTGTCGAAGCCTTGTTAGTTTCAAGCGCTGAGGGGTTTTAGGTTCCGAGGCCGGGAATCGCCCGGCATGCGACTCACTTTTTTTGCTTCGAAAAAAAAAGTAAGCAAAAAAAGGCGACCCTGGCTCCTGCGTCCCTACGCTTCGCTACGGGCAACCTGCGGTGCTCGGTCCAGCCGGGGTCAAAAACAACTCGCTTCGCTCAAACAAGTTTTTGCCCTGATCCGTCTGGCCCTGCGCTCCTCGGCGCATCCACAAGGGGCAATCGGAATCGAAAGCGGGACCAAAGACAAAAGACCAATACAAATACCAACAAGGACTCGCCATGGCGAGTCCTTGTTTCTTCAGGTATTCGGGATTCTGTCTTCGGCTGTTGGGTATTCGGTATTCCTGTTCCCACCCCTTCTGGATGCGCCGAGGAGCGCAGGTTCAGGCGGATCAGGGATCGCGATTGTCTGAGCGAAGCGAGTTCGAGCGAGACCCCGCCTGAACCGAGCACCGCAGGTTGCCCGTAGCGAAGCGTAGGGACGCAGCAACCAGGGTCGCCTTCTCTTTGCTTACTTTCTCTTGGCGAAGCAAGAGAAAGTGAGTTGCTGCCGGGCAACCCCCGGCCAGCAGAACTCAGCAAAAAGCA
>Ga0307513_10000731_pt1 | contig 47159 bp, 37 predicted proteins | sample 15_EM_MG_FD_202174 | JGI IMG/M metagenome (GOLD analysis project Ga0307513, IMG submission 202174) | Populus trichocarpa ectomycorrhiza microbial communities from riparian zone in the Pacific Northwest, United States - 15_EM | ecosystem: Host-associated > Plants > Roots > Unclassified | place...
TACTCTAACCGACTGCTATGCTTATTGTAGCAGCTTTAGTATTTAACTCATCAGTGCAGTTTCTTCTCAGTGCAATGTCTTCATTGTATCCAGGAGCAGACTTCAGTTGACTGAGTATATTCAATACACCCGATTCATTGTGTATTTTATGTAATTAGATAGGGTAAGTTCAAATTTTTATCTGACTTGACCAAGAGGTAGATATAGGTTTACCCAACCCGGTCCACCCGGTATTTTAACCTTCTTATTTTATTTTATAGATATGTCATTTTATTTTTCAAAACAATATACAAACATTTATCTTATTATTTACAGAGTATTTTTATGATTTCATGCATGGATTTAAAATTTAAAATTTATTTTACAGGTTTACGATTTATAAATAAAAATATATTTTGTTTTTTTAGAATTAGACTTTACCTTTTAATAATTAATTTAAAAATAAAAAAATAAAGCAAGGTTAGGTACTCAGTGGGTACTCGTCAGGTAAAGAAAGTTTTCCGATTAAATTGAATTGTGGCGAAGACATGTAATAAATTTAGATATTTCAAAATTAAGCTCCAACCCCTTCCTTAGCCATTCATAGCCTACTGGACATATAAAGAGAATAATTTTTTTTCGAATATTGACTTTAAATTTGAACTGAAGGAAGCCAATCCACCAAACTTACTATTAAGATAGTTAAAGTATAATAACCCATCAACAACCTTTTCTCAGTGTTCATCAACAAAAGTTTAGAATAAAAGAAATGTTTTATATAAAAAAAAAACAACAAAACACTCTTTCTGGCTTATATCTCATCCCGACCCGTGTTTGTTTTTGCGATTTAACTATGTTTTTAATTTTTTTTAATATTCATAAACAAAAATTAAGAGAAAAAAAAAAGAATGTTTTAAAAATAAAAACAACAAAATATTTTCGCTAGCTTGTATTTCTGATTGTATTTGTTTTTGTGGTTTAACCATGTTTTTAAATTTTTATTTTTTTTAAATTTTAAATTTTTTAAATTTAATCTTTTTTTTCATAGGCTAGTATTAAAAATAAATTTTAAAAAATAAAAAATATTATTTTAATATATTTTTTATTTGAAAAAAAACACACTTTAATAGGCCACGTTTCTTCTCATCCGCACCCAGCCAAAAAAATAAAATAAAAAAGCCTACAGCTCATTCCCTCCCTCCTTAATCAAGCACCAATCAATCTTCGTTAAACCCACTTATCTTTCTGCTTTATCAACCTTTTGTTACTTCTACTTTGAACAAAAATAAAATTTATATATATTAAAAAAAAACAAAAAACACAAAAACTGGCATTGACAGAATATATTCAACCTTCGCCATTCCCAAGAACCAAACTAAAAACAAAAAAAAAATCTCTTTTTAAATAAATAAATAAAATTAAATTGAAGGGCTGGAAACAGGTATCTTTCATAGACACCCAATCCTTCTCTTCCCTCACTCCCCAATCCTACCCTCTCTCTGTATGGCTTGACCCGGTCTATCACTCAGTACTGATTCATGGCCCAGTCCAATCACATAAGGCAATGCTCTACTTCCCACCCTCGTCGCCGGAGATCTTCTTGGTGTTGTTCCTTCGCTGTGCAGCCTTCAAGCCCAGAGAACCGTCCCTTCACAAAACCCGCTTTCCGCAAGAACAGGAAACCCGATAGTTCGGTCTCTAAGCCTGGCCCCTACTCGGTCCCCAACTCACCCAAACCCGGGTTAAATTTCGTGGGTCGGATCGACCCGAGAAGAATTCTCTCTCCAGGCCGCGTCTCGCCGATTGATTCGGATCCCACTGCCGACACGACCCGAGATATCATACCCGACCCGTTACCTCAGGTGGATTTGAGCTCGAAATCGAGATCCGAATCTTTCAGGGGAAGGAGTGAGAGGAGGTCGTTCTCGGATACTGGGTCAGATTCGGGTCGGGGCGTTTTTGATGTGAGGCTGAATTTGAGAGGGAGGAATGGTGGGGGTTTAGTGTTGGAGCTGAATTCGGAGGTCTTGATTGCAAATTCAGAAGTTTTTGCGGGTTCGATTTGCGAATATCGAAAAAAACTGGGGTCGAAATGTAATAGTAACGAGGATGGTGGTAATTTGTCAAGAAAGATTTGTAGAATTGAAGTGCCTGATGTGGAGAATTTGGGAATTTTTAGGGACACAATTGAGTTGATGTTTGAAGAGGATATTGCTAAAAGGTTACTCAAGATTGGGGCTTATAGAGCCATTGGCATACTCGAGGTTAGTTGCTGCTGCTTCCTTTTCTTTTCTTTTTAATTTGAAGATTTTAGTTGGGTACTGTCTCTATTAACGCTGGAGGAGAAATTTTTTTAATGTTTTTTTGATTTAGGGGCTTTGGATCACTTAAGTTTGTGTAGTTACAGGAATTGCTGTGAATAGTTGTGCTATGACTGTTTAACCTCAGTTATTTGTACATGACATGTGCTTGTGGTCAAGCGTAAGGATGCTATGGAGACACTTGTGTATGTCATGCACGGATGGTTGAGATTGGACTGTTACATCAATTGCAAATGTTCAAAGCATTCCTCGCAGGCTTATATCTTAATCCTGCTTTGTATCGATGCAATACCATTGCTCTACAAGAGCTAGAATAGTACTATCCGATTTTAATTTAGAGTAATGGATAGGTTAAGGTGGCAGTTGGATAAGGGTTTTGAGCAGTTGTGACATCGTTGTCGTTGTTTGTGCATGACTTGAGTATATGAACTGGTGGGATTCCCAGGTGCATGCCCGTGTCATGCACGGGCAATTGAGATTGAACAATCACATTGATTGCAACTGTTAACAGTTTCCTTTGTGTGGTTTCTGGAATACCTGATAATCTTGAATAGATGGTTAAGATAAACAGTGAGCTAAGTGCTCCTCAATTTTTTTCACTGCATAGAATTGTTCTCAAGGAATCAATGAACATTTTGGGCAGGCTTTGCAACAAGCGCATTATGAGTTCTGAGAAATAGCTCATGATATTATGGGGATAGAATTGTGGGCTGGGTTATAGATTTAGTTGTCTGTATGAACTGCAAGGCATGTGACATAGCAAAATAATTTCTCAAACATACCTTGTCTCTTGTTCAAGTACATTTTGTTTTATCATTCATTATCGATTACTGGATGTGTTAAAGAGTAAACGGGGGAGAGGGCCTTATTGACTGTCTACTTTGCAATTGACTTATAATTCATGGTGCCTTGGAACATGTCTTTTATCTTATACTTTTGAATAGAAAAGAATTTGTAAATAATGTTACATAATCAAGTTGGTGAATTTTTTTTCTTGGCTTTAAATATTTTGTAGACAATCTGTTTTTAAGCATCATGCTATGAGTTGGAAGAAAATGATTTGTGCAACTGATCCTAATTTATCAGAGATTGAGATACAGTATAATAGAGTTGACAATTACTCATTCCTCACTAAGACACAACACACACATGCATGTATGCTTATAGACATGTAACTTTTTGCAAGGGACCCTACCTAATCCCTTCTTCATATTCTTCCATATAGATATACTAGATGGAAATTGAGTCTGTAATCATTTCTGAGGATTCTTGAAGTGTGTGTTTGGTATTATAGGAGCAGTCACAAACTTTTCATCCTAATTGGAAAAGCATCAATATGAAACTTTTCCAATTTGATTGGAAAAGAAAACCCGAGTTTTTTTGTCATTGCAACCACAATGTCATACACCAACAAAATTGTTTCTGCTCATCATTTTTATAACAGAAGTGTTGTCTTTAGAACCACTTCTGTGAAAACATTTCTCATATAAAGAGATCAAAGAAAGATCAGTTGATGCATTTTTATTTTTAACCTATTTTGGAGGCATTATTATTTAGGAGTTGAATTCATAGATTATGCTAGGTGGGATATCTTAAAATGGGTGATGTATTTGAGCATCGGCTCAATGTCATTGGGGCTGCTAGATTTGAATAAAATAGCAAAAGGTTATCAACAAGATTCACATCTTGTAGTTTAATGGCTATCGACGTTGTGTCAATGATCAAAGTGTCTAGTTGTAGCGAACACCCATTATGATGATCTTCAACTTCTTGTACTGTGCTCTCCCCTTTTCTAGATTATTACACAGCCTGGCATTAGAAAAATGATTGCTCACATTAATTACCATAACATAGAAAGATTTTGTCTGTTGCAGCCACATATTGAAGAACTCAAATGAGGATGTGTTTTACTGACAGTCCCTTTGTCTTTATCCATTTGCTTATTGATCTAACAAGATCTTTTGAAACTATTGCAGGTATCAGCTGGCATCATGTTTACTAAAGGTGTTTTGTCTTGTTTGAAATACCTTGAGGCTGTTCCTTGGACGGAGGAAGAAGAGGACAAACTTAGGAATCTATTTACAGTGTTTAAATTTGATGAGACCACAACTCGAGATATTTTGGCTAGACTCCACTTGCTTAGTTCAGAAGATTCTCAACAAAATCTAGCTAGGCAGCTTGTTTGGTCTATTACTACTTGTGCCGATGCCAACGCAAGAAATGAACTGAAGTCATTAGTTAAGGGCCTCCTTTGCAAAAGTTCAGTATATGAGAAGGACCAACATGATCTCACCAAGGAGGATCTTTATGATGTTTGTCATTCCTGTTTAGGTTTGATAGTCAGCCTCATGGAGGAAGCTTCTGATATCATACCCCAAGGGACAGTGGTGAAAAAGGAAACAAGTAAGCCCTTGATTGGACGCATCTCCAGACAGGTTGATAACATCATTTGGCTGCTGGAAATCCTCCTTGATCGTCAGATTGGTGAGGAGTTTGTGGGAATGTGGGCAGATCAAGTGGACTTGCTAAAAATGCATGAGAGTACATCTCCGATGGTTAGATACGAGCTCAGCCGGGTTTCTGCAATTTTATTTATTGCAATGGGAACAAGAAAATTGCATTGCCGCTCAGAAGCAAGAGCAGCGCTTCTCCAGGCATGGTTTGGCCCAATGCTACTGGACTTCGGTTGGTTACAGAGATGTAAAAAAGGGTTGGACATGAAAGCATTAGAAGAAGCCATGGGTCAGACACTCCTTACACTTCCTATGAAGCAGCAGTATATGTTGTTCACAGAATGGTTTGGGTATTTCTCCAAGCATGGTACTGAATGTCCCAATCTCAGCAAAGCCTTCCAGATCTGGTGGCGTCGTTCATTTCTGAGAGGGTCAGAAACTCATGCAATTGAATCCAGGTAATAGGTGTCTCTTGTCATTGCCTACCCCTGTAACCTTTGTGGTCGTGTATGCTGAGGGGTTCTGAAAATTAGGAACTGAATAATGTATATCTTTATGTAGAATCGTTGTAGTAGTGGTTAGAGCATTAAGTGACAAGATATTTTATTTTTTTTGCTAAATTTATTTTTAGCTTCATCCACTATAAATTATTTTGTGAAAAATATTTTCATGAGGAAAACATGAGTTATTTGAAGGAATATATTTTTCTATAAAATTATAATATTTATGATAAAAATGATGGTGGTAGTTATGATGGCAGCATTCAAGATTATAATGGTATAGTAATAGATTCAAGACTATAATGATGATTGTTGTTTAGCGGCAATGATGATTATAATGCTATAGTAATAGAATGATGATTGTTGTTTAGCGGCAATGACAATAATGAAGAAATGAAAATCGCGATCTTTTCTTCATGTATATTTTCTGAAAAGCCTCTATCCAGTAACGGTGAATGCTTAAAGTTGAAAGGAGTTCACGGATTCAAAAGCTTCCTTCCTCTCTCAGCAATTCAAGTTAAATGCCCCATTACAAGTTGGGGCCAGAGCATCCTTCTTTGCAGTGGCAACTCGTTTAAATCTTACGACTCCCTTGGTTCTGTTAACTACTAATTATTACTCTTAACTTCAGAGATATATCCATATGCATGTTAAAATAAATTAAATAAATAAAACGTGTAAGAAAATTCATGATATTATGTTATAAAAACATTAAAACTTAAAAATATCCACCAAAATTATAATGAAATCCAAGAATTATCTTCTAGGACGTAATGATGAAAGCACCCTCTTCCCATGCATGCCCTTTGCTTGGCCAATGTTCCTTCCAAGGAATTGCTATATGAACAATGAACTTGCTAGAGAAAGCATACGACAGACTTCGGTGGAGCTTTATTCATGAAACCTTATACCTAGCAGGGCTTCCTGGCAGTTTGGTTGGTGTTATAATGAAGTGCATAACAAAATCTTCCAGGAAGCTTTTGTGGAAGGGGGATACTACCGAGAGTTTTGTTCCATCGAGAGAAATTCGTCATGGGGACCCTCTCTCACCTTGTATTTTTGTTCTTCGCATTGGAAGATTAGCCCATCTTGTCTTAAAAGCCGTTGAAAAGAGTTAACGGGGAACCTTTTAAGGTGGCTGGAAATGGTCTCTAAAAGTAAAAGTGTTCCTAGGAGAACAGGGCTGGAGCTTAGTAGATGTATGGGTTTTCAATGGACTCATAATCTTGGGAAGATACCCTGGAGTTCCTTTAATCCCAGAGAAGGGTCACTAAAAGTACTTGTGGAGATATCGTGGATAGAGTGAACCGAAGATTAGCCTCAAGAAGAACTAAACAATTATCCTTTGCTGGTCTTACTTTTAGTAATTCAGTTTTAGCTTCACTTCCTATGTTTACTACGCAGACCACTACGATATTAGATACCTAAGGAGGTTTGTGAGATGATTGATAAACCTTGGCAGGGAATTTATTTGGGGTGATTCTAAACAAAGTAGAAAAATCCGAATGGAAAACTATTTGCCAGCCGAGGAACATAGGAGTGCGGAATCTCAATGAAGTTAGCTTGGGGTGTTGTGACAAGCAAAGAGGCATTATGGGTTAAAATTATCAAAGCCAAGTACTTTTATGAAGGGTATGAGGGTTTCTCTCTATTAATTGTGGATGTCTGATTTAATTTATATGTATTTTGATTAATTCCTTGAAATTCTAAAATTAATATCAGATAAGTGACCAAGTAGATTAAAAATTCAGGTGGAGTATCACTCGTGTTGGCATGTGAGACTAGCGCGGGAATTTGTGATGAAGAGTAGGTTTTGGGTAGTGGGAAATGGGCAAAAAGTGAGATTTTGGTTAGATATCTGGGTGGATAATTTTACCATCATGCTGCCAGGAGATGTTTGGCCAGTGAATTGTCAATGCAATTGTATCCATTTGCCCCCTCTCCCCTGACAATGGTCATCGTCATCTGCTTTTTTTGGTCACATGGTGACAGAAATTCTCTCTTAAATCAGCTTGCTCTTGCTTGGAGAGTGGGAATCAATTTTGGAACCCTAAGGACAAGGTATGGGATTTAGTTTGGAAGTGGAGAGGGCCACAGCGCATTAAGACGTTTCTTTGGTTGGCAGTCCATAATGGTTTTCTTACAAATGGGCAAAGATTTCATAGAAAGTTAACTGCTAATGTTAGCTGTATTTTATGCTCTGATACTGCTGACTGCTGAGACTGTTCCGCAGCCAAGCCTTCATGGTTTGGAGGATTGAGACGCAGTATTTGGGGTCTTGGCATGAAACAAGTGGAGTTGGCATGACGATAGGGTATCTCATCCCAGAGCCAACACTCATTTGAACCATGAAGGCGGCTTGGAGGTCTTTTGGCGCGTCTCCCCATGTCCAGTTACATTCAAAAAAATTGATTAATTGGACGCCTCCTCATGACTGTTGGAAAAAACTTGACAAAGATGGGGCGAGCAAGGGAAATGTTGGTGCTGGGGGCCTGATCAGAGACTTTAATGGCAGGTTAGTAACAGGTTTGGAAGCTGGCGGAGGAAGCTGCGAGGACTTGAAGGCGGAGGAAGCGGTGAGGCGTTGAAGGCAGAGTTATGGGTTGACAAATTGGGTCTAGAGATGGCTTGGAGTTCAGATGTGAGACTGCTCCATGCGGAGCTGGATTCCCAGTTTTTCCGCTAATCTCTGGCCTTTCGTACAAAAAAAGGGAGAAAAAAAGAACAATGAACTTGGTTCATGAGATTATAAATTAAAAAATAAAAATTTATTATATATTCAAGTAAATCAAATCAATCGTCTTATAAATTTATCTTTTTATCCAATAAACTCAATCTGTAAAAGATTTTTTTTCTCAAAATCTTAAGGGGTTGACTTAATAGTTAAAGATATATATTTTATTTCTTGATTTTTTATATTTAAATCCTAAGACAAGTATTTAAAGAAAGTTTTTATATTTTGACAGTTAAAGATTATCTATAATAGCTTTTAATTACTATCTTAAATTAAAATAAAAAAATATGTTGTTTTATCCCTTTTGTTTGTTTTGAAGGAAAAAAATTACATAGAAATAGATTTATTTAATATTTTTATATTTATTTCTTTAAATAAATATGTTTTTATTCTCTTTCTATATATATATATATATAAGAAACAAACTATATCACTATGAAATATACGTTGTTTTGGTTGAGGTACATCCAGTCAGTGTAATAATTTTATGTTCTTGAGGATATTTCTTTTCGTTTCCCTTTCTGAATTAATTAAAAAAGATAAAAAAAAATCAACGACTCTAACCAACACTGCCACCCAGCCTTTTCACTCACTCTCTACGAATGTTGACACTCAAATACTCTCTCTTTGCTGCTAGCTGGCTTCTACCGTCACCTTCATTTACTACTTTCTTTTGTACATTTTGTAGTCTGTTTGGTTCCTGAGAAAAAAAAAGGAATGAAAAAGAAAAATGGGTTTCTTTTTTAATGCTTTCTTCTGTTTTATGTAACAATCTGAGGTTCAGTTTTGTCAAAGATTTCCTGCAATTCCTTGACTATGTCTTATTGTCTGTGGAAAAACTGCTGCATTCTCTTTTGATTGTGGTTAATGTACTATGATTGGCTTCAAAAAGGTTAAGATGCTGAATTTTTGTGTTTTTCTTTGTTGGGTTGTTTAGATAAGCTAATTTGCGCAAAAGGGTGTCGGTCAAGATTCATGCCTGTAGTGAAAATTCATGTCATTTTGTGTAATGAAGTGAGGTTGTAGTTTTCCGGGTTTAGGCCAAAAAATGATACCAACTAGGCCACAGACTCCAATTGGCGGTTCCTCTTTGTTTAACCTGTGCTTTTGAGATCAAATTCTGCTATTTTGGGGTCTCAAGGAGGTGGTTCCATGCAGCTAGGTCAGTATAACATGAATTTGGTTGGGGACTTTCCAAGTATGTCTTCTCTTATCAATCAGAGTTTTGGGAATGGTGGCTCGAGCTCTGGACTTTCTGGTTTGGAGTCTAATCCCATTTCTATGGTAGCAAATGATGTGGGTTTCAGCTCATCATCTGATGGTTTTAATATGGTGAGTTCTGGTTCATCCGGGAAAGTTCAAAGCAAGCAAATTGCCAACTCTTCTGGTAATCACCAACCTCAAGTTCAACAATTTGAGCCACTCATGTTATCGCATGGGCAGAAGCAATTCCATTCCATTCGAGGTAGTTTAGGGGCGATGGGACCTGTAAAATTGGAGCCACAGGTATTCAATGAACAGATTGGTCCCCAGCGTAGGTTGCAGTCCTTGCAGAGTCTGGGTTCAGTGAAACTAGAACCACAACAGAACCAGATTGGAAGAGGCATTGGACCTGTTAAAGTTGAAAATCAACTTTCTGTTCAGTCGAAGTTACGACAGCAGCAGCTCCTCCACATGTCCAGGCAGTCTACTCAGGCTACTGCTGCACAGATGAATTACTTGCAGCAACAGCAGCAGCAACCTTTGAGGGCATTTCCTCATCAACAGCCCCAAATGCAACAGTTTTAACAGCAAAATCTGCCAGTTAGATCTGTTGCAAGACCACTGTATGAACCTGGAACAGGTGCTAGGCGTTTGACTCAATACATGTATCAGCAGCAGCATAGACCTCAGGTAAAATTGTTTGATTCCTGGAGAAAATGTGTTTTGTCAGTTTTTGGCATTTTACTTGTGTGTTTGTAGTTACTGATCTTTATGTAGGATAACAATATTGATTTCTGGACGAAATTTGTGGCTGAGTTTTTTACAACCAGTGCCAGGAAAAGATTGTGCGTCTCATTATATGGAAATAGCCGCCAAACAAATGGCATTTTCCCTCAGGTATGCTGTTATATTGACGAATACTAATTGACAGAAGGAGATTTTTCTGAAGGGATGTGGGTTAAAGTAACAAAATATCTTCGGTCTACCACCTTATCTGTGCTTTAGCTTCAATACTTCTACAATGGTTACCTTGTTCAATTTTATGTAAGAGAGGTGATGAATAATTGCATTTATGAGAAAGATAATCGGTAAAATGCACAACTTTTGAGCTTAAATTCTATCCTGTGCTATGTGTAATGCTACCTCTTAAGCAAACACTAGCTTATGTGTGCAGCTGTTTTTATTTGAATCTTTGTAGACTTCAATGCAGTCATGACCAACTTGGAGTGAAAACCATAGGGTTGACTGTGAAGTTCTTGAGTAATCATATGGAACTTGTGAACTTGATGTGAGAAAACATTTGAAATTTAATGGCAATGTTGCAGGATTTGTGGCACTGTGAGATATGCAATCACAAACCTGGTCGTGGTTTTGGTATGCTATTTTTATAGCCTGAGCTTTTCTGTTATTTACCATCAATTTGTTATGAGTTACAGTGAAATTTTGTGCTGTATTATATTAAGAAAAATGTGCCATTTATCATATCTTTGTCTACATGTTATACAATCTTCCTACTATATTTTGCAAATTGTGGATCAAAACTCAAAATGTTGCTGATTAATATGTGATGCTCTGTAATTATGAATGCAAATTTTTAAGGTCTCTAATTTTTCCTGTATCAGGATTTCAAAAACTTGCCCTTTGTGGATGCTTGATCTTTTCAAAGCTGAAAGAACAACTGAAACAGGTCCTCTCTCTGAATTCGTGAGACATTTATTGCAATCTATTTAAATGTTTAAAACTTAACCTTGTTGGACATGGATCAGTTTTGAGGGGAAGTAGGTTTGCGAAGAGAAGGCGCAGATTTTTTTTTTCAAATGTGATGATATCAGTTGCACAAAGAAAATCAAAGTTTAGAGTTTCTCGCTTTCTTTTGATTAAATGATGCAGGTGTGAAGTTGATCAACATTTGATGAAAAAAACGAAGTCTTCAACAAACTTTAAAGATCCAAAGATAATAATTTATATAAAGTGAAGAAATTGCATCACCATTCTCTTTTCCCTTTCCGAAATAACATTTGATGTCATGTGCAGTACTCATTCTTCAAATCTTGTTTCTGCACTTTCAGAAACAACTGTAGAGGTTCTTCCCAGGCTGTTCAAAATCAAATATGAAAGTGGCACTTTGGAAGAGATTCTTTATGTTGATATACCTCGTGAATATCAGAATGCAAGTGGCCAGATTGTACTTGACTATGAAAAAGCAATACAAGAGAGTGTTTTTGAGCACCTTCGTGTAGTACATAATGGTCAACTTCGCATCATTTTCTCTCCAGATCTGAAGGTTTGTTGGTTGATAAATGGGCTTCTGGGGAATATTTAGATCTATATACTTTTATTATTAATTGTCATTGATTCCCTAACTATCTTACTTCTTCCACATTCTCTAGATTTGCTCTTGGGAGTTTTGTGCATGCCGTCATGAGGAACTTATTCCGCGAAGGTTGATAACACCTCAGGTTGCTAATTTAATGCTTCTAGTCTGTATTATAAATTATGTTTTCTCGTGTGTGGGAATCTTGCTGCAGCCTTTCGTGGAGTCATTGAATTAGTTTATCATGCTTAGTGTATGTTCTATTCAATTCTCAGAATCTATCGGTGAATGGTCCTTTTTCTTTCCATATTCAGATTTTAAGTTCTTATGAATTTAGAGATTGCGTGAAAGTAGGTGGGAAATTTCCTCCTTCATATAAGCAGCAAGCTAAACTAATCTAGGAAGGTAGAACACGCATAAATTTGCAAATTAATCCAGCAGTGAAACCTTATACTTACGTATCTACATAATAAGCCATCTAGGGGATGGCTCCTAATGGGATTGGTGAAGGGAGGGGTCTTAAATAAATTCCTGAGATGCTTGGCCTCCTTGTCTAGGGAATTGGTCTCCATCCTTGATGAAATGATTCTCTTCATGCTTTTCCTCGATACTTAATTGGAAGTGCCTAATGATGGTCAATATATCAAGTTTCATCAGCTTGTAGAAGATGTGGATGAAATTTCCCTTTATGATATTTGAGATGCTTCCAATGCTGGGCTGATCTAATTACTGCAATACTTGTCATCAGAGGTCAATTATTTTCTGAGTCACGGCTATGAATATTTTCCAAAATCAGAATCACTTGGTTAAATTCTGCTCTGAAGACTTCCACTTTCATGTGTGTGTATTTTTTCACGTGGATAATTTTTTTTTCCGTACATGATTTATTCTTTCTTGTCCAATGGTGCTACTGAGGTGGTAAGGTGGAGGTTTTGTCAAATTCTTGTGCAACTTTTTATAGATCAAATTCCTATCTTGTAGGTAAACCAGCTTGGAGCTGCAGCACAGAAATACCAAGCTTCTGCTCAAAATGCTTCATCGAACTCATCTTCACCTGATTTAGAAAGTAACTGTAACATGTGAGTTCTTTTGCTGTGAAATTCATTTGATTGCGGTCATAAGTTGGTGGTGGTTTTTTCTTGCCACTCTTGGAAAATTTCATAGTTGAAAGCTTGTTGTATTTTGTTGCACTTTACTTTGCTGAATGATGAAAATTACTGAACCTGAGAGGTAACATGAAGCTCCCCCATCTCATCACATGATCTGAAAGATCTTGTATTCTTTATAATGGACATGCTCCACTTATTTACATAATTTGTGTCATGTGGATCTTTGGGCATTCAACAAGCAACCTTGATGATGTAGCTTGGAAACTAAGTCAGCAAAGCACTACCCTTAACCATTAGATCTGCGATGTGAATAAAGTTCCTTTTCCATCCTACTCAGCCAGGACAGTTTTGCATTTTATGTTATTGGATTTATATGGCATATCAATTTGGTGCCCACCCTCCTATGAATAACTGAAGGAAAATGCAATTAAAGTTATTTTGAGTAAAACTATTGCAATATGCTAATTTAATTCTTTGACTCTCAAATAGGGATTGATTCTCACTCCGCTATTCACCTTCATCATGATGTCAATGTTAGCATCAAACAACTTGGCCTTTGACATTATTATGACTGATAAAGTGGAAACAAACAAGGATTGCAATCTAATGCATTTAAGATGTGTCTGGCATGTCATAGAAAAGTTACATTTAAATTTTTATATGTGGGGCTACTCGATGAATATTCAACTCAATATAGATAATTTTTAGATGGCTAACTTGTTCTATTGATTGTTAGATTCTCAATTTGATACATATGATGATTGGTAAACTTGGTGGAACTTTTATTCACATCAGGCGGCCTTTGTTTGGCTTATATTTATTTATGTGAAATTTCCAGGTTTCTTGCATCTGCTTGTCAACTAGCAAAAGCCTTGGAGATACCTTTAGTTAATGATTTAGGATACACAAAGAGATATGTGCGTTGTCTCCAGGTACCATTTATTGCAATTTTCTGATTTCCTATTAACCATGCTTGATTATTCGACCCAAATAGGGTCATCTCTTTTTCCTTGGTTACTAGTGCACTGTTTGATATGTTCTGGAAATGGCCAAGGCATAATATTTTACTTGAGTCAACTAGTTTCTCATGTGAATTCATTTGAATGTAGTTTAAACTTGCTCGGTAGTTGCTCCCATGCATTTTTCGTTTTAGGCTTTTTAGATGCCATTGATGCATGATATCCTCTCCCAGCCCTTCATTCCTGCCTGCCTGATTTGATGTTTTGATCTTTGTAGTCTCCCAGCCCTTCATTCCTGCCTGCCTGATTTGATGTTTTGATCTTTGTAGTAACAGTGCTTACCAATTTTACCTACCAATTGACCTTACCCTTGGGATTTTGGATTTAAGATCTATATCCAGCGCTAACAAAGCACATGCACTTAAGACGAAATATGCTTCTCCATTTTTGTTCAGATTGCATTATATTTGAAATGTGATATATGCATTCTGCTTGTTTTGGAGAATGTTGGACTGATCATATCTTGATTTTTTCTTTCTTTTTGTCTTTTTTTCCCTTCATGTTTGGTTAAACAAACTGCAGATATCAGAGGTGGTTAATTGCATGAAAGACTTGATTGACTATACTGCTCAAGAGGCTGGCAAGGGACCAATAGGTAAACTTAAAGAAACTTCCAACATTTGGTATATGTTCTTTTTGACCTGTTCTGATTTATTGCAAATATAACTATCAATCAATTCTTATCAGCACAGATTGCCATAAGCTGCAACAGTTTGATGTTCTTATCTTTTATTTCTCTTTAATTTTCTCATGCTTTTGTGCTGATTGAAACTTTCTCTAAACTTTCACATCTATGCTTAATCAAAAAGGACATGAAAAGAAACCTACAAATTGAAATTTTCTAGGGAGGGTGCGTTGAGTATCCAATAATCATTCATCTCACCACCCAAGTAAGCTTGTCGATGATATGCAGAAGCTTTCTTTCCAAAATAAAAAAAAAAAAAATACATCCTTGCATAGAGCTTCCTTAAAGTAAAAGCTAGTAGCTTTTACAAACACCAAACTGACAAATAGATTGCAATGACACCTTGCTAGCTGCTGCTAGGTTCGTTGAGGATTCCCAAGTATTCTGCTAAAAGGGTGGAATAACTTCAAAGGTTATATATTGGTGAGAATGGATTAATATATTACTTGACAACCTATATGTGACAAAACAAACTTCTCCTATTTGTCCCAAACGCATCAGAGTTTCCTAGAACGCAGGCTAAATTTGAATCTTTTGAGTTTTGACTCGTGGTTATTTAAGTTTTTATTTCACATAATAACATCTTGTTTGTTTTCCAGAGAGTTTGGCTCAGTTCCCCCGCAGAACTAGGCCTTTTTCTGGGCTGCACAGTTCTGATCAGCAACCACCTGAGAAAAAGCAGCATACTAAACCTACATCGAATGATGATCTTCATTCTGTACAGGTAAGTGTCATGCATCCTTCCACAAGCAATGGTGTTGCAAGTGCAAACAATTCCCTCGGCACAAGCTCCACCTCTTCCTCTGCCATTACTGTTGCCAGGATTTTTCATCAGAATTCCGTGAATTCACGGATTGAAAATCAGATGACTAGTCCCGGCAGTCCATATACTGGGACATTTGTTCAGATTCCATCTGCTGTCTCTTCAACCACTCTGACACTAGCTCAGCTCAATCCCTCCTCTCCCTTCTCTTGTTTAACACCATCATCATCTAATAATCCTCAAAGTTCTCACAATATGTTAGCTGCATCAACTGCAATCAACCATGTCAGTTCAGCACATTCACCTGTTCAAACACCAATGGAGCAGTCATCTCAGTCAAATGAGGTTGACCCAAATGAATTTCAGAGATCTGTTGAGAAAATTATACAAGAAATGATGATTTCTTCACAGTTCAGTGGGGCAAGTGGTATGGTCAGTGTTGATTATGAAGGAAATGATATAAAGGACATAAATAGGGTCACACGGTCAACACAAAATGTGTTCACCAGTGGCCCTTGCCTGGAGGGCAATGTGATGGGAAACAAGAAGTCAGGTACTATGGATGGAGGATTTGGGAGTTTGAATGGTCAAAATCATATCTCTGCCTCTACTAGCAGATTCACAGCTGCCATGGGGAATGTCTCCAGCACTTTGTCTGGTAGGTTTGCCATGCCAGTGATGGATCATGATGCTGGTATGAATCATCAACAACAGGCACTGGCTTATCAGTTGCGTCTTGGAGCAGTAAATAGATTTCTTGATAACCAATTTGATTAGAAATCTCCCTGAAGAGTAGTTAATTTTACTGATACTTTCATGGTGATAGTTCAGACGTAGTACGATACCATTCAGGTGGTGATACAAGGGGCTTGAGACGTGGCCATTTTATCCTTTCTGCTGAATCATGAGAAAATTTTGTTTCCTTTGACTGGCAGCAGCTGCATATTGTACAAATATAGAACTTCTGCCAATAGGCAATTTCAGCTGATGGTGATGGGGAGGCAATATTTTCTTAATTAGCCAGAGATGGATTAGAATTTTATGTTTTCAGAAAGAATCAAGAAATATTCTGCTTTGATAATGAGTTCCATTTGTTCCATATCTTTCTCTAAGCTAATGTAAAATTCTGCAATACCTTATCACTGCTGCTTCGGGATTTCTTCGCACCCGAATCACTGGGAATCCTCGTTAGTTCAAGATATTGTTCTTAGTTACATATAAATGGTTAAGGATGGTTTTTGCAATCGCCTTGGTTTTTTGGGTAAGCAATGATCGACCAATTTTCATGGATGCATTTTAGCTCAAGCTCAGAATTGCGAGACACGCAGCAATTGCGGTTCAGCAGATACATGTTTTTATCAAACTAGACTATCATGATATAAAAACTTGGGACAACATTGACATGACAAATACAAGGCAATGACAATTGTAACTAATGATTTCTAAATGATGTTTGCTGCTGCTCTTTATTCTCTTCAAGCTTCAACATATTTTTCAATGGCAGCAGCCAAGGTAGCCTTTGGAACTGCACCTATAACACCTTCCTTCTTCTCTCCATTCTTGAACATTAGCACTGTGGGAATGCTTCTAATCGCATATTGTGATGCAATGTTTGGGCAATCATCGGTGTTCACTTTGAAACAAGCAATCTTTCCTGCGTATTCTGCTGCCAATTCATCAATCACCGGTGTTATCATTCGGCATGGTCCGCACCATGGTGCCCAGAATTCAACTAGAACTGGGATTTCACAGCCAATAACCAGGCTATCCCAGCTTGAATCTGTCACCACTTGCACTGTAGAAAAAAAAATTAATCCCAAGAACATTCAGTGCACAAGCGCAAGCAAAAATGAACAAAAGTTGTTGTTTTTTTTTTTTTTATAAAAAAAAGCTATTGTGAGGGAGGGAGAGGGGCTTACCTACACCGACAGCTTCTTGAGCTTTGCATACAATGGTGGATTTATGAATTTTGACTGAAGCATATGAAGAAGAGAAAGAAGATGGAAATGACAAAGAAGAAGACCTCCTTAACCCCCTGCCTGTGGGCAATTTCAACTTCTCTTTTGAGCAAGCTACATGGTTTGAACATAATACTCCAGCTCTAGTAGTCGACATGGTGCTCATATTCATGCTTGCGTGAAGAGCCATGAACTATATGCTGCTTTTCCCCCTCCGTTTGCTAGGTTTTATATCCTTTGTTTACTTAGAAAATGAATCCTATATATCCAGATATTAAGGAAAAAAACAGATAAAAGAAAGCATGTGACCATCTTTCTTTCTTTTCAACTTGTTGGATTTTTAAGTGGATATTGTAAGAGAAATGTAAGGTTGAGGTGACTCCACTCGTGGATGAGATTTTGTCCTCATATATCTCATCACATGAAACTACTTTGCTCTGGAAAATAACATGTGGATTTTTGTATCTCTATTGTAAACAATGTGCACAGAGCAAAGTTGTTTTTTTTTTCTTTGATAGATATTTACTTTTCCGTCTATAAAAAAAAAAAAAAAAAAAACTCTTGACAACAAAGGCCACCTACCAATCTACTATAGAGTTGTCAATGGGCTGAGCTCCACTTGGATTTTGTCAAAATCTAAGTGGGCTTGAATCAAAATCCAGTAAAACTATTTTAAGGGTTTAAGATGAGGCCAGCCTCAAACTGGGATGCCATAGTCTTGGATTATTTGGTTCTAGTCAGTTCATTCATATCCATAAGCTATAATGGCTAAGAGTGATAATTTATGTGATCATGAGATCGTGAAAATAACCTTAGATTAGATATGAACTTTTCATGATTATCTTATGAAGATTTGGGTTGTTCTTGAAAAATAAATTCGTTGTGGATACATACACTCTGTGAAAATAATACAAGGAAAATAAAACAAAATGAAGTGATAGATAGAGAGAAGATAATTCTCGTGCAAGACTATTTTTGTCTTTTAAATTTATGCATCGAGTCTAAGACTTGTTTATTCTTACATGTGACTGGGGTATTTATACATCTAGTTAGTTCTTAAACTTAGTTCATGAATTTTTTTTTTTTAATTGAGTCATGGGATTATATGACATGCTTACTATTGATGGAGATATTAGTGAAAATATTTTTCTAGAAAGTCGAGGGTTGCTATGTTATGTTTTCTATTGGTGAAGATGTTGACAATTATAGTACCAATAAATAACAACAGTCTAAAAAGACACAATTGGTGAAGATGTTGGCATTTATAGTATCAAGAAATAACCATTGTCTAGAAAAGCATTGCCTGCATTACATAGAAAAAATTATGTAAACATGGAAAGTTTATATGCGAGACTTGAAAACTTAAAATGTATAGAGATGTGTGTATGAGATTACTGGGTAAGGAAGAAAAGAAAATGAAAAAGGAGAGAGAAAGCAAGAAAAACCCATTTGTTTGGTTTATCTATACTACTAAAGGAGCAACATGGCTAGCATGTGGAAAGGTTGGCCATCTTAGCCATTGGTACTAGAGGTATTATCATTAGAGCTTGTGTGTGACCCCGACATCCCATCCTTTCTTTCTTTATTTTTTTTTCTTTTCCTTCTTCTCTCTCTTCACTTGTCTTTTGTGCAAACTCATTATTCTTTATTCTTTTTTAGCCATTGGATCTCTTTATTTGGTTTTGTGGCCATTGAATCCTCATAAAACTTGTGAGTTGATTTTTGGTCATTATTACAACTCATGAGAGAAAAATTCTTATGCAATGCATTAGACATGAAGAGAAAAAAATGTGTGGACATGGCTAGGTCTTCCAACCATTTAGACCCAATCCAAATTGCTATTTTTTTAATTGCATCATTAGTTGAGGAATTATTAGATACTCTCAATACTATACTAATTCATTTAATTATGTGATTACATAATATCTAACCAAATTGCTTTTTTTGTTAGTTGACTTCTCAATACCGATGAATTCTACAGTACTCAAGTTATAACTACTAATACTTATAATATATAAGAGAGGTAAACACAAGAAAGAGAGAGTCATACTCTAACTTACCAAAAGTAATAAGAATATCTTTTCTTCTTAAATTTTGAATATATATAAAAGGAGGAATTAGAAAAATAACTTTTGAAAAATAAAAATATTCTTATCATTTTTTGTTAGTTTGTATGTGATTTTCTCTTTCTTTTGTGTATATCTCTCTATGCTCTAAGTATTAGTAGTTACAGCTTAAGAATCATACAATCTTTCTATCAGTGCCATTACTATCACCTTATTTTTTGTTTCCAAAAGGAAGTTTCATTCTATATTTTAAAAATATCTCATATCTAAATTCTGAAAAGAAAGTAAGGAGATTAAAAAAATTATGCAATATTATTTAACCAACAGTCCTATGGATTGTTTGTTGAAAAAAGAAAATAAACATTTTTTTTTCTTTTTCTTTTTTCAAAAAGATAACTATTGTCAAATAAAAGATTCTATATCATGTTGTCTATAAATTTGATAGTATTAGTCAACTCCTATAAATTATAAGTCACTTTTAATTAGGATAATGATTTGATCTGGTTCTTAATTTCATACCTTGTATTCTTCTTTAAATATGAACTTTATAGAGACTATTTTGATTCAAGTCAATATATTGATTTCTAGATAATACTTTGTCTTCATGGTATCGGAGTAGGAATTTGATCATTGACTTTTTCTAAAACCCTATATTTTTTGTTCTCATCCCTTTGCCACTCTTGTTCAGTGTGTTTGAAACAAAATCCATTGCTACCCATACCTCTAGTAATGAGCCACACTCAGTCTAAATCACCATAATCCATCTTAATGGCAATAACTTCTTATGTTGATTTTAATATATGCATATGTATATTCAAGGGCGAGGGAAAATAAGTTATCTGACTGGCAACATAAAGGTATAAAACCTAACATATGGTACCTAGGATGTTGGAAAATCCAAGGTTATGACGTAGCTTGTGAACTCCATGGATGAAGATATAAACTTTCTCTCTCTCTCTCTCTCTCTCTCTCTCTCTCTATATATATATATATATATATATATAGTAAAATCCAAGCCTTTTTAGTAAAAAGTATATGGAAGAAATTCTAAAACTTATAAAGTTGAATTAATTATCTGTTATTCCTAGTGTTTTACTGGCTCAAATAAGTAGTCATCCTCGTGCTCTATTTTGTTGTTCAAATTTTGCTTCTTGAATGATTAATTCAGGTGTAACCGATCATATGACCAATCATTCCCATCCATTTACAAATTATTTATCATGTCCTAGTAATGAGAAAATAAAAAATGTAGATGGTACGTAGTTTCTTACCTATTGCAGGGAAAGGGTTAATAACAATTTTTGAGAGTATAAATCTTAATGTTTTTCTCCACATTCCTAAACTTATTTGCAATATTATGTATGTGAGTAAACTAACCAAAAATTGTATTTGTCGTGTTATTTTTTATAATTCTATCTATATATTTTAGGACCAGAGTTGGGGAAGATGATTTGCTAGGATAAAATCTTTACTACCCTGATGACAACTTCTTCGGTAGTAAAATAGCTCAAAGCTTTATTAATATAAGTTCAATGTATATTAATGAACGAATAATGCTTTGGAATCTTAGACTAGGATATCCTAATTTTCTCTATCTTAAATATGTATTTCGTGAGTTGTTTAAAAAATTAAATTGTTTATCTTTTTATTTATCGTGAAAGTTGTTATTTATCAAAAAGCCATTGTACAACATTTCCTTCAAAACCTTGTTGTGGTTTAAAACTATTTTATTTAGAGTGTGTTTGGCAGTGTGGTTGTGGGTGCTTTTTAAATAACTTTTCGTGCCAAAATACATGTCAATGATGTTTTTTTATTTTTTAAAAATTATTTTTGATATCAGCACATCAAAACGATCCAAAACGTACAAACCATATTAAATTTTAGTAAAAAAAAAAAAATTAATTTTTTTGGGAACGCAGCCGCAGCCGCGTTCCCAAACGTTCCCTTAATTTATAATGATTTGTAAGTCCCTTCAAAGATCACTACTTATCTAAAAAAAAATTAATTTTTCATATTGATAGATGATCATATATGATTATGTTGGATTTATTTGACGAGGGAAAAAATTGAGGTAGTAACATTATTTAAATATTTTTATCAAATGATAAAAAAACTAATATTAGACAAGGATTAACATGCTTTATTATGATAATGGAACATAATACTTAACAAGTATTTGTGAAATTTTTTGAAAGAAAAAAGGTTGAACATTATATCGTAACACTCCTTAGCAAACTAGAATTACTAAGAGAAAAAAACAAATATTTACACGAAGAGGCTCATGCCATTACATTTTCTATGAATATTCCAAAACATTTACAAGCTGAAAATTGACGACATCCTATTTGATTAACATTATGCTTACTTGAGTTTTGCAATTTCATTCACCATTAAACTGCCTCAAAAAACTTTTCTTGATACACAAATACAATCTGATTTGCAAATAAAAGTTTTTTAAGAAAATCAACCTTACTTTACCAAAAATAATCTTGAGGAGGATATGCCCCTAACCAAAAAGAATAAAAATGTTAAGATTTTTAAATCAGGAAAATTCATGTAAGTATGAATATTGTTTTTTTTTATAGAAAATCAACCTTACTTTATCAAAACTCATCTTGGATATTTATTTTGAATCAAATTATATTTTTACCAGTCATCCAAATTAATTTTGAACCCTTCAAGTCGATCAAGTCATATTAAATTAATCTCTACATAGTTTAAAATTTTATTTTCTACTACAAAAAAACATTAGTATTTCCTAAACATTTTTATTATATTAAAAAGATTTTGTTCCAACCCGGAGGGGGCCAATAATCTAGTCACTTATTGTTTGATAAAAGAAATATTAAAATCCTACAAACCATTTAGTTATGGAAGCACACCTCCAGAAAAATAAAGCAGTTCAAACTTCAAATAGTCTCTAGCCTGATGGACAACCAAGACTGGTTAGTAAAAAGAGAAGCTTACCTTGTACTTGTTGAGAGAATCCGAGGACCTTATCATTGCTACGTTTCCATGTTTATAAATAACAGATGAAATAAATAAATGAATGCCCATGATCAACAATTCAATTAATTGAATATCATTCTCCTCAGGAATCCATACAATCAACGGTGAATACATAGACAGGAAAACACAATGACAACATGATGTTGACATTTGTGCCTACAGTACACCGACAGTATTCGTTTATAAGAAAAATATCAGGGTGAAGTGTGTTATGAACTGGAAGTCCTAGCAGTTCATACATTCTCAGTGTCAGCTATTTTTTTTTTCATATTTCTCAATCGCTATACGATCACAACCCCGTATACGCAAACCTCATTTGTTTTTCTTTCCGCCAGCCAAGATACGTTGAATCTGAAGCCCTCGGCTGAAAGCTTGGTTAAACAGCAGCCTGGTCTGGAATTCTGAAACGAATGGGAACCAGGCAAGTACAGCCACTGGTGCAAAGATGACCAAAGCCATCATGTACTCGTACCCACGGGCTAGAGCTTTCACAGATCCCCACATTTTAAGGCCCTTCACTACTGGCCTGCAAGCTTGTGCTATCTGAAAACGAAATCAGCAAAATTTTTAAAGATCGATATTTAACTATGAAAGCTCATGATCACCATTATGTTATGTAAACACAGAAGAGAAATATAAATTAAGGGAATGAGGCTCCTTTTTCCAGTACGTTACCTTAAATTCCATGTAAGATGGCGTTTGATAAAACTTAGTGGGAGGTGATATGCTTGCGAGATAGAGGAAATGATTTTGCATGATAGTCATGTACATACCTGCAGAATTGCCAAACCAGTCGGCAGAAAAGCTAGCAGACTCTGAAAGATGTCTCCAACTGTGAGGTGAAGAGTGGTGAACAGGATAACGAGAGTGATCACAGATCCAATAAAGAGAAACAGCTTAAGAAGCCTAAACATGAGCTGAAAATCTGCACTAAACTTCTTTCTTCCCATGGAAACAATCTGCGGTTCGAAGGCACTAGAGTTGGTGAATTGCATTCCACATGACAAGTTCATTTTTAAAAAAGATTTAAGATTTTAGAGTTTGAACAATAACCTTTAAGATGATCATCATAGCAACAATGACCAGCCACGACAGACCATATACCTGAAATCAGAAAACAAATTCATAGACATGAACATGAAGGGCATATAATTTCAAAACACAATACAGCTAAGGGCTTCAAATTCATTTTCGTTAGGCAAAACAGCCAGCATGATGGTTTCCGGTTCTCATCTTATTTTATTTTTGCATTGAAAGGAAACCATGAGGGACACCCCCTCGCCAGAAGCCCCCCGCCCCCCCTATAAACAAAAACAAGAAGCTAGTGATTCCACAAGAGTTATCCCTTTCAACTCATCATTATGGTTCCATGGTCATAATCATTATAAAAGACATCTATCTCTGCAATCCTTGAAAAGTAGATTTTGATATTGACATTTTGTGAGAAAAAAAGTTGGTAGACAATGAAAGATTTCAGAAGTTCCTTTATCAAATTAGACTAAGATTTGTGCTACGTTTTAGAGTAGAAGAATATTAAATTTCATGTACTCACAATAGCACTCCGGCTTCTTCCAGGCGTGCTTTCCTTGACTGCTTTTAGCTGGTATACAATTCCATATTGATAGATGAAGAAACGCAAAGAGAGAAATATCTCCCAGAACCGGCCTAAAAATCCAGTGTGTTGCAGGTGCTCCTGTTCCTCATCCCACCAAGACTCCCAGCTCTTGTTTGCTGGGACACCAATGCCACCCTGGCTGCTTATCCACTTTGACCAATCATCCCAATCATCCACAATCTTCTGCCACTCAAATCCGGATGGATTGAAAAGGAAAGGAGCAAACAAAAAAGAAGTCACTAAGAACCACATTGAGGCCGTGACAAGTGCAAAGCCTACTCCACTTGCTGCTTTTCCATATATCTTATAACATATAAGCAATATTAAAAGCTCCAGTCCTTTCACAAAGTGACTCCTCGAGTACATCCTATAGTTCTCAGCAAATTTCTGATGCCGAACCACAAAACCACGCCCAGTAGCCCTGTATTTTGCTCCACCATGCAGGATAGTGCGCCCAAAATAATGGACCTTAGTCCCAAGGGAAAAGGTGAAGAAGACAGAAGCAAGCTGAAGCTGCATGATTATTATGTCACCTAATGCTGTTCTGAACCCTCTCTCTAGCCCCATCTCCATGACCATGGGCAACGCCATCAGAAAACCAATCTGAACAAGAGACTGTGAGGCCATGGCTGCTTTTAGGGGATCATTTCCCCTAGCCCGTGCATACTTAATTATTGATTCCTCCAATCCACTTAATGACAGGTAAAGTTTACAATACAAGAAAGCATATACCGTAAGGACAACTATCTGCATATTAAAAAGATAAAAATTATCTGTTAGCTGAACTTCCCAAATGTGGAAACATCCTAACATCCCAGCCACAAATGCACACAGGAATAACATTCAACTCAATAATTGCATAATCTGTGCAGGGCACAGCATATCAGAAAGAGTTTTCTGCACAGTAAAGATGCAAATAACAGATCACATTTAAAAGGAGACACTACATTGAGTATGGTTTGAAAATCAAATGAAGATATTTAAGTTGTTTAAGAAAAAGGGTTTGCAAGCAAAGCTGTTCTTTCATAAAGATGCATAGATGACTCTGGAAATGAAACTGACTTTCATACTGAAAGCCTCTTCGAAAATCTTATCTTCTCATCAAACACAAAAGGAAGCAGCCATTTACTTGAGAGAAAAACCAAAAGGACATGAGAGATTCCAGACAGTTTAATGTAGCAGTTTGACAACTAAGAAAAAAAATATAAATATAAAAAAACTACATGATTTTTTTTACAAAATATAAATCATTGGATCGTAAAAGAGAGAAAAAATTCTTTAGGTGATCCACAAGAAACAATACCCCTTTTCTTTCCAATTGAAATTATGAAATCCATATGACATTTATTAGAAGAATTGCTCTTCAATTCTTTGTCATTTAGCTCCTTGCTATTTGGACTTTGAACCAAACTGAGCACTGCAAAAAATGCATCTTATAAACAATGCACTGACACGCACGTGAAAACAAACAAATGCATACATAAGCAGACCAACAAATTTATTCCCTAATGAAATATCATGGCCAAATATTTCAATCTCTAAGCTGTTCTTTTTCCCATAATGTACGTAATTTTCTAGGTATATTATGGCCTTGATAGCAACTATTTTGGTTGCCTTTTTTCATGCTTAGATTGAGTTCTCTGGAAAACAACAAGGTAACGATTAGATTTTTCAATTAGCCTTGTCCACACTGCTTGTCCAATTGCTTTTCAACTTGAATTACACATTCAAAAAGAATTACCATTGAACTGACGTAAAATCCGATCGTTGTATAATAACAGGACAGCATGCGGAAGAAATCAAAACGATGGCCTAGTCGATAGATATCCCTGCTGAGTGTCTGCTCCCCATTACCACATGCTACCTTTGCTTCAAACAGAGAGATTTGGTTGAGCCCGACATCTCGACCTTTCCCAACTTGAATATACTCATGATGAGTGACATTCCCTCGTCTCAGTGTTGAGTTGAAACCTACATTGTAGAACAAGCATAGAGAAGCCGATGAAATTGTGTTACCGGAGATAAAATAAATTCCCAAACATTTTGTTGGTTACTCTTCAACTACTTTTCTAGGTGACGAGAACAGGTTCCTTGAGAATAGTACCAGCAAATATGTCCTCACTCAAATTGATGCCATGAGAAGCCTTGCTGATGCCACCACGTGTTACGTGAAAGATTCTATCAAACACATCTGGATGCCCATAATGGAACCGGACCCTATAAATACCAATACAAATTTCAAGATAAAATGTCAACATTAATAAGATCAGCAAAAAAGGCCACCTAAATGGTTTTATTTAACAAAAGCAAAGACATCTTATGTTCTTCACGCTAAATAAAGTGGATGACCTAATATTTGGCATGACCCAATTTCCAAGAAGCAAATGAACATATATGCATAGGGGACCACATGGACACACATGCGTGCAAGAGAGGAGTGGATTATCGTATATATGCTAGTGATTCTCAAAGCTCTTTTGTTTTAGCACTGGTACATATTAAAAATATATTTCTGTTAAGATCAGCAAAATCACCTTTTTTTTTTTAAGGAGTGGTACTATTTATTACTTAAAAACCTTTATCTCAATAATGTTTCTTAAAAAACGGCTGGTATTTTGCATACCAAGGGTTGTACTACACTGTTATCTAAACATAGAAAGGAAGAAAAAGAGAAGGTTTACTTCAATGGTCTTGCTAGAACCCTTTGACCAATGGTGACAAAACTCGTTTCTTGGTTTGACATGAACCAAGCCAAAGAAGAGACACTGCAGGATAGATGTAAAAACACATTAGAACAATGACAAGGTATGATATTTGATGGTAATAGAGCATCAGAGAACTAGAAAAGATAAACATCCATCAGACCTTCCAGTAAAGATATGCTCCCGAACACCCAAAATTGTAGGTGGAAGCACTCCATGATCCTCATTAAATTCTTCAAGAAGGTTACGCATTTTAAGTGCTTCTTCTAAGTAATTATCCTATAAGAAATTGATATGAAAAATCATCAGAATAGGTATAAAAATCATAATGAAGCAACAGTACATTCAGTTTTTCCATGTTTTACCTGATTCATGTCAATGGCTTGCAGAGCTTCCCCTCGAGTAAATATAATGGCATGATTCTGATTCTCAGGCTTTCCTTCTCCTAATTTAGCTGTACCTGGCAATCTTATGCGATATATTTCCTTTTGGAGAAGATAGAAAACAATTAGCTTTATGGAAAAAGTTGCTCAAATGTAATTAAATGGGAATATCATAAAAATTACCTGATCAAGATTATCAACAGCTTTTACCAATACAGAATAATAAACCTTCTGTACCTTGCCACCTTCCCTTTCTCTTTCTTCAACTTCGTCAATATATGCAACACGGAGAGAGGGATTACTGTAGAAGATGTAGCAGGTTCAAAGTCTTGAACAAAATGTGCTCAGCAAACTGCTTGGGATATTCAACAGTGAGATGCTATAATTAGACAGAGAGCATACTTGACCATTAAATTGAGAATGTCTGTTGCACGACGATCTCCACTCCTCTTCTGATTTCCATAGTTCTGACAGGTAGCAACATAAGTGAATTTCATGTCCGCTACTGCCTCTATTTGAGCACTCACAGATCTTTGACTTTTCTTATCTTCCTCAGTTGGATCTGTGATGGCTTTGTAACCTTCTAGTATCTCTGCATTTATGAGAATATGTCAGACATTGGCATATTACTCCAAAATGAAACTGCTTCACTGGGCACTCATCATTTCTACTGAAAGAATTGACAGGTTTATTGAAAACAAAACCATAAGAAAATGGTATGCATCCCCAGGAAAAGTACAACTAAGGTCAGAGGCATTGAGCTCAATTTTAGCAGTAAATGAATCAGATTCAATGAATAACTACTTTATAACATCAATTGGATTTGTATTCTCGCAAATACATGCTACTACATGGCAAGGAAAACGAATGAAAGAAGCCTGACGCAAGTCTAAGACATCAACAGTGAATTAATTAAACCGCAAGGGAGTCAGGAAATTATTTTATTCTTGAGAACTAAACTAGAGTAGCTCCCAGCGCATTCTTTCTTGAAAATGAAGTTTGAACTTTAGATTTTTTCAAAAATCATTTTTTTTTCTTTCTCCTTCAGATTACTTGTCATATTCCAAGTTTTGGAAAAAAATACTGTTAATGCCATTTATTTAAGCCATCATTCCTTCTTGAAATTTATGACTACGTGATTTTATCATTTTTAATCCTATAAAAAAAGGTCAGATATGACTGACAGAAGAAAGCTTATATCAAAGAGTAAGAAATCATATCTTCTTTAGAAGATTCTGATACTCCAAGAATGGAACATGGATTCATATTTCTAGAACTCATTATTTAATTTGCTCAGGAGGGCTACTTTCAGGAAATGAAGACCAAATGCAATTCCACATTTGAAAGTCATTTTCAAACAAAATGAAGTAAAGCATTTAGGCTCTCACCACTTTCTTTAGCCATATCAAGGAAAGCTTGAAGTCTTAAAGCTCGTCTATAGTACATCATCCCTCTAACTGCAACATTTATGATCATTTGTATCAAAAAAATAAATTTAATGCATTTAGATGAGAAAATGTAAAGGGATCAACTACCTGTGCGACAGAGAGTTTGACCTCTCAAGGAGCCCCAATGACGAAGTTGCAAAATATTTTCTTCATTTTCCCAAACCTCACTCTCTTTTTTGCAATTTATTCTTTCCATGAAGTTATTCCATTCATCTGATAACAATGCAAATGGCTACTGAATTAATTACATCATTCATTCATTTATTCAAAACAAATGCAAATCATACATGGTATTGTACTATGGGAGTTCATAAAACAACCCTACCTGGGTAAATCTTTTGCAAGTAGTAGATGATTGATACACCATCTTCATTCTCCATTTCAAGATCAGATTTGGAATAAACTGTCTCTTCACTATAGTAGGGGGTTAAGACACTGTGCATGGTAGAAGAGTAGTCTTATTACATAAAAGTTGATGATGTTAAAAATACCTTAATTTCCTCAAAGAAACTCATCAAATTTCTCAAGACCTTGAAAAACTGTGTAATTTATCCAGGACAAGTCTATCTAGAATCCACAAATGTACTTTCACAAAAACTATAATAAATCAGACACTAACTTTGGGAGAGCAAAGAGTCTCAATAGAAGCATGTAGGATGATATTTGAACAAGCAATATTATCACAAAGAATTTGAGAAAAGGCACTGCCTTTCTTCTGACTGACTGTTAGCCAAAAGTAGACTCAACTTGATCATATGCTCTGAACATATGTTGTACAATGTCTGGTCAGGTGTAACCCAATGTGGCTACCAATGACCAATATTTGGTCAAATTCAGGCCACTTGTCCATTGAATGACATGAAGGTGGCAGACAATCATTAGACCAACTGTAAGTTATCAATCAGTTGAGTTCAACAAAATGTGAAGGCAGTTCTTTGCAACTTGGCAAAGTCACTGCAATATTCATTTTGCTATCGTTTTTTATTAAAAATGAATCAGACCTGAATGAGAGCATTTTACGGACTCGAGGAGGACGTGGCATGTCCATAAACAACGAATTTGTAAAGAATGAAATCCTCCTACGTGCTTCAAGGTTTGTTGGGACATCATTGGCAAATTCGTTCACCGTCAAAAGGAGATGAATGCGTCTTATCTAAGAGATCATTAATCAAAGCTTTCATCAATCCTTACACACACTAGAATGGTTAGTACTTAAAATAATCATTAAAGCTCAGCAAGTGCTAGGGTACCTGTTCTTCCCATTGTGCTGTAACTACAGGAGGGAACATTATAGCAGGTTTTGTGTCAGTACCAGAAAACACTTGTCTTCCAGAATCCTTGCCACTTTGCCCAAGGTCTACCAATTCACTGAAAATCATCACACAAGAACAGGTTGGACTGTTAGCACTCATATGAAGGACAGGAGTGTGCCACTAAATCCAAGTAGAAGATGCAAGGTTCACCAACCGATTCTCATTCACCATCATATCATTAGTAAATACTTCTAACATGTCCTGCAGTATCAACACCACGGTATTTTGCTTGGAGGGATCAGCATCTTTCTGCAAGGTGGAAGGAAAAAGGAAGCAGTCAGTTTCCAATGCACGGCTGCAAAGAGAATTTCAGATTTACAAAAGCAAGCTGAATATACCATTAGCCAAGTTTCATAAATGACTCACCAATAATATCACGAGCTCCACAAATTTGTTACATAATGCTGGTAAGGGACCCATTCTGAAATTTGTAAGAAGTGTGTTCTTTGAAATATTACTCTCAACTTCTTTAAAGATGATGCTAAGTATCCTGTTACATCACAACCACAGTTACACACTACACTGAACCATCATCCTAATTTCATTCAAATGCCAGATAAAGCTCTGCAGCAGATAGATTAACAGCCAAAACAATTAACTTTGTTAAACGCATATAGATATTAGTAGAGCACTAAATACCAGACCGGAACTCAAAATGTTATAGAAGGAATAAAAATGCTGAAGCGGAAATACTATAACATAGATTGGACTCTTGCAAACTTAAGCTTTGATTGGGAACAATGAAATTATCAGCTAAGAACCTGGTCTCCAAAGGAGGTATCTGTAACATTTAAAAGATTTAAATCCACAGGACAAGTCATCTTTCTATGATCCTTTCTTCTTTTTTTTTTTTTTTGGGGGGGGGGGGGATTAGTTGTTATTATCATGGGTAAGGAAAAGAACACCGCCATCAACCTTTTCTCAATTTCTCCAACTACCAAAATATTCAGGACATGTTTAAAGGATTCGTAGCATTCAATGACTGCACATTTCATGTATTCATCTGCACATATGCGTTTCCAGAGGTCCGCATCCCTTGATCGGAATTGCACTGCCATATCCAAAGCTATCGGGATCTGTAAATGTAGAATATATTCAACAGTTAAAAACAAGTTCCATTCACTCAATCTGCAGAAAGAAAATACATGCTGACCTTGCTTGCAAGCATAATCGGTGGCCACTGAATTAATTTGAGGCTAGGATCTGATGTATATGGTACCAGCAACAGATCCATCTCCCTGAATTAAAAGAAACCAAAGATTTAGTCTTAACAGGGGAAGGAACAGATAGAAATGAAATTTTATCTAGCTTATGAGGCCTTTCCTGTCACTAATGAGATCTTCTTCACGGAAACTACATATCACTTCATTCCATAACTGAGCAAATTTGGCAGCTTCACTTCTCTTGCTTGCAGTAACCTAACAGGAATGACATTGTAATAACTGAGTGAGATGCATGAAACTGCAAAGCAATGATAATGATATAGAGAATTTGAAACATCAATCCAACCTCAGAAAATCTCTTTGAAAAAGAGAAGCCCTTCTTCCGTTTCTTATCTGAAGGAACCAAATATGTGTTAAATGCACCGGGTAAGGACTGGAACCGTGACCTCAGCATGCCCAGAGTTCGAATCTGTAAGAAGAGAAGGAGGAAATTAATAGGCCACAGCCTTCAGTTACAAAAAATCCTGCAACCTAAGCTCACTGACATAACTCACCCAAAGATTTAATGACATTTGAAAAATCACTAAAAGGAGAGTGAAAATTAAATAAGAGTTATATTCTCAAAAGGTGTTTGATATCTTACATAAATTACAAGAAAAGGAGAGTGATAGAAAATATTGGTGAACTTCAAAAAATCAAGTAAACAATGTGGAACACAGAAACTAGCCATTGGAGGTAAAATGGTATTCACTGAAAAGGACGGCTATTGCACATCTCCAAAGTATGCACTAAGTTCCATCTCTCAATAGAACAGAAAATACAATGTCCCAGCCAAGTTTACATAAAACGGGCCAATTATCTCACTAGAATATGTAACATGGAAGCAAGAAACGCATCCAAATGCCTCATTTCAAATGATATATAAAGGTTTGTGACTGTATATGGTTTATGTAAAAGCATCCAAATGCCTCATTTCAAATGAACACAGAAAATGACCATCCAAAGCAAGAAACACAAAAATAATTGAGATAATTACCTCTCCTAGGCGATCAAAGGCCCCGGCAAAGCCACCATATATGGTTGAGAAAATAGAATACCAAATTTGAGTATCCATAAAATAGACCTGGATTATATTGTAACATGTCCGGAGACATCAATCATAGAATAAATATAAATTTCACCAAATAAAAGATATGAAAAAAGAAAAATAGGAAAGAGATAGCAGCAGACAAACCAAGATTACTGGTAACCAGAGTGACAAAACAGCTCCATAATTGTTTTTAGCTGTATACAAAGGGTAACTGATTATGTGAATATAAAACTTCAGTTGAAAAGCAAAATATAAATAAAGTGAAAGAGTGATGAACACCATTTGGAAAAAATTCGTGCCACTCATAATCTACATTCCGAATGTTCATTATAGCTTTTGTTGGCTTCACCAGAGGTTTTATCTGGGCAAAGGACATGTAAAAGGGTTAAAGGAATACCAAATGAATGACCATAATAACAATGACAGTGATGCTGATAACAAAAGCCAACCTGGACAAAATAGCTGAATGCTATTTTTGAACATAAAAGTAACAGCCAGAAAACAGTATACCTGAAACAAAAAGAAAAACCTAGTAACAAAGTGAACTTGAACCAAATATGTTGGTGACTGCATAAATATAAACTCTCATCAGACTCACTTTATGAGTACAAATTGACTCTCATGCATTCCCCTGCCAACATAAATTCTTGGCTGCATAAATATAGATTTACTCAGTTAATCAGGAGAAGAGATAAATTTTCTATAGCTGGATGACATAAAAAAATCATGAAAATGATACTGAGATAATGGTATCTAGGAGAAACAAATAACTTGTGGGAGAATCAGGCCAGCGAGCATACCTGTGACCACCATAAGAGAAATCTGATAATCAGCCAGTCTGAGTTTTCAATCCATCTTCGGAGCATGGGAAAGATAAACAAAGCAGCTGCCAATATATTTGGAAGCATGTATACAGCCACTGCCAAAAGGTATAGTGCAGGTATGTCCTTCACTTCTTTAAAGAATGACAGCAAATCTTTGATTTTATCAGGGGCCACTTTGAAGGAATGCACATAACATAGTGGAAGAATGATTGCCCATGCAAGACTAACAATGATCTTGAGAACATTTCTCAGGACATCAGTGAATTTCCACTTGTGGAACCCTGGGAAGTTCAGAACAAGGTCCAGAATACCTAAAAGGAAGAATGATGAGACAAAACAGTCATTGAAACAAAAGCTATTTCAGAGACAGCAAATCAGGTCCTGGGTTAATGACGAGAGCATTGAGGGCTCAAGTTGAAGGTAATATCAACATAAAATAAAATATTAAAACAAAAACAGAAAATTATCAGGTTTTATCACCAATGCTGATTAATATTTTAACTCTCATGTCACCTTACAAGCTTCACCAAATCATCAAAGGAGGAGTTGGTCACGGAAAATGCAAAATACATGTGAAATAATGTTAACAAAATTAGGCAGTGATTGCATAGTAAAAGAGTCATAAAAAAGTCCGAAAATTGTTAAAGAAGCAAAGAAATGCAATAAGAATGCTAAAGAAACAATTGGAAATTTGAGGCTTATATTTTTTTATGTGATGAATTATACTCTTTCCAGGTTTTCTATAAAAAAGATTCAATAACTTTACCATGTTACCTTGATTATAAAGGATAATGAAAGAAGAAGGTTATAGATAACAATAATTTCCCGTTAATATTGGGATTTAAGAGAGGAAATAATAAGATGGATAGAGGGAGCATGAGGCTAAGAGCATCATACTTTGGAGCAAGCGAAGACAGGCTGCTGTGATGAAAATGCTGGATAGCTGATATAATACATCCTTTTGAACAATGTTCAAAATCGAGACCCCACTCCAAGCAATGATGATCATTGCCTGCAACAATAAACCCATGTCTTACTGGAAAAGATTATATTAAAAGATAAAAACTAGAAAGATGCGCCAAAAGGTTAATAAAGTTGAATGCCTGAAGAGCAAGAATATAAAAGGTCCACAATCTGTCAAAACTTCGAAAAATGTGCCAAAAGGTTCGTGTCTCTACAAAATATGCTTTGCCTGTGCTTCTGGGTTTTTCTGAAGAAGCCTTTTTCCCCTGACAAAGAAATCATGTTATGCAGATAGTGGTAAATCATTTCAAAAGGTAGTGTGTTACTGGCAACATAAGCGCACTGTACCACATCTCTTGTAGATGTAAAAAAACTTCCATCATCACGCATAGGCCAACCAAGAGAAAAGCAGTCCGATGACCTGAAAGATATAAGCAAAGCCAAGTGTTAACCAGAACGAAGTGATACAAAAAACTCAAAAAGATCTGTTCTTCATCAGAATTCTAATATTATATCCAAACTAACCAGAAGTATTCATTTAGATCATCATAATTGCACCACTGTGAGTGTGAAGCTTTACCATTTTTGCTTTTATTGGCTTCCTGCAATAATTGGAACACAATTTTCATATTGAGAACAAAAGGACCAGAAATTTGATGACGAAATGAATCCTTGCACAATGACATACCTTTTCAATTACATGGTAAATTGGTGTTATAACCTTCCTCAGGAAAGCCTCGTCGTCTCCACCATAAGAAGGCTTAATATTTTCTCCAGTAACGATGCTGACGTTTCCAGCCAACAGGCCATGGAGTTCATATGCCATCTGAACAAATGAGAGGTCAACCTTGTGAAGCTTTTATATAACAGAAAATGTGATAATTACTTTTAAAAAGGATAAATAAAGGAAAGAGCATCCAACGCACACCAGCCTTCCATCCCGAATTCTGGTCTTAGAATCACCCATTTTCTGTCCTGAACTAGCTAAGGAGTCCGTTAATGTTATGATCAGTACTTACATTATGAAAAATATAGCATAGACATTCAGGCATGAAGCGAACATTTGCTGCCTCGCCCCAGATGAGAAGAAAAAGGCCCATGTACAGTATCTTTCTCTGCTGGATTTCTGGCTGGCCTTGAGGGAGCCTGCAAGAACCACACATGTAGATGTTAACATAGAAAATTAATGATCATTCATTTGTAGCTTGCTTTAAGTTTTGAATGAATAAAAAAGAGTCCACCTACGTACCTTAAACTATGTTTCCGCCCTAAAAACTTGCACCATGTTTTATAATTCTTAAAAAGCTTGTTCATAACTTCATCAACAGCTCGATCATCAAGCTGCATAGGAGATGAGAGTCTAAGCATAGCACAGCCATTAATTAAGTATGGAAGTAATAGTAATCAAGGATACTTGGTGAATTAGAAAAGGGATTAACTAGAAAGGTTCAAAAGTTATTCAAATAATTTGCGATTAAATGCACATGCACATATACACATTCACTTCAGCTCCAAACCCTGAATCAACACCACAAACATCACAATTACCCATATCCTGGATGCTATAGCTATCAAAAGGTAGGATAATGCTAGAGCTGTAGCAACATCTAATATACAACAGGAAAAAAAAAAGGATTAAGGATTAGAGCATACCTTGCTAATAGGTTCAGGCTTGGGATTAAGCCTTATATGTTTGTTGGCAAGTAGTAAAATCAAATGCTCCCTCTGGTTCCTGACATTGTCTCTCTGCGGTCATCAAATTTAAGAACCAAATTTTTAGTTACTGAAGATTCTAGTGTAACTCTCAGCAATTGAATTCTCTATTATTTTCTTTTTAAAAAAAGTTTTCTTGGGTCAAGAACATGCCTGAAAGCCAAACATGGCCCTCAGCCAATCAAGAATGTCTAAATCACCAGCTTTCTGCCTTTGTGGATCAAATGCAGTGGGCCAGTTCAAACCACGAGTGTTCCACAGTGCAGCAACAGCAGCTTTGACCTGGTACATATGGACAGTAAATTCTCAAGCAGCATATTAAACTATTCATCGAGAGAAAAGGAGTGATCACAACAGCAGCAAGATAACTATGAAGAATATGTATAACCTCCTCAAGCTGCATTATGGACTGTGAAGCCCCGGCAGAATCCAGAGGAAGGATGTTGAAAGGGGCATATATTTCTTTCTTTTCCTGGACATCTCTGGCTGCTGCAATAATCTGCTCAGAGTAAAGTCATTAAAAAATACTACTACCCTGAAAAGGATTCATGCCGTAGAATGGCCAACTGCATAAGAAATAATAAACGACAGACTATAACAGGGACTAACCTCAGGAGCAACTTCTTCTACTTTCTCTGTTTTGTTAACAGCACAAAGCACTTCAAAAAGAACACCAGCTGTCTGATAGGCTTTTCCAAGTTGAGCTCTGCAAAGATATTAAAGGTTCGTCATCACAACAGCATTTATGCTCTAAAGAAAAAGAAGTAAATAAAACACGGGAGAGAGTGAAATAGCATTTATGCTATTACCGGTCTGCTTGCTCTCCCTGGTCAAGTGCTCTAACGTAGTGTTCATAGTACTGCTGATAAAAGCTCTCGATTTCCCGCGCATCAGTCTTTTTAACCCGAGAGGCAAGACTGGAATTATTGTCCTGAGATAAATAAAATAGTTTTCACATAACTTCTTCTGATGCTTCAAAACAATCCATGGCAAAACTATGTGAAGTTCTTTTGGATTATTATTAAAGGGCCCGATAATTGGATTTGGTTTTAGAAAATGCAAAAAGGAAGCATTCCTACAAACAAATTGAGTGCAATAGCTATCTATGTGAATGAACACGCCAAGAATGCATTCATCATGAGACTAGCAAAGGGAACAAATAAATTATCGCGACAACCACCTACTTTTGGAGATTATCGCATTCCCGCTATTCAGAAATTCTCCTTATTCCACAAATGACAAATGCAATGCAATTTAATTAATTAGTTTCTCTCTCCCACTTCCAAATGAGACCACAAATTCCCTCCGCCAGCTCCAGGCATTTAAGATTGCAAAATGACCATTGAGACCCCATTAAAAGTACTAAAGTGCAAACAGGTTCTTATGAACTTGAGCACATTTGATCACCACCCCTCTTTCACAACATTTTTTTATTTTTCCAAAAACACCGCCGTTGAATATGTTTCCACCAGGTAGAGAGGATCTTTCGCTTGTCATAATTCTTAATAGATATAATTACTGTTCCATTACCCCCATTATGCTCACTCAAATCAGATAAGAAAAACAACACAAGAAAGAATGTGATCAAAACCATTGATGATTTAGAAACAGAATTTAACGAAAGTAAAATTTACCCTCTCCAATCTCTGCAGCAAAGATGTCTTGAACTGCCTCACACCACGACCACTTGAATTTGGATCCAGTCTATGGGCTTTCTCAAACGCATAAAACCTACCTATATTCCCCCAAATCAAAAAAAGAAAGAAAGAAAAAGAAAATAAATAATAAACAATGATTAAAAGAATAGTGATTTCCGTGTTACAACATAGTCGCTAAAATTGATGCAACATTATTACGTACAGAGATAGGCAACGCGAGGGCGTTCATGTTCGATTTCAGCTGCAATGCGGAGAACAGGGGCGATGGAACCGAGTGAGGAAGGGACGACCTCATTATCAAAAACCTCAAGAGAGAATGTAGTGGTGGCAGCGCTGCGAGACGGTCTCCGGCTCAGCATCTGTGACCCAGATGGTTCCAGGTTCGACATTGTTGTTCAATCAAATGCTAGCTCGTGAGCTAGCCACCTTTTGCTCCTAACAGTGTCTTATTTCGCTAATTTTAACCACCTGCTAGAGAGTAAATTAATGAAAATCAGTAATTATGAATTTATCTTCTTCTGTTTTCAAGTCTGGTTGGGAAATGAGAAAATATGTAGGAAAGAGAAGAAAAAACGTAAGAAACAAGTTAATTATCTGAACATTGCTTTTGCGCTACAGCTACATTTTCAGCTTAATTATCGCTTAAATTGGAAAGGATAAATTAAAGCAAAAACTCTCGTGAAATTCATTCATTTAGCATCTAATTGAATTAAACTCGGCTTATTCCTTATTAATGGTGCAGTTACATTTCTCGTTTGATTTTCCTGTTATTTATCGGCAACCAAACAGATAAAAAAAGTAAAAACAAATAAATATGTATGAGATCTCATTTACTTCTACTCTCAGATTCTCGTTTTTCTTTTTCTTTTTATTTTTCTCAGCAACCAAGCAGAAAACAACAGTGCACATACGTTCCCTCCTTTCTTTTCCAATGATTCTCATAAACCAAACAGCACAAAGAGAAACAATATATTAGCAATTATAACTTCTAAACTATTTTTCCTTTCCTTCTTAGCAAACAAACAGAGAGATAAACAAACAAACAAACAAATATTTCAGAATTCTTTTTCGTTTCTCGGAAACCAAACAGAGAAAAACAAATAAAATAAAAACGCACGTTATAATTAAACTCGAACTTCCAGCCAACTCCGTCTAGTAACAGGAAACTATACGTAAGGACATGCAGAAAATGTACGAAATAAAAAATAAATCTCGCATTCATTATTTCTTTTCTTCTCTCAGCAACCAAACAGAATCCACAACACAAATTAAGAAGGAGGAGGAGATTCCAGAAACATGAAGCTTACACGTTTTACAAGGAGAGATGGATAGAGGAGTATTTTAATCACCTACTTCGCCTATAAAGAAACAAAAACAAAATCAAGTTTATGATAGAAAACCGGAAATTTCTAGAGAGAAAGAAAAATGTTAGAGAGAGATACATATTTTTTTTTGGAATTTAGTAACCTTTTGCAGAAGAGAGGCGGGAGGAGAGGCAAAGAGGGAAAGAGAGTCTACTGAGAGATTAAATGGACGAGGAAACATAAAAATACGCGCGCGTTGTTTGTCCGTACATAGGTGGACACGTGGCGGGGAATGAGAGGGAGGGTGGTAAGAGAGATGAAAAGGGGAGTGGAGGTGCGCCGTTTTCGGGATGGAAGGAGGCCGTTTTGAAGGGGTCGTCCGATTTTCTCTGTTTGTTTTGTTTCCTTTCTTTCGCTGTCTATTTGACCTTGTAATAACTTAATTTTGTTTTTAACGGAATTTTAATTGTGATCGATAATTTTGGGTTTGGAGATTGACTGGGACCCATTGGACGAGGCCGATGTTTTGGCCTTCGTGGATTGAGATAGTTTGCCTTCTAGGTTTTTTTTTTTTTTTTTTTAGAATTTATTTTTTAGAATTATATTAAAATAATTTATAAATATTAAAATAATTATTTTTAAGTAAAATAATTAATTTTAACTCATCTTTGTTTTGACGGCAATCTCAAATATAGACTAAGGATTAAATAATAGGTAAATAATTAGTTAGTCTCTTAATATATATATATATATATATATATATATATATATATATATTGAGCCATCATAAATCATAGTTCTTTTTAAATAACTTTTTAATTGTTTGCTAATTCAAAAGATAAAATAGATATTTTATAAGAAATAACAATGATAAGTGATTATTTATTTTATATGAAATAAAATCAATCATCGTTCGAGAATTAATTATATAAAAGAAAAGTATTTTTGAAAGATCCAATGTATACATGAAAGGAAAATCTATTAAGGAGAAATTATAGTAATAGATTCTCCTGCCATATGTACGGTTAGATCTTCCAAAAATATCTTTCTTTTATATAATCAATTTTCAGATAGTAATTGATTTTATTTCATATAAAATAAATAATTATTTGTCATTGTTATTTTTTTAAAAATACATATTTTATCTTTTGAATTTTTTTTGATTAGCAAACAGTTAAAAAGTTATTTAAAAAGAACTATGATTCAATCATGATAGCTCAACAACCTCTCTCTCTCTCTCTCTCTCTCTCTCTATATATATATATATATATATATATATATATATATATATATATATATAAACATTTGTTCTTGTAACTTCTTGTTGGACTAAAAAATCTTGGGGATAAATTGAATATCAATCATTTTATGGTACACAAAAAAAATAGTATTTTTATTAGTTATTATTTAAAAAAAGAGTTGAAAAAAAATAAGAGAAAAAATGCGAGATATTATTATTATTTTTTGTGAATCATAAATTTGATTTTTTTTTCTTTTTTATTTGTCTATATCTTTCTTAAAAATAAATTCAGAAAATAACTAATAAAATACTATTAATTACTCCATTTTATTTGAAAATAATAACTCCAATAAAAATTGAGATTATTTTTTAAAAAAATATTTTAAGGGTACATTTCCATATTAACCTAGTATATTTAAAGAAATTTAATATTTTTTTTTTCAGATACTTACTCAAGATTTGTTAATTAATATGAATTCTACATCATTCAACATTACCATGAAACAATTAAAAGGTATCGAGAAGAAATTATTATTATTATTATTATTATTATGTACAAACTAATTTATTGTTAGAAACAAGAGTGGTAAGTCAAAAAAACAAAAGTAAGGATCGAAATACTACGGTACCTGCACCTTAATTAAAATTGATCGAGATGTTCTTGGAGTGATGAGAAGTCATGCTCATTCTAATCATCCAGCCCCTATTTATATAAGAAAAACCCATTCATTTTATAAATTTAGTTGTTAAATACGTGCTCTCTACGTGATTCATGTTGATATTTCCTACATAGATGAATAAAGGAAGAGAATGTTTGGTGATAACTTAAAATATATTCAATCTAGTTAATTTTCCTTTCCCTTTTCCAGTTTCCAATTAAAAAACCCTCTTTTCAGTAGCAGAGAACATTTTCCTTTCCCTTTTCCAGTTTTTTTATTCCAATAAAAAATAAAAATAATATGTTCATTTTTTAAAAGTTTTAGAATATTTTTCCAACTTAGAAAACTAGAAAATATGATCGTATTATATTGGTTTTTATTTGGAGAAGAATAAAAATAATGAAAATTGTGTTGAAATTAAACTTGTTTTCTGTAATATTCTTTACAGTTTGACATACTGTAAACACAGTTTACAAAGATTGTATTTTTGGGCTTACTTATCCCCAAAGATGCATAACTTCAACGAGCAAAATTGCAAAGATCAAAGCACAATTCATCAAATAGAATGCAAAATGTGATTTAAACCACAATAGCATTGTGTTGTGAAACGAAAAAATTCACACAAGAAAAAAGTAATAAGAATCAATACGCAATTCTGTCAAGGCTACTCCTTCAGTCCTAATAGATTTGATCTTTGGGATGCACTAACCATGTTAATTAAGGTGTGCCTTAGGTGTTCCTTGCAACCCGAAGACAGAAGTGGTGGTTTGTTGCCCAATACTGGCTCGAGTTCATAGAGAGATTTTTTAATGTCTGCAACTTGAAAGAGTTGCCTTTGACTAGGAGCTAGACGGTGACTCTATGAGCTGGATTGATAGACTTTTGCAAGTTAGAATGGCTTCTTCATGTTCTCTTCCTTTGTGTAACATGTCTTAAGAGAGGGCTTTCTGACCATTGTCCTATTCTGATGAGAAGAAACTTAGTCAGCTGGGGATTACGACCTTTAAGATTTTTAGACTATTGGTGGGATTACCCAAATTCATTAGGAATTTCTAAGCGTGGGTGGGAAGAGGTGTGGTTGACAGAGCCGAATCAATATAAAGTGGTCAGAAAACTGAGCAAACTGAGAGTATTGCTGTGGCAATGGAATGCCTCTTCATTTGATAATTTGGAACATCAGCTAATGGAGGAGGAAGGACAAATCCATGGCCTAGATATCATCAAAGAAGGACAAGGATTATCCAAAAAGGAGAAGAACACGTACAGATAGTTGACCGCGAAGATGTGGAGCATTAGTAAAAGGTTGGAATCTTTGTGGCGTCAGAAGTCTAGAGCTACTGGTGTAAAGTTGGGTGATCATAATACTAGATTTTTCCAGCTACCAGCAACTAATCGGGGAACAAGAAATTTTGTAGGAAGGATTTCATCCAATGGCGGTTTGATAACTGACCCTACAGAACTCAAGGCCGAAGCAGTTAATTTCTTCTCAGGTCTGTCTTCAACCGAAAATTGGTCAAAGACTGAATATTGGAGGACACGAATTCAGAAAGCTCAGCAGTCTCTCGGATGGTTTCTTGGAGAGGAAAGTGTCTTTATATGAAATGAAGCTAGCTGTACGGAGCTGTGATTGTTCGAAAGCTCCAGGACCTTATGGTTTTAACTTCATATTCCACAAACGGGCTTGGAATTTTTTCAGTGGAGATCACTTTTTTCACTTGGCTTCGAGATTTTCCAGAAAGAGAATTTTGCCAAGAAGAATCAATGATGCCTATATTAGTTTGATTTCAAAGGAGAAGGATGCTGTTACTTTTTCGGAATTCAGACAAATTAGCTTTAGTGAATTCAGAAGGCTTGTCTGTTCTTATTGAGAGAGCTGAGGATGGCGGATTCTTTACTGGTATCTCCTCGGGACATGGTCTAACAGTTACCGATCTCCAATATGCTAATGATATAGTGATTTTCAGCAAGGATGATCATGACAGCTTGCTTAATATAAAGAGGATTTTGAGGTGTTTTGAGCTTCGTTTAGGCATGAAGATTAATTTGCACAAAAGTTCCATTATAGATATCAACGTGGATGATAGTTTCAGTGAAGGCATGGCTGGTTTACTAAGGTGTAGGAAAGATACTCTCCCCTTCAATACCTTGGATTGCCTTGTTAGAAAATTTGTTTTAAAAATATGATTAATAGGTGGCCCAAATTAAAAAAAAATGAGAGCCACAACATAATAAAAACAAAAATAATAAGCAACACAAAGATTCTGCTTAATAACATCACTATATAAAAACTTTAATTTCAAAATTTTATTATTGAATATTTATTTTTAAATGATCTCTGGAAATACAAACTGAACAACTATATTTATATTAGTCTTAGGCCTAAACTAAATAAAAATAAATAAAATTCCTAAACTAAATAGAAAAAATAAAAATACTATATAAATTTTTTTTTCTAAACTAAAATAGAAATATAAACAACTAAGAAAACAAATAACTTCTCCTAAAATTCATGTTGCATCACTCTCTCCAAGCTGTAAGAAACTCATCATTGAGTTTGAATTATTATTTCTCGAATTCTATGGATGTTCAATCAAGACTCTCCAACTTCTTTAATTTCTTTGCTTCAAGTGTATGATAATTTTATATATCAATTTTAATTTTTTAATATTAAGAATCCACTGGATTCTAAAGTATTGAATTCCAAACATAAAACTTGTTTTTTCAATATATATTGTATTTATATAACCTTTGAACAAATCTATTTTTGTGATAATAATAAACTTTGTAATCAAAAGTTTTGTGAGATTCAACGGTTCGATGAACAACAAAATAAATTTGTGAAGGAAAAATACTTGTGAATTCACCTGAAAATATTTGAACTCGATCCAATGATTAGATCTCTTGTTGATGCTATTTTAAGTCACTATTCTGGTTTAGCGGGGTTGTGAAACCCTAGAAAATTTATAATTTAAATATGCAGATGTATAACCTGCCATGTAAATATAAGACTGAAAGTGATATATAATGGAGGGGATGACTTTCATAAAATGAATTTTGTTTTAGAATTCATAAATACAGAGAAACTGGTGATATGTTTTGATGGATAAAATAATAAGAGAAATGACAAAATATTTCTAAGAAATAAGTGAGGTAATAAAGAATACATTATAATAAAGGATAATTCAATGAAAACGGCAGGACTGAAGGTGCAAACATCAATTAAAAATCAGTGACGTTACTTTGAAATATAATAATACCTGATAAATAAATAAAGGTAAAAATTTTAAAATGAATATATTTCAAAATAATAAAATTACCTTGAAGATTTAGAAGGATAATTGATATTATTTTATGTGAAGATTCGATCAAATCTTTTCTTGAGCCTAAACTTATCATATTGGTTCATAAAAATAAATCATCCATATATATAATCTTTTTAGGGCAGATCTCCATCTAACTATAGTAAATCATCATCTAAATACTCAAAAATTTTAGTTTTACAAGTTTGACTACATCATTAACCAAGTTTTACCAAATTAATATATTGTTTAAATCAACTAAAAACCCCATATTAAATCAAAACTTCAAATCTCAAATTTTTTAAATCAACTGAGTTGGGTTAGTTATATTTTGGTATAAGTTGGAGATATCATCGGAAGTCATATCCACTGCAAAGAGAATCAACTAGCAACCAATTTTTTTTTTAAAAAAAAAAAACATAAAATAGCTAAAAACAGCCTCGTTTCTCAGCTCAATTTTGATTTCATTGATCTTCTCTTCATTTCCATTGCTGAAAGGCACGTCCGTGCTAGTAAGTACAGAATATGTTACGTATTCGTGTGTAAAAAAAAAAAAAAACACAGATCCACACACGGGGGGGTCTTTTCTTTTTATCCCACTTACTATACATGCATTAATATAATTATTTCTTCAAAAAAATAACATATTCATGTTCGAATTAAATGCATTCACGAGATGTTTTAATTTTTAATATAAATATAAATATATTCCTTTAAAATGTATGTTGCTGTTAAGGATTTAATGTTTCCTATCATGTATAGAAACAAAACAAGATGTAATTTATAAGAAGCTGTAATTTAATGCCGCTGGATTTTTTTTATTCTTCAACCCAAGTTTCAGCTGTGATGACCTTCAATGGCTTTGTATTGCTGGATCAGCCTAGTAATCAAATTTAGTTAGCTATTAGGCCTCTGATGCTCGAATAAGAAGATAACTTTAGCCCATTTACCTCTCTACCTCTATGTAGATTAGAGCATCTCCAATGAATAGGGGTGTTCACGGTTCGGTTTGGTTAGATTAAAAAAATCAACCGAACCGAGTTATATTAATTTTATGAAATATCATCTGAACCGGACCGAAATCCAGTTCAAACCGAACCGGTTCGGTTCGGTTAAATCCGGTTTTTTTGGCAAAAAAAACCAGAAAACCGAATCTCTTCACAGATCAAACACTAATTTTTCCTTGTTTGGAATTTTATATTTCCTGCTATTAAAATCTTGAGCTGACAAGCGAGGAACAATGCAGTTTAGCTAATCATTCAGAGGATTTTATAATAGATCCGTCTTTGCTACAGTAAACAACAAAAGCTATAAATTCATCTTCGGTCATTAATCATTGTTTCCTGTTGATATACCTTGGATCTCTGGGCAAACACCAAGTACTGGGTCAAAAATTACCTTGTTATCTTTTCTCTACAGGATCCATCTCCTTCTACTGTAACTGCAACAACTTGCGCAGAAATAAAGAAGAATTGTGCAAAAGTAAAGAGAAGAGAAGTTAAGGAGATGAAGAGATGAGTTTGTGTTTGGCTCACTTTTGAGATGGATGAGAATCACTTTTAAAATGGAGATAAACGTAGATGAAGAGATGAGAATCACTTTTGAGATGGAGGAGGCAGAGCAATTGAAATTTGAAAGGGAAAGGAAGATTGAGATAAATATTTTCAGGGGTCGAGCGACGGCTTTTAGGGTTAGGTTTAAGTATTTAACTATTTATACCCCTCTTAATTTGTATAGCTTTGGGTTTTTGGTTGGTCCGGTTTGGTTTGTCGGTTTCAGTTTTAAAACCGAAACCGAACCGGACCTATTAGAATTTATGATTTTGAAAATCGGTTTAATCAGTTTTTTATCTCGGTTCGGTTTTTTCGGTTAATTTTTCTTCGGTTTTCTCGGTTAATCGGTTTTTTTGAACACCCCTACCAATGAGAGATGCTATTTCAAAGATATAAATTGATAAAATAATATTTTGAATAGTATAAATATAGTTTTTTTACCATGCATATTCCAATGAAAAAAAGCCATTTGAAAAGCCAATTCTATTAGAGTGGAATAAATAAGTGTTTTATTTTTTTTAATGATTTTGATGTTATTTTTTTTCCACATGGCTAGATTTAATTGGCTTATTCTTTTGTTGGCCCCACTTAATTAGTTTTGACTCTTTTAAGAGATATGTAGGAATAACATTTATAGGAAAGAAAAGATATTTTAGCATTTTGTTTGGCTTTTCCCTTAAAATATGAAAAATAAACAAAAAAAAATCAAAATATTAATTTTTTATTTTTGATTATCCATTTAGCTTCTCTATTGAGATGAGATGCTATTAGGTCATATATGGCATTGATCTCTCACTAGCCTTTGTTCTTGTTGCTATAGTTTCATTATGAATTTCAAATTAGAGTCTCAATTAATTAGCTAATATCTCCACCAATAATGAATAGTGAATCTCGCCATTACAAAATTAGTATCTAACTAGTCTCATTAACCATGCTATGCTACGGATTGTTATTTTAATCTACGAATACTTTGTAGGAGTAGATGAAAATAAATTAATTGTGTTTTTTTTATTCTTTATTTTTTTTATCCAAAATCGAAATTAAATTTGTTTAATATGCATAGTCTGCTTTACTTTATTTACATAGAAATTTCATAACGGGACATGAAAATCAATTTTTTTTAATGATAAAGTAAGGAATAATGCGTCTTAACTTGACATGAAAAAAATCTTTTTTTTTTATTATCATATCATGGTTTTTATTAATAACAACTTACCATGATTTAAAAAGCAAATTTTAATAAATATTGATAAATTTTATGTGATTGCATAGAAAATAAAATAATTATTATTTTGAGAGAATTGTATAAAAATCACAAATTAAAAAATTAAAAATGGATATATTATTCTCATTAAATAATCATGAGAAGATTTTAAAAAACATTATGCATGCTATGTTCATATACAATTATTTATAAAATAATTGCTAACATCACCATAAAAAAGTTATACTTTTATTTAAAAGGTATGATATAATTGTATTATAAATTTTATTTTAAAAAAAATTATTTTAGAATATAAAGAAATAAAACTGGGGAATTTGACCAAAAAACAATATTTATGATGAATTTGACCATAAAATTATAATATTTTTTTATCATAATATTTTTAAAAATTATTATTATGATTATTGTATTCGAAGATATTTTTATTTTAGAATATAAATAATTAAATAAAAAATAAAATTGGAGAAGGGTCAAGAAAACCAAGCCTAGTTGTGCCTAGATTTTTTTTTTTTAAAAAAAAACCAAATGACATGTAATCTCTTGCAACAATTCTCGGCCACTTCCATTGTTTGAAAAATCAACTTCCGAGTTTGTTTATCTTCAAAACTCAATTTTTAACATGTTTGCATCTAAAAATAATATAAAAAATCACATCATATTTATAAACCATTGTCATCACCCAATTTTGGGTGATTCCTCAAAATTCATTTTTTTCCCAAAATAAAAAAATAAAAAAATAAAATAAAGGCTGGCAATGTGGAGAAAGTCGACCAAGAAAGGCTGCAAAATAGGCGAAAATCAAGCTGCAATTTTCGAAGGAATTTCAAGGCCCAAGTGTACGCTGTTAGGCCCAAAAATAGAAAAATGCAAATTCAAAGGTTAAATTAAATGATT
>Ga0307513_10000732_pt1 | contig 47133 bp, 63 predicted proteins | sample 15_EM_MG_FD_202174 | JGI IMG/M metagenome (GOLD analysis project Ga0307513, IMG submission 202174) | Populus trichocarpa ectomycorrhiza microbial communities from riparian zone in the Pacific Northwest, United States - 15_EM | ecosystem: Host-associated > Plants > Roots > Unclassified | place...
CCCTCACCTCTAGTGTTCTCTAGTGCCAATCCCTAAAACATCCCAATCCTTTCCCTTTTTAACTAACGTCTCAACCAAACATACCGTAAGCCATCTGATACCATACTAGTCAATCGTGCAACAACAATCAAACCCAATTCTTCTCAGCCATGTTCCATCAGTGTTCCGACGATGGTGCAGGTATGGAATCTTCGTGAATTTCAACAATAGTGACATCTCTAGCTGGGGTATTTGGTTAGGCAAGTGAAGTATGTAGGAGTAATTATTTGTGCGACCCTTATCTACGAGACCTCTGTCGTCCCTGTACAGAATGACTTGACTGGCGATGCGGAATTCGGCCGAGGTATTGTTCATAAAGCTGGGGCTCTGACTAACCATTAGAGAAATTCTGGGACTCCAAGCTGGATATACCAACCAACGCACAGACCCTCCTAAAATCCCAAGTGCAGCGATAACAGGGTGGAATACGCCATGTTTGAAGGAAAACATGAAGTCCCTCATGGAAAACACATAACACTACTTGTGGAAGAGCGATGGCTGATATTATTATAGGGGGTGAGAGCGGTTGCCGAATCGGAAATTTGGCATATATATATGGTATTATAACTAATACATACGGAAACAGAGCAAAAACAAATCTCACCAACCCAACCCACGCTGCGCATCTCCCCGCCCCTCACGCTCTCCTGGGCTACTTCACTGAATCTTTGGGGTTTCGGGCTCTCTTCTGTTCGTCCTCTCAGTTGTTGGTTGGCCAATTATCAGGAATATTGTGGTGGGGAACTGGTACTTCTTCTTAAGCAAGAGCACATATCTCAATAACTCGCGCCGAAGGCTTGCAGTTGCAAGCTGTGGACGAGCAGTAAGTAGCTCGGTTTGGACAATTGGGTCACAAACGGGTATCTTGAACATTCGCACAACCTATCTTGTATTATTACGAGCACCATTCACCTGCGGTTGGTGAGAATGCCCCCCATGGGGGTGTACTTCTCTACGGCATCTATGGCAGGTAATAAGAGCAAGTTACTTAACAGAATACTTCAAATCTTATCAATCAGATGAATAAACTTAGGAATTGAAAGGGCATAGCAAAAAGAATTTCTAGAACAGAAGGTGCCTTTGGTTGTTTGTGGTTGAAAAAGTGCGGATTTGAAGGATAATTGTTGAAGAATCTGATAGAAACAAGATGGAGGGAAAATAGGGGGATAAGCGCGGGATGTTGGAGGGGGGGATGAAGGTCGCTATACGGAAGCTTTAAGGGAAGAAGTCGTTAAGGTTGAAGTTATAAAAAATTAGATATAAGTGATCCCGGTTTGTCATCCTCTGGTTTTCGCTATACACTCGATGGAGACCTCCTGTAGATCGCCGAGCAATGACATGTTACCAAACAAGACTTGATAGGGTATAGTACCGGTGGTTTCTCATGCCTCAGGGTGTCCACCCCAATCGTCGGCCATTGTAGCATACGGTACCAGTACCGGTATATGGTAAGCGGTGCTTTTTTGGTGGTGGACCTGATTGTTAATTGCAAGGCACGCACGGCCATTATGGTAAGTTATCAAACAAATTATTATAAACTCCAGTGCCCACTCTATTCTCCAGCGCGAATCTTACCCTCTTCCCCCAATTCTTCCCATATCCTATATCTAAACCCCCTCATCCCACCCAACACCAGAAGCACACCCTTCTTTACCAAACAAGCACCAATTCACTCCTGCACAAAGCGCCATGTGCCGATCTATGACACCCATCATCCTGCCTCGCCACCCAGGTCATCCTCTTATCCCACCAATCCCCGGAGCTGCAGCATTGCTCCTGCCTTCGCTACAAACCCGCAGCGTTATTTCATAACTTTCAGTGCTGAGCACGTCCCCGCACTGCGTGCTCCAAGCGACCTTCCTTCCTGCGTATTCGTAGCCGCGTATTTCGCGCAGAGGGGGTGTTTTTTTGCGGAAGCTTAGGTCGAAGGCTCAGATGGCATTGTCCACTCCGGCAACGGCAAGGATGCCTGCAGGTATTTATTCCAGCCCTGGGTAAGGAGTTCAGAGGGGGAATGAGGGCGTACGGGAATCAAGAACGTCCCGGAGGAGGCTAGGGTGTAGATGTCGAAGAGGCGGACGATGGAGTCTCAGGGTGCGGGAGAGATGAGAGTTCGTTGTGTGGGGGGAACAGCTCGCTGTAAGTATAGCTGTGGATCGGGATGGTGACGAGTGAGTGGGGTCTAGTTGGTCTCCATTGTCAAAATATTAGCTAGCTCCATATGCGGAAGGGAGAAGGAAAACAAACAAGTCCGACATTCCCATCCTAATTAGAACTCCCAAGCACGGGCTTCTCCAGGAGATTATAACTAAGACAAAAAACTTGTTTTTTACGGTCCCCCCAATTCACAAGCGGAAACGTCCCTTATAGTGTTCTATCAGATTTGATACTCACATGTCCACTTGCAGGAGCAACCTAATTCTCTTGCGACCAGCTCAAAGCAATGTTGGTGAACGAGTCCCGCACGCTATAGTACTACTCGCATGGGATCCCCGATGGTGTCCGGGAGAGTATGTAAAATCGGCAGCTTCCCAAGACGCCGAGATGGGTGCCTGCAGCAGTTGTGCGACGGTTGGGGTAGAAGAAGGAGCACTCTACGTAGCAGCCGTTGAAGCTTCCGCTTCGGTAATGTAACACTGTGGGCGGATATGGAGCCAAGGATGCCATGCATGAAGGGGAATTTGGTGCCGTCGTGGAAGAACGATGAGCGCGCAGCAGGGAAGCCGGGCAGTGGGGTTCCCGGACCTGAGTGTTTCATATGGCAGTGTATTTGTTAGGATAGACCCTGTACTAGAGTATCCGCTCGTCAATTGGAAGAGCTGCGGTGATGAGTTCTTTGGTAAATGAAACACTCACACCAGCGTCTGAGTCACGAGAGGAAACCTTAGATCACCGGTGTCCATCAAGGCCAAAAATCACCAAGGTCTCACTCCGGAGCAAAAGGTAAATCTACAAATAGAAGCTCCAAGATCCTTACCTAGTTCATCCATCCCGTGTTTGACAAAATTTCAGAATTGGTATTAGCAGAGCTAAATTCATGAAATGTCACCCGGATTATTGCCCGCCGTCTCCAAGCATCTCCTCCGGTACTATCACACTACTGGCCCCAAAACGCGATGCCTCACTCCATAGGTCCCGCCAACCAAGCCTAAGACTGCTTCTCTATGATTTCGCTGCCCTTTATTGACTTATATACCGGCCAAGTCACCTCATGGGCTCCTGGCAATGGCCCGAGACTATTGGGAATAGTGCTCCTCCCGCTGTCCGCGTCAATTCTATAACAGCATGAGTATATTGTGTCCGGGTAACGACTTGGACCCAGGATAGCTAGGACTCATCCCCTTTGGAGAAAATGCATGTTGTTGTTTCTTCTGCCCCCCCTACGGCCTGCAATATTCACAAGGATGAGGGGTTGGAACAACCCATTTCCAATCGTGCTAAGCATCGGCAACTTAGTCAGAAAAGGTAGCGGGGCCTCAGAGGTTGGCGGAAGAAGGTATAGCCGGTTGCCCAGCCATAGAGGGGCCATAGCTCACACACGAGGGGTCTGTGGATCCGGCATATATACTTCTATCAGCTCCCTCGAAACGACCAGATCACCAAATTCCCTCCTTCTTACAGCCCGGGTCCTGTATTCCCCACCCACCATCCCCATTAAAACCCCTGGCGCCCTCATTGTTATCCGGGAACATATCGGTGGCTACGATCTCCATCGGGAGGGGCAGCGAAGACCCCACCAAAGCCTCTTCCAGTGGACAAATCTTTCGGCAAATGAGAGGCATGGAACGATTGGGCACATCCTCTTTGGAGTTTATTTCATTTCATAGTGTGTCTCTGTATTCTTGGTTTCTTTTCGTTTTTCTAGTTAGCCAACATCATAATGGATCCCTATGGCTTTGGGTAAATTGGTTACCGGTATTTTCTAACAATTTTTGGGTAGTGAAGCATGAGCTACCAACATACCCACCTCGATGAGGGAGCAACACAGCGTGAAAAGAATAGATTTGTATTTAACTAGTGAAAGAAAGACGATGATAAGAGAGAGTGATGTCAGAAAAGAAACAGGAACATTAGGGTCTCTTGGAAGACAGGGTCAGCCAAAATTAGGGAGTCACAAAATGAAAGACAGAAAGAAAACATCGGGAGTCTTCCAGGATCTCGCTCCACAAACAATCCCGATCCTAATTCGGTGTCATAGTTGGTAGCTAGTGCTAGTCTGTTTGATATTCAACTGTTCTTATTTCCGCTAAACTAGTCGCGCCGAGAATAAGTCCTGAGACAACGGATGCCACTACAATTCCCCATAACCCCCAACCATCGCAATCCCACAATCGCTTAAGCCGATACAACAGTCAAAATGAAAGATTCTACCGAATATTTGGCTCCGCAAGAGAGGGAGGGACTCTAATCTAGGGACATTTAGTATTATAGACATTACAGTTGTGGTTGCCATTGTAATAGTTATCGTCATGGCTGAGTTTTGGGGGGCTTGTGATCGCGCCCGGTGTCTCAGGACTTATTCTCAGCGCGAGTAGTGAAAGGGGCGAAAGAGTTTTCAAAACAGCTGACAGTTCCGGTGAGGGTGAGAAGTACTAGAGCCAGCCATAGTCAGCTTCAACATTTTCCCTCCGTGCCTGAACAAATGTCATATTTACTAGTGTCACGAGGGACTGCGAGAATCTCCAATATTGAAACAATTCGCTGATTTCCATAGTTTTGAAATGCTAAAAACTATCTGGGCTACGAGAGAATCTAACGGAACTAGGGCAACCACTGCCACCCCAACAGCCAAGAACTAGCCACCAGCAGGCCCCCAAACCGGTCCCAGACCCACTCGCTCATTCGACCCCGCCTCCCCCGCCGCCGCGCCCTCCTGCTCAGTTGACCATCAGTAATTAGTTCAAACTAGTGCAGATCTCGTACTTACCTTTAGCGCAACTCTCTCCACCACCAGCACGCACGCAGGCGGTAAAGTCTTTCAATTTTTCCTTCATCAAGGAAAACTTTTTCTCATCATCGATTGTAACCAAGAGAGACCCGGCAACAATTTCCTGAGTCTGGTGGATCCTTTGAGCTAGCTCTGCGTCCATTGCGTCGATTTTTGCCTCCACGTTTTTTCTAAGCACACCTTAGTTTGTTTTCATTTGAATTTTTAGCTGATTTCAGCGATATTTTACCTGGTTCTTGTATGGGACTGGTATAAAAAGCCCGTGAAAACAACGGTTGCTCCGGCTGTGACTACCCTGCGAATCGTATCTTTAATAAATCTCGTTGTTAGCTTGCCATTAGATGAGAATTGGATAAATGAGTATGCTTACCAAGTTGAGCCATTGATTCTGATGGGTGTTGGAGGTAAATGTTAGGAAGATGAAAATTAGGGAATAAGTTGCCGTTAGGGGGGGATAGGGGTGATGGAGGAACTCCAGGCGCGGAATTCCCCCACTTATAGAGCGGGTAACATGAGTCACCCTGCACAAGTACTGCGAGTACTCGTGTACCGGTACATCCTAGCACTGATCTCGGCTCTGCTACAAGTACTTTGACTTGAGCTTTGATTAGGGTGAAATCGTATAGAGCGCGTATTTTCGTACCGAAGAGATACTATACCATGTTCTGTCATTTGCAGTTTTTCCCCAATGAGTCTTTCCCCCGGCGGATTTCCGCGAGCCGTGAGCTAATCATTAGTTCCAGACTATTGCTAATCTACCATTCTAGAGGGGTTTCCTTTTTTCCCTTTCCACATTACTCTCTCGATCTATCGCTATTTTCAGGAATCTCTAGATCGAGGGGCATGATGAATTCATTCGAAACATTTTCTTATTATTACAAATCTCTTAGAATAATATCATTTAGTGCGTTGGGTCCCGCAATTCCTGAAAACCAGTATCACAGCTTTGCACAATTGCCTCGTCTTCGTAAAACTTCTTCTCAACTTTGGACTCCTGTTATCATCGCTCCCTCCACGATCCGATGGGGTGTAGTTATCACTCCCAATTACCTAGCAAAACCCTCCTAGGCGCACATCACCTGCCCCAGTTTTGTGATATTTTTTACAAAAATGTACATGTACCACCCTACGCCCTCTGTTACTTCCCTTCGTTATCTCTCCTCCCTCCCAATCATTTACACGCCTTTGGCCTCCGTCGTTCGGACACGATAACCTCTGTGTGTTGACAACCTACTGGAGTACTGAAAATGGCAACGACATTACTCCCAGGCCCCTACACATCAAGAGGGATAAAAAATCGCCGCCAATGCCCTTCAGTAAAAGAGGTAGAGCACAAGAAGGGAAGGAAGGGGATAGAGCCTCATCCACGGGATTTCTTGTAATGAGGTTCTAACCGAGCCCCAGGGCTCATAGTTCTTGTGCGGGGGTGTTGCGCAAGGATGGGAGTAAAGGAAGGGTTGATGGGAATGGAGATTTCAATAATGATGGGAGCCTTTCCGGAGGAAAAGGTGCAGAATCGAGCCCCAGCGGAGCGAGGATGGCCTGGCAAAAAACTGCCTGCCGCAAGACAGACTGTATCAACTATCCCCAGAGAGTTGGTACCGCGAGCAAGGCCTGGGGTGGGATGCTCCCAACGTCCCAGGAAACGTGTCTTGATCCATCCTGGCCAGCCAGTCGCTACATATCTACCCCCGCGAAATTCTCTTGGAGACTCGTGTCGACTTGCTTTCCCGCATCACCTGTGGAATCTGGTTCGGTGCGAGTAACTTCCGGCGGTGTAGCGTATGTGACATTGGATTTTGTGGAAGATTTTGGATCACTCCGCTCTCTCTTCTGGAGTTGGCGCCCTTGGCCACCCTCTTGCTCGGATTGTAGTTATTGCCTTGCAGGAAATCCAAGGCGATCCGTCTCCACCCTCTTGGTCGGGACCCCGTCCGGGGGGTCTCTTAGAGAACCCAATTCACCGTTCCAAATCGTCTTTGCTCAAGCCTCCGCCTCGCCGACTTGTCATATTTCGCACTGGTGCTTGCTGCCCGTCGCGAGAATGTATTATCCTATGCTTACCCCCCTTGGGTGGGTCGCCGGAGTGAGGACGTAAATAAGCATCCTCTCCGGTGTGACTAGAGGAATGGTGGGCTCATGCACTTCCAAATTGTTGGGTTGCATTGGGAGAGAGTTCTCACCAATATGGGGATCAACTCCGTTGCCATGGTTGGAGACACCCAGTAATATCAGTGGGACGAATAGGAATAGGCCCCAAAAGTGCGGATGGGAGCCACCGATGTTGACCTAGGGATTACTCCCGGACGAGATACTCTTCCTATACATAGTAGTCAATCTGGGAAGTAGAACGGGCTTTTGATATCGGTTGAGATTGATGGGAAGGTTAGCAGTGCTAGTGTTCAGAGGGCAGAGGGAAAGGTCCACTCACCTAATATATCCCGTAAATTGGCATATGGGGCCAGGATGAAGATGTTTTCGCAAACTACTGGGGAATCAGCTTGTGCAGGGTTACTGGACAGTGCACGGCGAAAACTGAACCTTGAAAATGACTCGAGAGACGAAATCCTGGCATACTGACCTGACACGGAATTGCGCTCTTCTCCGTTCATGCCAACCACGATCAAGCGCCCCTTGACAAGCTTGGTTTGGAAGAATCGGATGCAGACGGTGAGGGTGAGGCAGAAGACAGCATGGGCATTGCACAGGAGGTTTGGAGTGATATAAAGGTTAGGAAGTATGGTTCTGGGGATGGTGGAAGAATTGGGCGGGTGAGGTTTCATACTCATGCAGGCCGGGATAGTGAGGCTGAGGGCGGAGGGGCACTAGTGCTGAAAACAAGAAGGTAGTCAGGCTGAGGGAAGTCAGAGACGCCGACATTCAGGCTTGGCGGGTTTAGAGTGTTTTTAGTTTTTTTTTTTTGTCCACCTCCGGTCATATCTGCTGAGGAGCCAGGTGTATCTTGCCAGACACGAGATATACTTTTTGGGTTCCATGGGTTGGTAAAGAGGTACCGTGCTTTTTCTTCATTAGGTGGGTTGGTGATGAGGGGTAGAATAGTCGGGTAGCATACCTGTGCTTTCTGCGCTTTTGTATAATTCTCCGAGCCTGATCAATCATGAATTAGTCTGGTCCCTTTTTTATTTATCATGATCAAGGTTCGGTTTATTTGTGTGAGGGATAGCGGCATCTCTAGGTGTGCTATCAGGTTAGGTAACTGAATTATGTTGGAACAATCATTGGTGGGGCCCTTATCAACGCGACCTGCCTCGTCCCTATACATCTTTACTTCGCTGGCGATGTGGAATTGGGCCGAGGTATGGTCCATTAAGCGGCGGCTCTGATTAACCATTAAAGACCGAATCAAGATATATCCTCTCCCGAGAATCCTTGGTCTCCAAGCTGGATATACCAACCAACTCATAGACCATCCCAATATCCAAGAGTCGAGATTCTAAGAATAAAACCAGAGGGGTAAAAAGGTGCACTACGCCAGGCCGGAAGGAAATCCAAGAGTGCAACAGGGAAAAAACATAACACTACTTGTGGAAAAGAAATGACTGATATTATTCTGGGGAGTGAGAGCGATTGCCGAATCGGGGATTGGCATAAAAACACAGCAACAGCAAATATCACCAACCCCAACCACCCAGCGCACCTCCTCCCCACGCACCTCCTCCCCAGTCCAGAGCTAGCAATCAGGTAGAAAACCAAGTAGTCCCCACATATTTGCTCATTCGACCCCGTCTCCTGTACTACGGCCGAACCCTGCTCAGGTGACTGTCAGTAATTAGTACGCACTAGTCTTGATCAGTTTCTTACCTTTATCAAAACCCTTTCCCTGGCCACCACGCACGCACGCAGCAAAAACTTTCAATCTTGCTTTCATCAACGTGAATTTTGTCATGTCATCGATTATAACCAAGGCGGATCCGGCAGCCATTTGTTGTATCTGGTAGAGTTTGTGATCGTTCCTTGCCTCGATTGCGTCAATTTTGGCCTCCATTTTCTTTCTAACTACAGATTAGTTTGTTTTGAATTGTGAGCTGATATGGGGGATACTTTACTGATTTCTCTTTTGCGTCCAAAACAAGAACACTGCACAGACAGCAGTTCCTCCGGCTGTTGTTACCTCCTGCATAAGCGCTTTAATTAATTCCTTTGTTAGCTTATGATCAGCTGAGCCTTGGATAATGGGTCATGCTTACCACGGTGTGCCATTATTCCTGATGAGTGTTGGAGGAAATTTGGATGGAGATGAAAATTGGGGATGGATTGGCAGGACGGAAAATGAAAGAGGTGGAGGGGTTTTCAAAGAAGCGAGAGACCCCCCCGTTGTATCGATTCGCAACGGGGGGTATGTCGCTTCGTCAGGTATGTCGGGCGCCTGGGTACGCAGAGAGTGTAGGCTGAGTACTGGGGCCAAGGTCGTACTCAAATATACACTATCTTTGTGCCAACCTCCCGACGTATGATACCTGCCGAAGCGACATACCCCCCGTCGCGACTATAGGTGGTAACGTGTGGAACAGGGCGCCAGTACCGCGACTATTCAAGTACTGGTACATTCCAGCTCTCGCCCTCAGTCCACATTCTACACTGTTTATGTAAGATACGGAAGACTGCAAAACTCTCTGCAAAAGTATGAAGAGATCACTTGTATGCAACTACTCAGGATTTTAAACTAAATACCGCCCCTTGTTTCTTCCAATTCCTAATCTGCGAGACTCCCATGACCCCAGTCTATTCTCATCACGCGCAACGCCTCCTTCCACCACCAAGTATACCTCGCCCATTTCTGCGGCTTTATTGCTGATCCGATAGCAACCGCACTAGCAAAAGGTTATAGAGTACAGCTCTTGCTAGGTCGACTTTGCCTACATAGTTACAAGGTATTGCAACATTCTTGTGGGGATGCTATGTGCATATTAGCAATCCAGCAGCCCCTCAAGGCTCCTACTCAGGATCTTTGTAGTCTGTGAATACCTCTCACAGCTTCTTTTCTTTGTTTTCCAACTAGTATATTCTTGCTATAAAGTTCATCCCCACGTTAGTGAGACTAATAAGTTGCACAAAAAGTCTCCACCTTCAGCCCCCCCACCCTCGCTACCAAGCTCTACTGTGGGGGAAGCTCGCATATATCCACTAAATACCTTCTAGTACTATTCACCATGCTATATCAATCATGGTCACAAGTCTTGTATTGTAATGTGAGTACGGTCCTCATCTAATTTTTAACAAACACTATAAGAATCTTTACCCTATTGCACACCACTTCCCAGTCTTTCAGTGGCACTGTATGCAGTTTATCCATCACTGGGGGAGAGGAAATGAGGAACAGAAGCAAGAGATTGTACATAAAAAATGAAATCCTAGGCTTCGTTTACAGAGAACGAACTAAATAAGTGTGTATAATCTGCAGGCAATAAACTCGGCCTTCCCATAACAACAGAGATTTCGCCCACCTTCCTCCCCACATAACAAGGTCAATAAACATAAACCCATAAACCCTCACACAACCGCAGAAAGAGTGAGCGGAGTGATCTCATATCTTCCACAAAATCCAATGTCAAATACACTACACCGCCGGAAGTCACGCGCACCGAACCGGATTCCACAAGTGATGCGGGAAAGCCAGTCTACTCGAGTCTCCCAGAGAATTTCGCAGCAGCCGATATGTAGCGACTGGATGGCCAGGATGGATCAAGACACGTTTCCTGCGACGTTGGGAGCATCCCACCCCCAGGCCTTGTTCGCATCGCCAATGCTTGGGGATAATTCATAGCAATACCACTGGGAAGAACAGAACTAGGCCCCGCAACCGCAGATGGTGGGAGCCACCAATCTTGATCCTTGACCTAGGGATTACTCCCGGACGGGATGCTCTTCCTATACATTGCAGTCAATCCGGGAAGCAGAACGGGCTTTGGATATCGGTTGAGACTGGGGAAAGTTAGCAGTAGTGCTGGATAGGCCAGGAAGTCACAGGGTGCTTACCTGGACACTAGTATCCTGATAGGTCTATCATGTGTCCCGTTTCTATCCGCTTCGCAATTTCTGACAAAGGCAGTCCGTATACCTCCCTTACATCGTTTTCAAGTATGAAATCCGGGGCGAAACAAATCGTAGAGTCGATAGAACGCTCGAGGGATAGAGTCTCGGTAATTCCCCTTCCATGCACTATGCCGAATCAGGTGTACACACTCAATTCTTAGGAAGCGTAGCAAGACAGCGATTGCAAGAAGACATTAGATCTCCCCCCCTCCCCCAAATGAGCATCCGGTGGCCGTTGGGCAGCGTCAAGGAAGCAGTAATTGCGGCGATTAGATAATTGAAGGCAATGCCTTCAGACCCGACAAGATATTCGGGGGTGGATAGAAGTGTTCCTTTATTCTTGCTGACTTCTGAACCAGACTATGGAGCTATAGATTTAGCCCCGGCGGTGTTCATAGGGCAGATGCAGATTCACATCTTTGGTATTGGTCGGGTTTTCCGGCCTAGGAACGAGATAGGGTTCTTCTGGGTGGTATGTTCCATGGAGCGCTTCCGGCCCAAGGCCTAATAGCAGTGTCAGTCGCAGCGAGAAAATAGCTGTCACGGTGGAAGAGGTTGTATCAGGGCTAAGAACGGAGGTGTACCAGAACTGTGTTGTACGTCTAGGCCCCTCAGGAGATTCGGGAATCAACCAGGTGATAAGCGACACCGAATACCCTCTCCTCATCCCCCGTGAAAAACAAACCCTCCTCATCAAAGTCGATCCTGGAAACCCCGCGCACCTTGCTTCCACCGACATCAATCCTAGAGATCCAACCCACAACTAGTCCCCCCTTCGAGCAACAAATCAACTCAATCCAAGCCAATCTCCGGGAATATGAAACCCCATGCCAACTATAACACTCACGTACCCGCAAGGAAGCCACCCTTCGGCACCACCCTTTCTATTTCCCGAACCCAAGGATGCACAGCTGCAGCAAACATTCATGCCGGCACTCCTCCCCCGCTGTAGAAACCAAACCTTTTGCCTCTCACGAGAATTCATCGAAGCCGGCAGTCACCCATGAGGAATACGTGCAATTGTAATTACTACCGGTATTGTGGTTATCATGATGAAACTTTGAGGTGGATTGTGGTTGCACTCGTTGTCTCCGCACTTATTCTCGCTGCGAGTAAGTTAGGCACATCACAAAGCACTATTACAGGAACCGTTCCATGATTCCCATTCTTCTAAAAATATTTTCAATTGCACAAGAAGTCTACTGTACTGTGTCAACCCAACCACCTCCCATCACAAGTCTAGAAGTAGCGAAACGCAGACCCCGAACCAGCCACTCACTCGGCCCCCTTCCCCTTCCCCTCCTCCTCTTCCATAGCCACTCCAGTGGCAATTAGTAATTGGTACAAACCAGAGTCGATACACTTCTTACCTTTGATACAGTTCTCCCCCCCGGCTCCAGTTTGCATACAGGCCAAAAAGACCTGCAACTTTTGCTGCATCAACGGCAGCTCCTTTCCATCGTCTATCGTCATGAGGGCTGATCCAGTAGCAACGAACTGCGCACGTTGGATACCCTTGAAAAGTTTTTTTTCGGTTTTGGTGATCTTAGCTTCAAATTTTTTTCTATGTAGGCGTTAGTTAGTTTCCCTTTGTTTTATGATATAAGATATGACAAACTGTATCCTCCTATCGGACCAAAGCAATAGTCCCGTAGACGCGATAGTCACCCCAATGGTAGCATAACGGGTGAGGAGTTCTTGTATAAAATATATTTGTCAGCATGCAATCAAATGGGAATCTAAGAAAATGGTGTGCTTACCATGATATGCCATTTGGTTTGTGAAGTGCGGGTGATTATTTTTGGCGGTGAGTTAAAGAAGTGAAAATTTGGGTGCAGCGGAGGGGGGCTTGGTACTGCAGAAAGAAGGATGGTGGTGGAAGGATGGAGTTTGCGGGACCAAGCAAGAGCTACCCCCAATTAGATAAGTGGTAACATGTGTCACGTGATATCAGTACTATTAATACTCAGGTCTTAGTATATTGCAGATCATTTCTTTGCCCAGAATCTCACAAAAAGATCAAACCTGTTGGTTTTCCAGATCTACAGTCGCACCCAGCTATAATGGACCCCTTTATTGTGGAAAAACCACTATTACGAACAAATTACTCGGGAGTTTGATTTCCCCATACAAGTTTCCCAGCTATAATAGATTCTACCCAGTAAAGAATCCAAATTCAATTTTCTGATGTCTGCCTCCTGCCTTGATACAAATTTAATCTGATATAAAGGATTCTTGATGAATTCTTAATGACTGAAGCACCTGATTTCCATATGTCTGGCTGAAACCATGATCATATTGCGCAGGATGGAGATTTAGGTCTTAGGAGTCATAAGAGTGCAGGTAGAAATGGTGGTTTCTAGTGCTCACCCGATCTCTATCATACATAGCATCTTCAGCAACATCTTCCTCTTCACCATTTCACTTCCTCCATTCCTGCTCTCAATCCTGGTGACAACCAGCCCTCGCCCCCGATTCCCTTCATGGCCTTCTCCTCTTCCTTTCCCTTTGCCACGCCCTGTACTAAGAGATTAGATGATAGTATAGTATTTATCAGGCACATAAATTTGAAGGTGCTGTTATTGTAATGCATACTTCCTTCAGAAAACCCCTCCCCACTGCTTATTCATCATTATCATCACTAATTTCACAAATGCGTATACTGAACATCGGCTATACCGAACAAAAATGGCCTGATACATCCTACCAGCTCTATAAGTGCGGGAATTTCTCCCTTCGGAGAGAAGCTCCTGCACCACTCTTATTTTGCGTACCATGAATTTATTCCCTAATTTTCATCTCCCTAAAATTTACCCCAGAAACAATGGCTCACCGTGGTAAGCATACCCACCCATCTAATTCCCTTCTAATTACAAGCTAACAAAGAGATTTATTAAAGAAATTATGTAGATGGGTTTAAATGATTTTCACCTCAATCACTATGCTGTTCGCTGTCTGGAGGTGTCATTTCACATTCCTGATGTGTCTTGACAAATAGTTGCTCAACTGCGATCTGTTGCAGAATTCCCGTTTCACCAGAGGGTCCACCGTTAGGCACTTTGTACCGTACTTAGAAAAAACATGGGCAAAAATCGACCAAATCGAGCCGGCTTGCGGGATGGCAGTGGACGTGTCGAATGAGTAGATGGATCTGGGACCAGCTTGGCGACACGCTGGTGGCTAGTCCGCCGCTGGCAGTGGCAGCGGTGGGGTCACCATGGTTCCGCTAGATCGTGTTGTACGCCAAATGGTTTCTCCTATGTTAAAACTATGGAAATGGTCCAATTGTTTCAGTATTTGGTGCTCTCCAAGTGTGGAGGAAAATACCACTAACCTTATGAATATTAGCAGGCTCGGGAGGGAGAAGAAGCCACAATTTACATTGGCCCCAACAGGAATGGCTCCTAGCCATCCCGAGGCCGCGGAGTGACCATGACTATAAATACTTATAGTCTTATAAAATTGACACAGACAGCCAAAGAAGCAATTTTCCCAATAGTCCGGGGCTATTGCCCGGAGCAGCTGAGCGGACTGGATGGCTCTTTAAGCCCGTCCAGGGAACCGAAATCTCAGAGACGCTGTCTTAGGCTCCGTCGGCGGAACGTATGGAGTGAGGAATCGTGTTTTGGGAACAGTGGTATGATAGTACCGGAGGAGATGCTCCGCGACAGCGGGCAATAATCCGGTGACATTTCATGAATCCAGCTCTTCTGATACTAATTCTGAAACAAGTGCGATGGATGAGCCGGGTAAGGATCTCAGCGCCTCGATTTCTAGATTTGCCTTTTGCTCCATAGTCAGACCTCGGCGATTTTTGTCTGTGATGGACCCCGGTGATCTAAGGTGGTTACTCTTGTCACGATGGAGCTGGTGTGAGAGTTTTATTCACCAGAGAGCCATCACCGCAGCTCTTTCAATTGGCGAGCGGATACTGTAGCACAGGGTCTATCTCAACAAATACGCTACCCCACGAAACACTCGGGTTTGAGAACCCCATTGCCCCTCTTTCCTTCTCTCTTCGCGCTTACTTTTCTTCCGCAACCACCAAAATTCCCCCCCATCCATCGCATCCTCAGCCCCATCTACGCCCGCAGTGTTCTATTACCGAACCAAAAGCTTCAACAGATACTCCCTAGAGTATGCTATAATCTACTACAACTGTCCCGCAACTGCTGCGGGTTCCAATTTCGGCCTCATGGGAGCCGGCCAATTTTACATACTCTCCCTGACATCATCGGTAATCCCCTGCGCGCGGTACTATGACGCGCAGGACTCGTTCTTTGACATTGCGTTCACCTGGTGGCATGAGAATCGGGTTGCTGCTGCCAGTTGACATGTGAGTATTAAATTGTTCGATACAACACTAAAAGGGGATTCTGGTTTGCGAATTAGGGGGAGCATAACAGACAAGCTTTTGACTTAGTTGGAATCTCCTAGAGAAGAGCGGGTTTGTGAGGTCTAGTTGGGATCCGAATGTCGGAAGTGTTTGTTTTCTTCTACCTTCCGGATAGGATGAACCAGCCAATACTTTGAAAGTGGACACCAACCAGCCCCCACTCACTCCTCACAGTCCCGATTCACAGATGCGCCTACACCACGCTGTTCTCCCCACACTCACAACTCTGATATTTACCGTATCTCCAAACTCTATCGTCCACCCCCTCGACACCCGCCCTTTACCCTCCATCACCACGCTTCCGATCCCCCTACCTTCCCAGGCCCGCTCCTAACTCCTCCCTCAGAACTTGAATAAATACCCCCCCAGACATCTTTGCCATTGCCTGAATCCCAATGTCATCCGAGGTTTCGACCTAAGCTTCACCAACAAAAACCCTCTCGGCAAACCATCAGGCTACGAATACCCAGTCAGAAATCTCGCCTGGATCTCACACTGGGTGGGCTCATAAGTACCAGTTACCACGCGACGATACTGGTTTGGGTCGACTCGAGTAGCAATGCTGCAATTCCGGGATAGGTGTGATCAGAGGATTCCACCGGGGGCGAAGCGGGATCATGTGTGTCATGGATAGGCGCATGGAGTTTTGGGCAGAAGTGCATTGGTGCTTGTTTGGTGGGGAGGGGTGGGCTGTTAGTACTGCCTGGGATGAGGCGGTTTGGTTACAGGGTGTAGGAAGTATTATGGGGACCCGGTAGGATTCCTCAGGGATAATCGAGTTGGGACGGGAGTTTATAATAATTTGTTTGTTAAGTTACCATAATGGCCGTGCGTGCCGTACCCTTAATTAAACGGCCAGGCCTATTACCAAAAAAGGACCGCTTAATATATACCGGTCCCGGTACTGTATGATGCAAATAGATTGGCGATTCGAGTAGAGACCCTTAGGGAAGTTAAACTACAGGTACTTTGCCCTATCAAGTCTAGTTTGATAACTTGTTGTTTGCCGGCGATCTACTCGAGTACAGTCTCCAACCAGTGCGTAACGAAAACCAGTTGGTGACGAACCTGGATCAATTATATGCAGTTTTCCGTAACTCTGGCCTGGGACTTCTTCCCTTAAACTTCCATATCCCTACCTTCCTCTCCCCTCCTCCAACATTCCCCCTTACCCCCCCTTACCCCCCATTTTCCATCCATCTTGTTTCTATCGGATTCTTGAACAATTATCCTTCAAATCTAAACTTTCTTCACAAACAACCAAAAGCACCTTCTCTTCCTGCAGTTCTTTTCTGATATCCCTTTTCAATTCCTAAGTTTGTTCCCCCGACTGAGAAAATTTGAAGTATTCTGTTTACTAACTAGCTATCATTACCCACCATAGATTCCCTACGCAGGTAGGCCCCCACGGGGGGCCTTCTAACAAACTTTGGGGGAACGTTGCTGGTAATAGTACAAGACAGGCTGTACGAATGTTCAAGACTGTTCAAGACCTGTTTATCCAAACAGAGCTACTTACTACCCGTGCAGGGCTTTCAACGGCAATCCTCCGGAACAACTCATTGAGATATGAAATCACGCTTAAAAAGGACCAGCCCCTAGATCAAAGTCCGCTTGTCCTGCCATTGAAGGTTACTGACGACTCACCTATCCGGATGCTGCGAGGTTGGTCGAGTTACCTCGGGCGCATTGAGAACAGAGTCTATGATCGGAGACTTAAACTTGAAATATCCGAGGCCCACCTGCGACTGAGGAAATATATCAAGAAAGTGGCGAGGAGCAGTGACACACATCACTAGACAAATGTCCATCCACTACAGGGCTCTCGCCTCCAATAGGAAAAGGGGTAACCCACGTGCCGACTGAGTTGGACAGATCCACTCCCTCGTTTCGCACATGGCCTTCTACAACCTTTGTTAGCACTTTGTGGAGGGAATTTGTACTACGACACAAGCCTCTGCCTGGCTGTACCTGCCCTGGCACTATACACCTTATTTAATACTTCTCGAGTCCTTCCTTTTCCTATCCTCCTATGTACAAGCGAATCTACCCCCTAATACCCCTAATGTAGAATATAGTTTACCGACGGTATCTACCTCCTCACAGCGATAGCTAGCGAGCTCCTCCACCACCTCTCTCGTCGTCGTCGATACCGAAACTGTAAATAGCACTCCATGTATCTAGTAACAATTTGCTCGGATCTCTAGCGGCATCGTTTGTCCCTTTGTTTCCATCTCTGAACCCCACCCTACTTGTTGGCAAGCCTACAAAAGTGCGAACAGTGGAAGCGACCGATGTGATCCTTGACCTGGCGAATTACTCCCGCAGAGGATACTCTTCCTATACATAGTAGTCAATCTGGGAACCAAAACGGGCTTCGGATATCGGTTGAGATTGAGGGGAAAGTTAGCAGTAGTGCCGGATGCGCCGGGCAGTCATAGGGTGTTGGCTTGGGCAATGGTGCACCGATGGATCTATAGTGAGTCCCGTTTCTATCCGCTTCGCAATTTCCTAAAGAGGCTGTCCGCATACCTCCAGTCTATCTTTTTCGAGTATGAAGTCGAGTGTGAAACTAGTCAGAGTCGATGGAAAACATGAGGGATAGAGCCGCGGCAACGACCTTTCCATGCGCTACGCCGAATAACGTGCACACCCCCAATGCCCCAGGAAGCGTAGCAAGACAGCGGTTGCTAGAAAATATTATGTCTCTCTCTCCGGTAGATGGGCATTCGGCCATCGTTTCGCAACGTCAAAGAAACAGTAATAGCCGCGATTGGAAAATTGGAGGCAATGCGTTCAGACCGGACAAGCCATCCGGGGGCGCATAGAAGTGCCCATGTATTCTTGCTGACTTCTCAACTAGACGATGGGGTTATAGATTCAGTTCCGGAGGTGTTGATGGGGAAGATGCAGATTCACATCTTTGGTATTGGCCCTGTTTTCTGGCCCAGGAACGAGATGGAGCCCTCGGGGCGGTGTGTTCCATTGAGCGCTTCCGGCCTAAGGCCAAATATAAAAGACTGTCGCAGCGAGCAAATGACTCTCATAGCGAAAGAGATTGTATCAACTCTAAGAACAGGAATGCATCTTGGTGGAGCCCAGAATTTCATCGTCCGTCTATGCCATTCAGGAGATTCGAGAATCAACCCGGTGATCAGTGACACTAAATACCATCACCTTGTCACGGTTGGAAATCAAATCCTCATCAAAGTCGATCCTGGAAACCCCACGGACCCTACTCCCACCGACATCGATGCTAGAGATTTAACCGACAACTTGGTCCCCTATCGAGCAACAAACCAACTCAATACAAGCCAACCTCGGGTATATGAAACCCTCCTGCTAACCATAGCACCCACTTACCCGCCCACTCCTCCCCCGCTCTACGAACCTAACTTTTTGCTCCCCGCGAGAATTTACCGAAGGTGGCAGTCACTCGTGGGGAATACGTGTACAGAATCCGCAGCCAGAAAGTGGCAAGCATGTACTGCAGCTCTGACCGTGCACTTTTCTGAAGTCAAGGCTATGCCTGCTAATGTGTAGAGGGCAGAGGGGAATGTCGATTTACACGATATATCCCTGGAATTGGGTATAGGGCCAAGATGGTAAATCGGTTTTCGAAAACTACTGCTGCGGGATCCGCTAGTGAGGGGTTGGTGTACAGTGCGCGGAGAAAATTGAGCTTCTCAAGTGACGCCATAGACGATGTCCCCGCATACTAGGGTGACGAGGAATTGCGCTCTTCCCTATTCATATCACCTTGCCGATAAAGCGCGCCTCGACCGGCTTGGATTGGAAGAATCGGATTCAGACGGTGGGGGTGAGGCGGAAGATGATATGGACATATGGACAAGGCACAGGAGATTTGGAGAGATATGAAGGTTAGGAAGTATGGTGCAGGGAATGGGGGAGGCTTGGGCGGGGGAAATTTTCTACCAATGGGAACAAGAAATGGTGGGACCGGGGGTGGAGCGACCGGCAGCAGTGCTGAAAGCAAGAATCCGGTCAGTCTTAGGGATGTTAGAAGGTCTCACGTTGGGCTTTGGAGGGTTTAAAATTTTTTCAATTTTTTTTCCCACCTCCGGTTGTGTCTTGTGAAGTAGCAGGCGTATCTAGCCAGATACTAGATATAATTGTTGGGTTCCATGGGTTCGTCAAGAGGTACCGTGCTTTATCTTTATGAGGGGGTGGGTGATGCTGGGTAGAATATCCGGGTAGCTCACATGTGTGTTCTGCGCTTTTCTATAATTCTCCTAGCATGATCAATCATGAATTCGTGAGGTCCCTTTTTTATTTTCCATGATCAAGGCTGGGTTTATTTGTGAGGGATAGCGACATCTCCAGGTGTGGGATGAGGTCAGTATTATCAATTGGGGATAACTGCTAATTGTACACAAAGAAGTACCAGAGAGAAAGAACCAAAAACTGTATGAGGGGTAGAAGCTATCATCGACTTCGACTTGACTTTTGCAACTGTGCGTGAACAAGACCCCTAAATACACAAACTAAGACTACTCGCCCCAGAGTAGTTCCTATATCATCAAGCGACTCCCACCACTTATCGCATCATCCATTACCCCTTATTTCCCCGCTTCCACTAATCTCATCCACCCCTCTTTTCTTCGCCGCTTTTACCCCTCCCCTTCTCTTGCGCCTCTCACCAAATACCAAACTCCTCGGTGAAACTTGCAGTATACTTCTAGCATATTCTAACAGGGGGCATATCGCTATACAGTGGAGAAAGGTGTGGTGATGTGGGCGAAGGAAGTGCCGGTGATTAACAATAGTTAGGTAAGCCAATTGTGGAGGAATGATCATTGGTGGGATCCTTATCCACAAGACCTAGCTAATCGCTACAAATCATAAGATGGCTGAGAATATGGAATTGGACCGAGGTATCGTCCATGAAACGGAGGCTCTGATTAATCATTAAAGACAGAATCAAGAGATATCCTCTCCCGAGAATTGTGCGCCTCCAAGCTTGATATACCAACCAACGCACCGTCCCAATATCCAATAGTAGAGATTCTAAAAATAAAAGTAGATGAGTAAAAGGGAGGACTACGCCACGCCGGAAGGAAAGCCGGGAGTCCTAGGGGGGGGGGAAATAACACTCTTGTGGAAGAGGGATGAGTGATATTATTCTGGGGAGTGAGCGATTGCCGAACCTGGGATTGGCATAAACAATAACAAATAGGCGCAAAAACACAGCAACTACAAAACTTACCAACCCTAACCCCCCGCCCGCCTCCACGCCCGTCTCTCTCTCTCATGGGCACACTTCACGGAACCGGTGCGGCCTTGGGCTCACCTTCTACCCTCCACTCGGTCGTGTGTTGCTCGATTTTCGTGACCATCGGGGTCCTAGGCGGTTCCTTCTTCGTAAGCACTATTTCATAATATCTCAATAACTTGTTCCGAAGGATAGCAGTTGCAAGCTCTGCACACGCATTAAGTAGCTCGGTTTGGATAAATGGGTCTCGAACCGGTGTCTTGAACATTGGTACAACCGGTCGTGTACAATTCCAAGCGACGTTGCCCCAAAGTTTGTCAGAAGGCCCCTCGTGGGGCGTACCTCCCTAAGGAATCTATGGTGGGTAATGAGAGCCAGTTAGTAAACTGAATGCTTTAAATCTTCTCAATCGAGTGAATAAACTTAGGAATTGAAAAGCCATAGCAAAAAAGCTTCTAGAATAGAAGGTGACTTTGGTTGTTGGTGAAAAAGTCTCGATTTGAAGGATAATTGTTCAAGAATCTGGTGGGGAGAAGAGGGATGGAAAATAGGGGGATAAGCGGGGGATGATGGAGGTGGGGATGGAGGTAGGGATACGGAAGTTTTAAGGGAAGGAGTCATTAAGGTTAGAGTTACAACAAATTTCATGTAATTGATCCAGGTTTGTCACCCGCTGGTTTTCATTATGCACTGATTAGAGATTGTACTCCAGTAGATGGCCGACCAATGACATATTACCAAACTACACTTGGTAGGGTATAGCACGGGTATTTTGTCTTGCCTAAGGGTGTCCACCCCAACTGTCAACCCATTGCAGCATACAGTACCGGTACCGGTATATAGTAAGCAGTCTTTTTTTTGGTAGTCCTAGCCGTCTAATGTTACGGCACGCACGGCCATTATGGTAACTTAACAAACAAATTACTATATACTCCCGTCCCAACACTATTCTCCCTGAGGAATCCTACCGGCTCCCCATACTACCTCTCACATCCTGTACCCAAATCGCCCGACCCCCACCCGCACTAGCAGCCCACCCCTCCCCACCAAACAAGCACCAATTCACTCCAGTCCAAAACTCCGTATGCCGATCCATGACACCCATCTTCCTGCCTCGCCCCCAGGTCAATCCTCTGATCATACCAATCCAGGAGCTGCAGCATTGCAACCCATGTCGCTCCAAACCCGTACCGTCATCGCGCAACTTGCACTGACGAGTACGTTCGCCCAATGTGAGCTCCAGGTGAGATTCCTGACTGGGTATTTGTAGCCTGGTGGTTCGCCGAGAGGGTTTCTGTTGGGGAAGAGTAGGTCAAAGCTTCCGATGATCTTGCAACTCCGGTAGCGGCAATGATGTCTGGGCGGTATTTATTCTAGTCTTTGGTGAGGAGTGAGGAGGTGGTATGTGGAGATATGGTGATCAAAAGCGAGGAGGGTGGAGTGCGGTTGACGAAGGGGTGGACGATAGAGTCTGAGTATGCAGTACAGATCAGAGTTCGGGTGTGCAGGCGCAGCTGTGAATCTGAATACTAGTGGAGTGAGTGGAGGCAAGTTGGTGTCCACTTTCATAATATTGGCTAGTTCCTCCTATCCGGAAGGCAGAGGGAAACAAACAATGCCGACATTCCTACTCAAACCAGAACTCACAAACCCGCTCTTACGCAGGAGATCCTAACCAAGACAAAAACTCCACTGTCATGCTCCCCCTAATCCACAAGCGGAAACCCCCATTCTAGTGTTGTATCGGGCAGTTTACTACTTCCACCTCCACTGGCAGCAGCAGCCTGATTCGCATGCGATCCGCTGAATGCAAAACCGACGAACGAGTCCTGCATGTTGTAGTACGAGATCCCTGATGAGGTCACGGAGACTATGTAAAATCAGCCGTTTCCCACGAGGCCGAACTTGGACACACAGCTGCAAGACAGTTGCGGTAGATGGGGAGGTACTCTACCGAGTAACCATTGAAACCTTCGGTTCTGTAACTTGAATGGAATACTCTGGGGACAGATGGAGCAGAGGATCATATGGATGAAGGGGAACTTCGTGTGTTTGCGGAAGAAAAGTGAGCGCGGAGAGAGAAGGATAGAGGTGCGACGGGGTTCTCTGGCCTGAGTGCTTCGTAGAGTACGGTATTTGTTCGGATAGATCCCGAACCTGACTATCCGCTTGTCAATTAGATGAGCTGTGGTGATGAGCTCTCTGGTGAATAAAACTCTCACACCAGCTTCTGAGTGACAAGAGCAACCACCATAGATCACGGTGGTCCATCACAGCCAAAAATCGCCCACATCTCACGGCGGAGCAAAAGGAAAATCTACGAATCGAAGCTCTGTGATCCTTACCCGCTTCATCCAGGGGCATTCCACTTGTTTGACCGAATTTTAGAATTGGTAATTAGCAGAGCTAAATTGATAAAATGTCACCCGGACTCTTGGGAACATTGTTTCTCTGGCTGTCCGTGTCAATTATATAGCATCATGAGTATATCCTTTTTTGGTAAGTACTTGGACCTGAGAGAGCTGGGCCATTCCAGTTTGGGTAAATATAAGTTGTTTCCTGTGCATCTTCTCACCTCCCCTGAAGGCTTTCAATATTTATAAGGCTAGGGGTATTTTCCTCTATACGCAAAAAAAATATCATATTTATTAGGATCACAAGGCACTTGGAGAGCCACTACTACTAAAACAATTCGTTGATATCCATTGTTCTAAAAATTAATCGCAAAACCATTTATGCCACAACCGAATCCAGCCGAACCAGGGCAACCCCCACCATCCCAACAGACAGCCAACTTAGAACTACCCCCCCCTACAGGACCCTCAAACCACCCCGGACCCATCACCCACAATCGGCCCTCCCCACCCCACCGCCCAATCCTGTTCAGTTGACAATCAGTAATTAGTTCTAACTTATTGCTATCCACTTCTTACCTACAACACAACCCTCTCCACCCCCACAACCCACGCATGCGGCCAAGATGTGTTTTATCGTCGTTTGTAGCCTCGGCAGTAATTTCCTGTGTCCGGTAAATGCCCCAGGAGAGCCTTGCATCCATTTGGTCCATTCCCGCCTCCATGTGTTTTCTAGTTACATGTTAGTTTGATCTCAATTGTGAGCTAACATGGGGAATGCTTTACTTTCTTGTATCCGACCAAAACAAGAACCCGGCACAAACAAACAACAGTTGCTCTGGCTGTGGCTAGCCAACGAATAAGTTCTTTAATAAATTCCTTTGTTAGCTTGTGACGAGATGAGAATAGGACAATGGGGTATGCTTACAGCGGTGAGCCATTATTCTTGATGAGTCTTGGAGGAAATTTTGGGGTGATGAAAATTAGGAATGGATTGGCAGTACAGAAAATGAGAGTGATGGAGGGGCTTCCACCGAAGCGAGAGACTCCCCGTTGTATAGGCGGTAACATGAGTCACAGGGTGCCTGTCCTGCGGGTACGCGAGCAGCGGTACATTCCAGCTCTTGCCCTCGGCCCATATTCTACGCTATTTGAGCTATGATACAAGGTCCGGTAAGATGTTATGCAGCCAAATCTATACCTGTCTGTTCCGGTTAATAGGTTCTTACCCTTTTATGATACGAAAGCATGCACAATTTTCCGCAAAAGTGTTAAGAAATCACTTCAATGCAACCGGTCCAGGTTTTAACTCTCATGTAGCAAGCCGCCTCATCAAGCCAATGTCCTCAAGGGTCCTGCCACTACTCCTCTCAGCGCTGCTACAGCTATCTATTTAAACCTTATCTCGGAGGAGGATGCCCACTATGATATTTTGAGCGATCCGTGCTCGAGCTTGGATCCCTGGTTGAGGTATTTGAATTATTATAAGGCCAAGACTGGAAGTATTCATGGGCAGGTGTTTGTTTTTGAGAGGGCTTGTAAAGCGTTGCTATGTCATACAAACTTTGGACGATGGTACGTTTCTCCCGGTCTTCCGGTAGGTTTTTCTGCTGTTTTTATTTTATTTTATTTCCTGGCTTTGTTTGTTTTGTGGCGGCGGTGCTTGTTCTTTGATGGTGATGCGTGGAGATTCACATTGGGAGGTTTTTAGTATCTCGATTTAAGAGTCGAGCAAGTGTCCACCTTCAATCCGGCACGGTTCCACTCTGTGCACAGCAAGGTCAACGACTCTTTCGAACCGTCTCTCACCCTCCTCATCAAGATGCCTATGATCTGGATGGACTACTTATCCTTCCTGCTCAACCAATGCCTCCTTACTAAGACCCGCCGAACATTCGATCGTGCCCTGCGGGCACTACCGCTTACACATCATAATCGCGTTTGGCCGCCCTGCCTACCTTTCGCCCATTCCACATCCGGAGAGACGGCTCTGAGGATTTTGAAACGGTATATGCAGGTTCACCCTGAGGATGCGGAAGAATCCATTGAGCCTCCCGTTGACATTGGGAAATACGAGGAGGCAGCGCAAAAGTGGATCGAGATGCTGGATAATCCGGTCCAAGGCTGGGAAGAGTCGCTCTCAGATGTGGAGTGAGCCATGCTACTTGTTGGTCAGCCACTCTCGTGTGATCAAGGGAATTAAGGTCAAGAAGATTGTGTGGAGTGGGATTGGAAAGTTTAGTGACCAGCAGGGGAAACCGTAGACTACTTTGGGCACCTATTAGATCACTGAGGGTGACTTCGAGAAGGTATGAGGATCGAATAATTGGAATTGTTGCAGGATTGATTGCTGATTCTTCCGTGCAGTCAAGAAACTCTTTCGAAGAGGGCGTCACCACCGTTATGACTATCCGGGACTTCACCCAGATCTTCGACTCTTGCACCGAATTCAAAGAACATGTCATCGGAACCCCGACGGAAGCTGCTGCTGCACGGCACGAGAAGGGTATTGTTAGCCCCGACGCCGATTTTGATTTGGATATCCGATTAATGCCACTCGAACAATTGATGGACCGGCGGCCTTTCCTGGTCAACGACGTACTCCTGAGGCAGAATCCGAATAACGTCATTGAATGGGAGAAAAAGGTTGCGCTTTGGGGTGATAACAAGCAACAGATCGTTCAAACATACACTGATGCCGTAGCTGCCGTGAACCCGAAGAAGGCAGTTGGTCAATTCCATTCCCTGTGGGCAGGGTATGCCAAGTTTTATGAGAAGCATGGAGATATCAGGCAGGCACGAATGATTATGGAAAAGGCTGTTCGGGTCCCGTTCAAAACTGTTCCGGAGCTCGCGGAGATGTGGGTTGAATGGGCAGAGTTGGAAATACGTAATGACAATTTCGACGAGGCGGTCAAGATTATGGCGAATGCTACTCAATCGCCCAAGAGGAGCACGGTGGATTATTTTGACGAAACCCTGAATCCGCAACAAAGGGTTCACAAGAGCTGGAAGCTGTGGAGTTTCTACGTGGATCTCGTGGAGAGTGTCAGCACACTTGAGGAGACGAAAAAGATTTACGAAAGGATCTTCGAGCTCCGAATTGCTACTCCGCAGACTGTCGTGAACTATGCTACCCTCCTAGAGGAGAACAGGTATTTCGAGGAGAGCTTCAAGGTACACCCCCCTGTCACTATCTATCATATCAATTCAATTAAAAAAAAGGCAGGTCTACGAGCGTGGCATCGACCGCTTCACCTACCCTGTAGTCTTTGAACTCTGGAATCTTTACCTAACCAAAGCTGTAAACCGCCAAATTGACATCGAACGACTTCGTGACCTCTTCGAGCAAGCCGTGGAAAACTGCCCTCCCAAGTTCGCGGAAGTCCTCTATCTAATGTACGGCAATCTCGAAGAAGAGCGCGGCCTACCCCTGCATGCAATGCGCATCTATGAGCGCGCGGCCCGCGCTGTGGCAGACGAAGACCGCTTCAAAATGTTTCACTTCCACATCACAAAGTCCGCCTCAAACTTTGGTCCAACCTCCACCCGACCCATCTACGAGCGCGCAATAGAGGCGCTACCAGACAGTGAGGCCAAGGAAATGTGCCTCAAGTTCGCTGAGATGGAACGAGGTCTCGGGGAAATCGATAGAGCAAGGGCCATCTACAGCCATGCATCGCAATTCTGCGATCCAAGAATTTCACCAGAGTTCTGGACTAAATGGGAAGCCTTCGAAATCAAGGACGGGAATGAAGACACCTTCAAGGAAATGCTTAGAATCAAGAGGAGTGTGCAGGCGCAGTACAACACCGACCTCAACTTCGTCGCCAGTCAGGCGCTTGCGCGAGGTCAAGCAAAGCCTGGCGGCGCCAGGGGCAGTGGTAGGAGCGGGAGTGATAAGGAGTCGAGGGCCGGAAGCGGGTATATGATGGCCGCTATGGAGGGGGAGGTTAGGGTGGTCGCGGGATTCGTACCGGCAGAGGATAGCGGGGGGGTTCACCGATCCCTTACGGCTACTGGCACTGAGGTTAACCCTGATACCATTGATTTGGATATGGATGGGTAGCCTATTGGTATTCCATAATCAAAGAGGTATGGCAGCTTGCTCGGTTGGATGGCCGGTGGGAGGAAAGTGGAGTTTAGCTTTTTGTTTTACTTTCTCATTCCTTTCTACATTTTCCTTTCCTTTCCCTTCAATATTGGTTTAAATCAGGCAAATTTAACTTTTCTTGTCTTTTCTTTTCTTTTTTTATCTTGCTCCGAGCTACGTTATGTTGCCAATTTACCGGCTGCCGATCGGACTATCCTATCCATCAGTATGCACGTCCACCCATCCGCCCATACATCTTACCTAATTTCCTTTGTCCTACTTACTTGTATCCTATTCCAATATTCAAGCTACTATTGCACTGCACTTCAGGGCACTTCAGGGCACTTCACCGTTCTGAAATTCATGTACCATAGAACGTTATTTTCAAACAGCATGGGCATTATCATTATCACTCCCGTTTCTAGAAGTAAGCAAACCAAAACTGATTTCAAAGCCAAAAGTAAACATAGTGCGATAAGGTAAATTTGGTTCGCTCTGCCCTATAGTAAGAATAAGTAGGCTATGGTGTGACCCTGATTATATACTAAATATTATAATTTGGCCTTTTGACACATTGCCGACGGTGAAGAGAATATGTAGGTAGGGTCCGACACACAGAGGGGCCCCTGCAGGACCCCTGGATGTTTCCAGTTATATCCCATAAAGAAATATGCTCAGATACTTCTAGCTCAAGATCTAGTGTCCCACACTGTTTCTTATCTTGCATGTCAAGAATCATATAAGTAAATTATTAACACGAGAAGCACACATCTTTAAAAAACGACAAAGTATAAAGATGTGAGGAAGAGAGATTGATAGTTGCAGAGGGATATATGGGGTCCGTTTTAAGGTAATACTTGAAGGACTGGATGATCCATCCAACCTTCTTCTCTTTCTTGGAGAGATAGCCGCCACTTTGTCAAGTACAAGGAATGGTAATATCTGTGCAGGTTACGATATGACGGTACGGGTTTGGAACGCCGGGAGTAGCAATTTTGCAGTTCTAGGCATAGGTGTGATAGGAGGATTACCCGGGGCGCGAGGCAGGATGATAGGTGTCACGGATCGGCAAATGGAGCTTTGCGCAGGAGTGGATTGGTGCTTGTCTGGTGGGGAGGGGTGGGCTGCTGGTGTTGGCCGGGATGAGGCGGTTTGGGTGTGGGATGTGGGAAGTATTATGGGAGGCCGGTAGGATTCGCCAGGGAGAATAGTCTGGACAGGAGTTTATAATAATTTTTGGATAAGTTACCACAATAGCCGTGGGTGCCGTAACATTAGATGTCCAGGTCTGCTACCAAAAAAGCACCGCTTACTATATACCGGTACCGGTACTGTATGCTGCGGGAGTGCTCAATGCAACACACCACCCCGAGGGCCTAATCTCGTCCTGGGCCAGAACACAGGGCCAATACCAAGGATGTGAATCTGCACCTTCCCCATGAGCACCTCCGGAACTAAATCTATATCCCCATCGTCTAGTAGAGAAGTCAGCAAGAATAAATGAACACTTCTATCTGCCCCCGGATATCTTGTCGGCTCTGGAGAAATTGCCCTCGATCTTCCAATCTCACCAATACTGCTTCTTTGAGTCTTTGACTTTATGAGACGATAGCGGGATGCCCGTCGTCCGGAGAGGGAGAGACATAATGTCTTCCAGCAACGGTTGTCTTGCCATGCTTCCTGAGGAATTGAGATAGTACCCGTTATTCTGCATAGCGCATGGAAAGGTTATTACCACGACTCTATCCCCCGCGCTTTCTATCGACTCTACCGTTTGTTTCGCCTCCGACTTCATACTCGGAAAGGATGTAAGGGAGGTATTCGGACTACCTTTGTCAGAAATTCCGAAGATAGAAAAGGGACTCACGATAGATCCATCAAAACACCAATTTCCAGGCCAACACCCCGTGACTGCCCGGCCCATCCAGCACTACTGCTAACTTTTCCCTCAATCCCAACCGACATCCTAAGCCCATTCTGCTTTCCAGGTTGACTGCTACGTATAGGAAGAGTATCCCGTTCGGGAGTAATCGCCAGGTCAAGGATCAACATCGGCGGCTTCGACTGTTCGCACTTTTGTAGCCTTGTCAAGAGGTAGGGTGGGATTCGGTGATGGAAGCAAAGGGAGAGATGGAAGCAAAGGGACAGACGACGCCGCTAGAGATCTGAATAAACTGTTACCGGACGCAAGAGGAGCGCCATTTGCAGTTGAGGTATCGACGAGGAGGAGAAATGTGGTGGAGGAGCTCGTTTGCTATCGTTGTGAGGAGGTAGTTACCGTCGGTAAAGCATATCCTACACCAAGAGTATTAGGGAATAGATTCACCCGCACACAGAGGGATAGGAAAAGGGAAAGACTCCAGAAGCATTAAACAAGGTATATAGTGCCAGAGCATGCTCACCCTAGGTAGAGGCTTGTGCGGTAGCACAAATCACCTCCACAAAGTGCTAAAAAGGCCAGTAGATAGAAGGCCATGTGTGAAAACGAGGGAGTGGATCTGTCCGACTCAGTCGGCACGGGGGCTACTCCTTTTCCCATTGAAAGTGAGAGCCCTCTAGTGGATGGATATTTGTCTAGTGATATGTGTCACTGCTCTTCTGTATTTTCTCGATCTATTTCCCCGGTTGCAGGTGGGCTTCGGATGTTTCAAGCTTCAGCCTCTTATCATAGACTCCATTCGCAATCGCCCGAAGTAAATTGGCCAACCTTGGATATTCGAGTAGTCAGTAATCTTGAAGGGCAAAACGAGCGGGATTTCATCTATAGCGTTCCCGGCATTAAAAGATTCGCTGCGACAAAAGGAAAGCGTTGGAAGAATTCTTCCAGTTTTCAACACAGCGGTTAGTGAGTGAACTATTCCCAATATCTTCCTTAGCTTTGTCAACCCTGCTGTTCGCAGATTATCCCCGGTATCCAGAGCGCTAGTTGTCACTCTAAGAAGAGAGAATAGGGTGAGTCAGGATCTTTCATGAAGAAAGCCTCCCCAGCTAGCTGTTTCCCTTCATGAAAAGGCAATCACCCCTAAAATCGGTGCCCAGCGTAAATATTTGGCAAAAATCCTAACCACAGGGTATGTATAAATCTCTCGGGCTGCGGCAACTCCCATATCCATCGTTTTCAATCTAGTCTGACAACTACTCGAGTATCTGCGGGTGAAACAGCACAGCGCAGTCCCCCCCACCGATTCCCCCCAACTGGAATCGGGGTATCCAGAGTATGGGAGTCGAAGCACTCTCTCCGGTTTTCTTCTCGATAACTTCTTATAGCCATCTTCAAAGAGTACAGTTATTCCTGCGTTGACTTTGGCCACATCGTCACAAGGTGTTGCCGCCTCTCCTGGGGATGCTGTTGGCATATTGACCACTGAGCGGCTCCGCAGGGCTTCTGCTCGGGAGATTTTTTGTCTGTGAATACCTCCCACAAGTTCTTTTCTTTTTCCCTGTTACAGTATCCCAGAGGGTGGCGAGATCCTCGAGTTGCGAGAGTCGTAGCATAAAAACGGGTACATGCCTCAACTTACATCAAGGCTTAGCCCAAAAGAGAAACTTCAATCCGAAGAGCAAAGAAGGGTATCAAAGAAAATTTAAAAGCAGGGGTTGACCATGGGAAAATCCATGCCAAGTGGCCGAGAGCGCCGCCCCTCTCGCAACTCGAGAATCTAGTGACCCTCTGGGATACTGTAGTGTATCTTTTTGCAATGGACTCCATCGCCAGATGAGTGAGACTAATAAGTGGCATAAAAAGTCTCCCCATCATCCAGGCTAATGTCTAGAGCACAGTGGGCGAAGCTCACACGTATCCGCTAAATACGTTATCGCACAATCCATCACCTTATTTCAATTGTGGCCACTTGTCTTATATTGTAAGTACGGTCTTTGTCTGGTTTTTGACAACTTCTACAATAATCCTTGCACTATTGCACGCCACATCCCACTCTTTTAATAACACTATATGCAGTTTATCCATTGCTCAGGAGGGGGAAAGGAGGAAATAGAAGAAAGAAACCGTACAGGAGAAAACGTAATCCAAGGGTTGATTTACAGAGAGAGAAATAAGAGGGTGAAATCTGGAAGCTATAAACTCGGTCTTCCCATAACAGAAATTCCGCACCCCCCCCCCACGTAACAAACTCTGAAAACATAAATTCATAACCCCTCACCCAACCGCCGAAAAAAATAGCCAAAAAAAGAGCAGGAGAATGCGACATATACTCGGACGCAAATTAAAGATCCGGAAAGAGTGACCTAGCTACATACCTATGTTGCAACCCATACATTTTGTTTGTCACTTCTTCCGGATCTTTAATTTGCATCCGGGTATGTGCATTTCTGCCCACATAATTTCCCCAGCCGACAAAAAGTGGTGTCCGGGTGCACCACCATGAGTAGCGTGCCCTGGAAAGGAAAGGGTGGCAGTTATTCCCAGGAACCGGGTCTCCTGGGCCATAAATGGTACTGGGGGTTACTCCCGCTTGGAAGGGCTGTAGCAGCGCTACAGTCCTCAAACGCCTATTCTGAGCGACATACGGGAGCTGTGCTTCGCCGTAATTATCTGGCTTGTCGGGGTCGGCCTCTTCCCATTGGTGTAATATTTTCGCAGCTCCCTCATATCCACGCTCATGGACACCCGAGAGCTGTGTTCGGCCCCATTTGTTTGGCTTATGGGGGCTGATGTCTTCCAACCCAAGTAGTATTTTTCACCACTCCCCCATGTTCACCCTGAGCGGCATACGAGGGTGTTTAGCCGTCATTATCTAGCATTTCGGGTTGACCTTTCCGCGCCCGGGCTGAATTTTCACCACATGCTCGTACCCACTACCGGTATAGGCAGCCCGTGAGAGCGGTGTGGTGCAACCTCAAAGGCCTTCCTTGTTGATGTCATGACTTCCCACCTCTATTAATGCGGCCACAACTCCAAAGAACGATGCGCAGCGTAGTCCACTAACCTATGGCCATCTATTTTTGTCCCTGAGATCCAGATGCGCATGTTCAAGGAGCAATATGAGCGATATTTGGCTACAATTCAGCTTTAATAATTCCAGCCCGAGTGAGACTTCATGGATCTCCAGGTATACAGAACAATATTCGAGAAAGGGTATGTTATAGGGGTTATGAGAAGGAGCTTCCGAAAGGGCATGGTCTATCTTGGAGTTCAGGTATGTCAAGCATATTGGTGCTATTGCCGGGCGAGGCTTGCTAAATATACAGTGACGGGTAAAGTGAATTAATCGTACGGTTGATGACTCCTTATCTATAGTAATAAACTCTTGACAGCAGCTCATTAATGTCGACATAGAAAGGATGTTGCCAATACCGAAACCTGTAAAGTGTGGTTGAACTCCTAGGGCGTAGCAGAGCTCATCCGCTTGTAACGGCCGTTCCGCATGACTGATCCACATCAGAGACATCAACCCGAGTCCCGGTTTTTCACCATCTTGCGCCTTTATCAGCTCGGCAGACGCACTATAAACATCTCCTAATCCCAATCTATTTTTCATTTTCTTTGGCTTTTCCCGTGTTGGGGAGATTGTCGATTTGTGAGATTTCGTCGACGTTTAAGGAAATTCGTAGAAACCTAAATGTATATACTGTAGGTTACATCCATTGCCCTTTTCTTCCTCTCTCCCTTTGATCCCGCATCCCACGTGTCACACTTGTATCATACTGTACATCTTACTCTCTACCCGTTCCATCTATCCTTTCGATCTCAAACCTTGCCGGGAGTCGAAGCCTATTAATAGTACGACATTAGACGCAGTCCTAATACACCCTATGGATGCCATCAAACACAAAAACTAGAATACCGCAAGAACCGAAATAATTGAGAATGACGCTAGGACGTCCAGAATTTCCGGCTTTGGATTAAGGGACAAGACACAGCGAGAAGATTGTCCTTCAGCCCCCCCACTTGAGACACAGAGCAACTCTAACCTCCTAGCGAGATTCTAAATTATTCCGGCTTCCACCGTATATCGGCCTTGGAAACGGTGCTAGTGAAGCCAGTGCACAGTGCTTTACGCCACCCCCCACCCCATCATACAATTCCGCAGGAGAAATTCATCCGAGATAGTGATTGTAGCATAGCCGGCAACAAGTCTTCGTTAACCCACCACCTGCAATTCAAGACCAGAGAGTGTCGCCAAATCCCGTCAATCGATCTAGGCACTCATAAGAATGAGTAGATACCCAACCTCGGAAGTTATAACGGCAAATCGTTTAATAATTAAAGCCTTAGAAAGGCCCAAGTGGAAGGGTCTGGCGACTCTGGCCTGGTTGCCCAAACTCATATATACCATGTGTAACCCGAACTGGCGGCTCGTATTGCCACCCCCCATAAATTTCGGTGAACAAAGAAAAATCTCGACGAAAAGGTCCTCAGACAACCAGAGGAGGTTGGACATGCCCGTGTCCGGGGCTAATCTATGAACACCTCGGTATTAGTCAAAAACTATGGTACCTAGATACTAACTACCTCGTTTTACTAAGAAAAAAGGCTACAGTATGTTAACAAGGCAATAAATAGTGAGAGAGGCAACAGCAGCCTTCCCAAGGTAAAAGAAGTATAAAAAAAATTCTTCTATTCTTTTTTTTATATATTTATTTATTTTACTTTTTTTTTTCACATTTCTTTCTTTGCCAACCCCCCGTCCCATTTGCTTCTACTACCCGCCGATCGCCAACCTTTAAGGTCTAGAGTCGGATTCTACCACCTCGTAGCAGGATTGTTAAACCCCACAGCCCTATTGATAAGGGCTAAGTTCTTCAATCTCCCAGTTCCCATAGGGCAGGATTTTTTAATTCTCCTGCCCTACATGACGGATCGTTCAATAATAACTGATTGTCAGCATGGATTGAACTCCTGGGCTCCCGCTAATGCGACAGGAGTGTTAACCACTGCGCCAGCTAGGTATTTCATGAAAGGAAAACCTGGGAACTAATACTTATCCTACTGGAAGCCCGATTTTGGATTTTAATGGGCGGGTAGTGTGTCTCTTCCCGAGTTGCTGGTAGATTTCAACGGAGGTGTTTAATGAGAGATTCTCGGTGGTTTAAAACAAAATCAGTGCTTTTACGCTTGTTACTCTGGTACTATACCGCTAGCAAAGCCCCACTCGAGATCTCGAGCCTCCCTATTTGCTCCCATGTGTGTTATCTCACTATAGTCTTCTGCTCGTTCTAGTGTTTTGTGGAGGTTTTTTTCTTTCCTTTCCTTTTCTTTTCTCCCCCCCTTGCCCGCATTCCGTCCAGCTTTCTAGGGAAGCCTCATTTCTGCCCGGCGGGGGGGTTTGCTCCCAGCTAGCAAGTAAGCATTCTATGATAGAATAGACCTTATTTTGAGATAGAACATTTAGATACGACGTACAGTACATATACAGACTTTTTTTAAACGAGATTCTTTTTTCGATACTATAAGTAATAGCATAACGGCTACCATGGTTATCCAGCTCTCCTAGCGGAAGAGCGCAGCTCGCCGACTCCACTACTTCTCTTCAGCCCGATTGGACTACGGAATGAGAACCGCGATTAAACAGTAGAGCGCGGCTTCCACTTCCCCCGGTCTAAACCCCTAGAATCCGTCTCAGCCTCTGCAAGCTCAGGTGGAGCCAAAAAAAAAGGCCGTAACGATAAATAAGCGGAACCGGCACAGATAAACAACATTCTCAGATATATGATGGGCTTGCCTCTTAGAGGGAGGAGGATACCCTCACCAATGGGCACCAGCTGCAACACTATGCCTACCGGCAAATGGATTCTAAGTTACCAAATTCACAAGCGATCAACGAGTAATTTACAATCAGACGAGAAGTAAACCGGATTTACAGGGGGCAAGCTCGAGAAAACATGAGGCTTAAAAAACAGTTTAAGATTGCGCGGCGGCCTAAAGTCGCACCACGTTATAATGGAACTCTTTGTACGAGAGCCTCTCTATTATGAATGAGCCTTTTGGGGATTTATACCCCTACTCCCATAAAAACCCCTAGCTATAGGCGGTTTCTTGCAAAAACTCGCTCTAACGAACGAAAAATGCCGAACTCTCTCGGCTTTCATTATAGCGATGTGCAGCTATATTCATATCAGGCATAGCAGACAGGGAAATTTAATCATAATGTTTCGCGGGTTTGTTGAAACCTCGAATTTAATAAAATAAGGCTATGTTGGGTAGAGAGTGTATTGGGATTTTTGCTCTTTCTACGTCTCCGGACGTGTGCTATATATACACAAACTTGACTTAGACAGAAAGACTCTTCTGCCGCAACACTCACAACCTTTTCCTCCTATCCTCGCTCCATCCACCCAACTCCGCAGAAGTTTCCCGAAACTTCTTCTCACTAATTCCATCCCTTGAGTTTCGTCCTCTTACAATATTTCTCCCATCTTCTGCGATCCTTCGCAGTCCTGTCACAACGATCCGTTTCCTAGCTATCATAGTGCGACACTGATATGTTCCACCGCCTAGTAAATCTTAATTACTAACCTCTAGTCTGCCCTAGTGCCAAATCCTACAACATCCTAAGCGTCCCTGCCTCAGTCAACGTCTCAGCCAAACAAACCGTTACTCTTCTGATGCCAATTAGGCAATCTTGCAACCATTAACAAACACCATTCCTCTCAACCATGTCCCATCAGTGTTCCGACTATCCCCTGGGTATGGAACCTTCGTGAATTTCAACAGAATTGGGCTGATATTAACTATGTCTTAGCAGGGAAACGATTGGAGTTATCACCACACACAAACCACAGCACCGCTCTTTTCTCCAGCTTGGCCCCAGAAAGGTTTTGTGAACTCCCATTAACGCTACATATTGCTCTACCATTTCTACACTCAACCAATATTTCGGACAGAACATCATGGCTCGAGCTACAAATATACAATCGGTCACCATGGGCGATGGTAATTCGCGCTGCTGCAATATAATAGGCAGTTTCAACAACATCACCTATGAATCCGCCGAAGATGCGGAGATTATGCGTTGGCTCTCACCACTAGAGCCAAGCAACAGACATCAGGACGTACGCATCGACCGATTCGCCGGTGTCGGAGATCGGCTTTTGGAAATCGAGGAGTTGAAGGGAGTTGAAGGGAGCTCGAGGTGGAGCCGATAAAGCTGTCTTGTTCTGCTACGAGAACCCGGGAGTAGGTAAAACATATCTCATGTCAGTCGCCGGATTCATTGAAAGAGAAAAGCACTGACTGCCAGAATCACTGGTTCCCTGGTGATCGACAAGCTGTGCGATCAGGCAACGAGAGGAGATATCATCGTTGCGTGCTTATACTAGGACCTCCTTGCTCAGCAAGAACAGACAATCATCAACGTCATGAGGGCTATTCTAAAGCAGTTAGTAGGCAGAGGGGGCATCCCGATTTATCTACGCGAGGCATTTTAAGAAGGGGAAATGGAGATGGGCGGCAGAGGACTACGACTTGAGGATTTTATGGGAATGTTGAGGATGGTTATTGCTTCGCTACCCCAAGTTTTCATCTGTGATGCCTTAGACGAATGCCTACCTAAGCACCTGCCGGAACTTCTCGAATCGCTAAGAGATATCGTCCGAGAGTCCCCTAGGGTGCGAATATTCCTAACAGGAAGGCCCCATGTCGGGGAAGATATTCATGGATATTTTCCCAAGGCGGCTGCGATACCCCTCAGCCCTAAAACGGATGATATCCGGAATTATGTGCGGATGAGATTGGACAAGGATCTAGTGCCGCAGGCGATGGACAATAATTTACTGGCGGATATTATACAAACTATTCTAGAAAGGATACCTACGTGCGTTGGAGTATTTTTGCCATCTACTCAATCAATGGAATATGCTTACCAGAAATTGTGTGTAGGTTCCTCCTCGTTTCGCTAAACATCGACGCTATTCTAGGCGAGATGACCACTCGTCAGAGAAAATGGAAACTTCAAGAGATGACGAGCGGGAATGGACTAAGAGATGCCTATACGGCAACTCTAACACGACTCAAGGCACAGGAGGGAAATAAGCCAGCACTCGGGCTGAATGTACTGATGTGGGTGTTGCATTCGGAACGACCATTACGGGCCGAGGAGCTCAGTCACGCCCTCGGAGTGGAGATAGGATCTACAAATCTCGATTCGGAAAACGTCCCCGCATTACGGATACTCATATCATCTTGTCTGGGACTCGTCACGGTCGAGGTATCTTCTTCCACAGTCCGACTAGTGCACTTTACTCTGCAGGAGTACCTCTCAAGAGATCCTACCCTATTCCATAATCCTCACTCAACAATCGCCGAGATTTGCTTGACATATCTCAATTTTGGATATGTCCGTGATCTCTCACCGACTCTTTATTCTGCCCCCTCAAGCGCGCCCCTTCTAGAAAATGCCTCTTTTTACTGGGGGGAGCACACAACAAGGGGGATGACAGAAAATGTGAAAACCCTTGCACTGAGGCTTCTCGATAGATTCGATAAGCACATATCCGCTCAACTACTACATTACGCTATAACGAAGATAGAGGCTCGGGCCCGTATTTCGACAGGGTGGAAGGACCCACCGGATTTACGGGGCTGCACGGGGTAGCATATCTCGGGATCGAGGATATAGTTACTACCATATTAGAGATGAAGGAATGGGACGTCAATGGAGCCGATTGCATGAGCAGCACGGCTCTCACCTGGGCAGCTCGGAGAGGGCACGAGAGGTGGCAAAGATATAATACTTTTGGACCAAGAGGGTGTCAACCCTGACAAAGCAGATACACAGTATGGTCAAACACCACTCTCGTGGGTGGCTGAGTGCGGGCATGAGGGGATGGTAAAGATTCTTTTACGGCGAGAGGACGTCAATCCCGACCAGGCAGACACGAGATCCGGCCAAACACCGCTTTCGTCGGCGGCCAAATGCGGACATGAAGGCATAGTAAGGATTCTTTTACAGCGAGAGCAAGTTAACCCCAATACGGTAGAAACATATATGACTGCACGCCACTCTCGTGGGCTGCTTGGCGCGGGGAAGCAGAGGTAGTAAAGATCCTTTTGGAACGAAAGGATGTTAATCCCGACCAGGCGGACGGCAAAACCGGCCGAACGCCACTCTCGTGGGCTGCTGAGTACGGGCATGAGGGAATAGTAAAGATGCTTTTGGAACGGGCAGACGTCAATCCCGACCAGGCGGACACCCGGCAAGGCCGAACGCCGCTCTCGTGGGCGGCTAGTGGCGGGTACGTGGGGATCGCAGAGATGCTTTTAGGAAAGACCGGCGTCAATCCCAGCCAGGCAATCACCAAATACGGCGAAGCGCCACGCTTGTGGGCGGCTAAGAACGGGCACGAGGGGATTATAAAGATGCTTCTGGAACGGGCGGACGTCAACCCAAACATGGTAGAGAATAAATATGGCTGTACTCCACTCTCGTGGGCTGCTTGGCGCGGGAAAGCGGCGGTAGTAAAGATGCTTTTGGGGCGAGGGGATGTCCATCCCAATACGACAGACGGCAAATACGGTAGGACAGCACTCGTGTGGGCCGCTTGGCGCGGTCACCAAGGGATAGTAAAGATGCTTTTGGAACGGAAAGCTGTCCGGACTGCCACCCAAGATAACAAGCACCAAACCCCAATGGCGTTGGCTCTTTCTAAAAATCACGGTGGTGTTGTGAAGATCCTACTGGAACGAGGTAATGTCAATTCGGACCCAGCAGATCACGGTAGCCAGGCATCCCTCCAGTCTTCTTCAAGGCATGGGGGCTAAGGACACAGGCTAGGGCCTGGCGGATATCCAATTTAAGGATCACAGTCCTAATACCGACACCACCGACCTTAGCGATCAAACTGCGCACCTACCAGCCACCCGTGCTCCGTGGCCGAGTTTTATGCCCCCAGAATTCTGTTTCCAATTCCGCTTGGAGCAACCCCCCATGCGAAGTTACCGAACTATCCAAGCCATCTCAACCTTTTTCCATCCAGCCCTAAACTTCCGGTATCCAAGGAAACTGACCCTAACACCACCAATCAATCCCCCCGCCTGCGGCCGACCGGTGTTTTAGCACTCCTTCTCTTATTCGTTCTCTCGCTCTCCTCCTTTCGGTCCTTCTTTATTACATTTTGTTGCTAGATATATTCTAATTCAATAAACGCTTGCCGAGTCAGGGACTTGCGTGGGCAAAACCTCCCTCCCCCCGTTTCTACCAGCCACTTACCATTTACCTATTCTTGTATTTTTTTCATCGCCTCCCCCACCCCCCGCGGCCCCTAAATCCTGTCAGATACTCGTGCCCTAGTTTTGCATCACTGATGTCTTTCTATGCCTTGAGTTAGTATTTGCCGCGCGCCCTGTGAATAGCGGTGGATAGTGATGGAGGTGGTGGCACGACCGTGTAGGCGTGGTGATAGGAGAAGGATGTCGTGGTGTCCATTCTCTATGGAGGTTGCTAGCTAAGGTTCACCCAAGTAGTGAAAACTCTGCTCGTGTAACCCCATACATCCGTTCATATCCGAGAACGTTCACTCGTCCACACTTCAGTATCCCTCTATATCATGTGCGCTCCTCTTTGCTCCTAATACAGCACTCTACAACAGGGATTATTATACCATCATTATATAATAGAGTATAGCCCACCAAAGGCAATTAGGGAGGAGTAGATGCTGAGCTTGAAACAGCGCGTCCAATACCTACAGTACAAGCAATCAGTTTACCTCCTCTGCGCAATTCCTCCCCATGCCGCAAAGTCATTACCGGCGGCTCCTCCCGTAGACCGCCATACTGCCAATGCAACCCCCCCCCCCACTGTTTATCCAACAAACCCCTAACCCTAACTTGGGCACTATGTTTTTACACAACGTATTCCACGGTATAGCGAGCCCCATCAGGGCGAGTCCCAAATACTAGCCACTATTACAATTCCGGCTAGGGTCCAATTCTATCTCCCAGATCCGCAGATGGTTCGTATGCCGTGGAATACGTCAGGCGAATCGTGCCAGGCCCATCAACAGGGGGCAAGGGTGCCGGTGTGGTGTGAGTTAGATCCTATACATGTATGTTATAAGCTTTTTTCGTATTATTATTTTATACATCTTCCGTGAATAAGCACAGGCTCCGAGTTAGCAAAATCATGGTGAGAGCATGTCTAGTACGATATTAGGTGTAGTCCTAATCCAACCCAGAGATGTTACAAAAACACAATAACTTTAATATATCGAGCTTGGAAACGGCGTTAGTGGAGCGAGTGCACAGTACTCCACCCCCGGGCCTGCCATGGCATTTTGGAGGAGAGATTCATCCTGTGTGGGGTCTGCTCGTACAGCCGAGTAAACAACCACTCGTGCCAAGGCTGCGGCTCAAAGAAAGCTTGCGGCTCAACTTAACAGGGGGCTCAGAAGGTAAAGAAAAAGAGAAGCGCCAGCAGAGCACAAGCTGTTATCTGATGAGATAAAAGCACAAACAAAAGAAGGACGTGCTACTCAAGCCTATAAAAAGACAGTTATTAAGCGACAAGCAAGGTCGCAGAAATTGATGTATTATAGATGAGAATGCTATCGGTGCTGTAGACTCCTTAGTGTTATATTCTGTAGGGAGGGCCCGAGTCTCGCTGGTATTCTATAGGTTTTCCCCAAAAAAAATATTATTCCTGTGCGCGTGAGAAAATATTGGCTGCAGAGTGCTGTTCCAGGGTATATAGTTTTACAAGGCCTCCCCCGTCCCCCAGATACTTTCTCTCGCCCCAAACACTGACGAGCCTGGTGGCACATTAGCGAGCTTCTTGGGGAAATAAAAATTTTCGATGAAATAGAAATTACGCCGTTCAAATTGAGGGGAAAAAACTTCCATACACATGTTCTACGGAAGAAGTAGTTTCTCTCTTATGGTAATTGGTTTCTATCGCGGGCTCGCTAAGACGGGGGAGGCTCTGAGAGTAACGGTTCGGAGATCAGAGGAGAATCCATGCAAATATCCGGTTGAGAGGGTGATCATGATTTATCCACGGAGGAAATGATTGGATAGCACCATTGTGTAACATTAATGTGGTTAGCGATGTGTTGTCCTATTTCCCACAACCGGAAAACCTCGACTACTGCACCTTAACATCCTGACTCTCCTTCTTGAGAACGAGTTCCAACAAAAAAAAAACCGGTATGCGAGACGAAATGGATCCGATAGCACGTCAAGACCCCGTCATTTCAATAACCAGTCACTGTGGTAATGTTACTGGCAGTTACAATACTGTGTGGAATGACTGCGATATATCGTTACCCGATGAGAAACGTGCCGTTCTGGAATGGCTATCTCCTCTCGAGCCCCGCGAAAGGCACCAAGCTATAGGCATGGACCGGATGCCAGGGGTGGGTGACTGGCTTCTCAATACATATGAGTTTAGACGGTGGAATCAAGGCGACGATAGAACTGCCAACCCTGTCTTATTTTGTTATGGGGATCCCGGCGTTGGAAAGACTTATCTTAGGTATGAACGGCGGCTACCCTTAAAGATTCCGAGTGTAAATGGTAACAATAATAGCTCCCTTGTGATAGATGGACTCTTTAATCAGGTGAAAGCCGGCAATATTTCCGTAGCGTGTGTTTACTGCGACTTTTATGCTCCGAATGAACAATCGGCAACGGGGTTACTTGGGGCACTATTAAAGCAGGTTGTCAGCGCACTAGAGCCGATCCCGGATGAAGTAAAGAAGGAGTTTGAGGATTCGAAGGGGGGCGTTGGCGGTCGCAGACCCCTACTTCCGGAAGTCCTCGAGATGCTCGTCAAGTCTTCGTCGCGGCTGCGTCGGCTATTCATCTGCGTAGATGCTTTAGACGAATTTCCCGCAAAGCACCGGCCAGATCTCTGGAAATCTTTGCAGCAGATTGTGCAGAAGTGCCCGAATATTCGACTATTCCTGACCCGGAGGATCCACATAAGAGACGAGGTGCGGAGATATTTCCCCGGTACTGCCGACATGTTGCCTATCAGCCCAACCGCGCACGATATTGGGCTATATATTAGGATGAGACTGGACCGAGACTCCGAGCTTGATGCACGGGACAAGGAACTTGAAGCCGATATTCTAAGAATTATTCCGGGAGTGACCTCAGGAACGTATGTGTTCTTTTGACATCTCGAATACTAAGTAGAGCTAACGGTAATAGATTCCTCCTTGTTTCCCTCAATATGGACGCAATCCTCGCAGAGGCCACTATTTACCAGAGGAGACTTGCACTTGATAGGATGATCAAGGGCCCCGGCTTACAGGACGTATACGACAAGACATTGAATCGGATAAGACAACAGGGTGGAAGTAAATCGAGGCTTGGGATGGAAGCGCTAATGTGGATTTCCCACTGTGAGCGGCCCTTGAGATCTCAGGAGTTGTGTCATGCCCTAGGGGTAGAATTGGGGGCGGAGGACTTTAGCATCCAGAACGTGCTTTCGATAAGGACTGTACTCGGCTACACTTTAGGACTTGTCAAACTTGACGAAAAGGCATCAAGGCCCCGCCTCCTGCATCTCACGCTTCAGGAGTATCTAGGGCAACATCTCACATTGTTTGCAACGGCCCACTCGATGATGGCCGAAATCTGCCTCACCTATTTGAACTGCCTGTCAATTCGGGCGTTGCCACCAAACCTTGATAACGTGCTCGATGCAAAACCATTTCTTGAATATGCCACATGTTTCTGGGGGGACCATGCAGCTAGGGGGGTGACGGAGCCAGTGAAATCTCTTGCGTTGCGACTCCTTGACGGATACGAAAGCCACGTATCTGCCGGTGTTCTCTGGGAAAAGAGAATCCGTGGGCGGGGCAGGGTGGAGGATACCCACAGAATCAGTGGACTTCATTGCATCGCGTTTTGGGGGATCGAGGAAATTGCGATTGCTATGCTGGAGATGAAAAGATGGCAAGTGAATTGGCGCGATTTTAGGAGCCGAACACCACTAATGTGGGCTGTGCTATACAAGAAGAGGGGGATGGTGGAGCTATTTCTAGAGCAGGAGGATATCGAACCCGACACGGTTATGGAAGACGGTCGCACAGTATTCTCGTTTGCTGCCGAATTGGGGAATGAAGACGCAGTAAAGCTCCTTCTGAAGCGCGGGGATGTCAATCCCAATTCAATGGATAGGAATGGTCGAACACCCATATCGTTAGCTGCGGGGCGGGGACGAGAAGGTGTTGTGAAGCTTCTTCTAGAACGGGGAGATGTCGATCCCAATTCATGCGATTATAGTCGCCGAACACCCCTATCATTTACTGCCCACCAATTTATGACGACTGTGCCAGCCGCGGGACATGAAGGTGTAGTGAAACTACTTCTAGAACGAGCGGACGTTGATCCTAATTCGCCAGGTATCAATGGCCGAACACTCCTATCGCTCGCTGCCGAGTGGGGACAAGAAATTTTAGTGAAGCTACTTCTTGAACGGGGTGATGTCGATCCCAATTCACCAGATAGCAATGGCCGAACACCCCTATCATTCGCTGCTGAGCGGGGAAAGGAAGGCTTAGTGAAGCTACTTCTAGAACGGCATGATGTCGATCCCAATTCACCAGACGACAATGGCCGAACACTCTTATCGTTTGCTACGGAGAAGGGGTGGGAGGGTATGGTGATGCTACTTCTAGAACGGCATGATGTCGATCCCAATTCACCAGATGGCAATGGCCGAACACCCTTATCGTTCGCTGCAGAGTGGGGACAGGAAGGCTCAGTGAAGCTACTTCTAGAACGGCATGATGTCGATCCCAATTCACCAGATAGCAGTGGCCGAACGCCCTTATCATTCGCCGCCGAAAGGGGGCGGGAGGGTATGGTGATGCTACTTCTCGAAAGGGGTGATGTCGATCCCAATTCACCAGATGGCAATTGCCGAACACCCCTATCGTTCGCTGCGGAAAGGGGGGAGGGGGATGTGGTGAAGCTGCTTCTCGAACGGGGTGATGTCGATCCCAATTCACCAGATATCAATGGCCAAACACCCTTATCGTTCGCTGCCGAGTGGGAACAGGAAGGTTTAATGAAGCTACTCCTAGAACGGGGTGATGTCAATCCTAATTCACAAGATAGGAATGGCCGAACACCCTTATCATTTGTTGCGGAGAAGGGGAGGGAGGGTATGGTGAAGTTACTTCTAGAACGGGGTGATATCGATCCCAATTCACCGGATAGCAATGGCCGAACACCCTTATCATTCACTGCGGAGAGGTGGTGGGGTGAGGATGTGATGGAGCTACTTCTAGAACGGGGTGATGTCGATCCCAATTCACCAGATGGCAATGGCCGAACACCCCTATCGTTCGCTGCCGAGTGCGGACAGGAAGGTTTAGTGAAACTACTCCTAGAACGGGAGGATGTTGACCCCGATTCATTCGACCATAATGGCCGAACGCCCCTATCGTTCGCTGCGGAGAGGGGGCAGGGAGGTGTGGTGAAGCTACTTCTAGAACGGCATGATGTCGATCCAAATTCACCAGACGGCAATGGCCGAACACCCCTATCATTCGCTGCTGAGAGGGAGCGGGAAGCTTTAGTGAAACTACTTCTTGCACGGGGTGATGTCGATCCCAATCCATCCGATAATAATGGCCGAGTACCCTTTTCATTTGCTGTCGAGCGATTTCGGGAGTCCGACGATTTCAGGAGCCTATCCTCGTCGGCCTCAAGACATGAAGGTGTAATGAAGCTGTTTCTGGAACGGGAGAACATTGATCCCAACTCACCAGATAGCAATGGCCGAACACCCCCATCGTTCGCTGCCGAAAAAGGGAGTGAAGGTATAGCGAAACTACTCCTGGAACGGGATGATATTGATCCCAATTCATCCGATATTAATGGCCGAACATCCTTATCATTCTCTGCTGAGAGGGGACAGGAAGGTATAGTAAAATTACTTCTCGGACGGGGTGATGTCGATCCTAATTCACCAGATGGCAATGGCCGAACACCCTTATCGTTCGCTGCCGGGAGAGGACGGGAAGGTGTAGTGAAACTATTTCTGGAACGGGGAGATGTCGATCCCAATTTATCCGACAACAATGGCCGAACGCCCCTATTGTTCGCTGCCGAGAGAGGACGAGAAGGTGTAGCGAAGCTACTTCTGGAACTGGGGGATGTCGACCCCGATTCACCGGATAGCGGTGGTCGGACACCGCTGTTATATGCCGTCATTACGAGGGCTCCGGGTGTAGTGAAGCTACTTCTTGGTCGCCCGGAAGTCAATCCTAATTTATCTGATAATGATGGTCGAACGCCTTTGTTCTCCGCTGCCTGGAGGAGATACCTAGATGTAGTGAACCTACTTCTAGAACGCGGTGATATCAATCCCGATTTACCGGATAGAAATGGTCGAACACTGCTATCATTCGCTGCTGAGTGGGGGCGGGAGGACCTAGTGAAGCTGCTCCTGGGGCGCGGGGATGTCAACCCTGACCTACCTGATACCAGTGGCCAAAAACCCCTGTCATATGCCGCCCTGAAGGGGCGACAAGTTATAGTGAGGCTGTTATCGGATTTCGCAGCTCTCAATTGCGAATCATCGGAGGACCGTGATCGAATGCCAGCCTCTGTCGCCGATGAGAATGCTTCATGCAAAGAAGCAATCCATCCAACCCCGCCAACGGGAATTGCTTCATATACAGCCGATCACCCTGCACCTGAGGGTCCTCTCTCTGGTTCGCTCCTATGCGAGCCACCCCCAGATAAAGCCTCTCCCCTCAAACAGTTTTCACCGGAACAATTGCTCTCACCCCCGGCCCCATCCGCCCCCCTTCCTTCACTCGGTTCCGGCTCGCTTTTCCATTTCTTCCCTCTCACATTAATCCCTCTCATTTTCTTGTTTTTCGTTCTTATGATGTGCCACGGGTATGGGGATTCTCTTGAATTATTTCATGCTATCTACTCCGCTTGGCAGTGATTGATGCTTCAACGTCGGCTGGACCGGTTAGATTTTGTAGTTTCGTCTCTAAGAAATTTCCGTGCCATCTTTTATGATACCTCCATTTTTAATTAAAATTCACTTTGTGCAGTACTTCCTGTGTATCATAGAGGTAGAAGGGTTCGTTCATAATAATAAAATCTCATCGTCATTACCAAACCTATGTATCCAAAGTCAATCACCAGACTAGCAAATTCCGGGCATCTGTCATCTGGACCCCACCACTCGATGTATTCCACCCCCCGGTAGTTCAAATCGCCCAAAACATTCGGCTCAAAATTATCCGAGCCTGAAGCTAGATCGATATCCACACAGTCGAAATTTTCAAAATTCAAATTGCCGCATGATAGCCAAGATTTAGCCCTAGGTACCAGCGACCCCACTTTTCACACGTGGCAAGAACTTCGGTAGACAACTTACTGTAATACACAGTTCAAGGTTTTTGGAGAGTGTCAAACAAGTTCCTAGATATTCGCAGCATAGGATGCTCTAGGTAAGAGCGCCAGGTACTTGGTCGACTGCCGTAAGAACCGGAACAATTCAACCTGGCTCTAGCGTCTTTAAGTAGATTGACCATAGTGTCATACTCGTAAGAACGAAATAAGGTTAAGTCAAGCCGTCGGGAATTCCCTCTCTTAGATGGGGGCGAGCTCACAGCGAAAACTAACCCCCCTCAGACCCAGCCTAAAACAGAAATAAAATAAAAGAGAGCCAGACCAAAAAAGGCAACCTCAACGTCCTACCATACCGTGAGGTTCATATATTCTAGTTCTTACGGTGGTAGGGTTTCATGGTGTAGACTCGCATAGTATACTCGAGTACGGTATCATAATAGTAAATAAGCAACGGCGATTTAATGCGACCGACATTCTCTCCGTTCCAACCCTGGTCCAGCCTTCCAGTGCTTTGCACTGCATCTTCGCTTAATCACCCCTAGCACGCAGCTCGAGTGGCTCACAGCCAGACACTCTCATCCGAGTACCGTATTATCTTGAATAGGAGAGAATTGTCTCAGGACGTATTTTTGTGGGGACGGGAGAGAACACCAGCAAAATAAAACGACGCGTTACTTAGAGAGGAAACTCAGACGTCCTGAGACAATTCTCTCTTATTCAAGATAATACGG
>Ga0307513_10000733_pt1 | contig 47061 bp, 18 predicted proteins | sample 15_EM_MG_FD_202174 | JGI IMG/M metagenome (GOLD analysis project Ga0307513, IMG submission 202174) | Populus trichocarpa ectomycorrhiza microbial communities from riparian zone in the Pacific Northwest, United States - 15_EM | ecosystem: Host-associated > Plants > Roots > Unclassified | place...
AGGCCGGGTTGGTGATACTGTATAAACTCGATCTTCCCGGCGGCGGAAATATCTTCATCTATCGTTGCATCCGACATTTTTAGCCCTTCGCTTCAAGTTGTCGCCGACTCGATCTGCGGCGGAATCAGGAACGCTCCGGCGGTGGCTTCGCTCACATTAACCGGGGTTGTCACTTCGAGCGCGCGCAATAACTCATCTCTCACGGAAGCGACTTCGGCGCGCGTCAGTGTGTCGCTGAGGGTCTGTCTGCGTTGCTCGTCGTCGAGCGCGGCGGCGCGGAACGGCGCGAACTCCGTCCAGCCATAGGCGTCCGGTACGGGTTCCGGTTCGGATTGTAATAAGCTGCAAGCGATGTCGGTCGTCTCGCTCGGCGCAGCCGGTTGTTTCGGCCTCACTTCAAATCCGGCCAACGTCTGTTTGACGAAGCCCTGCCCGTTCAGCTTCGGCTTCAAAGAAGCGTCGGCTTCGCCCCACAATCCGGCGGGCGCGTCTTTCAGGATGGGAATGAACTCGAAGAGGTCTTCGGCTGCCTCGCCTGTGCTCCGCGTGATGCTAATAGTCTGACTCGTGACAAGCTCTTTCGCTTTGAGTCCCATCGAGGCGACGCCGAAGGCCGACGCGTAAGTTCCCGCTTCAATCTCGTTCCCGGCGGCATAGGCCGCCTTCGACGGAATAACCGAATTTGTGACGAGCGAAAACTCTTTGGGATTGATCACCCAATCTATTGTCGGGTCGTCCTCCGGCGTTCTGACCATGCCGCTCTTGACGGAGACGGCGCAGACCGCATCGTCGGCTGGCAGGAAAGACGATTTGAAGGTCGCCCAGTCAATCGGCTTGGGCTGCTGCGATTTGTCGTCGCCGAACTTCACATCGAACGAAACGACGGAGAGATCGATATGCGCCTTGCCGGAAAACTCCGGCCCCCAGACGTGCAGTTCTGCGCCGACGTTGACCGAAATCTTTTTACGAACCGTCCCCACCCCCATATCGACCTTGAACGTGTAGGACGCGCCCATGTCGAGATAGAGACGCGCGTCGTAATGGTAGGGTTTCCAAGAGAGGATAAAATCCGCTCCGGCGTTGAACCAAGCCTTGAGGTCGCCGCTCTCCCAAGTCGCCTGCAAGTTGCCGCCCGCCATCACGGCTGAAGGCGTCAGTGCGAAATAGACGCCGCCCTTGAGTTTGAGTTCATTGTTGACGCGCCAGTTGAAGCCGAGTCGCGGCACTTGCGGATAGTGCGCGGGGACGACGTAGTTCGGATGATAGCCGCCGAGCGTCTGCACGAAGTCGCCGGCATGTTCGCCGGAGAACCAGCAATAAAAAGCGAAGCCTCCGGTCAGGTGACAGGCTCTCGAGAAGACGTAGGAGGCCGACGTTAGTTGTGCATCGACGCCGAGAAAGCCCTCGTCCGGGATGAACGTGGCGCGCAGAGCCATCTGAACGACGGCCAGAGGAGTGACGGGAGGCGCGCCCGGCACGGGCGTCGGCACGATCAACGTCGATAGTCCGAGCACGCCGATCTCGAACTGCTTGCCGACGGAAACTGTCAGGAGCGCGAAGGAATCGATCAACTTGAAGGAGGTGAATTTGATTCCGACGGCGAGGAACATTTCGCCGACGGTCGGAGGAATGTACAGATGAATCTTTTGCAGTTCGGACGCGAGCTTGCTCTGTGCGCTCGTGCCCGTGCCGGAGGCAGGCGGCGACTGCACATTCGCGGCGGGTGTGCCCGCGATGGCCTCCGCCACCAGCGGAAACTGCGCGACCTGCTCGATGGGCGGAATGACTACCGAGCGGTTATAGCCGAAGCCGAGCGACAGACCCGTGACGAAAAAGAACGAAGGACCGCCGAGCGGGTAGTCGAGAACGGCGTAGAGGAAGAGCGAAGGGTGACCGTTGAGTTTGGTATAGGAGCCGATGGCTGAGAGCGTGAGTTGTTCGGTTTTGAGCGTCGCCGTTCCGTCGTATTCGTCGGAAGTTCCCTTCGCCGCATCGCCGGGGATTCTGAGAAACGACCCGCCGACGCCGAGCGGACCGCTCTGATAATTAATCCCCAGACCGCGCAGGTCGAACTCCGGCTCAAACTTATTGACGGGAGAGCCGAGCGCGAGGCCGTTGAGCGATAGCGTGAGGCCGGAGAGCGACAGCGCGGCGTCGAGCAAAAACCAGACGGCGGAATCCTGATACTGCACCCCGACGCGGTTGAAGACCACCGGCCCGAAAGATTTTTGCAGGTTGAACCACTTGGCGTTGTCCGTCGAGGTGACGCCCGGTTGAACCGGCGGCGGCGTGGTGGTGGTCGTGCTTGAGGTGATCGGCAGGCTGAGCGGCAGGATCGACTCGCCGAATTTTAACACCGCCGTGACGTTCAAACCCTGCGTCAGATCGCTCGACGGCAGTTTGGTGACGCCGTAAGGGATCATGTTGTTGAAGGCGCTCGCTTCAACCTGCGTGAAGAGTTGCGAGGCGACGAGGAACTGTAGATCATCCACGCCGACCGTTGCCTCCGGCGGAAACTCCTGCCCGACGAGCGGGAGGTTTGAGAGGCTGATGCCGGTGCTCAGGTCAAGCCCGAAAAGGAATTTCGACCCGGTCGCATTTTTAGTGAAGCCGAACAGCACGTCTTTGATTTCGATCTCCAGACTCTCCGGGATCGGTTCGGCCAGCGTTGAGGAAACGTCGGCCACCAGAGTCTTGATCTTGATGCTCTGCTGCACGCCCGGATGGCTGTAGGAGGCGAAGAACGTCTCGGAAGTATTGTCCTGACTGAAATGCAGATCGAAGGCCAGCCCGCCTATTTTGATCTGGCCGCCGAAGTTTTTCGTGTAATTGCCCGCGATGTTTCTGAGATCGATGCTGACCGTGATGTCGATCAGCGTGTCTTCGATGGGAAACTTCGCCTCGCAGGAAAAACTGAAATCTTTGGTTTTCGTATTGAATTTGGCGTGCAGGTTTTCGACCGTGAGATTCCTGACCGGCGCGGGCATCTCTGAATCTACGCCGAAGACTTTCGCCAGATCGCCGATGAGCGTTCCGAGAGGAACCTGTTGCCCGTAGCCCGTGCTGCCTTCAAACGTCCAACCCGTCGCGACGCTTTCATAGTCGGCCTTGACGACGAGTTGAAAGTCGGAGATGCCGAAGACGCCCTGCGCGCTCATCTGCGTTTCGGCGTTTGTGCCCATCCGGTTCAGGCTGAATTTCACGTCCTCTATCACGAGGTTGGTGACGCCGACGGGTATCTCCCAATTACCCTGCAACTCGATGTCGCCGGAATAGACTCCCGCCGAATACTGTACAAAGAAATCGAAGTTGACGAGGTTTATCTCCGGCAGCGACGGGTCGTTCAACTTCATGAAGTGCGCGAACACTTCCGTGAGGTTGAGCGGGTCGCCCCTGCGCAGCGCGCCGCCGAAAGCGAAATCGTCGAAGTTCGCGCTCAGTTCGAGCGTTCCCGTCTGGCCGATGCCGAGCAGGCCGGAGAGCACGCCGCTCACTTTGCTTGCGCCCGCCATGTCGATGCGGAAATTCACGTCGATGGCTTCGAGCGTCAAAAGGTCTTCGATGAGCGTCCAGTTTTCGATGGTCTGGATGCCGAGCGTGATGTACTCGATTTTTTTCGCGCCGCCCGGATTGACCATTACTTTCAGGTCGCTCAACTTGATGTTGTTCGTGATCTGGAAGTCGCTGGTCGGGATGTCTAAGCCGATGCCGTTGACGAGCGCGGACAGTTCTTCCATCGCGGCATCCAGACCATCCTGTAGGTTGACGACGAAGAGGACGCTGCGCGCGGGGTCGTAGACATCGGCCATGATGGTGATGGTGTAGGTCTGCCCCTGCGCTTTGAACTCGATGCCCGCGCTGAAGCCGACATAGGCGTCGGCCTCCCACTCGTAAATCCCCGCGTTGTAGCGCGCGTCGCTGTAGAGTTCGTACTGGATGTTGGTGAGTTTGAAAAAATCGAGGTCGGCGGCAGGATTGGTCGGCCCTGCGAGAATCATATCGGGGATGCCCTCGACCATCTGAATCACGCCCGACACTTTCGGTTCGGCTTCGCCGAGTAAGAACCCGAAGGCGGCCAGCGGCGAATCCGACGCGAGCGTGGCGTCGAAGAACATCCCGGTCTTAATCTGCGCCGACACGTCGTAAGAGCTTAAATAGAGCGTGGGTGAGGGTTGGAATTTGATCGTCGAGAGCAGCGTCTTGCCGAGCGGCGCGAAACTTGCGCCGAGCGTCCAACCGGGCTGCCCCTCCGCCGTAATGAAGAGGGAGACTGCGCCCGCTTCGTCGAGACTAAACAGGGCTGTCGTTTTCATCGAGACGAAAGGCGCGCTCGCGCCCGTGCCCGTGATGCTGAGAGTTTGTGCCGTCTCGTCGGTCTTGGTGATGCTGTTGAGGTTGAGAATTTTATCCGGCATGAAAGGCGCGAGCGTCTGTGTCAGCGCGTCGGATTCCAACGCGTCCAGCGTCACGCTCAGGCTGGTGCTGCCGAATTGAAGGATGCTTTTGAGTCGGTTGATGTCCATCACGATTGACGGTTTTACTGGTTCTGGTTCTCGTTCTGGTTCTGTTGCGCTTCGGGAAAAGAGACGTACTGCGTCAGGTTAGAACCCGTGATGTAAAGATTCTTGGTGATGAATTCGCTTTTGGAAGTGAAATTTCCCGGCTCGCCTTCCCAGTAGAAAATCTCGTGGCTGGGGACGGCGTTGTCCTGCAACTGCTGCTTGTATTTCGCAATCGTGACCGCGCCGGGCAGGTGGTCGCAGACCGCTTGCTTGGCCGCGCTGACGACGATCTTCTTGGGCTTCACTTTATCCACGAACAGGTCGGAAGAAGAGGTGACGGCGCTGCCGTGATGCGGGACGTGCAGGAGATCGAGGCTGGCGATTCTCTCCTTGTGCGTGTCAACCAAAAACTTCTCGGTGCTTCGCGTCGCGTCGCCGCAAATCATGATCTTTTTTCCGAACGCTTCAATCAACGTGACGAGGCTGCCGCGATTCTTCACGTTTGAGTTGTCGCCCACGCTGTCGGTGGCGACGTTGCCCGCGAGGAGAGAAATCTTGCAGTTGTCTTCTACGTGGATCTGTATGCCGAGGCCGGTGCTGTCGAGACGGTCAACTTTATTGTTGTCGTCGGGCGGGGCGACGACCACTCCGTTGAGTTTCTTCTCGCCGTTCTCGTTGATGGTCACGCCTTTGGCTTTAAGCTCGGAGACGAGATGCGCGCGCAGCCAGGTGCTTTGCTGCCCGACGCTGTAGTGATCCAACTTCGCGCTATGATAAATATTCTGGATTTGCAGCGTGTCCTTCAAGACCTGTTTCAAGCGATTGTAATGGTCTGTGTCGGCGTGGGTGAGAATCAGGAAGTCGAGCGTTTCAGGCTCAAGCTGACCGTCCTGCAAGACTCGCGGCTTGAGAAACTTCGGGCCGTAGAGGGTATCTTGAATCTCCCTGTAATAGGCTTGCTTGTCGGGAAACTCGGTCGCGTCGGAGCCGCAATCGATGATGAGGGTGCGGCCTGCGGGCGTGGAGACGACGGTGCAATCGCCCTGTCCCATCCGGATGAACGCCATGTGTAGTTTTCCGTCGCCGCGATTGCCGGGCGGAGCTTGCGGTTGGTTGGCGAGCACAGTCCTTCTCAACTCCTCAAGTTCGGCGGCCTTCCGGGCGGCGAGAGCCTTCTCGTCCTCGACGGCTTTCTGTCGTTTGTCCGAGTCGGCGCTTCTGGTGTCGTAGCGACCCGGCTTGTTGCTGGACAGACTGTCGTCCGCTGTTCTTTTTCTCGGATTGTTGTTGTTGTTGGGGTCGCTCGACATGGCGCACTCTCTCGACGTAATTGCTCGCGCGGCTAATACAACTTCATGATGAAACAGAGGGCGTAGTAGGGCGGCAGCGTATCGAACGGCAGACCGCCGCCGGTATACTCGATAGAGCCGCCGTGCGTATGGCCGCCGCCCTTCTGCGTCATCACGGAATAATTCGCGTCAACCCAATTCTGTTTACCGCTCGACGTTTTAGCCATCCATTCAGTCGTGCCCGCACTGCCGCCGCTGCCGGTATCGAACAGCATCTCGTGCGCGTGGTTGCCCGCCTCCAAGATGGTGAGGGAATGGCGGTGGTTGGGCATGTTTGTAACGTCGAGCGTGACGGTATCCTGCCCGCCCTGATCTTTGGGCTTGTATGCGCCGCCCGCGCCGACGATGAACTTGTCGCGCAGGTCAACCCTGCCGGGCGTGGCGTCGCACAAGCCCCATCCTTCCGGGATGTCGGCGACCGAGCCGGACCACATGAGAATCGTCCCGCACGGCAACCCGCTCCCATAGGCCGACGAACTCTTGCTCGTCACGATCACTCCCGTTCCCAACTTCACGGTCTTGTCCTCGGCGTTGACGAGCGCGACCAGCAACCAGTTGCTCGGCAGCGTAAACTCTCGCCGGAAGTCTACGAGGTGAAGTTGAACATCGTCCGCGCCGCCGCCGACGGTGTGAACTGCATAGAGAGCTTCCCAACCGTTGAGCAGGATGCCCGCCTCATTGACCGAGCGCGGAGTGCCGTCGAAGACCTGCGCGGCGGGAAGGTCTTTGTCCGGCACATTGATGTTGATGAAACCGTCACTTGAGGTTTTCGGATTCCCGACGGGCAACGCGACGAAACGATTCGTCCAATTCAAACGCCCGCCCGGCCCCTCCCATGTAACCGTCCCGCCGCCGCTCATCGTGAACTGCGCTTTCTCGTAATCGTTGGCCGCGCCGGTCATCACGCCCTTGTCCGTGTCGAGCGCGGAGCGTGGGTTAGCGGTCCAGATGCCGACGTTGCTGCCGCGATAAACGATGGGAGCTTTCTCGATGCTGGAAACAAACTGCCCGTCCCAGTAACCGGGAATGTTCTCATATTGAACGTAGAGATTCGTGTTGCCGGAAGGGAGCGACGTGATGATGTTCGACAGGTTTAGCTGGATGGCTTCGCCCGGCGCAAGTTCGGTCTTACTCTGATTAACCAGCGTCCAATGAGGCGACTGCCCTTGTGTCTCTTTGTTGACCTGCCAGCCGGGCGCGTCAATCTCGATATTCACGACCTGAGAGAGCGTGCCGAGCGCCCATTCCTCTTGAATCTGTGCGTCCGCCGCATCGAAGGAGATGATAAACCTTGAAGGCGCATCGCTGTCTGAAGGATTGAGCGAGATGGCCTCGCCTTTCAGGATGTTGGTGATGCGAAGGCTCAAACTATTGACCGCCGCGCCGTCGTTCAGGATGGTGTTCGAGCCGACGAACCCGACGTGCAGCGGGATGCTCTTTTTGCCTTGCTGGTTGACGATGCTCAGATGTTGAACCCGGCTGCCCGACAACAAGTTAGTCTCACCGGCATAAGTCATCTGCTGGTATTTAAGTTCGACTCGCGTGCTGCGCGCACCGCCCGTGCCGTCCGCGCTGACGTTCGGTAGCGTCAGGGTTATTTTCTCACCGTGGTCGAGCGAGCGACCTGTAAGGTTCAGAAAATAGACGGAGGTCGTGCCGTCAACTGTCTGACCGCGTGCGATGCTCCATGTGCCTGCGGGAACGTTCGCCGTCTTGCCCGAAGTTATTTCGAGAGACTGTGCTTCGCCTGCGCTTGCGCCGCTCTCCAGCAGAGCTATCCGGCGCAGGGTCGCCTCGGATAAAGTTCCGGGACGGAGACAAACTTCGAAATGATGATTCGACTGTGCCGCGATGCTGCCGCCGGGGGGCGCGGCCAGTTCGACAGGCTGCCGCCCCGTGTTTGTGATTTCGATGTGCAGGCGTTCTCCGGCGGAGCCGTCCTCGATGTAGATGATGGGCTGAAAGTTGTCGTCGAAGAGTTGAAAGTCGATGGGATAGCTGACGCGGAAGGCGGCCATCGCCGTCTGGTCTTCCTCCATATCGCGCCCGATCTCCTCCGGTGATAGGGCGCGGCTATACAGGCGGACGTTGGCGAGCTTGCCCTGAAAATTCCGTGCGCCCGTCGCGTTGCTTTTAGCGACATAGTTGTCACTGCGCTCGACGCTTTCGGGCAGTTGAAGCGCGCCTCCGGCGGACGGTTGGCCGTCTATGTAGATGATGGCGTTACCGCTTTTATCGACGGTGACGGCCACATGCTTCCACTCGTTGAGACTTAAAGCTCCGGCGGCCTCAAGAGTGTGGTCGGCGTTGGCTTGAGACAGTTGAAAGCTCAGGTTGCCGGTCGTGCCTACGTTACCGAGGAAGATATTGTTCGCCCCGTCTGCATTACCCAGATCAATAATTGCGGATGAATCGTTGAAGCTCAGATAGAAGACCCATGCTTCGACGGTGAAGCCACGTGAAAAATCTACGTTGATGGGCGGTAGAGCAAGGTAATCCGAGTTTCCATCGAAGTTGAGACAAGTGCCGAAGGTTTCGTCGGGGACTAACCCGGGATTGCCTTGTACGGTTCCGTGAAGGGCATTGCCGGAAGCGTCGGCGACCTGCTTGTTCTGCACCTCATCCAATCTCAGATGAAGCATTAAATCGGTATTTGAACTGCTCATCATCTTTCCTTTCTCAGTTGTTTCCCTTCTCTCGCAATTTCAACCAACCCTCGCGGATAATTTGTTGCCCTGAGAATGTCGCTTCGAGATTGATTCGACCGATGGAGGACGCATCGAGAATGATTTCAACGGCGGGCACGATGCTCTTCATGTCGTCTCCGAGGTCAGGCAGCGTGCGCCTGTCTTTGGGTCGCACTCCGGCGGTCGTGGAATCAATCACGTCGATCCACCCGCCGGTGACGAGACGGTTCCAGACAACCTCGCCGCCGACGAAAGTTTCGATAAAAAGCTTTTTCTCGATAGTGCCCTTGCTCGTGGTGGAGCTTTGCAGCAACCTTTCGATGTCGGGCACGAACTTCTCCAGATCGTCTCCGAGAAGCGGCCCGGTTCTCAAATTTTGCGGCCTGACCGATGCGTTCGCCGTGTCGATCACGTCGATCCAACCCTTCTCTACGAGACGACTCCAGACGATCTCGGCATCGACGAAGCTGTCTGAAAATACCTGTCTGCGCACTTTGCCCGCGATGGGTGTTTCCAGCCAGCCGCCTCCCTCTTTCTCTATCCAGGACCACTCGTAGCCGGGTTCGTCCGTGAGCGGCAGGCGTATCTTTTGCAGTTCGGTCAGGACGGGAGTGGAGAGGAAAGTGATCTCTATGGCCTGCAAGGCGGGCGCGTATTGATCCGGCGGAAGGCTGATGCTCTTGCTCGGCGAGATGCCCGAAGTGGCGTGGACGGAGCCGCGCGGGTCGATGAGCATCGTGAGGAATTGCGGGGGCGATTGCACGCTCTGGAAGATGGTCATGGGGTCGTTCGCGTGCGTCCTGATGTGTTCGTTGTCGATGCCGCCCTCGTCGTCGCCAACGCTCTGCGGAGCGTAGAAGATGCCCTCCGTATAATTCTCGTCGTCTTCCTTCCAGTAGCCCGCCAGCCCGTCGTTGAACTGCCGGTACTCCCCGATCCGTATCGGAAATCCGACATCCTCAAAGTGGTTCGTCTCCCTCGTGTTGCGTTCCATGTCCTGACGAAAGGCGTTCCAGCCCTGATGAACGGCGGGAAGCCCGAGCAGTTCCAAATTGAGGAACGCGCGCACGAGCGCGAGCGGGCGACCCATCAGCAGCGCGAGGTCTTGATGTTGCGCGAAATTTTCCGGTTCGATGTTTTCGAGGGCGTTGTCCAGAGTTGAGATGAAGTCTGAGACGAACTGCGCGCCGAGACTGCATATGTGTTTGACGACTCGTTGCAGGTGCGGGTTGGGAATCTCGTCTTCCGTTAAGGGAGCGTTGTCGCCGGGCGACGCCTCCCAACGGGCGAGTTGGTTGATAGCTCCCAGAGCTTTCCCATCGCCGTCATAGATCATCAGGCTGCTATCGAGATTGTTGGTCAGCAGCCAGCCGCAGACGGGAGACGTGGCCGGGTCGTCATTCATCTCCTGTTCATCCTGCACGGCGGAGAGCCAGCGGAAGTTGACGCGGGAGGGCGGGACGAGGCGAGGCGGCAGTGAGACGAGATAAGGGTCGTCCGGCGCGGTCATCTTCTCCGCCGTGATAAGGTTGCTGCAATCGACCTCTTTGAACTGGCCGAACGTGTCAACCAGACGCAGGTTGAGTATCCGCATCGTGCCCGTCCGAATCGGATTAAAGTCGTTCAGAGGTTCCGGCGCGCTCTTATTATCGTCCTGCACGAAGTCGCGCACACGATTAGTAAACGTCCGGTAATCATCAAACCCGAGAGGCTCCGCGATTGTCAGTTGGAGGGTTTGCCTGTGCATGAGCAAGGCGTCGTTGAAACCTCCGAGCGACTGGGAAAGACTGTAGAAATCCGGCGCGGTGAGATGTTCATATGCGCTGATGATATTTCTGATGGCGGCGTCCAAATCTCTATCATTGATGCAATAAGAGTCTTTGTACCAACTCAAAATCTCGGCGGTGTGCTCGTCGAAATAAGTATCGGTCTGTTCCTCCGGCGGAACGCTCTGCGCCGTGTAGTAGTCGGCGAGTATCTGTTTTTCCAAGTAAGCTTCGATCTCGTTCCGAAGTTGGTCGGAAGCGTAATCAGTCAGGATAGTTGAACCGCTGTAGACGTTGGCGGCTTTTGCGATACGCATCTCGCTCGCCGCCGAGAGGTCTACCTCGTTTTCGGCCAGCGTGTAATTGCTCGTAATGAAATCGGGTTGATAGCTTCCGCTCTCGACGTTGACGTTGCCGCTGATGTCGAGGGGAAAGACCTCGACGCGCCATTCGAGCAGAAAGGGATTCCACGGCTGCTGCGTCCACGTGCTGAACGCGATGCTCTCGCCTGACACCTCCGAGGCGATCTCGTCTATCCGCGCTCTGACCAGAGAGAGATTGTTGAGGACCACACCGGGCAGCGCGGCGTCTTGCAGCAACTGGCATTCGAGCAACCCGTCTTCACGCAGACGCCCATCTTGGCCGTGTCTCGGCGTGGCCTTCACGGCGGGGCCGGTCATCAGCACGACGGGTTCGTTGGGTTGCCAGTAGCGCGGGGCGTTTATCTGTCGCAGCGCAAAGGGCGTTTTCGCTGGCGTTCCGCCGGGAGGATTGTTGTGCTGCGCAATCGAGCGCAACAGCTTATTAACGGCTTCGGCCACGCGTGGGGCGAGAGCGACTTCGGGCGAACCGGAGGCGGAGGCCGCGGTCACGTTTCCGGCGGAGTCGTTTTGCAGCAGGAGTTCTCCCGTCTCTGTGATTTTTCTCCGGAGGGGCGCGAGACTCTTCAACTCGACGTAGTTTCTTACCGCATCCGAATTCGGGTAATCATCTCTGGAGTCGTCGGGCGGGTAAGCGCAGAGCATGTACTTGTACCAGTCGGAGAAGAGTTGTTTGCGCATGGACTCCATCTCCTGCGCGGCGCGGTCGTAGGCTTGCTGTAGCAGGTTGAGAGAGTTGAGAAGATGCGCCATCTCTTCCGGCAGAGTGATCTGCGCCTGTGCGTCGGCGGCGTCGGCGGGAGTGGCGGTGTCCGTCTGGGGTGCGACACTCCAGAGCGCGCCGCCGGAGATTGCCGTGAAACCCTTTTCATGCCGCGCCTCTTGAAACTTCGGCCCAACGTCCAACTGCTTCGATTCGAGGCTCGCCGACAGGTGCAGGGCTTCCAACTGATCTTCAATAATCGTCTTCTGGGTACTGTCCACCGTTTGACCCAGATACGCGGAGAGAGCCTCCGTGCCGGTGTCGGCGACGGTGACGGTTGTGTCGGCATCCTGTAGCGCGGGGTTCTCCGTAGAAGTTCCTGTTTGATTGAAAATCAGGCGCGCGTAGCAGAGCATCTGTTCGGGAAATTCCTCTCCCGCTTCGATGGCCGCCGTCCACTTGAATGAATCCTCTAAGGCGGCGAGCAATTCTTCCGAAGTCGGCGTGGAGTTGCCGTCGCTCCCCTCGTATGAGGCTCTGAAATCAGCGACAAACTTACTAAACGCATCCTGCGCCCGGTCGCTATACCAACCACACACGTCATACTGCAAACCGTCCGGTATCGCGTTCGTGTATTCATCGTCGTAGAGGCCGAAGACGCTGTGGCAGTTAGGATAAAAGGCTGCGAAAGCGGGTTCGCCATAGCACACGGCAGTCAGCGGGTTGAGATATTCCGCGCTCGCATCGTCCTGCCACACCTCCCGAGCCACCTTCCTGCCCAGAAAGCGGAAGGGACGAGGCTTGCCGCCCGTTTCGTCCGCCGGGAAAGGAATGCTGACGCTCCCCGTCAATTCCCCTTCGCCGTCCGGATAGAGATAATCGCTCTCGACAACCCACTGCTTCTCAACCGGCGACTCACCGTTCGCATCCATTTTACTGCGCGTCACCAACCAACGATTCGGAACCGACGGAAAGGTCGTGCCCTCCGCGCTATGATCGCCTTTGGTGAGCGCGTCGGGTAAAGACCAGTGCAGGTGGACACCGGCTTTCAGTCGCAGGTTCTCATTCTCAAAGGGCTGAGAGACTATTTCCTCGCTCAGGTTGGGAGTGTCCGAATTTATCTCCTGCCCGCCATCGAGATACGCGAGACGACTAAAATCCGCCATCGCCTCGACGACTATGCGGTCTTCCGCCAGAGGCAAAGCATCCAGATGGATTGGGATCAGTAATAAACTGCTCATGCGTGTGTTCGCTTGAAGGTTGAAGTTGAACTCTTTTAAGCAGGAGGTAAGTCTCGACCGAAAATGGAATTTATCATCAAAAAAGCGAGATCGACAAGATTTGTTTTAAACGATTCCGGTGCGAACGGGAGACGGCTGCGAAGACTGTCTCGCAAAGATTGATGTGCGGCGAAAGTCTTCTTCGAGCGATTGTCCTTCGACGCTCATATATCGTGACAATGATCCTCTACCTGCGGTTGAGAAACTTCGTCGGCATGTCCGCTCAACTCCACTTCCCGAAAGCGTTAAGCGAACCGGAATAACATCTTGACTCAACTGAGAAATACCTGTTTCCGGAATTTACTAATCCCGGAAACGGAGCGATTGCGCGGTGGTCGTATTTGATTTATCGAGGAAACTCCGTCAATCGAAGGGTCGTGCGCGAACCGGCGGCGTGGCATGCTTCTCGCTACCTGCGGCGGTGGCGAATATCTCCCCGACGTTCGCCGGTTTACCATCAAACTACCGACGCACGCTGGAGATATATTCCGTGAAGCTAATCCTGATTCTCGTCCTGATCACGACGACAACTCTGCCGTCTAACACTTCGAGTCAAACGTCGCTTAATAAAACAGATCGCCATAGCGTTAACGAAGCACGCGGCGGAAGTGCGGAACTTGCCGTTCAGCAATCAAACAGCCCCGTTCAACAATCAACCGTGCCGCATGCAGATCACCATACGCATATATGGAGCTTGAACGCCTCAAGGCTCGTGACAGAACCGCTGTTGCCGGTCGTCGAATTACCGGAGGAACTCAAACGCCTGCTTCAAGACAAAGAGCAGTTCGGCGGAAGAGATAAAAATCCATCCGCCCTCACCGATCTTTATACAAAAGACGTGCTTGTGATGAATCCGTCCGGCCCCACATGGCTGCGCGGAGAGCGTGGGATCAAGTATGTGATTGATAGCACCGTCATCGCGCGGCTAGTGCCGACGGCATACGAGGTGAACGGTTCGTCAGGCTACATCGCCGGTTATGAGGCGGTAATTCAGGGCGCATCCACCGAATACGTCTCCACCTTTCTTTATGTCATCAGAAAGAGTGCCGACTCAAAGTGGCGGATTTCTTCCGAGACTTTTACTTTAAACGGCCCGCCCGTCGCAAAGGCAAGTACGGTCGAACAGCTGATTGCGGAAATGGATGCCGCTGGCGTCAAGCGTGCGGCGGTGCTGTCCGTCGCCTACTGGTTCGGTAATCCGAGGCGCAAGGTTGAAGGCGACGAGTACGCACAGGTGCGTGCGGAGAATGATTGGGTGGCCGAACGGGTAACGCGTTTTCCCACGCGTCTCGTCGGCTTCTGTAGCTTCAACCCGCTGAAAGACTATGCGCTTGCGGAGCTTGATCGGTGCACCAAAAATCCGAGTTTCGAGGGCTTGAAACTGCACTTCGGAAATTCGCTGGTGGATGTGCTAAACCCGCAGCACATAGAAAAACTTCGCACGGTTTTCAGCGCGGCTAATGAGAAACGGTTTCCGATTCTGGCTCACCTCTGGCTATCCGGTAAGTATGGACGCGAACACTCGGAGGCTTTCTTGAATCAGGTTCTCCCGGTCGCGCCGAACATACCGATCCAGATCGCGCACATGGCCGCATCAGGGCCGAACTATCATTCGGACGACGCCTTTGAGGTCTACGCGAACGCCGCCGCTAATGGCGACCCGCGAATGAAGAATGTCTTTGTAGACGTGGCGAGCATGGTGACTCGCAATACCCGACCGGAGACGTTGGAACTCGTCGCCAGACGCCTGCGTCAGATCGGACTTCAACGCGTTCTGTTTGCCTCCGACCGTGCGCCGGGAGGTGCGAACGATACCCCCAAAGATGCGTGGGAGGCATTTCGTCGCCTACCACTGACAGAGAAGGAGTTCAGCACGGTGGCCGGGAACGTCGCCCCATACATGCGTTGAGGCGTCATTTATCGCCGCGCCTGATGCGGCGCGAGTCGCCACCGACCGTAAGCGACGAACGCCGCGAGCAACCCGACCACGAGCGGCGAGATCGCCGTCGCGATTCCGTCGGCCATGAACGTGAGCACGGTCGCGCCGATCATGATGATGACCAGCCCGGCGGCGGCCAGCGGCACGAGTCCCGGACGGATGCGCAGCAACCCCGGCAGGATGAGGCCGAGCGCGCCGAGCACCTCGACCACGCCGATGAAGCGCACGAGCAGTCCCGGCAACGCGATCTGGTTCGGCGACCCCATCGAGGCCAACACTTCGGGCGACAGGACGAGCTTTGTCCCACCGGCAAACAGAAACAGGAGTGCAAGCAACACCTGCACGATCCATAGGGCATAGGTCATTATAAGTCTCCTCGGCTCTGCCTCACGCTGAGTGCGCCGTCGGGTTGCAAAACTTTCCGACCACACAAAATATTGAGGTCGAATTATACATATCGCCGTCAACGACTGTGGCTAAAATATTTTTTGCGACACAAACGGAAGTTACGAGAGATCGCTCGACCTCCTGCTTATCTACTTTCGTTCAACATATCGGCGAGCAGGAGATCGACCTGATCCGATGAAAGCTCGTCGAGTCCGGCCAGTAAGTGTTCGGCCTCTTCGGTGCTGAGAGAACGGCGCGGGGCGTTTGGCTCAACCGGCAGATCGAGCAGGCCGGAAATGACCGGCTCGACGCCGTTCGGAGTTTGAGCGTGGAGCAACTCAAGCATCCGCACGACGAGTTCCGCGATGCTCGGCCCGCTGACGAACACGACCATCGGCAGCACGATGCCGAGGTTGCTCTGGACAGCGTTCTTAAACTCAATCGCCATGAGCGAATCAAGACCCATCGTGTTGAGAGGTCTGCGCGGATCGATGGCCGCCGGGCGGAGTCCCAGAATGCGCGATGAAATCTCACGCAGGTAGTCTTCAAGCAGTTGCGCACGCGCGGTTGAGTCGGCTGAGAGCAGCAGGTTGCGGGTCAATCCGGTCCGCGCGGGCGCAGGGCGGCCATCCGGCGTTGACCCTTCCTCTTCGGTGAATGCTACGCGGGAGAACAGTGGGAGCGCGGCGACTTCGGGATTGAACTGTCGCACGAGTTTCCAGTCAATCGGGATGACGCCCACCTGCGCGGAGTCTTGTTTGACAAGTTGGGAAAACGCTTCGATCCCCTCGACCGGCGAGATGCTGCGGAATCCGCGCTCGGCCAGACGACCGCCGCGCTCGGCCTGTGCGGCGAGTCCCACCTCAGACCACGCGCCCCAGTTGATACTCAGCGCGGGAAGCCCCTGCGCCCGGCGTTGGCAAGACAGCGCATCCATGAAGGAATTAGCGGCGGCGTAGTTGGCCTGACCGGGCGAGCCGAGCAGCGACGCCACGGAAGAGAAGAGGATGAAAAAGTCTAGCGAGTCCTCCGGCAGCCAATGATGCAGCAGCCAGCTACCGATCACTTTCGGCCCCCATGTGGAACTAAAAGTGTCCGCGTCATGCTGAAACAGCGTCCGGTCGTTGAGCGTCCCGGCGGCATGTATCACGCCGCGAATCGAAGGCCAGCCCTCGCGCTCGAAGGCGTTGAGAAACGAAACCAACTGCGCCTCGTCCGCCACGTCAACCGTGGCGAGGTGGATGCTTACGCCCATCGCTTCGAGTTGGCGGATGGCCTCAATCTGGCGTGCGAACGCAGTGTCGGGTTGCACCTCGCTCCAGATAGAGCGGATGGGCAGCGGCGTGCGACCCATGAGGATCAGCCGCCGCGCTCCCTGTTCGACCATCCAACGCGCCACTTGCAGACCCAACGCGCCAAGCCCGCCCGTGATCAAATAGCTTGAGTCTGGGCGAAACTTGAGTGCGCGCTCCGGCCTGGAATGTTCAGGACGGCGCACGAGGCGGCAGACGTAGCGTTGGTCACGTCGAAAAGCGATCTGCCGTTCGTCGGTCGAGGTGGAGAGTTCGCCGTGCAGCAGGCGGGCGGCCTGAGCCGGTATCATCCCCCCTTCGAGGTCGATCAAGCCTCCGAAGAGTTTCGGCATCTCCTGTGCGATGGTGCGGCCTAAGCCCCAGAGCGGCGACTGTGTAACCGCGATCTGCCGCTCGTCCCTGACCGCCCGCGCTCCTTGCGACACCAGCCAGACGCGAGGTTGCGCGCGCTCGTCGGTTTGGGCGACGGCCTGCATCAAGTTCACAACGCTGATGCACACGTCGAGCGATTCCTTCCTCAGCGTCTCGTGCGTGATTTCGGAGAACTCACGCGAGTCGAGGCTCCAGAGGTGAACGATGCCCCGGCAGCCGAGGCCGTCTGCGCCGGAGGCCGCCCTGTAAATCTCTCGCAGGTCGTCGGCCTGCGTCAGTTGTGCGATGAAGTTTCGCTCATCGACGCGCGCGAACTCCGTGCCCGACGCAACCATCAACACTTTCTCTCCATCCGCCTCAAGCAGTCTGGTGAGCGCCGCGCCGATGCCCTGCCCGTCGGAGAAGACGATCCATGCGCCGTCTCCCGTGTGCGCCGTCCGGCTCTCGGCGCTCTCCTGCGCTTGTGCCTGCTCTTCCCACACAGGCTCGTACATCCAATCCGCGACGCGTCCGGCGGCAACCCGCGCCGAATGCTCTTCGAGACATTGAAGTTCGACCCCGGCGAGTTCGATCACGACGCGCCCCTCTTCATCGCGCAAGGACACGTCGCCTTTGAGATGGTGGACTTCCTCGCCGGGGCGTTCCTCTTCAACTCTCAAAACAGCATGACTCCACAACTGCCCGGATGGCCGACCCGCGATGCGTATCTCGTCAATCGCGACGGGCACGTAAGCGCCCTTCGCGGCCATCTCGTCGCTTTGCGAGATCGTCGCGCCGAGAAGTTGCAGGCAGCAGTCGAGGATGGCCGGATGAAACTGGTAGGCGCTGACTTCGGCGGCCAGATCATCGGAGATGAGAAGCCGCGCGACGGCCTCCGTGTCGCGCCGCCAGAGGGTCTGGATAGACTGAAAATTCTGGCCGTAGTCGTGACCCGCATCGCTCAGGAGACGATAAAAGTCGCTCCCCGACAGTTCGTTTTCGCAACGTTCCCGAATGGTTTCCCACGTGGCGTCGGGCGAGCCGTCAAGCTCTTCGCGGTTGAATTGAATTTGCCCCGTGGTGTGCAGCGTCCAGTGGTGTTTGCCGCCGTCGCTTGCTTCCGGGCGGCTGTAGATGTGGAACCCGACGCCGCCCTCCACCGGAAGAGAAAAACCGAGTTGGACGATGAGCGCGCCATCCTCCGGCACGAATAGAGCCTTGTCGAACTTCAACGCCGCGAGGCGAACCGCTTGCCCGTTGAAGACCTGCGTGGCGGCCTCAAGCGCCATCTCGATGTAGGCGGTGGCGGGCAGCACCATCATGCCCTGCACGCGATGGTCTGTGAGAAAAGGCAACTGCTGCTTCGACAGTTTGAATTCCCAGAGGTGGTCGAGAGATGGATGTGCGGGCGAGACGTGCGCGCCGAGCAAAGGGCGTTGTGGCTGACCGTTGCGTGACGCGCGCAACGGCCTTTCGGTGTCTGTCGCGGATTCGCGATGCTCAAGCCAGAAACGTTCGTGTTGCCACGGGTTCGTCGGAAGGTGAACGCATTTCCCGCCGTTCGGAAACAGCCCTTTCCAGTTCAACTCATGCCCGCCTGCATAGAGGCTGCCGAGCGAATCCAGCAGGACGGCGCGCTCGTCCTCGTCGCGGCGCAGAGAGGGGAGCGCAGTTCCCTCCCGGCCTAGTTGATACATCCCCTGCTGAATCGAGGTCAGGACAATCGGGTGCGGGCTGATCTCCAGAAAGTTCTGATAACCGCTTTCCAGCAGACGTTGCACCGCGCCGGAAAAGAGCACCGGCTCTCTCAGATTTCGCCACCAGTAAGCGGCGTCGAGCGTGAGGTCGCGGGTAAACTCTCCCGTGACGGTCGAGTAGAAGGGCAGCACGAGAGCCTGCGACCGCACCTCTCCGAGATTTCGCAGAAGGGGCGCGTGCAGCGGCTCCACCTGCGGGCTGTGCGATGCGATGTTGACCTTCACGCGGCGACAGGAGACGCCGCGACGCTCCAGAGTTTCCAGTAGTTCTTCGAGCGCAGCCGTCTGCCCCGCGATCACGGTCGAGGTCGGGCTATTGCTGACGGCTACCGACAATCGTTCGGCGTAGCCGTCGAGCGCGTCCTGCGCCTGCTCCAGCTACAACTCGACCGCCGCCATGCTTCCCATCCCGCTGAGACTCTTCAGCAACCGGCTGCGGACGCAGATAATCTTCACGGCATCTTCGAGGCTCAAAGCTCCCGACACATGCGCCGCCGCGATCTCGCCCATGCTCTGCCCGATCACTGCGGCAGGCTCGATGCCCCACGAATGCCAGAGCGCGGCGAGCGAGACTTGCACGGCGAAAAGCGCGGGCTGCACCACGTCGATCTCGTCGAGCCTTGAGTGTTCGGCGTCGAGTTCTTCCAGCAACGACCAGTCGTGATGCTCTCGCATCAACTCATCGCAACGCTCCATACTCGCGCGGAAACAAGATTCCGTGTGCAGCAGTTGGCGACCCATGCCCGCCCACTGCGACCCCTGACCGGGAAAGACGAAGACCAGCTTCTGAGGATGCGCCGCCCCCCTGCGCCACGCTTCGACCAGATGGGACATCTCGCCACGCTGAAAAGCTCCGAGGCGTTCGACCAGTTCGGCGTGTGAGCGTCCGGTCAAAGCCAGACGGTGCTCGTGATGTGTGCGGCGTCGTCCGGCGGTGTAGCAAATATCGGCGAGAGATTCCCGCGCGCCTGCGCCGTCCAGATATTCGCGGTAAAGCCCCGCCAGAGCTTCGAGCGCCTGTGGGTCGCGGGCTGAGAGTGCGAGCAACTGTAACTGCGCCCCGGCGTTTGAATCATGCGCGCGGGCGTCCGCCACAGGCTCGACGTTGGGCGTCGCCTCTTCCAGCACGACGTGTGCGATTGTGCCTGTGAGGCCGAACGAGCTCACACCCGCGAAACGCTTCCGCGCCGGGTCGAGCGGCCACGGGAGCGGCGCGGTCGGAATCATAAAGCCCAACTCGTCGAGCGAGATTTGCGGGTTGATTTCTTTGAAGTTGAGATGCGGCGGAATCTCGCAGTGCTGCAATGCGAGCACCGTCTTGATTAGCCCGGCGATGCCCGCCGCCGATTCGAGATGCCCGATGTTGGTCTTGACAGACCCGACCGCTAGCTTCTGCGGTCGTCGTTCGTCTTTCAACACCACGCCGAGCGCCTGCATTTCGACGGGGTCGCCCAGACGCGTCCCCGTGCCGTGTGCTTCGACATAGCTGAGCGCCGACGGTTCGACACCGGCATGAGCCAACGCCTCGCGAATCACTTCCTGTTGCGCGCTCGCGTTCGGGACGGTATAACCGCCGCCGTGCCCGTCATGCTTGACCGCTGAGCCGCGTATCAACGCGAGGATGTTGTCGCCGTCGGCGACCGCATCGGAGAGCCTTTTGAGCACGACCACGCCGCAGCCTTCGCCGCGCACGTAGCCGTCAGCCGCCGCGTCGAAAGTCTTGCAGCGGCCATCGGCGGCCATCGTTTTGGCCTTGCTCATGTAGATGTTTACGTCGGGCATGATGATCAGATTCACGCCGCCCGACAACGCCATGTCGCACTCGCGCGCGCGCAGGCTTTGACAGGCGAGATGAGTTGTCACCAGCGAGGCCGAGCAGGCCGTATCGACCGTGATGCTCGGCCCGTGCAGCCCGAACGTATAAGAGATGCGGCCTGACGCCGAACTCGTTGCGTTGCCCGTTCCGAAATAGGCATCGATGGCCTCGAAACCTCCGAGCTTGATCTGCTGGAAGTATTCGTTGTTCATCAGCCCGACGAAGACGCCTGTCTTGCTCCCCAACAGACGCGCCTGACTCTGGCCTGCGTATTCGAGCGCCTCCCACGCGACTTCCAGTAACAGGCGATGTTGCGGGTCCATGCTGAACACTTCGCGCGGCGAGATGCCGAAGAAGCCGGGGTCGAACTTGTCCACGTTGTCGATGAAAGCTCCCCAACGCGTGTACATCTTGCCGGGGGCTGCCGGGTCGGCGTCGAAGAACGCTTCGATGTCCCAACGCTCGGCGGGCACTTCCGTGACGGTATCGACCCCGTCGCGGAGCAAACGCCAGAAAGCCTCCGGGCTGTTTGCGCCGCCGGGGAAACGACACCCCATGCCGACGATGGCGATGGGTTCCGTCCGTGCGTGCTCGGCGGCATCGAGACGCGACTGCATTTGCTCGACGGCGAGCAGTGCGCGTTTGACGGGTGAAAGTTGAGAGACGCGGTCTGATGTGTTGCTCATGTTGCTATTCCAGCGACAGTTTATCTGTCAGTAAGGCGAGCGCTTCTTCATCCGAGAGGTGTTCGAGATGTTCGAGTTGTTCGAGTTGTTCGAGTGTCACCTCCAACGCTTCGTCCTTCATGGATACGGGTTGAGGCGTTTCGTTGTGGAGCTTCAAGTCCAGAACCTGTTCGGACAGGTAATGCGCGAGCGAGTTGATATTCGTGTGCTCGAACATCATGCTCAAAGGGAACGGCTTTTCGACGGCGGTTTGCAGATTGCGCATCAACTCCGCGATCATCAGCGAGTCCATCCCCAGATCAAAGAAGCCCTGCGAGACATCGAGCGGCGGCGCGGAACGCGACAGCCCCAGCACCCCTCGCACTTCGGCCTGAAGACGTGTCGTTAGAATGTCGAGACGCTCCGAGGGCAACGCCTCCGTTAATTGTTTGACAAGTGTCGATGTGGCGCGAGTTGAACCTGTCGCTATCAACTCCTTCGCCGCACGCGCCGGAGAAGTGGCCGCGGCGTCGAGGAAATCGCTCAGGAACATTTCGCGTTGCGGGGACGAGATATTTGCGATGAACTCCGGCCACCGGACGGGCAACACGCCGACCTGCGTCGCCCCCTCCAGCAACAACTGTTCGAGCACGCGAAAACCCTCTTCGGGGCGGATGCTCTCGATGCCTTGCCGCGCGAAATCCTTAGCGTGCGAAGCGGCCATGCCCACCTCCGCCAACGGTCCCCAGTTGATGCTTAAGCCGTGCAGGCCGTGTGCGCGCCGGTAGTGCGCCAGCGCATCCAGAAACGAATTCCCCGCCGCGTAACTGCCCTGACCGATGCTGCCGAGCACGGACGACATGGAAGAGAACAGCACGAAGAAATCGAGACTCGAACCGGCTGTCTCGCTGTGTAGATTCCACGCTCCCGGAATCTTCGGAGCCAGCACGCGCGCAAAGCGCTCCTGATCCTGTTGGCGCAGCAGCCCATCTTCAAGCACACCGGCTGCATGCGCCACGCCTTTGAGCGGGGGCATCGTCGCCGCGATCTCGGCCAGCGTTCGCGCGACCTGTTCCGGCTCCGACACGTCAGCCGCGATAACTCGCACCTTCGCCCCTGCTGCTTCCAAACCTGAGACAACTTCACGCGCCGACGCGGACGCGCCGCTTCGCCCGACGAGCGCCAGATGCCTCGCGCCACGCGCGACCATCCACCCTGCGAGTTTCAGCCCCAAGCCTCCGAGGCCGCCCGTAATCAAGTACGTGCCATCCGCGCGCAACGAAAACGGGCTTTCCTGCGAAGCCTGAAACGCGTCGCGGCTGGCATCTGTTTTCCCTGCGGCGGAGTTTGCCTTCCGTCTTTGCAGTCTGGCGACGTAGCGCGTCGTGCCGCTCCACACGACCTGCTTTTCATCAGAGTCCGCACGCAACTCCTGACAGAGCGCGGCTGCATTCTCATCCGGCGCGGCATGGTTGACGTCAATCAACGTGCAGCGCAGGTAATGAAACTCGCGTGCGATCACCCGACCGAGTCCCCACACAGGCGTCTGAGCGATGTTGGCCGATTGAGCGATCTTGAACGGCGCATCTCCGCCCGCCGCCGTCGGCTGCGCGCCCGCCGTCGCCAACCAGAGGCGCACGCTCTGTGCGAGTCCGGCGCGGCTGAGGGATTGCACAAGATGCAGGATGCTTTGGCAGCCGACGGTCTGCGCGTGCGCGAGATAATTCGCGTCCGATTGCGCCGTCGCGGATGCCTCCATGCTCCAGAGGTGAAGCACGCCGCGCCATCCCGGCGATCCGAAATCCGAGGCTTCCGTGAGCAACCGGTCGAAGTCCTGCGCGCATGACGGATCGATCTCAAACTCATTCGGCGCGACGCGTCTGTACGAACTACCGGCACGCACCAACACGCAACTTGCTCCGTCTTCAGCTTCCAGACGCGACCTGACAGCCTCTCCTGCTCCACCGTCATCCGCGAAGACCAGCCATTTGCCTTGCGCTTCGCCTTGCACGACGACGGGTGTTGGAGATAACGGGAGATCGTGTTGCCGCCAGTCAACTTCGTAGAGCCATTGGCCGACATCCTCTCCCGGCATACGTCTTGATTCATCCGGCGCACGTTGCACGCGCTCCGCTTCACGCCGGACACTACCGCGCACGCGTTGTAGACGCACGCCGCATAGTTCCAGCACGACTTCGCCCGTCTCACCGGCAAGCATCGCGTCCGCCGTGAACATTGCCGGGGCATCTTCGATGGGCGGTCGCAAGGTGGCATAGCTCCACGACACACCCGCGGGCAGACCCTCGCGGCTGACCCTTACTCGCTCCACGCCGACGGGTAAATAAGTGAAGCCTTCCGCCGCGCCCGCCTGCGGTGGCACTGCGCAGGCGATCACCTGCAAGCAGTTGTCGAGCAACAGCGGATGCACGCCAACGGACGCGGCATCCTCCAAGACCGCCGCAGCCGGAGAGATGTGCGCGATGGCCTCGCCCGCACGCCGCCACACTTGTTGCACGCCCTGAAAGCTCGCGCCGTACATAAGTCCGCGCTCACTCATCTGACGGTAAAAGTCTTCGCCCGTCACGTTCGCATGACAACGCGCTCTGACCTCTTCCGGCTCAAGGCGGCGACGGCCATCGTCGTCCTCTTCGCGCAGGTGAAGTTGCCCGCGCCCGTGCAGTGTCCATGTCGGCTGAAGCTCTTTGCCCTGTTCACGGCTGAAAAGTTGAAATCCGAATGTGCGTTCCGACTCTCGTTTGAAGACGAGTTGCAGCTTGCGCGTCTCGCCTTCGCGCATCGTGAGGGCTTGCTCGAAACGCACCTCTGACGGCTCGACCTCCGCGCCGTTCAACAAACCGGCGGCTCCGGCCAGCGCCATCTCGATGTAGACGGCGGCGGGCACGACCATCGTCCCCTGCACACGATGCTCGGCCAGATACGGCAACTTTGCCGCGTCAAGTTCGAAGTCCCAGTGATACGTGTCCGGCTCTACGGCGGACGCCATGCAGCGTCCGAGGAGCGCGCTGATGCCCTGTCGGGGAGTGGCGTCGGGTTCGTCCACGTTGTAGTGCCGTTGGCGGTCGTTACGCGTCTCCTGTTCTTTCAGCCAGAATCGTTCGCGCTGCCATTGATAGCCCGGCAGCGGCACGCAGCATCCGTTCCCGGCCTGCAACGCTTCCCACGCCAGAGGGAGTCCGAGAGTGTAAAGCCGCCCGGCTGACTTCAACATCACGCTGCGGTCGTCTTCTCCGCGTCGCAGCGAGGGCAGCGCGACGCATTCCCCGCCGCCTTCGCGCGCACACTCGTCCATCGCGCCCACGAGCACGGGATGAGGACTCAACTCGATGAAGGTGTTGTATCCGCCCGCCAGCATCGCATCCAACGCGGGCGCAAACAGCACTCCCTCCTGTAACTGGCGACTCCAGTAGCTCGCGTCAAACTCCGTCCCCTCGCACGCGCCGCCGCTCAACGTGGAAAAGATCGGGATCGCTGCACGGCGCGCTTCGATGTCAACCAGAGAGCCGCCCAACTCGTCTCCGAACTCCTTCATCTGCCAGCTGTGGAAAGCGTAGTCGCCGCGTAGCTCCTGAACCTGTAGTCCCTGCTGCCGGAGCGTGCAGACGATTTCATCGAGCGCCGCGCTCTCGCCCGAGAGGACACACGAGCGTGGCGCATTGTGCGCCGCGACGGTCAGGCGGTTTTCATAGCCGGCGAGAAAAGGCGCGACCTCTTCCGGGTGCAGCATCGCCGACGCCATCTTTCCTTTGCCCGTCGCGCGCTGCATGAGACGCCCACGATGAAAGACGAGGCGCACGGCATCGTCCAGACTCAACGCTCCGGCGACGTGCGCCGCCGCCGCTTCGCCGATGCTGTGCCCGACGACGGCCTCCGGCCTGATGCCCCACGATTGCCACAACGCCGCCAGCCCGACCTGCAACGCGAACAGGCACGGCTGCGCCACCTCGGTTTCGTTTATCCGCGACTGATCAGCTTCCGCGTTCAACTCTTCGAGCAGCGACCATCCCGCGATGCGTGCGAACAACTCGTCACACTGTTCCAGCGTTTGACGAAACACTTTCTCTTCGCTCAACAGTTGGCGTCCCATCGCCCACCACTGCGGCCCCTGCCCCGCGAAGACGAAAGCGAGTTTCGCGCGCCGCATAGGTGTCACGCGTCCCGTGGAGATTGCCGCGTGAGGCGTCTGCTCCAGGAAGCCTTCGAGCCGCTCGTCGAAATCTGCGAGCGTTTTTCCGGCGAGTGCCAGACGATGTTCGTGGTGTGTGCGCCGCACGGCAGCCGTATAGCAGATGTCCCGCAGCGAGACGGAGGCTTCCTGAGCACGCAGGAATTGACGATATGCCTCAGCCAGAGCGCGCAACGCTTCCGGCGTCCGTGCGGAGAGAGGCAGCAGATACGCTCCGTCCGTTGAAGGTTGCGGTTCGCCTGTCGAAGGTTGGCGTTCGCCGTTTCGCGCGTGCTCCGTCTGCGGAGCTTCGCCGATGATCAGGTGAGCATTAGTTCCACCGAAGCCGAAGGAACTCACCCCGGCCAGCGGCGGTCGCATCTCTTCCGGCCACGGCGCAAGCGTCTGTTGGACCAGCAACGGAAGTTGCGCGAAAGGAATGTGCGGATTAGGTTTTTGAAAGTGGAGACTCGGAGGAATTTCGAGATGCTTGAGCATCAACACCACTTTCATCAACCCGGCGATTCCAGCTGCCGCTTCGAGATGTCCGATGTTGCTCTTGATTGAGCCGACGGCGCAGAAGTTTCCCGGCGGGCGTCCGTTGGCAAGCGCCGCGCCGAGCGCTTGAGCCTCAATCGGGTCGCCGAGTGCGGTTCCGGTTCCATGCGCCTCCACGTATGCGAGTTGCCCCGGCGAGACACCGGCCTGCGCACACGCCGCGCGGACCAGCGCCTCCTGCGCCCAGCGATTCGGAGCCGTCAGCCCATTGCTGCGTCCGTCCTGATTAACCGCGCCGCCTGCGATGACGGCATGAATCGGGTCGCCGTCGGCCAACGCCTGTGAGAGTAGTTTCAGAATTACGACGCCCGCTCCCTCGCCGCGCACCAGCCCGTCAGCGCGCGCGTCGAAAGTCTTACAGCGTCCGTCGCGCGCGAGGAGTCCCGCTTTGGCGTACCAGATGGTTCCTTCCGGCGACAGAATCAGATTCACGCCCCCGGCGATGGCGAGCGTTGACTCGCCGCTCCACAAACTCTGACACGCGAGATGCGTCGCCACGAGCGACGACGAGCAAGCGCTGTCTATCGCCATGCTCGGCCCGCGAAAATCGAAGAAGTGCGAGAGACGGTTGGCGGCAATACATCTGGCGATGCCGGGGAAGGTGTAAAAGTTGACGAGTTGCGGGTCGTTCATCGGCGTGTCGCCGTAATCGTTGCCCATGATTCCGATGAAGACTCCGGTTTGCGTCCCGGCCAGTTTTGCCGTCACCTGCCCGGCATCCTCCAACGCCTCCCAAGTCACTTCCATCAAGAGACGCTGTTGCGGGTCGAGATGCACCGCCTCACGCGGAGAGACTTTGAAAAAGTGCGCGTCGAAATGATCGATCTGTTCGAGGAAGCCGCCCCAACGCGTGTTCATCTTGCCCGGCACGCCCGCATCTTCATCATAGAAACGGTCAACGTCCCAACGGTCGGCGGGAATCTCCCTGACGGCATCTACGCCCTCTCGTAACAACTGCCACAATGCCGCCGGACTGTTTGCGCCCGGATAGCGACAGGCCATGCCGATGATAGCGACAGGCTCAACCACCTGTCCGCCGACGGGGGAACGTGCTGGATAGGTTGGGATATTCTTCATGCTGATCTAACTCCTGTGCCGTTACGCCTCGCTCCATCGCTCACGGCTCTCCGCTCAAGCAACGTCGTTGTCGGCCTGCGACCGCGCGAGTTGAAAAGGGACGACGGAGAACAACCGCCCCTCATCGCAGAGTCGCTCCATCTCCTGCCACACCTCCTGCTCGTGCTCAGGCGGCAACAGACTGCGCCGCTGCCCCAACCGCACCAGCAATCGCTCCAGACTCAACACCAGCCAATCGCCCCGCCCGAAAAACTCTCCCAACCGCTCGCGATTGTGTAGCCACAGATGCACACAACAAGCTGCCGCTTCCAACAAACAATATCGCTCCGCCTGCTCGAACATCTCCGGCGCACGGCTGTAGTCGCTGCCCAACTGTGCTGACAACTCCCGGTGCTCGACATCGGCGACCTGTCGCTGCGCCAGCACTCGCTCAGTTTGTGCCACGAGGCACGCCAGCCGCGAGTGTTCCGCCGGTGTGTGCGAAGAGAGGAGGCGGAGTTGCGCGAGTGCGAGGTCGAGGCCGTTGAGGAAATCATCACGCCCGCGCGCATAGAGGCTCAGGGCGTCCGGGTTGAAGTCCGACAGCGGATGATGCAGATCGAAGATGGAGGCCAGCCGCGTTGCAAGTTCCGGGGCATCGGTGTCAGGCGATGAGGCAGCGTGCGCTCGATGCTGCGCGAGGTCGCGCAGATGCACGCCGATGGTCGTTAAGTTAAGAAGTGTCCCGGTGTGGAAGATGCTCAGCACCTTGTTGTCCCTGAGCAGTTTTTGAAAGATGCCGTGCCAGTGCCCTTCACGTAAATAATGACGCGCTCCCAGCACCACTCCCAACCGCTCGATTGCCTCCTCCAGACTCTGCGGCACGTAATACTTGACCACCGCCGAATACAGACGCATCTGCTCCGGCGTCTGGTGCATCGCCCGCGCACACGCCAGCGTCAGGCAATCCCCGACGAGCAGGTCGAGGAAGGCTTCGACGAGCGTGCGCCGTGCCTGCGGCAGCGCGCTGACGTGCGTACCGTAGAGAGAGCGGGTGCGAGCGAAGTCGAGAGTTGCACGCAGGGCGGTGTCGGCAGCGCCGAGAGCGAGGGCGGGAATAATGATGCGTGTGAGTTGGAAGGCTTTGAGCGTCTGTTCGAGTGCGGAGCCTTCCACTCCGATCAAAGAGTCCTCGCTTACGAAACTCTTTCTAAAGGCTATCCCACTAAAGTCAACTCCCCTGACGCCGAGTGTCTTGATCTTCGGGAGATGATTGAAGGAGCACGGGTCGAGCGCATTCTTATCTATCAGGAACAGAGAGAACCCGCGCGGGCCGCCGCTCTCCGCTGTGCGTGCAAAGACGGTGAGCGCGACGCCACGCGTAGCATTGTTGACGAGCCACTTTTCGCCGGCGAGTTGATAGCCGCCCGCCACCCGCACGGCTCTCAAGTCCGTCGCCAGAACGTCTCCCCCGTGTGCCTTCTCATGGTATGCGAGCGCCACCTGCTTCCCAGCCATGATAATCCCGGCAAGTTTCTTCCGCTGCTCCTGCGAACCACCAGCCCAAACATTTACCGTGCCTAGAAATGACTTAGCATGCGCCACAATAACGCTCAGATTGCGACGCGCGACGACGCGGAGCAGCGAGATCAGTTGCTCATACGAGCGGAGACGCCCGCCCCATTGCACCGGCACGTAGAAGCTTGGCAAGCCCCACGCATCCAACAACGCACACGCCTGCTCCGGGTACGCTTCCACCTCGTCGAGCGCCACGGCTTGCTCGAACGAAAGACTGTTGCGCCCGTCCAAAGGGTCGCCCAGGTATCGCTCAAGTTCTTCCGCGATGCCGTATTGCTCCGGTAGACTGATCATACTTCTCTCGTCCCCTGCCTTCTCTTGTTCCCTGACTACTCGCGTAGCGTCTTTCGCTCCTTAGCTTCTCTCATTGCTCAACTGTTAATCGCCGCACCACATAAGTAGCTACAAGCTGCGCGGCGCGAGTTGAAAAGGGACGACGGAGAACAACCGCCCCTCATCGCAGAGTCGCTCCATCTCCTGCCACACCTCCTGCTCGTGCTCAGGCGGCAACAGACTGCGCCGCTGCCCCAACCGCACCAGCAATCGCTCCAGACTCAACACCAGCCAATCGCCCCGCCCGAAAAACTCTCCCAACCGCTCGCGGTTATGTAGCCACAGATGCACGCAACAGGCCGCCGCTTCCAACAAACAATATCGCTCCGCCTGCTCGAACATCTCCGGCGCACGGCTGTAGCCGCTGCCTAACTTCGCTGACAACTCGCGGTGCTCCACATCGGCGGCCTGTCGCTGCGCCAGCACTCGCCCGGTCTGTGCCACGAGGCGCGCCAGCCGCGCGTGTTCCGCCGGTGTGCGCGAAGAGATGAGGCGGAGTTGGGCGAGCGCGAGGTCGAGGCCGTTGAGGAAATCATCACGCCCGCGCGCATAGAGACTCAGGGCGTCCGGGTTGAAGTCCGACAGAGGATGATGCAGATTGAAGATGGAGGCCAGCCGCGTTGAAAGCTCGGAGGCGGCGGTGTCAGGCGATGAGGCAGCGTGCGCTCGATGCTGCGCGAGGTCGCGTAGATGCACGCCGATGGTTGTCAGGTTTAGAGCAGCGTTGAAATGATACCTGACGACCACGTTGTCCCTGAGCAGTTTTTGAAAGATGCCGTGCCAGTGCCCTTCACGTAAATAATGGCGCGCTCCCAACACCACTCCCAACCGCTCGATTGCCTCCTCCAGACTCTGTGGCACGTAATACTTGACTACCGCCGAATACAGACGCATCTGCTCCGGCGTCTGGTGCATCGCCCGCGCACACGCCAGCGTCAGGCAATCCCCGACGAGCAGGTCGAGGAAGGCTTCGACGAGCGTGCGCCGCGTCTGTGGCAACGCGCTGACTTGCGTGCCGTAGAGAGAGCGGGTGCGAGCGAAGTCGAGAGTTGCGCGCAGGGCGGTGTCGGCAGCGCCGAGGGCGAGGGCGGGAATAACGATGCGTGTGAGTTGGAAGGCTTTGAGCGTCTGTTCGAGTGCGGAGCCTTCTCTGCCGATCAATGCATCATCGCTCACGAAACTTTCTTTGAACTTGATGCCGCTGACGTGTGCGCCCCTGACGCCGAGGGTCTTGATTCTGGGGAGATGCTCGAAAGAGCACGGGTCGAGGGCATGCTTATCTACCAGGAACAGGGAGAGGCTGCGCGGGCTGCTTTCGTCTCTGGTGCGCGCGACGACCGTCAATGCAGCGCAACGCACGGCGTTTCCGATCAACCACTTTTCGCCGGAGAGTTGATAGCCGCCCGCCACCCTCACGGCGCTTACGCCCGTCGCCAGAAAGTCTCCCCCGTGCGCCTTCTCGTTGTAGGCGAGAATGATTTGCTTCCCTTCCTTGAGAAGTTGCGCCACTTTCTGTCTTTGCCGGTCTGTGCCGCCCGCCCACGTTGCAGCCGAACCGAGCAGAGACAAGATGCTATAAGCAAACCCGACGGTGAAATCCCGACGCGCGACGACGCGGAGCAGCGAGATCAGTTGCTCATATGAGCGGAGACGCCCGCCCCATTGCACCGGCACGTAGAAGCTTGGCAAGCCCCACGCATCCAACAACGCACACGCCTGCTCCGGGTACGCCTCCACCTCGTCGAGCGCCACGGCCTGCTCGAACGAAAGACTGTTGCGCCCGTCCAAAGGGTCGCCCAGGTATCGCTCAAGCTCTTCCGCGATGCCGTATTGCTCCGGTAGACTCATTTACGCTTCTCTCGCTGCTTAACTTCTCTCACAGCTTGACCGGCGGCTCTCGCTCCTTAGCTGGTTGCCGCAACGTCGCCTGCGGCTTCCGCACTCAGGTGGCGGGAAAGTATCTCGATGGTCGGGAAGTCCCAGAGCAGGGTTGCCGGGAGCGGGCGCTTGAGGTAGTCCTCAAGGTCGCCCGATAAACTCACCGCGTCTATCGAGTTGAGGCCGAAATTGGCGAAAGGCTCCTGCACGTCAACCTCTTCGGGACTGACCCTCATCAAGTCCGCGAGTCTTGAGATCAACCAACTTTGTATCTCTTCAAAACTCGCGCCCTTCTGTGCGCTCGTCTCTCCAACGACGCGCGCGTCGCCGTCTGCGTTTAACTTCTGATCGGGTTGTGGTGGTCTTTCAAAATTCATCTATGAACTCCCAAAATTGAAAAATGTGTTTGAGACAATTCCTCTAAATCCGTGCCTTCGACGCGTCATGAAAACTGCAAACGTTTCGGGCAAGCGTCAGTTGCGCGGCGCGAGTTGGAAAGGGACGACGGAGAACATTTGTTGCTCTTGATACAGACGCTCCATTTCCTGCGCCACTCGCTGCTCGTGCTCGGGCGGCAACAGGCTGCGCCGCTGCCCCAGCCGTACCAGCAATCTTTCCAGACTCAACACCAGCCAATCGCCCCGCCTGAAAAACTCTCCCAACCGCTCGCGGTTATGTATCCACAGATGCACGCAACAGGCCGCCGCTTCCAACAAACAATATCGCTCCGCCTGCTCGAACATCTCGGGCGACTTGTTGAAGCCGCTGTCCGTGAGCGACGCCGCGACAAACTCGCGCTGGCTTTCGACTTCAGCCAAGATCGCCCGCGCACGGCTCTCGACGAGCGTAAGGACCGCGCCCTCTCCGGTATCTTTCGGCTCAACGGAGGAAAGTTTTTCGAGCGAGAGTGCGAATCCCTGTAGGATGGAATCGCGCCCCCGGTTATGGAGTGTGAGCGCGGCAGGAGCGAAATCCGGCAGCGGCTCCGTCAGAGAAAAGATGCGTGCGAGCCGGTTCGACAGCGCGGCCTGACTGTCTGTGCCCTGTTCTTTGCGGCGCGTGAGTTGTCCGAGTTGTACGGCAATGGCGTGCAGGTTAACGAGGGTGCTGCCGTCGAACAGGCTCAGGATGGCGTTGTCCCTGTAAACTTTTTGAAAGATACCGTCGCAATGCTCCTGTCGAAGATACTGGCGCGCGCCTAAGACGACTGACAGGCTCTTGAGAAGTTTCTCCACCATCGTCGGCACAAGATACTTGCTGACGGCGGAGCGCAGGCTCATCTGTTCCGGTTCGACGTGGATGGAACGCGCAGACGCGATGGTCAGGCATTCGCAAATCAACAGGTCTATGAAGGCGTCGCAGAGAAGCCTGCGAGCGTGTGGAATGGCAAACACCGAATCGCCGTAGAGTTTGCGCGCCAGCGCGAAGTCCAACGCGACGCGCAAGGCCGTGTCCGCCGCTCCGAGCGAAAGGCCGGTGATGACCGTGCGTGTGAGTTGGAAAGCCTTGAGCATGATCTCCAACCCGGCTCCGGCCTGACCGACGACGGAACCTGCGGGCAGGAAAGCTCCGTCGAAACTGATGCCGCTGATGTCCGCGCCCCTGATGCCGTGGGTCTTAATCTTCGGGAGCGGCTTGCAAGTCGAGCGCACATCGTCGTTTTTCTCCACGAGAAAGAGCGAGAAGCCGCGCGGGTCTGCGCGGTCGCCGGTTTTTGCGAAGACCGTCAACGCGCGGCTGCGTGTCGCGTTATTGATGAGCCACTTTTCGCCGCTCAACGTGTAGCCGCCGCCGTCAATGCTTGTGGCTTCTACTTCCGAGGCGAGCAGATCGCTGCCGTGTGATTTCTCTGTCAGGGCGAGGGCGACTTGCGAGCCGCCCCTGATGATCTCAGCGAGTCGCCGCTGCTGCCCGGTAGAGCCGCCGACCCAGACGGCGACGGCTCCGAGATAGGTCTTGCCGTGAGCGATGGCGACGGTCAGGTCGCGTCGCGCGATGACGCGTAGCACGTTGATGAACTCCTCGAAAGAGTTCAGCTTTCCTCCGAGGTCTGAAGGGATGTAATGGTCCGCGACGTTGAGCGCGTCGAGAATTTGGCAGGCTTGCGCCGGATACTCCTCGCGTTCATCCAGAGCGACGGCGTGCTTGAAAGAGAACGGGTTCTCCGGCGCGAACGGATCGCCGAGAAGGCGTTCGAGCGTTTCAGCCGCGCGGTATTGGGGGAAAGTCTGCATCTGCTTTATTCAGGGGACGCGGTCTTCATTCTCAGTTAACGGGGACACATTCGAGCGTCCCTGTCAGGTAAGCGGTGCGACAGTCCTGACGCCTGATCTTGCCGCTCGAAGTCTTCGGCATGCCGCCGACCTTGAGGAACGCCAGCGCGTGGACGTTGAGGCCGAAGTAATCGGCGGTGGCGCGCTGCACGGCGGTCTTGAGCAGCTTCCAGTCGTCGGCGAGGAAGTGGCGCGAAGCCGCACCCGTCGCTTCCCCTTGCCCGGTTGCGCGCTTGTAGCGTTGGTCAACCTCCGCCGCGATGACGAGTCGCTCTTCGCCTTCGACTTCGATCGAGAACGCCGCCACGCAACCCGAACGCAGCGACGGGTGCGACTGTTCGACGGTCAGTTCGATGTCCTGCGGGTAGTGATTGCGCCCGCCGATGATGATCAGGTCTTTGAGGCGTCCGGTGATGAACAACTCTCCATCTCTGATGAAACCGAGATCGCCCGTGCGTAGGAACGGCCCGTGCCCCGTGTCCGACAGGTGCGCTTTGAAGGTCTGCCCGGTCAACTCCGGGCGGTTCCAGTAACCCTGAGCCACGCCCGCGCCGGACACCCAGACCTCGCCCACACTTCCCTTCACGCATTCCGTCAGGCTTGCAGGATCGACGATGAGGGCGCGTGTTCCCAGAGCCAGACCGCCGCTGCCCACGAGCGTCCTGACGCTCTGCGCATCACTCGAAGCGGACGCCTCGACGAGTAGATTTTCTTCAAGCGGCGCGGCTTCGAGTTTGCAAGTCACGGGAGGCGTCGCGCGCCTGCCTCCCGAAACCTTGAGAGTGGCTTCGGCCAGACCATAGGCCGGATAAAACGCATCCCGGCGGAAGCCGCACTCCTCGAAACTCGCGGCAAACCTCCGCAACGTCTCTTCTCGAATCGGCTCCGCGCCGTTATAAGCCACGCGCCAGCAACTCAAATCCAAAGTGCTGCGCTGTTCGGGGCGAATCTTGTTGATGCAGTGTTCATAAGCGAAGTTGGGGCCGCCGCTGTGCGTCGCCCGATAACGGGAGATGGCCTGTAGCCAGCGCAGCGGGCGTTGGAGAAAGGCGACCGGCGGCATCACATAGCAAGTGAAGCCCGCATACAAAGGCTGGATGATGCCGTCGATCAACCCCATGTCGTGATAAGCGGGAAGCCACGTGACGGAGACGCTCTCCGGCGTGTGCTCGAATCCATAGTGAATGTAAGCGGAGTTTTGCAGCAGGTTGCCGTGACTGACCATCACGCCCTTCGGCGCGCTCGTCGAGCCGGACGTGTACTGTAGAAACGCAAGACTGTCAGACGCCAACTCAGGCTCGTTCCACTCATCCGCCCGTGTGTGGTCAAGTTCGTCGGTCGCCAGCCATCTCAGATTTTTCAGTTCTTCGTCGCGGGCAAAGATCGGCGCGACCTTTGCGAGTATGGGCGTCGTCGTCAGCACAAATTTCGCCTGCGAGTCGGCCAGAATGGATCGCAGCCTCGGGAGCGTTATCTCAGGCCGCGCGGGATGCGGCGGGTAGGCCGGAATGGCGACGACGCCGCTGTAGAGACAGCCGAAGAAGGCGGCCACGAAATCGAGTCCCGGCGGGTAGAGCAACAACGCGCGCTCACCCTGCGCGTGCAAACTCTGGAGGGTCGCACCGACGGTGCGTGCGAGTAGATCAAGCCCGGCGTAGCTCACGCGGGCTTGTTCCGTTTCCCCGTCGCCGAGATACACGTAAGCGGTCCGCGCGGGCTGCTGCGACGCACGCCGACGGAGAAACTCATTTATCGTAGAAGGTTGGTCTTTCAATTCGACTCGACCGTAAGTTTAAGGATTCAAGGCTATGTCTACTCGTATTTCAGCGCGTGCAGGGGATCGATTCTGGTAGCCCTGCGCGCGGGGATGTAACTTGCCAGTAAAGCTACCACCACCTGAAATAATGTGATCCCTGCGAAGGTGGTCAGGTCGGTCGCGCTGATGCCGAAAAGGAGTCCGGTGAGAAAGCGTGTCAGCGCAAAAGCCGCGACGAGGCCGACGCCTAACCCGATCAGTGTCAGCAGCATCCCCTGTTTGAGAATAAGTTTGAGCACGTCGCCGCGCTGTGCGCCGAGCGCCATCCGGATGCCGATCTCGCGCGTGCGATTGCTGACCGAGTAAGCCATCACGGCATAGAGGCCCACGGTGGCGAGCAGCAGCGCGAGCAGGCTGAAGATGCTCAACAGGAGCGCGGCCAGTTTTTGCTGGATGAGCACCGTCCCGAGCGCGTCCTGCATGGTCATCACCTTCGCGGGAATACTCTTATCCAGCGTCTCCACTTCACGCCGGATGGCGGGCAGCAGAGTTGCCATGTCTCCCGAAGACTTGGCGAACACGGTCATCCGCGAGGCGTAGTATTGCAGGAAAGGCAAATAGAGATATGGCCGCGGCTCTTCTTTCAGGTTGTAGTACTTACTGTTTTTCACGATGCCGACGATCTCCAGTTGCGTCTTGCCGCCGGTGAGGCTGAGTTGCTGGCCGATAGGATTCCGGTCAGGCCAGAAGCGGCTCGCCATTGCCTCGTTGACGATGCAGACGCCGGTTGCGGTCTTCGTGTCGAAGTCGGTGAAGTTGCGTCCCTGCACGAACGGGATCGACATGACCGGAAAGAAGCCTTGCCCGACGATGTTGTAATCAATGGACAACTTCGTATCGGGCGGCGGCTCGTAGCCCGCGATCTGGACGGTCATTTGCTGCATCCCTCCGCCGCTGAGCGGGACGACATAGCCGAGGCTTGCGGTTTCCACGCCCGGCAACTGGCCGACACGCTCCACGAGTTGCTGGTAATAGCGACGCCCGTTTTCCTGCTCGTAACCTTGCAGCCCGACGTCCGTGGAGACGACCGCCAACTTCTCCGGCTCGAAACCGGGATTGCTGTTCTGCGCATTCTGTAGGCTTCTGAGGAAGAGTCCCGCGCAAATCAGCAGGACCAGAGAAATGGCAACCTGACCTATCACCAGCAGGCTGCGCAGGCGCGACTTCTTATAGCCGTTCTGACCCGCTCCATCATCCTTGAGCGAGGGAAGCAGGTTGGCCTTCGTCGTTTGAATTGCCGGGGCAAGGCCGAAGATGATGCCCGTCAGGACGGAGACGACGAGAGCAAAGATGAGCACTTGCCGGTTCAGGCTCAGGTCGAAGACGACGGGAATGGAGGTCGGCGGAATCAGCTTCAAGAGCAGTTTGGTGGAGATGAAAGCGATGAACAATCCCAGCATGCCGCCGAGCAAAGAGAAGAGCACGCTCTCCGTCAACAACTGCTGGATGAGCCGCCACCTAGTCGCTCCGAGAGCCTGCCGGATGCCGATCTCCTTGTGTCTCGACAGCGCGCGCGCCAGCATCAGATTGGCGACGTTGAAGCAGGCGATCAGCAACACCAGAAACACGACGGCCATCAGCAGCACGAGCACGCCGGACATGTTCTTTTTGATCCCCGTCGAGCCTTCTCCGAGCGGCACGATGGTCGGACTCGTCGCCTTATTTGTATTGGGATACTCCTGTGCGAGTTGATTAAAGAGTCCCTGCATTCCGGCCTCGGCCTGCTCACGACTGACGCCGGGTTTGACGCGCCCGATCACGTTGAGCCAGCGCACGCCGCGACCCGCCAGTCGATCCGAACCCGGCATGACCCGCGTCTGCATCATGAGCGGAAACCAGATGTCGGGCGCGAGTCCGACTATCGTGCCGACGAAACCTTCGGGGGCGACGCCGATAATACTGAAACTTTGCGAATTGACGATCATGCTCTTCCCGAGGATGCCGGGGTCGCCGCCGTAACCGCGTTGCCAGAGCGAGTGGCTGATGACCGCGACCGGATGAGAATTGGGGGTTTGATCTTCCTCGGGAGAAAAGGCGCGCCCGAGCACGGGCTTCACGTCGAGAGCGGTAAAGTAGTTGCCGCTGACGATGGCGCTCGCGACGATCTCGTTGTTGCCGCCGCTGCTCAAACTGACGGGCGTGATCCTCTGCGCCAGCAACCCCGAGAACACCTGATTGCCGTCTCGATAATCCACATAATCCGGATAGGAGACGGCTCCGAAGCGCAGACCCGGCGAACTCGTGTAAAGCTCGACGAGTTGTTCCTCCTGAGTGACGCCGGGCAGAGGCCGCAGAAGAATTGCGTTGATCAAACTGAAGATCGTGATATTCAGGCCGCTCCCCAGACCGAGGGACAGAACGACCACGAGCACGAGGCCGGGAGTTTTCAACATCGTCCGCAGCCCGTAACGAATATCTTGCAGCAAGTTTTTCATAATATTCAGCTCCAAATTCTTCCGCGAAAAAATCATGACATCCGGTTATCCGGCGGGTTGATGATCGGCTCGCATAACCGGCTCCGGCTGTGCTCTCACAGCGCGGGTTGGCTCGCGTCCGGCGAGGGTTGAGAATTGAACAACAGGCTCAGGCAGGTCAGCGCGCCCTCGGCCTTTTGCAACTCGGAAATGTCGGTGGTGATAACTTCAAAGCCGTGTTCCTCGATGAGCGCACGCGTCCGTTCAAACGCGCTCGGAACCAGCACCGTGTCGCCGATGGCGATGGTGTTGGCAGCCCACGGCTCCGTCTCAGGCACTTCGAGCAGGTTGAAATACCGGAACGCCGCCGTCTCGACCCACGCCGGGTTCAACAGCAACAGGTCGCGCCCGAGATAGGAACATCCGGTGGAGAGATGCAGGCAGCCTCTCACCTCGACCGGGATGACCTGATAATCGTAGGGTGCGAGAATGTCGCTCAACTGCTTGATGCCTTCTCGATTGGTACGCCCGGAATCGCCGACGTAGAGCGTGCGCCCGATGCGCACCACGTCGCCGCCCTCAAGCGTGGCCGGTGGCGAGAGATGCCTGAGCGGGCGATGAGCGGATAGCGGTCCGGTCACGCTCTCCACCTCTCCCGCTCTGCATGCCGCGCCCATCGTCGCCATGACCGCCACTTCGTCAACCACGACCGCAGTGTCCTGTATGAAGACCGCGTCGGGAGCTTCGGGCATGATCCCGAGCGACGTGACGAGCACGCCCATCTTCTCCAAGCATTGCCGATAGGCTTCGTGTTGCCGTGTTGCGACGGCGACATCCACTCTCTCGCGTTCCATAAAGGTCAGCTTGCAATCGCCGATGCTCGGACTAACACCGCGCGTTAAGGCTGATAACATAAGCGTTTCGTCTCCTTCCACAGGGGCCAGAATTATCCGAGCGAGGCCGGCAGCACAGACGGCGCATAGGCTGCGACATCAAGTTGTTCATCCTGCACGATCTTGCCCTGTTCCAGTTTTACGATCCGGTCTGCGACGCTGAAATAGCGATCATCATGGCTGATGACGAGAATCATCTTGCCCCGCGCCTTGAGTTCCGGCAGGAGGTGTAGATAGAAAAATTCCTTGAACAGCGGGTCTTGATCAGCTGCCCATTCATCGAAAATGTAGATGGGTCGGTCATCGAGATAAGCGGTGAGCAGTGCCAGACGCTTGCGCTGCCCCTGCGAGAGGTCGGTCGTCGAGAGCAGGCCGTCCTTGACCGTCACTTTGTGATCGAGTTGCAGTCTGGAGAGATACTCCTGCGCCCGTTGATCGATGGTGAGGCGGTTGTGACCGAGCAAACGCTCGAACAAGTGCGGAGTCGAGAACACGATGGAGAACAGTTGCCGGTAAGCTTCCCGGTTGTTATCAGAGACTGGTTTTCCGTCAAAACTGATCTCGCCCGATTCGGGGATGTACAACCCGGTGATCAGCTTGGCGAGAGTGGTCTTTCCGCTGCCGTTGCCGCCCACCAGAAAGACCAACTCGCCCTGTCTCAAGGTCATACTGAGAGGCCCCAACATAAAGTCGCCATCGCCGCTTTCGTGTTTGTAGACGTGAGTGACTTCAAACAGATCGAGTTGCCGACAGGTGAGTTCAAGATCGAAGGCAGGCTCGCTCTCCGCGCTGGTGGCGGCGAACGATAATCCCGTCTGCTCGACCTTCGCCAAAGAGATGTTGGCGTTAGTGAAAGAAGGAATGATGTCGAGCACGACCGTCATCGGCGTTCTCAGATAGAGGGCTGCCAGCGCATAGGCCATCAGGGTTTCGCGGCTGACCGCCCAGAAGTGCGGAAGGGCGTAAACGAGCAGGCCGATGAAGATGAAATATATCGCCTGTGATCCGGTGGCGTTAACGCCGAGCATTTGACGCCCGACGGTGTTGTTCCGCCGGAAAGACTTGGCGCGCGGCTGCAAGAGTTCGTCGAAGAAGGCTTCGCGGCGAGTGCGGTTCAGACGCAGTTCCTTTGTCCCGTCGAGCAGCGAGCGAATGTGGTTGAGTAGTTCGTCCCAATCGTCGCGCGCTCTTTTGAGATGACGGCTGGCCTTCTTATTCACCAACTGTAAACTGCCCATCACAATAAGCAGGATGATGCAGAAAGCCGCGAACACGCCCGGCGAAAGCCAGCAGAGATAAACCAGACAGCCTATTGCCATCGCCAGATTGACGCAGAAAACCGGAAAATCAAGGAGCGCGGTGGCGATGGCCGCAATATCCTGTGTGAGGATGCCGAGGACTCGGTGAGAGCCGATCTCTTCAAATTTGCGCAACGGGACGTTGAACGCCTGACGACTCAAACGCAGGCGCAATTCGTACGGCACTTCCTGCGAGATATTGATGAGCAGAAATCTCGAAACGAGGTTCAAGAGCACCGAGGCGACCAGCAGCCCGGCAAAATACCATGCGAGCGTCAAGGGCGCAGGTTGCTCACTTCGCAACGCGATGTTGATCAACGCCAACAGTCCCGCACTACTGATCCCGGCCACGCCCCCGGCCAAGGCAGCGAGGATGAAAGACCGCTTCGAGTAGTGAAAGATGAACGAGATAATTTTCATTGTTTGTGCGCCCGTCGGCAAAATCCTATGAGAAGCAGTTAAGGTTGGAGGACGCCTCCGCAAAGTTTGCGCTCTGAAGACGGCGGCCTCCCCGGTGCGACGTAACGGATCAATTAAGCGACCCGTTGCCGTTGTCAATTTTTTGCAGATGCCGTTCGATACATTCGGCCAACGCATCGACGTGTGGCTGCTTGAGAATGGAGAAATGATTACCGGGAAGCCGGTAGACATCCATGCCGCCGGGCGAAAGCTCGTGCCAGTCTTTAGACATGTCGCCCGCGTCGAACGCGGAATCTCCGACGACCTGAAAGTACGTAACCCGCCCCGCATACGCGCCCGGCACGTACTCGCGCAAGGCTTCCCGGTTGGTCTTAAAGACACGGAACAGGCGATGCAGATCGGTGAGTTCCATGCCTGCGGGAACAAGCTTATTGGCAAACGCCAGATCGAGCATGTAAGCCAGTTGCCCTTCGAGCGGAAGCCGTCGAACGTCGTCTCCGGAACTCGACAGGTGCTCCTTCGTGAATCCCAGATCAATCGCGAAGTTCGCCAGTTGCGACAGATCATCTTCCGGCTCCGTTCCGGCGAGAACCAACGGCGAGAGCGAATCGATCAACGCCAGCATGACGACCTCATCTCCGCTCGCTTTCAGTTGCCGCGCCATCTCGAACGCCACGACTCCGCCTAATGACCAGCCGCCGATGCGGTAAGGGCCGGTAGGTTGTACGGCGCGCAGGTGTTCGATGTAGTAACTCGCCATCTCTTCGATCCGCGTGTGGCCGTGCTGCTCGTCGTTGAGTCCTTTTGCCTGTAGGGCGTAGAAGGGTTGGTCTGCCCCTAGCCTGCGTGCGAGGTTGAAGTAACAGAACACGTTGCCGCCGCCGGGATGAACGAAGAACAGTGGAGTCTTACCCGTGCCTCCCTGAACTTCCACGAGCGGCGACCATGAACCGGCGACAGGCTGCAACCCGGTCAGGAGCGAAGGCGCGCCGCCGTTGTCGTCTGCGCCGACCGCAGAGATTGTGTGCCCGTAGTGCTCCTCCAAATACGCCGACAAGGCCGCTATGTTCGGGGCGACAAACAAGGCTTTCACAGACACCGGCACTCCCAACCGTTCTTGCAGCCGGTTGATGAACACGACGACGCGGATCGAAGTTCCTCCCAGATCAAAGAAGTTGTCATAAACGCCTACCATCTCAACTCCCAACACGTCCTCCCACATCTCCGCCAGAAGCCTCTCCAACCCTGTCCGAGGCTCCTCATAACGGCTCTCCAACTCAGGACGCAAACCATCGGGTGCGGGCAGCGCACGGCGATCAACTTTGCCGTTAGGCGTCAGAGGCATCTCCTCCAACATCACGAAAGCCGACGGGATCATGTACTCCGGCAACTGCTCCCGCAGATACGCTCGTAACTCGCCGACCGGCGACGCCCCTGCCTCCGCCGCGACGACATACGCCACGAGCCGGTTGTTACCCGGCACGTCCTCTAGCGCCGTCACCACCACCTCCGACACCGATTCATGCCTCGACAGCACCGCTTCAACTTCTCCCAACTCGATGCGATGCCCTCTCACCTTGACCTGCGAGTCGAGTCGTCCCAGATATTCCATCTCCCCGTCGTTACGCACGCGTCCACGGTCGCCCGTGCGATACAGACGCGCTCCGCGCTCCGCGCTGAACGGATGCGGCACGAACCTCTCCGCCGTCTGCTCCGCTCGCCCGGCGTATCCTCTCGCCACCCCGACTCCGCCGATGTAGAGTTCCCCTACGACTCCGACGGGCAGCAGTTCCATCCGCTCGTCGAGCACGTAGAGTTCCATGTTGCTGATCGCTCGCCCGATGGGCACACTCCCGATCTGCCTCTCGCCCTGCTTCACCTCGTAGATGCTGCATCCGACCACCGTCTCGGTCGGCCCATACTCGTTGATGATTCGCATACGCGGCGCGCGCTGCTGCCACCAGCACACGCTCTCCGCGCTCAACGCTTCGCCTCCGACCACCAACACCGATGCACGCACCTGCTCTGCTTCGCCGATCATCTCGCGCAGCAATTCCAGATGCGCAGGCGTCACTTTCACCAGACTGTATGCCGTCTCTGCGCGCCGCGTCAGCGCAGCCGCCAGAGCTTCGAGCGTCTGTTCGGCTTCCGGCAACAGGTCGAGACGTGCCCCGGCCAGCAGCGGAGTGAAGAGGCTGGTGATGCTCAGGTCGAAGCCGAGCGGAGAGTGCAGCGGAGCGCCGCCGCCCGTGGAGACGCCATAGAAGTCGCAAGCCCAAGAGAGATAATTGACCAGTCCCAGATGCGTGACCATGACCCCCTTCGGGCGACCCGTGGAGCCGGAGGTGTAGATAATGTAAGCGAGGTTGTTGAAGTCAACTCTTGAGGCCGGATTATGCGCAGGCTCTGCGTCGAAGACTTCGGTGGAAGAATCGACGACGATGCGCGGCAAGGTATGAGAGGTCAACTCATCAACCATCGCGCGATGTCGTGCGGAGGTAAGCAGGAGACGCGCCCCGGCATCTTCGAGCATGAAGCGCAGGCGCTCGCGCGGGTATTGCGGGTCGAGCGGAAGATATGCGGCTCCGGCCTTGAGCACCGCAAGGAGAGCGATGACCATCTCCGGCGAGCGTTCAAAGCACAGCCCGACGACCTGCTCTGGAGCGATGCCGAGGGTGTTGAGATGATGAGCGAGTTGATTGGCTCTGCGGTTGAGTTCGGCGTAGGAGAGTTGACGGTCTTCAAAGACGAGAGCGGTTTGTTGTGGCGTGCGTTCGGCCTGTTCCTCGAACAACTGTTGGATGCAGCGGTCGGGAGCAAAAGAGAAAGAGTTGTTGTTGCCGAGTTGGAGCAGACTATCTTGCTCGGCGGGAGAGAGCACGGAAAGTTGCGAAACGGGGAGATTTGGTTGAGAGACGATGGCGGCGAGTAGCTGGCGGAAATGAGAGAGCATGCGCGTGATGCTCTGCTCGTCATACAGGTCTGTGTTGTACTGTAGCGCTCCGGCCAATCCTTCCGTCTCTTCGCCAATGAAAAGCGTCAGATCAAACTTGGCTGCCCCGTCCTCACCTTGCAGCGAGCTTAATTCCAAATCCCGCAGGGACAGTTTCTCCCGTGGCACATTTTGGAGTACCAGCATCACCTGAAACAGCGGTGAATAACTTAAATCTCTCGTCGGCTGTAGCTCTTCGACCAATTTCTCGAAAGGTATGTCCTGATGTGCATACCCTTCCAACGCTGTACGGCGTGTGCTTTCAAGTAACGCGCGGAAGGTTAAGCCCTCAGAGAGTTGCGCGCGAAGCACCAGAGTGTTGACAAAGAAGCCGATCAAATTCTCCGTCTCGGCCCGATTGCGTCCCGCGATGGGAGTTCCAATCAGGATGTCCGTCTGCCCTGTGTACTTGTAGAGAAATACCTGAAAGGCTGCGAGTAAAGTCATGAACAACGTCGCGCCTTCTTGCCGACTTAACTCTTTGAGACGTTCGGATAGCTCCTTCGGAAAAACAAATCTTTGAGAAGCGCCACGGAAAGTTTGCACCGCCGGACGCGGGCGATCCGTCGGCAACTCCAGCACCGGCGGCGCACCTGCCAGTTGGTGTCGCCAATACTCCAACTGATTCTCCAACGCATCACCCTGCAACCATGCTCGTTGCCAGACGGCATAATCCGCATACTGAACCGGCAACTCTGCAAGAGGTGACTGTTGGCCTTGTGAATAAGCGTTATAGAGGGCGGCCACTTCCTTAATAAGAACGCCCATCGACCAGCCATCGCTGATGATGTGGTGCATCGTGAACAACAACACGTGCTCCTGCTCACTCAACTTCAATAACTGCGCGCGCACCAGCGGTCCAACGGCCAAGTCGAACGGACGACTCGCTTCCGCTTCAATCAGCCGCCGCACCTCCGGCTCGCGCCTCTCTTCCGGCAACCCGCACAAATCCAGTACCGGCAATCGTGCCTGCTCCGCCGCGCCGATGACCTGCACAGGTTGTTCATCAACTATCTTAAACGTGGTACGCAGAATTTCGTGCCGACTGTTCAACTCCGACAGCGTTAACTCAAGGGCGGCTATATCGAGCGCACCACGCAGGCGCACCGCTATAGGTATATTGTAGAAGGCACTGCTCGGCTCCAGTTGGTCGAGGAACCACAACCGCTGCTGTGCAAACGAGAGCGGTGCAGCTCCGCCGTCCTCCCGTCGCCTGACCGGCGGGACTGTCAACTCCTGCCCGCCTCGCAGCAACGCCTCCACCTCTTCACTCAAGCCAGCCACCGTCGCTCGCTCGAACAAACTGCGCAACGGCAACTCCACTCCGAATGCCTCACGTACCCGCGATACCACTCTCGTCGCCAGCAGCGAATGGCCTCCCAACTCGAAGAAGTTCTCTTCAATCCCCACCCCGGTAACGCGCAGCACGCTCGCAAAGATGCCCGCCAGCATCTCCTCGATAGGCGTGCGCGGCGCTTGATAACTGTCCCTGCTCTCCCCGCGCGTGTCATCGGGAGCGGGGAGCGCACGACGGTCAACCTTCCCGTTGGGCGTCAACGGCATCTCTTCCAGCTGTATGAACGTCGTCGGGATCATGTACTCCGGCAACCGCTCCCGCAGGTGCTCTCGCAGGCCTCCCGCCGACCACTCTCCCTCCCCCTCCATCACCACGTAGCACACCAGCCGCTTCTCTCCACTTCCCTCCTCATGCGCCCGCACCACCGCTTCCCGCAGCCCACGGTAGCCTGCCAGCGCCGCCTCCACCTCTCCCGGCTCGATGCGATACCCACGCACCTTCACCTGCTCGTCCCCTCGCCCCAGATACTCGACCCGCCCGTCCGCTAGATACCGCCCCAGATCCCCTGTCCGGTACAGCCGCCCCCCCCGCTCATCGCTGCTGAACGGGTGCGGCACGAACCGCTCCGCCGTCAGTTCCGGTCGGTGCAGGTAGCCGCGCGCCAACCCCTCGCCTCCCGTATACAACTCACCGGCTACCCCCACCGGCACGAGCCTCATCTCACCATCCAGCAGGTAGACCTGCGTCCGCGAGACGGGTCGCCCGATCGACACCGTCGCCTCCACCTCGCTCGCCTCCCGCATCCGGTGGCAGGAGGTGAAAGTCGTGTTCTCCGTCGGCCCGTATCCGTTCACCAGCACCCGGTCGCCCCCGACTTCCAGCACCTTCCGCACGTGGCGCGGTGACAGCACGTCGCCGCCCGCCAGTAATTGACGCACGCCTGCGAGGTCGGCGAGACGCTCGTCCACCATCTGGTGGAACAGCCCCGCCGTCAGCCACAGCGTCGTCACCCGGCTCTCGCGCACCACCCGTCCCAGTTCGGCCAGAGAGAGAGCCGCCGCCGGGGCGACGACGAGGCGCGCGCCGTTCAACAGCGCACCCCACACCTCGAACGTCGAGGCGTCGAAGGAGACGGGAGCCAGTTGCAGCAGGACCTCGTCGGAACCCAGGTCGACGAAGTCAGGTTCTCTGACGAGGCGCACGACGCTGCGGTGGACGACGCCGACGCCCTTCGCCTGCCCGGTGGAGCCGGAGGTATACATGACATAAATCAGGTTCTCCGCCGTCGTCGTGCAGGCGGGATTATCTATCCCCTCGCGGGCAATCAACTCGCGCTCACGGTCCACACACACGACCACCGCCGCCGCGCTCACCGGTACACGGTTCACCACTCTTTCCTCGGTGAGGACAACAACCGCTTTGGCATCCTCCAGCATCAGGCGCAATCGCTCTTCCGGATAGTGCCCATCCAGCGGCAGGTATGCCCCACCCGCCTTCGTCACCCCCAGCAACGCCACCACCAACTCCACCGACCGCTCCAGCCGTCTCCGCCCCCACCCCCCGGCCCCGCAGATAATGCGCCAGTTGATTCGCTCTCCCGTTCAACTCCTCATAAGTCACCGTCTCCCCCGCGAACTCCACCGCCACCGCCCCCGGATGCCGCGCCGCCACCTCTTCAAACAACTCATGCACACACCGGTCTAAGTGATCAGGGCGCACCGTCAAGTTCCACGAGTTCCACTCGACCAACTGCTGCCGGCACTCCGCCTCGCTCAACATCCGCAACTCGCCGAGCCGTCCCTCCCCTCCCGCTGCCACAATCTCCTCGACCACCCGCTCCAGATGCCGCCCCATCCGCTCCATCAACTCCCCACCGTACAACTCCGCCCGATACTCCAGCTTCCCTCGCACTCCTCCCCCTCGCTCCTCCCTCAGCCCCAACAACACGTCGAACTTCGCCCCCAACACTCCGCCGCCCCCGACGCCCTCCTCGGCTCGCACCTCCAGCCCTTCGAGCGCCAACTCCCGCTCCTCCGCTCCGCCTCCGGCCTGCAACACCATCATCACTTCAAACAGCGGATGACGGTTCAACTCCCTGGTCACCCCCAACTCCTCGACCAACTTCTCGAACGGCACATCCTGATGCGCATACGCTCCCAGACACACCTCCCGCACCTGCCCCAACAACTCCCGAAAGGTCATCTCCCCACGCAACCGGGTGCGCAAGGCTAAGGTGTTGACGAAGAAGCCGAGCAACTCCTCCGTGCCCTGCTGCCTGCGGTTAGCCACCGGCGTCCCGACGACGACCTCCGCCTGACCGCTGTAGCGCCACAACACGACCTGAAAAGCTGCCAGCAAAGTCATAAACAAGGTGCAGCCCTGTTGCTGTCCGAGTTCACGCAGCTGCCCGACCGCCGCGGCTGAGAAGCGCACCTCCCGTTGAGCGCTCTCCGACGCGAGCACGGCGGGTCGTGCTCGCTCGGTAGGCAACTCAAGCGCCGCGGGCGCACCTGCCAGTTGGTGTCGCCAATACTCCAACTGATTCTCCAACGCCTCACCCTGCAACCATGCTCGTTGCCAGACGGCATAATCCGCATATTGAATCGGTAACTCCGCGAGCGGTGACTCCGCACCCTGCCAATAGGCGTTATAGAGGGCGGCCACTTCCTTGATGAGGACACCCATCGACCAGCCATCGCTGATGATGTGATGCATCGTGAACAGCAGCACATGCTCGTCTGCCGCCACCTTCAACAACTGCGCCCGCACCAGCGGTCCAACGGCCAAGTCGAAGGGACGACTCGCCTCTGCTGTAATCAACTGGCGGACGTGCTGCTCGGGTGAGTCAGCGTCTCCGTCCACCTCCGTCACCATCAAGTGGAAGGGCGTCGGTTCGTCGATCACCTGCACCGGCTCACCGTCCACTACGGCAAACCTTGTGCGCAGCACCTCGTGACGTCGACATACTTCCGTCAGTGTCCGCGCTAAGACTTCCACCTCAAGAGCGCCTTTGAGACGCAACGCGACCGGCATGTTGTAGGCATTGCTGTGCGGTTCGAAACTATCGAGGAACCACAAACGCTGTTGCGCGAATGAGGTGGCAAACTTATTTGTGCCTTGTCCTCTCGGTTGTAGAGGAATGAGCGTCTGGTGAATGTCGAGACGCTCTTGTTTGAG
>Ga0307513_10000734_pt1 | contig 47030 bp, 43 predicted proteins | sample 15_EM_MG_FD_202174 | JGI IMG/M metagenome (GOLD analysis project Ga0307513, IMG submission 202174) | Populus trichocarpa ectomycorrhiza microbial communities from riparian zone in the Pacific Northwest, United States - 15_EM | ecosystem: Host-associated > Plants > Roots > Unclassified | place...
TAATGTGTGAATAGGAGATTTTAGCGTCATGAAGCCAGTCTCTCTGGCGCGGCGATAGCTCCACGGAGTTCAAACTGATGATGTTCTTTATCCCATAGTTGTTAAGGAACTCAATTGAGGTTTCGTTGATGGTTTCATCGGCATCTTCGCCATTGTAGTAGGGTGCTGACGACCGTGCAAGGCGACCGGGAATCACCCACTCGAACCGCCTGAACACCGGGTTCTTGAGCTTGTGTAGGCCGAACTGAGTGCCCACTTCTCCAATTTTCAAGTGCGGACTGTTACTGTCGACACGTTCTATTGGCCCGAGCTTCTCATTGCCATCAGGGCTCACCTTAATTGAATACCCACCCAGGCTGAGCCGCGTGAAAGTAAGCCACTCCCAAGGCAAGAGCTGGGGTACAACACATTTAAGATGGTTGTGTTCCCGCCGGCCTAGAAAAAAACCGGTGCTTCTATTGCGCATGCCAATTCGATGATTTGAGTTCGTTTCGCAGATCCACATTTGGTCATGATGACCCTCCTGATATTCCCCGAAACAAAGCTGTCCTCCGGCTGCTGTGAGCACTTGGTTCGTACCGAATACGCTAATCAGGTAAATGTCGCCTGGGTCTAGGTTGTCGTTACCGCATCCAGGTGGGAACATGATGCTCTGGTGTCCAAGTTGGTGTTAAGTGTTAAGTGTTAAGAGAGGAATGTGGGGGTACTTTGTATGTTGGGGGGCTATAAGAGTCTTGGCCGTGGGTTTGTCAGGTTCGGTGTAGACTCAGAGTGGTAGTGGGAGCAGTAAGGCTCTTATATATTCTGGATTTGTGTGTGGGAACGGCGCTTGGGATTAAAGCTTAGAAGCTCTGCTCGCCGTGGCACCATACATTAAAAGCCTTTTATTTGGAAAGAATAAAAAATAGTACAAGTATATTTCTTAATATCTAAAGCTAGACTAACTCTAAAGGGGAAATGAATACCATAGTCAGGTGGAGATGCTTTTCTGCCTACCGTATTCTGTGAGAAGGAGAAATAAATTGGAGGCTTAATAAGGTGAGGGGTACGGTAAGGAAACTTGTGATGTTCTGAAATACTTGCATGCGAGTGTGGTGGGACAACAGGCGCAATACATTGCAACGCCCGCAAAATCTCAGGTTTTACGAACCCTCCAGGACTGATCGCGCAGCAGTCTTCAGAACTTTGGGTGGCCCAACTTGGGGGGGGAGTCCGGAGTTGCTTATGTTGTCTGTCCCCGTTTGCAAGCTCTGTCCATTGGAGGGTCTGATTTCGCTGCACGACTAGTCTAGGCGAGTTCGTTATACCTGAGATTTACAACATCACAATTTTACTTGCCACTGAACAGGTATGATAGGTACCGTATTATCTCGGATTATACAGTATTTTCCCAAGACCGGGGGTTGCTTAAGGTTGGATGGTGCCCGGAGTCTGAAATGGGCCCTTCAATGCCCCCAGGAAAAAAAATAGAAGCCGAAGGGTGGGTTTTGGGTGTTTATAGTACGAGTACAACAATGCGGCTGAGTGTCTTCTAATCAATGTTTGCAAGGGTTCGGATCAAACAAGCGCCACGCACTCGGGGGTGAAGTACTGGACACCTAAAACCCACTCATTAATTACTATGGTAACTGGGGTATTGAAGCGGCCCATTTCAGACTCCGAGCACCGTCCAAGCTAAGCAACGCCCGGTCTTGGCAAAATACTGTAAATCGAGATAATACGGTATTCATTGACGTTTTCTTTTGGACAATATGAGTGGAAGAGCATCTGCTATTTGACTATGGTATCCAGTTCTTTTTTGAAGTTAGTCTGCTTCAGGAAATATACTGTTTTTTAAGAGGGAAAAAAATGACATCAATTTTTATAGCGACATGTCGAGTAGGGCCTAAGAGAAAATGGTGCAAGTAGCTTAATTGGCAGCACACTCCATCTTAATATATTGTAAAGAATGTCTTCCTTCGACCCCCCATGTGCTTATCGCACTTGCCCTCCCAACTCTCAACAGGCTTTACCATCCCCACTGTATCCTTACAGTACATCCACCGCTATCTTTTCCCAACCGCTTTTCTACAGTGGGTTATACGATAATCGCACAATTCCTTCCTCCTGCCGCCTCAGGACACTGCCGCCTGTCACCTATACGCACTTCCTCCTACTCTTTCCTCCTTGCGTAATACTATTTCCATGCCTTTTATCACTTTTCATCTTTTTCAGGCTTTGTGTATGGTGGCAGTCGAGTCTCGAGGGTGTCGGATGGACCACTGCAGTTTTCAAGATTATTTGAAGTTGGGTGAGCATAGGCAATGTGAGGCACCGTTTGAAGGAGATACTCACCCGCGGAGTCTGATGCTTAATGCTTTTAATGCGGCTAATTGACTGGGACACTCCACGCCATTCTCCATGAAATCGTTGTCCTTTAGGGTCCGACCCTGGAAGAGTTGGATGGCACTGATGGCCATCCCTGTCCTCCCACCTCCATACCCGCAGTAGACGATCGTGACTTCCGCCTTGCCGTAGGCATCCCAGATCTGGCTGAATTGCTCCTGTGAGATTGCGGTACACTCCACGGCCTTAATGTGTGAATACGAGATTTCAGCATCATGAAGCCAGCCTCTCTGGCGCGGCGATAGCTCCACGGAGTTCAAACTAATGATATTCTTTATCCCATAGCTTTGAAGGAACTCAATTGAGGTTTCGTTAATGGCCTCATCGGCATCTTCGCCATTGTAGTATGGGGCGGACGACCGTGCAAGGTGGCTAGGAATCACCCACTCGAACCGCCTGAACACCGGGTTCTTGATCTTGTGTAGGCCGAACTGGTTACCCACGTCTCCAATTTCTAAGTGCAGACTGTTATTGTCGACACGTTTTATTTGCGCGAGCTTCTCCTGACTGCCATCTAGGTTCACCTTAATTGAATACCCGCCTAGGCTAAGCCGCGTGAATGTAAGCCATTCCCAAGGGAGGAGATCGGGTTCAACACATTTAAGCTTGTTGTCCTGCTTTCGGCCTAGAAATTTTTTGGTGTATCTATTTCGCATGCCAACTCGCTGGTTTGAGTTCGTTTCGCAGATCCACATTTGGTCCCAATGACCCTTCCAGCATTCCCTGAGGCAAGGCTCTCCTCCTGCTGCTGTGACCATTAGGTTCGTACCGAAAACGCTGATCCGATAAATGTCGCCTGGGTTCAGGTTGTCGTTACCGCGTCCAGGTGGGAACATGGTGCTGAGGTGTTCAAGTTGGTGTGAAGTGTTAAGTGTTAGGTGTTAAGAGAGGAATATGGGGTACTTTGTACGTTGGGGGATTATAAGAGTCTTGGTTGTACCATAGGCTTAAGGGGTTCAATATCTGGGGTAGACTCAGACCGGTAGTGGGAGAAGTAGGGCTATTATATATTCTGGGTTGGCATGCGGGGCTCTGCTCGCCGTAGCACCACACACTAAATGACTTTTTGGGAAAAATAGGAAGCGAGTTATATTTCCTAATATCCGAAGTAGACTAACTTCAGAGGGGAAACGAATACCATAGTGAGATAACAGATGCTTTTCTGTCTATTATGTGAGGCAGAGGAATAAATTGGGGGCCGACTAGAGGAGGGGTAAGGAAATTTGTGATGTTCTGAAATACTTTCATGCAAGTGTGGTGGGACAACTAGTGCAATATATTGCAACACCTGCAAAATCTCAGGTATGATATAATGAACTCTCCTGGACTGGTCGTGCAGCGGTTTTCAGAGTTTTGAATGGCCCAAGAGGGTCCAAAGGTGCTGGCTTATATTATCAGGACCTGTTTGCAAGCTCTGTGTCAATTGGAGGGTCTAATTCCGCTACACGACCAGTCCAGGCAAGTTCGTTATACCTGATATTTAAGGGATCACAATTTTACTTGCCATTCAAGATTTATGATAAGTATCTGTTTATATTTTCTTTTGGACAGTACAGTACGAATGGAAGAGCGTCTGCTATTGGACTATGATATCCGTTTCTTTTTGAAGTTAGTCTGCTTTAGATACCTTATTAGGAAAAGAATATGATGTTTTTTCCAAAAAGAACAAAGAAGAGACATTAATTTTTAGCGGCATATCGAGTAGGGCCTAAGGGAAAAGAGAAAATCGTGCAAGTAGCTTAATTGGCAGCAGAGCGTACTCCATCTTAATAATTATATGGTAGAAAATGTCTTCCTTCAATCCCCTATGTGCTTATTGCACTTTCCCTCCCAAGTCTCATCAGGCTGTACCATCCCCACCGTATCCCTACAGTGCATCCACCGCTATCCTCTTCTGACCGCTTTCTACAGTGGATTATACGATGATTGCACAATTCCTTCCTCCTTCCGCCGCCCCAGAACACTGCCGCCTGTCGCCTATACGCACCCACTTCCTCCGACTCTTTCCTCCTTGTATAATCCTATTGCGATGCCTTTTATCACTTTTCATCTTTTTCAGGCTTAGTGTATGGTGGCAGTCGAGTCTCGGGGGTGTCGGATGGGCTACTGTAGTTTTCAAGATTATTTGAAGTTCGGTGAGCATAGGCGATGCGAGGCACCGTTTGGGGGAGACACTCACGCATGGAGTCTGTTGTTTAATGCTTTTAATGCCGCTAATTGACTAGAACACTCCACGCCATTCGCCCTGAAATCGTTGTCGTCTAGAGCCCGGCCCTGGAAGAGTTGAATCGCACTGATAGCCATCCCTGTCCTCCCACCTCCATACCCACAGTAGACGATCGTAACTCCCACCTTGTTGTAGGCATCCCAGATCTGGTCGAATTGCTCCTGTGAGATTGCGGTGCACTCCACAGCTTTGATGTGTGAATACGAGATTTTCGCGGCATGAAGCCAACCCTTCTGGCGCGGTGGTATCTCAATGGAGTTCAAACTGATGATATTATTTATCCCATAGTTGTGAAGGAACTCAATTGAGGTTTCGTTAATATTCTCATCAGCATCTTCGCCATTGTAGTATGGCGCGGACGACCGTGCAAGGCGACCGGGAATCGCCCACTCGAATCGCCTGAACACCGGGTTCTTGATCTTGTGTAGGCCGAACTGGGTGCCCACTTCCCCGATTTTTAAATGTGGACTGTTACTGTCGACACGTTCTATTGGCCCGAGCTTCTCATCGCCATCAGGGCTCACCTTAATTGAATACCCACCCAGGCTGAGCCGCGTGAAAGTAAGCCACTCCCAAGGCCAGAGCTGGGGTACAACACATTTAAGATGGTTGTGTTCCCGCCGGCCTAGAAAAAAACCGGTGCTTCTATTGCGCATGCCAATTCGATGATTTGAGTTCGTTTCGCAGATCCACATTTGATCATGATGACCCTCCTGATATTCCCCGAAACAAAGCTCTCCTCCAGCTGCTGTGAGCACTTGGTTCGTACCGAATACGCTAATCAGGTAAATGTCGCCTGGGTCTAGGTTGTCGTTACCGCGTCCAGGTGGGAACATGATGCTCTGGTGTCCAAGTTGGTGTTAAGTGTTAAGCGTGAAGAGAGAAATGTGGGGGTACTTTGTATGTTGGGGGGTTATAAGAGTCTTGGCCGTGGGCTTGCCAGGCTCAATAGACTCAGAGTGGTAGTGGGAGCAGTAAGGGCTCTTATATATTCTGGATTTGTGTGTGGGAACGGCGCTTGGGATTAAGGCTTAGAGGCTCTACTCGTCGTGGCACCATACATCAAATGCTATTTTTTAAATAAATAAATAAATAAATAAATAAATAAATAAATAAATAAATAAATAAATAAATAAATAAATAAATATTCTGCCTAGTATTGAGAGGGGGAAACAAATGGGGGGCCTAATAGGGGAGGGGTAAGAACCTGGTAATGTTCTGAAATATTTACATGCAGGGGCGGTGGGACAACAGATGCAATATATTGCCCCACCCGCAAATCCCAGATAACGAACTCCCCTGGACTGATCGTGCAGCAGTAGTCAGAGCTTTGAATGGCTTAAGAGGGCGTCCAAAGATGCTGGCTTATGTTATCAGGCCCTGTTTACAAGCTCTGCCACTTGGAGGGTCTGATTTCACTGCGCGACCAGTTCAGGCCAGTTCATTATCCCATGGATGGATGAGACATGCAAATTCCCGACCTGCCATTAAAGGATAACACTCACCATGAATTCTCAAATTATGTCGAGTTAAGGTTGTTTCTGCTGATTAATCGCTGTATTGGCAATGGGTGCAAATATTCGATTCGGAAGATCGTGAATCTGCGTGTCTCATCAGTCCGTAGGATACCTGAGATTTACGGCATCACAATTTTACTTGCCACTCAACATGTAGTATAGGTATTCATTTACATTTTTTTATGGACAGTATGAGTGGAAGAGTACCTGATATTGGCTATGGTGTCCGTGTCTTTTTTGAAGTTAGTCTGCTTTAGATATTAGGAAATGTTTTTTTTAACAAAAGATGACATTAGTTTTTATGGTAGCATTTCGAGCAGGACTTAGGAAAAAAGAGAAAAGCGTGCAAGTAGCTTAACCGGCAGCACAGAATATTCCATCCTAATAGTGTTATATTATGGTAAAGAGTGTCCTCCATCAACCCCCCGCGTGCTCATTCCACTTGCCCCCCAACTCTCATCAGGCTTTACCATCTCCGCCATACCCCTATACCCTTCTTCTAACAGCTCTTCCAGTGTTGGTTGTATAATAGATGATCGCACAATTTTTTCCTCTTACCACCGCCTCAGGGCACTGCCGCATATCACCCATGCGGACTTCCTCCCACTATTTCCTCCTTGCATAATCTATTCCCATGCATTCTATCACTTCTCGCTTTTCTCAGGCGTTGTGTATGGTGGTGGTGGTCGAATATCGAGGGTGTCGGATGGGGCACTCTGGCTTTCAACACTATTCGAAGTAGGGTCAGCTTGGGAAGTGCGAGGCCTTATCTGGAAGAGATACCCACCTATTGATTCTGTCGCTTAGTGCGTTTAATGCGGCCAATTGACTGGAACACTGCACGCCATTCGCCCTGAAATCATTGTCCTCTAGAACCCGGCCCTGGAAGAGTTGAATGGCACTGATCGCCATCCCTGTCCTCCCATCTCCGTATCCACAGTAGACGACCGTAACTCCTGCCTCGTTATAGGCATTCCAGATCTGATCGAATTGCTCCTGTGTCACTGTCGTGCACTCCACGGCCTTGATGTGTGAATACGAGATTTTCGCGGTACGAAGCCAGCCCCTCTGTCGCGGCGATAGCTCCACGGAGTTCAAACTGATGATGTTCTTTACCCCATAGTTTTTGAGGAACTCAATTGAGGTTTCGTTAATGGCCTCATCGGCATCTTCGCCATTGTAGTAGGGCGCCGACGACCGTGCAAGACGACCAGGAATCACCCACTCGAATCGTCGGAACACCGGGTTCTTGATCTTGTGTAGGCCGAACTGGGTGCCCACTTCTCCAATCTTTAAGTGCGGACTGTTACTGTCGACACGTTCTATTTGCCCGAGCTTATCCTGGCTGCCATCAAGGTTCACCTTAATTGAATACCCGCCCAGGCTAAGCCGCGTGAAAGTAAGCCACTCCCAAAGGAAGAGGTTGGGGTCATAACATTTAAGCTTGTTGTCTCGCCCTCGGCCCATGAAATCCCTGGTGCGTCTATTTCGCATGCCAATTCGCTGGTTTGAGTTCGTTTCGCAGATCCACATTTGGTCATGGTGACCCTCCTGATATTCCCTTAGACAAAGGTCTTCTCCTGCTACTGTGATCATTTGGTTCGTACCGAATACGCTGATTAGATAAATGTCGCCTGGGTCTATGTTGTCGTTACCGCGCCCAGGTGGGAACATGGTGCTGAGGTGTTCAAACTGGTTTGAAGTGTTAAGTGTTAAGAGAGGAATGTGGGGGTACTGTGTACGTCGGGGGATTATAAGAGTCTTGGTTGTACAGTACCATAGGCTTAAGGGGCTCAATATCTGGGGTAGACTCAGACCAGTAGTGGGAGAAGTAGGGCTATTATATATTCTGGGTTGGCATGCGGGGCTCTGCTCGCCCTGGCATATATTAAATGACTTTTTGGGAAAAATAGGAAGAGAGTTATATTTCCCAATATCCGAAGTAGACTAACTTCAGAGGGGAAACGAATACCATAGTGAGATAGCAGATGCTATTCTGTCTATTATGTGAGGAGGAGGAATAAATTGGGGGCCGACTAGAGGAGGGGTAAGGAAATTTGTGATGTTCTGAAATACTTGCATGCAAGTGTGGTGGGACAGCAAGTGCAATATATTGCAACACCTGCAAAATCTCAGGTATAATGAACTCTCCTGGACTGGTCGTGCAGCAGTTTTCAGAGTTTTGAATGGCCCAAGAGGGCGTCCAAAGATGCTGTATATTATCAGGCCCTGTTTGCAAGCTCTGTGTCAATTGGAGGGTCTAATTTCGCTACACGACCAGTCCAGGCGAGTTCGTTATACCTGATATAAGGGATCACAATTTTACTTGCCATTCAAGATTTATGATAAGTATCTGTTTACATTTATTTTGGATAGTATAGTACAGTACGAATGGAAGAGCGTCTGCTATTGGACTATGATATCCATTTCTTTTTTGAAGTTAGTCTGCTTTAGATACCTTATTAGGAAATATGATGTTTTTCCAAAAATAAAAAAATAAAAGACATTAATTGTTAGCATCATGTCGAGTAGGGCCTAAGGGAAAAGAGAAAATCGTGCAAGTAGCTTAATTGGCAGCAGGGCGTACTCCATCTTAATAATTATATGGTAAAAAATGTCTTCCTTCAATCCCCCATGTGCTCCCAAGTCTCATCAGGCTGTACCATCCCCACCGTATCCCTACAGTGCATCCACCGCTATCCTCTTCTAACCGCCTTTCTACAGTGGATTATACGATGATTGCACAATTCCTTCCTCCTTCTACCGCCCCAGAACACTGCCGCCTGCCGCCTATACGCACTTCCTCCTACTCTTTCCTCCTTGTATAATCCTATTGCGATGCCTTTTATCACTTTTCATCTTTTTCAGGCTTAGTGTATGGTGGCAGTCGAGTCTCGGGGGTGTCGGATGGGCTACTGTAGTTTTCAAGATTATTTGAAGTTAGGTGAGCATAAGCAATGCGAGGCACCGTTTAGAGGAGACACTCACGCATGGAGTCTGTTGTTTAATGCGTTTAATGCTGCTAATTGACTAGAACACCCCACGCCATTCGCCCTGAAATCGTTGTCGTCTAGAGCCCGGCCCTGGAAGAGTTGAATGGCACTGATCGCCATCCCTGTCCTCCCACCTCCATATCCACAGTAGACGATCGTGACTCCCGCCTTGTTGTAGGCATCCCAGACCTGGTAGAATTGCTCCTGTGAGATTGCGGTGCACTCCACAGCTTTGATGTGTGAATGCGAGATTTTCGCGGCATGAAGCCAACCCTTCTGGCGCGGTGGTACCTCAATGGAGTTCAAACTGATGGTATTATTTATCCCATAGTTGTGAAGGAACTCAATTGAGGTTTCGTTAATATTCTCATCGGCATCTTCGCCATTGTAGTATGGCGCGGACGACCGTGCAAGGTGACCGGGAATCACCCACTCGAACCGCCTGAACACCGGGTTCTTGATCTTGTGTAGGCCGAACTGGGTGCCCACTTCCCCAATTTTTAAATGTGGGCTGTTACTGTCGACACGTTCTATTGGCCCGAGCTTCTCATTGCCATCAGGGCTCACCTTAATTGAATACCCACCCAGGCTAAGCCGCGTGAAAGTAAGCCACTCCCAAGGACCGAGATGGTGGTGAACACATTTAAGATGGTTGTGTTCCCGCCGGCCTAGAAAAAACCCGGTGCGTCTATTGCGCATGCCAATTCGATGATTTGAGTTCGTTTCGCAGATCCACATTTGATCATGATGACCCTCCTGATATTCCCCGAAACAAAGCTCTCCTCCTGCTGCTGTGAGAACTTGGTTCGTACCGAATACGCTAATCAGGTAAATGTCGCCCGCGTCTAGCTTGTCGTTACCGCGTCCAGGTGGGAACATGATGTTCTGGTGTTCAAGTTGGTGTTAAGTGTTAAGTGTTAAGAGAAATGTCGGGGTACTTTGTACGTCGGGGGATTATAAGAGTCTTGGTTGTAGTCTTGCAAGGCCCAATATAGACTCAAACCGGTAGTGGGAGCAGTATGGATCTTATATATTTCTGGATTTCCCTGTGGGGACTGCGCTTGGGATCGAAGCGAAGAGGGTTTGAGTGCAGTGGCACCATACATTAAAATGCGTTTTTCTTGAATAAAACAAAAACTAGTATATTTTCTAATAATTATCTAAAGTAAACTAACTTCAAAGGGGAAATGGATACCATGGTCAGATAACATATGCTCTTTTGCCTATTCTGTGAGGAGGAGGAATAAATTGGAGGCCTAAAGAGGGAGGGGTAAGGAAACCTGTGATGTTCTGAAATATTTACATGCAAGGGTGGTGGGACAACAGGTGCAATATATCGCAACACGCGGAAGATCTCAGGTATGATAACGAACTCTCCTGGACTGGTCGCGCAGCAGTTTTCAGAGCTTTGAGTGGCCTAGGGGGCATTCAAAAATGCTTGCTTATGTTATCGGGTCCGGTTCGCAAGCTCTGTGTCAATTGGAGGGTCTGATTTCGCCGCACGACTAGTCCAGGCGAGTTCGTTATCCGAGATTTACGGCATCACAGTTTTACTTGCCACTCAACATGTAATATAAGTATCCGTTTACATTTTCTTTTGGACGCTATGAGTGGAAGAGCATCTGGCTATGGTATCCATTTTGTTTGTGAAGTTAGTCTGCTTTAGGTATCAGGAAATATGCTGTTTTTTGAAAGAGAAAAATGACCTTAATTTTTTTATAGCAGTATATCGAGTAGGGCCCAAGAGAAAGAAAAGCGTGCAAGTAGCTTAATTGGCAGCAGAGGGTACTATATCTTAATATATAGTAAAAAATGTCTTCTTTCAAACCCCCAGGTGCTTATTGCACTTGCCCTCCTAACTCTCTTCAAGCTCCGCCCCCGGCGTATCCATACAGTACATCCACCGCTATCTTTTAACCGCTTTTCTAGTGAGGGGTTATATGATGATCATACAATTCCTTCCTCCTTCCACCGCCTCAGGACACTGCCCCATATCACCAATACGCACTTCCTCCTACCCTTTCCTTCTTGCATAATCCTATTTGCCATGCATTCTGTCACTTCGCCTTTTTTTCAGGGGTTGTGTATGGTGGTGGTGGTTGAGTATCGAGGGTGTCGGATGGGCTACTCTGACTTTCAACACTATTTGAAGTAAGGTCAGCTTAGGCAATTCGAGCCACTGCTTGGAAGAGATACTTACTCATTGATTCTGTCACTTAGTGCGTTTAGTGCGGCCAATTGACTGGAACACTGCACGCCATTTGCCCTGAAATCGTTGTCGTCTAGAGCCCGGCCCTGGAGGAGTTGAATGGCACTGATCGCCATCCCTGTCCTCCCATCTCCATACCCGCAGTAGACGATCGTAACTCCCGTCTCGTCATAGGCATTCCAGATCTCATCAAATTGCTCCTGTGTCACTGCGGTACACTCTACGGCCTTGATGTGTGAATACGAGATTTTCGCGGCGCGAAGCCAGCCCCTCTGTCGCGGCGATAGCTCCACGGAGTTCAAACTGATGATGTTCTTTATCCCATAGTTGTTAAGGAACTCAATTGAGGTTTCGTTAATATTCTCATCGGCGTCTTCGCCATTGTAGTATGGCGCCGATGACCGTGCAAGGCGACCAGGAATCACCCATTCGAATCGTCTGAATACCGGGTTCTTGATTTTGTGTAGGCCGAACTGGATGCCCACCTCCCCAACCTTCAAATGCGGACTGCCACCGTCGACAAGTTCTATTGGACGGAGCTCACGCTCACCATCAGGGTGCACCATGAATGAATACCCACCCAGGCTAAGCCGCCTGAAAGTAAGCCACTCCCAGCCCCGGAAATGGGGTACAGCGCATACAAGTTTACTCTGTATCCCTCGGCCTAGGAAAAGCCCGGTGTGTCTATTCCGCATGCCAATTCGGCGGCTTGAGTTCGTTTCGCAGATCCACATTTGGTGCCAATGACCCTCCTGGTATTCCTGGAGACAAGTGTCTTTCCCTGCTGCTGCAAGCACTTCGTTCGTACCGAACACGCTAATCAGATAAATATCGCCTGCGTCTAGCTTGTCGTTACCGCGTCCGGGTGGGAACATGTTGTTGGTGTTGTGTGTTAAGAATTAGGAGAACGTGGGGGGTGCTTGGCACTTCGGGGGATTATAAAAGTCCTGGTTGTAGGCTTGTAGCAAACCGGTAGTGGAGGCAGTGGGGCTCTTATGTGTTCCTGGATTTGCATGTGAGGACTGCGCTTGGGATCAAACCTTAGAGGCTTTGGGTGCCGTGGCACCATACATTAAAATGCCTTTTTCTTGAATAAAACAAATAGCCAGCATATTTTCTAATATTTAAAGTAAACTAACTTCAAAGGGGAAATGGATACCATGGTCAGATAGCAGATTCTCTTCTGTCTATTATGTGAGAAGGGGGAGTAAATCGGAGGCCTAATGGGGGAGGGGTAAGGAAACCTGTACGGTAATGTTCTGAAATATTCACATGCGAGGGTGATGGGACAACAGGTGCGATATATTGCAACACGCAGAAGATCTCAGGTATGATAACGAACTCTCCTGGACTGGTTGTGCAGCAGTTTTCAGAGCTTTGAGTTTTTGCACTTCGATGGCGAAACGATTCACGACGAGTGACGAATGGTGAAACGAAACGAAACGATAAACGCCAAGGAACTCATACCTAAAGGATCCCACTCTGGAGCTAGGAAAAACTCTTCACTTAACAGCACCAGCCACAGTCTCTCGCTCAACGACACTTCGATGCTCGATGCTCCACTCTCTAACTAAGGGCGATCACAGGAGCATACATCAATCACAAAGCCATCATATCCATCCATGAGGCACCACACTACTCTATGTGAGTCTCTCCCTCCCCCGTGAGCACTCCCGGCTAACCAAAAGAAAAACAAACACTTTCCCACCTCTGGGCTTCCAGCTCTTTCACGCTGGTCTCACAGTGCTTCCGCTTTTCTCCCGGCTTTCCCGAAAGCTGCACGATCCCAAAACTATCGCGCATTCCTGCATTCGCAATGCTTTCCCGAACATACAAACCAAACGCCCAAAGCCGAAGCCATATGCCCGAATCCTCAGCGCATATCCGAAGCCACTCCCGGAAGCTATCTGAACAAAGGAAGTATCGTGAGCATGGCGAGCAGCACCATTTTCAACATGAGTGGCCTAGGGGCATCTAAAAATGCTTGCTTATGTTATACCGGGCCCTGTTCGTAAGCTCTGTGTCAATTGGAGGGTCTGATTTCACTGCACGACCAGTCCAGGCGAGTTCGTTATGCCCGAGATTTATGGCATCACAATTTTACTTGCCACTCAACATGTAATATCGGTATCCATTTACATTTTATTTTGGAGAGTATGAGTGGAAGAGCATCTGCTATTTGACTATGGTATCCGTTTCGTTTGTGGAGTTAGTCTGCTTTATACATCGGGAAATATGCTGTTTTTTAAAAGAAAAAAAAGACATTTGTTTTTTATAGCGGGGTGTCGAGTAGGGCCTAAGAGAAGCGAGAAAAGCGAGCAAGTAGCTTAATTGGCAGCTCAGCGTATTGCATCTTAATATATGGTAAAAAATAAAATGTCTCCCTTCAACCTCCTGCGTGCTTATTGCACTTGCCTTCCTAACTCTCATCAGGCTTTACTACCCCCACCGCATCTATACAGTACATCCACCGCGATCTCCTTCTAACCGCTTTTCTAGTGTGTGTTATACGATGATCGTACAATTCCTTCCTCCTTCCACCGCCTCAGAACACTGCCCCATATCGTCAATACGCACTTCCTCCCACTCTTTCTTCCTTGCATAATCCTATTGCCATGCATTCTATTACTTCTCTTTTTTTTCAGGCTTTGTGTATGGTGGTGGTAGAGTATCGGAGGTGTCGGATGGGCCACTCTGACTTTCAACACTATTTGAAGTAAGGTCAGCTTCGGCAATGCGAGCCACTGCTTGGAAGAGATACTCACCCATTGATTCTGTCACTTAGTGCGTTTAATGCGGCCAATTGACTGGAGCACTGCACGCCATTCGCCCTGAAATCGTTGTCGTCTAGAGGCCGACCCTGGAAGAGTTGAATGGCACTGATCGCCATTCCTGTCCTCCCATCTCCATACCCGCAGTAGACGATGGTAACTCCCGTCTCGTCATAGGCACTCCAGATCTCATCAAATTGCTCCTGTGTCACTGCGGTGCACTCCGCGGCCTTGATGTGTGAATACGAGATTTTCGCGGCACGGAGCCATCCCCTCTGTCGCGGCGATAGCTCCACGGAGTTCAAACTAATGATGTTCTTTATCCCATAGTTGTTGAGGAACTCAATTGAGGTTTCGTTAATGGCTTCATCGGCATCTTCGCCATTGTAGTATGGCGCAGAGGACCGTGCAAGGCGACCAGGAATCACCCACTCGAATCGTCTGAACACTGGGTTCTTGATTTTGTGTAGGCCTAACTGGATGCCCACTTCTCCAACCTTTAATTTCGGACTGTCACTGTCGCTATCGGCACGTTGTAATGGACCAGGGCTATCAGAACGATAAGCAAGCACCTTTAATGAATACCCTCCCAGGCTCAGCCGAGTGAAAGTAAGCCACTCGCAAGCGCGCAAGTGGGTTACAGCGCATACAAGTGTATACCCCTCCCCCCCGCCCAGAATAAGCCCAGTGTGTCTATTGCGCATGCCAATTCGATGGTCGGAGTTCGTTTCGCAGATCCACATTTGGTCATGATGATCCTCCTGGTATTCCCGGAGACAAGTGTCTTTTTCTACTGCTGTGAGCACTTCGTTCGTACCAAATACGCTAATCAGATAAATATCGCCTGGGTCTAGCTTGTCGTTACCGCGTCCAGGTGGGAACATGTTGTCGGTCTTAAGTGTTAAGAGAACGTGGTGGCACTTTGTATGTTGGGGGGTTATAAGAGTCTTGGTTGTAGGCTTGCAGGGCTCAATATAGACTTAGACCGGCAGTGGGAGCAGTAAGGCTCTTATATATGTTCCTGGATTTGCGTTTGAGGACTGCGCTTGGGGTCGAAGCTATGAGGCCTTGGGTGCCGTGGCACCATACATTAAAATGCCTTTTTCTTGAATAAAATAAATAGCCAGTATATTTCCTAAAATTTAAAGTAGACTAACTTCAAAGGAGAAATGAATACCACGGCCAGATAGCAGATGCTCTTCTGCCTATTGTGTGGGGAGGGGGAGCAAATTGGAGGCCTAATGGGGGAGGGGTAAGGAAACCTGCACTCGTAATTTTCAGAAATATTTACATGCAAGTGTGGTGGGACAACAGATGCAATATATTGGAAGATCTCAGGTATGATATAACGAACTCCCCTGGACGAGTCGTGCAGCAGTTTTCAGAGCTTTGAATGGCTCAGGAGGGCACCCAAGGACACCTGCTTACGCTATGTAGCCTGCTCTGAAACTCTCTGTTAATCGGAGGGTCTCATTTTGCTGCGCGACCCGTCCACGCGAGTTCATTATAAGGTATGATACCAGAGCGCATACCGAAAAACACAGCACAACGAAAAATTTGGTGAGCGACACCCCATCTGCACAACAAAATGGCAGTCAAGATTCCCCCGTGCAGTTGCTTTTCTTAAGATATTTCCCACACTCGCTCGAACTTTCGTTGTGCGGTATTTGGTATGCCCTCAGGCACGTTACCTGAGATTTTACTGAATCGTAATTTTACTTGCCGCTCAATAGTAATGTAGGTATCGATTTATGTTTTCCTTTGGGCAGCATGAGTGGAAAAGCGCCTGATATTGGACTATTATAATATATTATCAATTTCTTTTTTGAAGTTTGTCTGTTTTAGATATCGGGAAATATGCTGTCCCTTTTCAAAGAAAAGATGGTGTTGAGAAATGGTCCTTTGGGCTGAGGAACCAAGACCTAGTTGAGCTTCCTACTCACTATTGAGGATATGAGGGCGGGCACGGAGGTTGGGATTCCACGCAGTAGCTTGCGTCATCAAGATAGGGTATATACCGTTCATGTCTCTCGTAGTTAGGTAGAGAACTAATCAACGATCTTCCACCGCGAGACAAGACCGTTAGTTCCTGACAGATGGCATTGGTTTCTATATAGCGGCATGTTAATCAGAGCCAAGAAAGAAGAGGGAAAAAAAAATCTCCCTCCAGCCCCGCACGTGCTCATTTCACTTGCCCTTCCAACACTTATTGGATTCTACCATCTCAACTGTATTTCTATACCAACTGCTATCTTCTAGCCGCTTTTCTACAGTGGGTTGTGCGATGATCGTGCAATTCCTTCTTCCTTCCACCGCCCCCGGAAACTGCCGCATATCATCCATACTCGTAATTGCCTAACGTTTGTGTAAACGACTACTATTGCATATGGGCAAACCCTTGAGGCTCCGGGCAATTTTTCGCCCATATGCAATAACAGTCGTTTTTACAAATGTCAGGAAATTACGGGTGCGTATTTCCTCCCACTCTCTCCTTGCATAATCCTATCGCCATTCATTTCATCACTTCTTCTCTTTCTCTGCCATTGGGTATGGTGGCGGTTGAGTATCGAGGGTGTCGGATGGGCTACTCTGGCTTTCAACCCTATTGGAAGTGGGGTTAGTGTAGGCAATGCGAGCCACTGCTTGGAAGAGATACTCACCCATTGATTCTGTCACTTAGTGCGTTTAGTGCGGCCAATTGACTGGAACACTGTACGCCGTTCGCCCTGAAACCGTTTTCGTCTAGAGCCCGGCCCTGGAAGAGTTGAATGGCACTGATCGCCATCCCTGTCCTCCCATCTCCATACCCGCAGTAGACGATGGTAACTCCCGTCTCGTCATAGGCATTCCAGATCTCATCAAATTGCTCCTGTGTCACTGCGGTACACTCTACGGCCTTGATGTGTGAATACGAGATTTTCGCGGCGCGAAGCCAGCCCCTCTGCCGAGGTGGCAGCTCCACGGAGTTCAAACTGATGATGCTCTTTATCCCATAGTTTTGAAGGAACTCAATTGAGGTTTCGTTAATATTCTCATCGGCATCTTCGCCGCTGTAGTATGGTGCGGATGACCGTGCAAGGCGGCCAGGAATCACCCACTCGAATCGTCTGAATACCGGGTTCTTGATTTTGTGTAGACCTAACTGGACTTCTCCATTCTTTAAATGCGGACAGTCACCGTCGACGAGTTGTATTTGTGTTGGTCCGGGTTTACCGGGAGGCACCGCTAATGAGTACCCGCCCATGCTAAGTCCGGTGAAAATAAACCACTCCTCAGTGCGAAAATGGGACGCAGCGCATATAAGTTTATCCTCTTCCCCTCGACCCAGCATAAGCCCGGTGTGTCTATTGCGCATGCCACTTCGATAGTCATTGCTTTCGCAGGTCCACATTTGGTCATGATGACCCTCCTGATATTCCTGGAGACAGGCGTCCTTTCCCACCGCCGTGAGCACTTCATTCGTACCAAGCACGCTAATCAGATAAATGTCGCCTGGGTCCAGTTTGTCGTTACCGCGTCCAGGTGGAAACATGTTTGGGGATTATAAGAGTTTTGGTTGTAGGCTTGCGAAGCTCAATAGGCTTGGGCCGGCAGCGGGGGCGGTAGGGGCTCTTATATATTCTGGATATGCCTGCGGGGACGGCACTTGAAGTTAGAGATTAGGGCCCTGCCTCGCATGCTACCATAAACTAAATGCTTTCTTAAAAATCATAAAAATAAAAAGCTAGTCTATTTCGCAATATTCAAAGTAGACTAACTTCAAAAGGGAAATGAATATCATAGTCATATAGTAGATACTCTTCTGTCTATTCTGTGAGAAGGAGAAATAAATTGGAGGCCTAAGAGGGGAGGGGTAAGAAAGCTTGTGATGCTCTGAAATGTTTACCTGCAAGGGTGGTGGGACAACAGATGCGATATAACTCTCCTGAACTCGTCGTGCAGCAGTTTTCAGAGCTTTGAATGGCTTACGAGGGTACCCAAAGATGTCTGCTTACGTTTATGGCCTGCCCGGAAGCTCTCTGTTAATCGGAAAGTCCCATTTTGCTGCGCGACTAGTCCACGTGAGTTGGTTATAAGGTACCTGCCAGTGAGGGCATACTGAAAAACACAGCGCGGCGGGGAATTTGGTGAGCGACACCACATCTACACAAAAAAATGGCGGCCAAGATTCCCCCGTGTGGTTGCTTCTCTTAAGATATTTCCCACACTCGCTGGATTTTTTGTTGTGCAGTATTTTTCAGTATGCCCTCAGGCACGTTACCTGGGATTTTACTCCATCACAATGTTACTTGCCGCTCAACCTGTAATGCAGGTATCAGTTTATATTTTCCTTTGGACAGCATAAGTGGAAAAGCATCTGATATTGGACTATTATATCAATTTCTTTTTTGAAGTTAGTCTGTTTTAGATATCGGGGAATATGCTGCCCCTTTTAAAAGAGAAGATGCTGTTGAGAAATGGTCCTTTGGGTTGAGGAACGAAGGCCTAGTTGAGCTTCCTACTCGCCATTGAGGATATGAGGGCGGGCACAGAGGCTTGGACTCCACGCAGTAGCTCGCGTCACCAAGATAGGGTATGTGTATACCGTTCATGTCTCTCGTATGATAGTTAGGGAGAGACTTAGGGGCTGTTTGGCGTGACAATTTTGAGGTGGCAAACCATGGTTTCGATCCAAACCGTAGTTTGTAACTACGGGACTGTTTGGTGGACGTGAATTACAAACCATGGTCCATGGTTTGCAGCAACTAGCACCAATTTTTTGACTGTTTCCGACATAGGGTATGAGGTTCTTCCAACCATGGTTCCACAACCATGGTTTGTATAATAGCTAGCCAAACTTCGCAAAATTGTCACGCCAAACAGCCCCTTAATCAACGATCTTCCGCTGCAAGACAAAATGTTTAGTTCCTGACAGATGGCGTTGGTTTTTGTAGCGGCATGTTAAGCAGTGCCTAAGAAAAAAGTGGGAAAAAATGTCTTCCTCCAACCCCGCGCGTGCTCATTTCACTCGCTCTCCCAAACCCTGTTGAATTTTACCATCTCCACTGTATCCCTATATCCACTGCTATCTTCTTCCAACCACTTTTCTACGGTGGGATGTACGATAATCGCACAATTCCTTCCTCCTTCCACCGCCTCAGGACGCTACGGCATGTCATCCATACACACTTTCTCCCACCCCCTCCCCCTTCCATAATCTTATCGCCATGCATTCTATCACTTCTTCTCTCAATCGTTGGGTATGGTGGCGGTTTAATATCGAGGGTGTCGGATGGGCCACTCTAGTAACCAAAAGTACTATTTGAAGTAGGGTCAGCATAGGTAATGTGAAGCACGGTCTGGAACAGATACTCACCCATTGATTCTGTCGCTCAGTGCGTTTAGTGCGGCCAATTGACTCGAACACTGCACGCCATTCGCCCTGAAATCATTGCCGCCTAGAGCCCGACCCTGGAAGAGTTGAATGGCACTGATAGCCATCCCTGTCCTCCCATCCCCATACCCACAGTAGACGATCGTAACTCCCCCCACGCCATAGGCATTCCAGATCTGATCGAATTGCTCCTGGGTCACTGCCGTACACCCCACGGCCCTGACATGTGAATACGAGATTTCCGCGGTACGAAGCCAGCCCCTCTGCCGCAGCGGTAGCTCTACGGAGTTCAAACTAATGATGTTCTTTATCTTATGATTGTGAAGGAACTCAATTGAAGTTTCGTTAATATTCTCATCGACATCTTCACCATTGTAGTATGGCGCAGAGGACCGTGCGAGGCGACCAGGAATCACCCACTCGAATCGTCGGAACACCGGGTTCTTGATTTTGTGTAGGCCTAACTGGGTGCCCACTTCCCCAACCTTTAAATGCGGGCTGTCGCTATCGACACGTTGTATTGGCCCGAGCTTGTCATCGCCATATGGATGCACCTTTAATGAATACCCGCCCATGCTAAGCCCCGTGAAAGTAAGCCATTCCGCAGTGCAAAAATGGGGCACAGCGCATATAAGTTTACTGTGTTCCCCCCGGCCCAGAACAAGCCCGGTGTGTCTATTGCGCATGCCAATTCGATTGTCAGAGCTCATTTCGCAGATCCACATTTGGTCATGACAACCCTCCTGATATTCCCGGAGACAGGCGTCTTTTCCTACTGCTGTGAGCACTTCGTTCGTACCAAGCACGCTAATCAGATAAATGTCGCCTGGGTCTAGTTTGTCGTTACCGCGTCCAGGTGGAAACATGTTGGTGTTAAGTGTTAAGAGTTAAGAGAATGTGGGGGTACTTTGTATGTTTGGGGATTATAAGAGTTTTGGTTGTAGGCTTGCGAAGCTCAGTATAGGCTTGGGCCGACAGCGGGGGCGGTAGGGGCTCTTATATATTCTGGATATGCCTGCGGGGACGGCACTTGAAGTTAGAGATTAGGGCCCTGCCTCGCACGCTACCATAAACTAACTAAATCCATTCTTTGAAATCATAAAAAGAAAAAGCTGGTATGTTCCATAATACCTAAAGTAGACTAACTTCAAAAGGGAAATGAATATCATAGTCACATAGCAGACGCTCTCCTGCATATTCTGTGGGAAGGAGAAATAAATTGGGGGCCTAACAGTGGAGGCATAAGAAAACTTGTGATGCTGTGATATAGGCGGCATCTCAGGCGACCCGGATACCCCCCACCTGGGCAGATGCCAATCGGTGGGCCTTGTATGGGGGAGCGAGCGGCTGTCAGCCCAGTAGCCACAGCCCATCCAATTAAGTCAAGAAGACTACTTGAAAGTTCCCTATCCGGGCTTAGCTATCTGGGTAAGGGGGCGTCTGGGTCCGGGAGGCCGTCCACCGGCCCTTGCGCGCAAGTATGATGGGCCATTAGACCCAATATATTGAAATATCAGTTTTACTTGCCTTTCAATATGCAGGTATCCAATATTTTCCTTTGGGCAGAGTTGGTCGAAGAGCATCTGGTACTGGACTATGGTATCTATTTTCTTTTTAAAGTCAGTTTGCTTTGGATATTAGGAGGTACGCTGGTTTTCCTCACTGAAAAAACGATGGTATTAACTTTTATGGGAGCATGCCCAGCAGGACCTAAGAAAAAGAGTATAAGTAGCTTAATTGGCAGCAGAACGTACTCCATCTTAATACTAGACATCCCACCCCCCATTTATGGTAAAGGATCCCTTCCCTTAACCCCTCAGCTACCCGTTTCACTCGCCCCCCCCAGTCACCAGGCTTTACCGCCTCTACCATATCCCTACAGCTGCCGCTATCTTCTTCCAACCACTCCCCCGATATGCGTTGTACGATGATCGCACAATTCCTTCCTCATTCCATTTCTCAGGACACTCTGTATATGATTCGTACACACTTCCTCATTACATAATCCCATTGCTATGCCTTCTATTACTTCTTTTTCTCAGACGCTGTGTATGGTGGCGGTTGAGTATCGAGGATATCGGATAAACCACTGTGGCTTTCAATGCCATTCCAAGCAAAGTCAACGTAAGCAATGTGAGCCACTGCCCTGAAGAGACACCCACCCATTGATTCTGCCACTCAGTGTGTTTAGTGCGGCCAATTGACTGGAACACTGCACGCCATTCGCCCTGAAATCGTTGTCGTTTAGAGCTCGGCCCTGGAAGAGTTGAATGGCACTGATAGCCATTCCTGTCCTCCCATCTCCATACCCGCAGTAGACGATCGTAACTCCTGCCTTGTCATAGGCACTCCAGATCTCATCAAATTGCTCCTGTGTCACTGCGGCACACTCCACGGTCTTGATGTGTGAATACGAGATTTCCGCGGTACGAAGCCAGCCCCTCTGCCGCAGCGGTAGCTCCACAGAGTTCAAACTGATGATGTTCTTTATCCCATGATTGTGAAGGAACTCAATTGAGGTTTCGTTGATATTCTCATCGACATCTTCGCCATTGTAGTATGGCGCCGACGACCGTGCAAGACGACCAGGAATCACCCACTCGAATCGTCGGAACACCGGGTTCTTGATCTTGTGTAGGCCGAACTGGGTGCACACTTCTCCAATCTTTAAGTGTGGACTGTTACTGTCGACACGCTGTATTGGTCCGAGCTCAGTGGCAGTATCAGTACCCGGGTTCACCTTTAATGAATATCCTCCCAGGCCAAGTCGCATGAAGGTAAGCCACTCCCAACCCCAGAAATGGGGTGCAACACATTTAAGCTCATCGTTTACCCATCGCCCCAGGAAACACCCGGTGTGTTTATTGCGCATGCCAATTCGATGGCTTGAGTTCGTTTCGCAGATCCACATTTGGTCATGGTGACCTTCCTGATATTCACTTCACGGAGGCAAAGGTCTTCTCCTACCGCTGTGATCATTTCATTGGTACCGAACACGCTGATCAGATAAATGTCGCCTGGGTCTAGGTTGTCGTTACCGCGCCCAGGTGGGAACATGGTGCCTAGGTGGTGGATGTGGAGGGTCGATAGGCTCAGGCAGTGGGAGCAGTAGGGCTCTTATGGATTCTGAATCTGCATGGGGGGACAACACTTGAAGTTAAAGATTAGGGCCCTACTTCCCACGCGGCTATGAAAATAAATGCATAATATTATCATACTGCCTAATACTTAAAGTAGACTAACTTCAAAGGGGGAATGAATACTATAATCAGATAGCAGATGTTCTTCTGCCTACTCCATGAGCAGTGGAAATAAATTGGGGGGCCTAAGAGGGGTAAGGAAACTTGTATGGTGGGGCGACAAATGCAATATATTGCGCCTAATTTACTTGCAGCTTAATATGTGTGATAGGTATTTATTTATGACACTTTCCATTGGATAATATGAGTGGAAGAGTATCTGCTATTGGATTATGATATCGATTTATTTTTTGAAGTTAGTGCGCTTCAAATATTAGGAAATAATAATAATATTATGCTGTTTTTTTATCAAGAGGAAATAGCATTAACCCCATGTCTAGCCGGCTTAAGAAAGCAGAGAAAAGTGCGCAAGTGGCGTAATTAGCAGTATAGCGTACTCCACCTTAACATATAGTAAAAAATGTCTTCCTTCAACCCCCGTGTCCTCATTCCACTTGCCCTCCGAACTCTCGTCAGGCTTTACCACCCCTACTGTACCCCTACATCCACTGCTATCATCTTCTAACCGCTTTTCTAGTGTGAGTCGTATGATGATCGCACAATTCCTCCTTCCACCACCTTAGGACACTGCTATATATCATCCATATACACTTCCTCCCACTCTTCCCTCCTTGCGTAATCCCACTGCTATGGATTTTATCACTTCTCTTTTTTCTCAGGCGTTGTGTATGGTGGCAGTTGAGTATCGGGGGTGTCGGGTGGGCCACTGTGGTCTTCAGCGCTAGTTGAGGTAGGGTCAGTGTATGCAGTGCGAGGTGCAGTCTGGAAGAGGTCCTCACCCACGGATTCTGTCACTTAATGCATTTAATGCCGCTAATTGAGCAGGACACTGCACTCCATTCCCCCTGTAATCGTTGTCGTTTAGAGCCCGGCCCTGGAAGAGTTGAATGGCACTGATAGCCATTCCCGTCCTCCCATCCCCATATCCACAGTAGACAATCGTAACTCCTGCCTTGTCGTAGGCATTCCAGATCTGATCAAATTGCTCCTGGGTGACTGCAGTGCACTCCACGGCCTTGATGTGTGAATACGAGATTCTAGCAGCACGAAGCCTGTCCCTCTGACGCAGCGATAGCTCCACGGAGTTCAAACTGATGATGTTCTTTATCCCATGATTGTGAAGGAACTCAATTGAGGTTTCGTTAATAGCCTCATCAGCATCTTCGCCATCGTAGTATGGCGCGGACGAGCGCGCGAGACGACCAGGAATCACCCACTCGAATCGTCGGAACACCGAGTTCTTGATTTTGTGTAGGCCTAACTGGACACCCACCCCCCCAACCTTTAAGTGCGGACTGTCGCCATCGACACGTTGTATTGGCCCAAGCTTATCGTTACCATGAAGACGCACCTGTAATGAATACCCACCCAGGCTAAGCGGTGTGAAAGTAAGCCACTCATCGGCCCGGTGATGGGGTACAGCACATATAAGTTTATCCGGTTCCTTCCAGCCCAGAACAAGCCCGGTGTGTCTATTGCGCATGCCAATTCGATTATCTGAGTTCGTTTCGCAGATCCACATTTGGTCGTGATGACCCTCCTGATATTCCCGGAGACAAGTTTCTTTTCCCACTGCTGTGAGCACTTCGTTCGTACCGAACACGCTAATCAGATAAATGTCGCCTGTGTCTGGCTTGTCGTTACCGCGCCCAGGTGGGAACATGTTGTTGGTATTAAGTGTCAAGTGTTAAGAGAATGTGGGGTACCCCGTATACTGGGGGATTATAAGAATGTTGGTTGCAGGCTTGTAAAGCTCGATATAGACTCAAGCTGGCAGTGGGAGCAGTAGGGCTCTTATGTTCTGGATTCGCACGCGGGGACTGCACTCTAAGTTAAAGATTCGACTAGTGCCCTACCCCGCACACTACTATCAAGGTAAATCCCTCTTTTGATAAAAAAAAACTGCATACCGTAAAACCTCGTTAAATTAACGGTTGGGAATTGCGCCCCAGGCTTTAGCAATCTAAAACAAAACACCCGGAAAATAAATTATGTTTTTCAGACAGGGCATGGCTTGGGGAGGGTGAGCTCGCTAGAGCTCATTGACTGGTATTCGTTATTTTGTTAGCCTACTCTTCTAAGTCTATCATGGGTTAGCACGGTGATCTAGCTGAGATCCCTAATAGCTAATTTAGCTAGTTTTTATAGCACTCCCGAATACCTAAAGTAGACTAACTTCAAAAAAAAAATGGATACCAAAGTCAGATAGTAGATGCTCCGTGCTTATTCGGGGAAAAGAAGAAATAAATGGGGGGCCTAATTGTGAAATACCGGTACTAACCGAGGAAGGAACAAGAATGGTGGGACGACAGATGCAATACTCGAGTATATTGCAACAGCACAACATGTAATTTAGGAACCCATTTACATTTTCCCTCGGACAGTATGAGCAGCAGATATTCTCTATTTGGCTATGGTATCCATTTTCCTTTCGAAGTTAGTCTGCTTTGGATATTAGGAAATAATACGCTGCTTTTTTGTCTGTCTTTTAAGAAAAATGGAATTAATATTCATGGTGCCATGTCGAGCAGGGCGTAAAATAAATAAATAAGAAAAGCGTGCAAGTATCATGGCTTGGTTGGGAACACAACGTGCTCTATCCTAACATATGGGAAAAAATGTCTTCCCTCAAACCCCCGCGTGCTCATTCCACTTGCCTTCCCAACTCTTATCAGGCTTTACCACCTCCACCGCATATCTACGTCCTTCTTCCAACTACTCTTCCTGTGTGGGTTGTAGGATGAGTGGACAGTTCTTTCCTCCTTCCACCCTAAGACACTGCCGCATATCACCCATACGAACCCCCTCCCACTCTTTCCTCCTTGCATAATCCCATCGCCATGTATCCTATAGCTTCTTTTTGTTTTTTTCAGGCACTGGGTTTTCAGGGGCTGTGTATGGTGGCGGTTGAGTATCGTGTGTGTCGGATGGGCCACTCTGGCTTTCAACACTATTTGAAGCAGGGTCAGTGTAGGCAATACGAGGCACTGTTTGGAAGAGATGCTCACCCGTTGATTCTGTCGCTTAGCGCGTTTAATGCCGCTAATTGACTCGGGCACTGCACCCCATTCGCCCTGAAATCGTTGTCGTCTAGAGCCCGGCCCTGGAAGAGTTGAATTGCACTGATCGCCATTCCTGTCCTCCCATCTCCATACCCACAGTAGACGATCGTAACTCCCCCCTTATCATAGGCCTTCCAAATCTGATCAAATTGTTCCTGGGTGACTGCGGTGTACTCCAAAGCCTTGATGTGTGAATACGAGATTCCAGCAGGACGAAGCTTGCCCTTCTGGCGTGACAACAGCTCTATGGAATTCAGACTAATGATGTTCTTTATCCCATATTTTTTAAGGAACTCAATTGAGTCGTCGTTGATGCTCTCATCAGAATCTTCGCCATCGTAGTATGGGGCGGACGACCGTGCAAGACGACCGGGAACCACCCACTCGAACCGTCTGAACACCGGGTTCTTGAGCTTGTGTAGGCCGAACTGGGTACCCACCTCCCCAACCTTTAAGTGCGGACTGTCACGGTCGCTGTCGACACGGTGTAGTGGCCTGAGGTTATTATTAAATTCAGGAGTCACCTCCAGTGAATACCCACCCAGGCTAAGCCGCGTGAAAGTAAGCCATTCCCAACCGCAGTTTTGGTTTGCGACACATCTCACTTTGTAGTTATCCCTCCTGCCTAGAAAACGCCCGGTACATCTATTGCGCATGCCAATCCGATTGTTTGAGTTCTTTTCGCAGGTCCACATTTGGTCATCATGACCCTCCTGATACTCCCGGAGACAAAGCTCTTCCCCGACTGCTGTGAGCATTTCGTTCGTACCGAACACGCTAATCAGATAAATGTCGCCTGCCTCTAAGTAGTCGTTACCACGTCCAGGTGGGAACATGGTGCAAAAGTTTCAGTGTTTAGTGTTTAGTGTTAAGTGTTAAGAGAGGAATGTGAGGAGCTTGATACGTTGGGTGATTACCGTAGATAAGTCTTGGCTGTAGGCTCTGGAGGCTTAATGTAGGCTCACATAGGCAGTTGGAACTGTAAGGGCTCTTATACTCTAGATTTGCATGCGGGGACTACCCTTGAAGTTAAAGATTGAGCCCTGCCAGGCACCCTACCATAAAAATAAATGGGGGCTTTTCTAAAAGGGAAGTAAAAACAGCACATCTCCTAACATCTACGGTAGGCTAGCTCCAAAGAGGAAGTGAATGTCATAGTTGGATACCAGAGGCTCCTCTGCCTATTCTGCCAGGGGGGTAAATGGGAGGCCTAATAACGGTGGCGTAAGGCAACTTGCAACTTTGTGAAACACAAGTATGGTGGGGCAATAGATGAACTATATTGTAATATTAGGGTTCTACTTGCCGATTAATATAGGTACCTATTTATGTTTTCCCTGGGATAGTATGAGTGGAAGAGCATCTGTTATTGGACCGTGGTATCTATTTCTTTTTTGAAGTTAGTCTGCTTTAGATATTAGGAAGAAGAAGAAAATTATATAAAAAAGATGGCATTGACTTTTATGGTAGCATGTCGAGTAAGGCCTAAGAGAGAAGAGAAAGGCGTGCAAATAGCTTAACTGGCAGCACAGTATACTCCATCTTAATATATGGTAAAAAATGACTTTCTTCAAACCCCCGCGTACTGATTGCACTTGCCCTCTGAACTCTCATCAGGCTTTACCACCCCTACTGTATCCCTAAATCCACTGCTATCTTCTTCTAACCGCTTTTCTAGTGTGAGTCGTACGATGATCGTACAATTCCTTCCTCCTTCCACCGCCTTAGGGCACTGCCGTATATCATCAACCATATACACTTCCTCCCACTCTTCCCTTCTTGCGTAATCCTACTGCTATGCATTCTATCACTTCTCTTTTTTCTCAGGCATTGTGTATGGTGGCAGTTGAGTATCGGGGATGTCGGATGGGCCACCGTGGTCTTCAGCGCTAGTTGAGGTAGGGTCAGTGTATGCAGTGCGAGATGCAGTCTGGAAGAGGTCCTCACCCACGGATTCTGTCACTTAATGCATTTAATGCCGCTAATTGAGCAGGACACTGCACTCCATTCCCCCTGTAATCGTTGTCGTTTAGAGCCCGGCCCTGGAAGAGTTGAATGGCACTGATGGCCACTCCCGTCCTCCCATCCCCATATCCACAGTAGACGATCGTAACTCCTGCCTTGTCGTAGGCATTCCAGATCTGATCAAATTGCTCCTGGGTGACTACAGTGCACTCCACAGCCTTGATGTGCGTATACGAGATTCTAGCAGCACGAAGCCTGTCCCTCTGACGCAGCGATAGCACAACGGAGTTCAAACTAATGATGTTCCTTATCCCATGGTTGTGAAGGAACTCGATTGAGGTTTCGTTAATCGCTTCATCGGCATCTTCGCCATCGTAGTATGGCGCAGACGACCGCGCAAGACGATCAGGAATTACCCACTCGAATCGTCTGAACACCGAGTTCTTGATCTTGTGTAGGCCGAGCTGGGTACCCACCTCCCCAACCTCTAGATGCGGACTGTCGCCGTCGACACGTTGTGCTAGCTGGAGCTTATTATTATCAAGTCGATGCGTCTTTAATGAATACCCGCCCAGGCCAAGCCGCGTGAAATTAAGCCACTCCAAATTGTAGAGACCTGCTATAGTGCATCTAAATTTATCTCCTTCCCCTCGGCCCAGAAAAAACCCACTGTGTTTATTGCGCATGCCAATCCGATTATCCGAGTTCGTTTCGCAGATCCACATTTGATCATGATGACCCTCCTGATATTCCTGGAGAGAAATTTCTTCCCCTACTACTGTGAGCACTTCGTTCGTGCCGAACACGCTAATCAGATAAATATCGCCTACGTCTAGCTTGTCGTTACCGCGTCCTGGTGGGAACATGGTGTTGGTATTGAGTGTTCAGCGTTGAAAGGAATGTGGGGAACCCCGCACGTTGGGGGATTATAAGAGTCTCAGTTGTAGACCCTGGAGGCTCGATGTAGGCTCACGCGGGCAGTGGGAGCAGTAGGGGCTCATATATTCTGGATTTGCATGCTGGGACTACACTTGAAGTTGGAGATTGAATCCCTGCCAGGCACGCTACCATAAAAATAAATGGGGGCTTTTCTAAAAGGGAAGTAAAAACAGCACATCTCCTAACATCTACTGTAGACTAGCTCCGAAGCGGAAGTGAATGCCATAGTTGGATACTAGGTACTCTTCTGCCTATTCTGTCAGGGGGGTAAATGGGAGGCCTAATAACGGTGGCGTAAGGCAACTTGTAACTTTGTGAAATACTCGAGTACAAGTAAAGTACTTGTATGGTGGGACAACGGATGGAATAGATTTTATATTGCAACATTACTTGCCGCTCAACATACAGGTATCCATTTAAGTTTTCCCTTGGACAGCATGAGTGGAAGAGCATCTGCTATTGGACCGTGGTATCCATTTCTTTTTTGAAGTTAGTCTACTTTAGATATTAGGAAATATGTTTTGTTTTTTTTGTTTTTTTTGTTTTTTTTGGGGGGGGAAGAGACGGCATTAATTTTTACCCCAGCCTGTCGAGCAGGGTCTAAGAAAAAAGAGAAAGGCGTGCAAGAACCGTAAAATCTCGACACTATCTCCGGACAGTGACGAATACCGTATTACCTGGTTTTATTCGCCTGCCGCTAGTACGTTGAAATAAAGTAGGGGCTGAAGCAAAACATTCAACACAGTCAGGAAGAGTCCAAAATGAGCCTAATTTTGACCATAAAAGGTTAAGTGAACGCGTTTTATTGCGAATTCGAGACATATTACGAAGAAAACTCTTATTTCAACGTACTAGCGGCAGGCGAATAAAACCAGGTAATACGGTATCCCTGTAAATCGCGACATCAGCCCACGATAGGTTTAGCTTGCCAGGTTAACGAGATCCAACCAAACGGAATGGCTCAGGCTACACCGTGTCAGGAAAGCACTAATCCTTCTTGAGGACTTTTGACTGAGAATCCGGAGATTAGGAGCTGATGGAGATAGTGGATTTCACGAGATTTTACGGTAGCTTAAGTGGCAGTACAGCGTACTCCATCCTAACAACACATGGTATGGTGAGGGAACTCTGTAGTCGGTGTACTTGGCCCAGAAAATATGGTCCGACTTCAGTCGCCGGGGGATTCTCAACCACAAGTCCAATGAGAATTATGGCTCTATTAGGTGATATATTGGGTGATTATCTACACACTAATAGAGGGAAAATAGAAATATCTCAAGTTTTCATAGAGATATAAGGGTTTGAAATGTTTAAAACTTTGGTAGAAAAAAGAGGAATGTCCGGGATATTCTAGGATAGGTTAAGCACTATTAACTACCTTGATGAGAACAGTTAATTGATATTTGCCAAGATATTGCCATATGACAGAGCTAGTGTTGGCGTATTAACCTAATATTATTACACGAGAATGAATGTCCGCCTGTTCCGGCAACAGAGTTCCCTCGCCATAAAAGAGTGTCTTCTTTCAACCCCCCGCATGATTGTTTCACTTGCCCCCCTAACTCTCATCAGGCTCTACCACCTCCACCACATCCCTTTATCCTTCTTCCAACCGCCTTTCCAGTGTTGGTTGTAGGATCATCGCACAATTCCTTCCTCTTACCACCGCCTTAAGACACTATCGCATATCACCCATACGAACTTCCTCCCACTTCTCCCTCCTTGCATAATCCCATCGCCAAGCATCCTACCACTTCTTTTTTTTCTCTTCGGGTACTGCGTTTTCAGACCCTGTGTATGGTGGCGGTTGAGTATCGAGAGTGTCAGATGGGCTACTATGGCTTTCAACACAATTTGAAGTAGGGTCAGTGTATGCAATAAGAGGCACTGTCTGGAAGAGATACTCACCCATTGATTCTGTCACTTAGCCCATTTAATGCGGCCAATTGACTGGAACACTGCACGCCATTCGCCCTGAAATCATTGTCGTCTAGAGCCCGGCCCTGGAAGAGTTGAATGGCACTGATCGCCATCCCTGTCCTCCCATCTCCGTACCCACAGTAGACGATCGTAACTCCCCCCTTATCATAGGCCTTCCAAATCTGGTCAAATTTCCCCGGTGTCACTGCCGTACACTCCACGGCCTCGATGTGCGAATACAAGATTCCAGCAGTACGTAGCCTGCCCCTCTGGCGTGGCGATAGCTCCACAGAGTTCAGACTGATGATGTTCTTTATCTTGTAGTTGTTCAGGAACTCAATCGAAGTTTCGTTAATGTTCTCATCAGCATCTTCGCCATCGTAGTATGGCGCAGATGACCGTGCAAGGCGACCAGGAATCACCCACTCGAACCGTCGGAACACCTTGTTCTTGATCTTGTGTAGGCCGAACTGGGTGGCCATCACCCCTGCCTTTAAGTACGGACTGTCACGGTCGCCGTCGACACGTTGTAGTGGCCTGAGCAGATCACTTGTATTACCTTTAGGGGCCACCTCCAGTGAATACCCACCCAGGCTAAGCCGCGTGAAAGTAAACCATTCCCATTTGCAGCAGTTTTGCTCCGAGACACATCCCACTCCGCAGCTTTCCCTCCTGCCCAGAAAACGCCCGGTGCATCTATTGCGCATGCCAACCCGATTGTTTGAGTTTTTGTCGCAGATCCACATTTGATCATCATGACCCTCCTGATATTCCCGGAGACAAAGCTCTTCCCCGACTGCTGTGAGCATTTCGTTCGTACCGAACACGCTAATCAGATAAATGTCGCCTGCCTCTAAGTAGTCGTTACCGCGTCCAGGTGGGAACATGGTGCAAGGGTTTTAGTGATTAGTGTTAAGAGAGGAATGTGAGGGGCTTGATATGTTGGGTGATTAGAATAATCTTGGCTGTAGGCTCTGGAGGCTTAATGTAGGCTCACGTAGGCAGTTGGAACTATAGGGACTTTTATACTCTATATTTGCATGGGGGGACTACCCTTGAAGTTAAAGATTAAAGCCCTGCCAGGCACGCTGCCATAAAAACAAACGGGGGCTTTTCTAAAAGGGAAGAAAAAACAGCACATCTCCTAACATCTACGGTAGACTAGCTCCAAAGAGGAAGTGAATAGCATAGTTGGATACTAGGTGCTCTTCTGCCTATTCTGTCAGGGGGGTAAATGGGAGGCCTAATAACGGTGGCGTAAGGCAACTTGTAACTTTGTGAAAGACAAGCATTGTGGGACAACAGATGCAACAGTACTGTTCTACTTGCCGCTCAATACGCAGGTATCCATTTATATCCCCCACCGGACAGCACGAGTGGAAGAGCATCTGCTATTGGACTATGATATCCATTTCTTTTTTGAAGTTAGTCTACTTTACATAGATATCACGAAATTTCTTTTTTTTTTAAAAAAAAAAAGATGGCATTAATTTTTATGGTATCATATCATGTCGAGCAGGCCTAAGAAAAAGCGACAAGCAGCTTAACTAGCAACACAACTTACTCCATCCTAATATACGGGAAAGAATGTCTTGCTTCAACCCCCCGCGTACTCATTCCACTTGCCCTCCCAACTCTCACCAGGCTTTATCACCCTCACTCTATCCCTAGGTCTGCTGCCATCCTCTAACCAGTTTTCTAGTGTGAGTTGTGCAACTATTGCACAATCCCTTCCTCCTTCCACCGGCTCATACGAACTTCCTTCAACTCTCTCCCCCTTGCATAATCTTATCCCCATGCATTCTATCACTTCTCTTTCTCAGGCGTTGTGTATGGCGGTGGTTGAGTATCGAGAGTGTCAGATGGGCCACTCTGGCTCCCAACACTACCGGTATTGGAAGTAGGATTAGAATAGGTAATGCGAGGCACTGTCTGGGAGTGTACTCACCCATTTATTCTGTCGCTTAATGCATTTAATGCAGCTATTTGACTAGGACACTGTACACCATTCCCCCTAAAATCATTGTCGTCTAGAACCCGACCCTGGAAGAGTTGAATGGCACTGATAGCCATCCCTGTCCTCCCATCTCCATACCCACAATAAACGATGGTAACTCCCGCTTCGTCATAGGCATTCCAGATCTGATCGAATTGCTCCTGTGTCACTGCGGTGCACTCCACGGCCTTGATGTGCGAATACGAGATTTTCGCGGTACGAAGCCAGCCCCTCTGGCGCGGCGGTAGCTCCACGGAGTTCAAACTGATGATGTTCTTTATCCCATAGTTGTGAAGGAACTCAATTGAGGTTTCGTTAATATTCTCATCTGCATCTTCGCCATTGTAGTATGGTGCGGAAGACCGCGCAAGACGACCAGGAATCGCCCACTCGAATCGTCTAAACACCCAGCTCTTGAGCCTGTGTAGGCCGAACTGGGTGCACACTTCTCCAATCTTTAAATGCGGAGTGTTACTGTCGACACATTCTATCCGCCCGAGCTTACGATCACCATCAGGGTACACCATGAATGAATACCCGCCCAGGATAACCCGCGCGATGGTAAGCCACTCCCAACCGAGGAAATGGGGTGCAATACATTTAAGTTGGTTCTTCTCCCACCGACCCAAAAAACACCCGGTGTGCCTATTGCGCATGCCAATTCGATTATCCGAGTTCGTTTCGCAGTTCCACATTTGGTCATGGTGACCCTCCTGATATTCCCGGAGACAGATGTCTTCTCCTACTGCTGTGAACATTTGGTTCGTACCAAACACGCTAATCAGATAGATTTCGCCTACCACTAAGTGGTCGTTACCGCGTCCAGGTGGGAACATGGCGCAAGGGTTTTGTTAAGTGTTAAGTGTTAGGAGAAGAATGTGGGGTATGATACTATATGTTGGGTGGTTAGAATAGTCTTGGCTGTAGGCTTTGGAGGCTTAATGCACGGTAGGCTCGCATAGGCAGTTGGGACTCTTATATATATTCTGGATTTGCATGCGGGGACTCCACTTAAAGTGAAAGATTAGAGCCCTGCCCAGCACGCTACCACAAAAATAAACAGGGGTTTTTTTAAAAAAAATGAATGAAAAAATAGCACATCCTGGCATCTACAGTAGACTAGCTTCAAAGAGAAAATGAATAGCATAGTTGGATACTGGGTGCTCTTCTGCCTACCCTGCGAAAAGGGGAAATAAATGGGAGGCATAATAATCGTGGCGTAAGGTAACTTGTGGCTTTGTGAAATACAAGCATGGTGGGACAACTGATGAAATATAGTGCAACATTGAGGCTCTACTTAGCGCCCAACATGCAGGTACCTGTATGATATCAATTTACATTTCCTGCTGAACTGTATGAGCGGAAGAGCATCTGCTATTGGACTATAGTATGCACCTGCTTTTTGAAGTTTGTCTGCTTTGGATACCAGGAAATATGCTGCAGTTTCCCCTAAAAAAATGGCATTGATTGATGTTTATGGCGGCATGTCGAGCAGAGCCTAAGAAAAGGAGAAAAGCGTACATGTATCATTGGCAGCTTAGCATACTCCATCTTAATGCCACGCATTCCGTCCCCCTTGTATGGCAAAAAATACCTTCCTTCAACCTCCTGCGCGCCCATTCCACTTTGTCGTCCAAACCCTCATCAGGTTTTACCGCCTCCCTACATCCCTCTTCAAGCCACTTTTCCAGTGTGTGTTGTACCGTGATCACACAATTCCTTCCTCCTACCACCATCTCAAGACACTGCCGCACATGACCTATGCACTTCCCCTCACCCTTACCTCCTTACATAATCCCATCCCCATGCGTCCTATCACCTCTCCCTTTGAGATGCTGTGTATGGTGGCGGTTGACTATTGTCGGCTTGGTCACTACGGTTTTTAAGTAGGGTAAGCGCAGACGATACGAGACACTATCTGGAAGAGATACTCACCCATTAATTCTGTCACTTAGCCGATTTAATGCGGCCAATTGACTGGAACACTGCACGCCATTCGCCCTGAAATCATTGTCGTCTAGGGTCCGACCCTGGAAGAGTTGAATGGCACTGATAGCCATCCCTGTCCTCCCATCTCCATACCCACAGTAGACGATCGTAACACCGGTCTCGTCATAGGCGTTCCAGATCTGATAAAATTGCTCCAGTGTGACTGCGGTACACTCCACGGCCTTGATATGTGAATACGAGATCTTCGCGGCACGTAGCCTGCCCCTCTGGCGTGGCGATAGCTCCACGGAGTTCAAACTGATGACGTTCTTTATCTTGTAGTTGTTCAGGAACTCAATCGAAGTTTCGTTAATGTTCTCATCGGCATCTTCGCCATCGTAGTATGGCGCGGATGACCGCGCAAGGCGATCAGGAATCACCCACTCGAACCGTCTGAACACTGGTTTCTTGATCTTGTGTAGGCCGAACTGGGTACCCACCTCCCCAACCTTTAAGTGCTGACTGTCACGGTCGCCGCCGACACGTTGTAGTGGCCTGAGGTTATTATTAAATTCAGGAGTCACCTCCAGTGAATACCCACCCAGGCTAAGCCGCGTGAAAGTAAGCCATTCCCAACCGCAGTTTTGGTTTGCGACACATCTCACTTTGTAGTTATCCCTCCTGCCTAGAAAACGCCCGGTACATCTATTGCGCATGCCAATCCGATTGTTTGAGTTCTTTTCGCAGGTCCACATTTGGTCATCATGACCCTCCTGATACTCCCGGAGACAAAGCTCTTCCCCGACTGCTGTGAGCATTTCGTTCGTACCGAACACGCTAATCAGACAAATGTCGCCTGCCTCTAAGTAGTCGTTACCGCATCCAGGTGGGAACATGGTGCAAAAGTTTTAGTGTTTAGTGTTAAGTGTTAAGTGTTAAGAGAGGAATTTGAGGCACTTGATATGTTGGGTGATTAGAATAGTCGCTGTAGGCTCTGGAGGCTTAATGTAGGCTCGCATAGGCAGTTGGAACTGTAAGGACTCTTATACTCTAGATTTGCATGCGGGGACTACACTTGAAGTTAAAGATTGGAGCCCTGCCAGGCATGCTACCATAAAAATCAACGGGGGCTTTTCTAAAAGGGAAGAAAAAACAGCACATCCCCTAAAATCTACGGTAGACTAGCTCCAAAGAGGAATCGAATGCCATAGTTGGATACAAGATGCTCTTCTGCCTATTCTGTAAGGGGGATAAATGGGAGGCCTAATAACGGTGGCGTGAGGCAACTTGTAACCCTGTGAAATGGTGGGACAACGGATGAAATATATTGCAACATTAGGGTCTTACTTGCCGATCAACATACAGGCATCCATTTATGTTTTCTCTTGGACAGCATGAGTGGAAGAGCATCTGCTATTGGACTACGGTATGATATCCATTTCTTTTTTGAAGTTAGTCTGCTTTAGGTACTCGGATACCAGGGCTAGTCCGCGAACACAGGGCTGACAAAGCTAACGACGATATTAGGAATAGCGCACGCACTAAGGGGTGTGTGTTGAAAACCAGAAGAATTCCTCGAACGCTTTCTGCTTTACTATTGGTTGAACAATCTATTCAAGGTTTCTATTGGATATTTGCCACTTTAGCTCATGCTCAGAATAAATCCTGGTGTTCGCGGACTAACCCTGACACCCGAGTATTAGAAATTTTGTTTTGTTTTGTTTTGTTTTTAAAAAAGAGACGGCACTAATTTTCATGCTAGCCTACCGAGCAGGGTCTAAGAAAATAGAGAAAAGCGTGCAAATAGCTTAAATAGCAGTATAGCGTTCTCCACCCTAATATATGGTAAAAAAATGTCTCCTTTCAACCCCCCGCATGCCCCCCTAACTCTCATCAGGCTCTACCACCTCCACCAGATCCCTTTATCCTTCTTCCAACCGCCTTTCCAGTGTCGGCTGTAGGATGATCGCACAATTCCTTCCTCTTACCACCGCCTTCAGACACTGCCGCATATCAGCTATACGCACTTCTTCCCACCCTTCCCTCCTTACACAATCCTATCGCTACACATCCTCTCACTTCTTCTTTTCAGATGCTGTGTTTTCAGGCGCTGTGTATGGTGGCGGTTGAGTATCGAGGGTGTCGGATGGGCCACTCTGGCTTTCAACACTATTTGAGGTAGGGTTAGTGCAGGTAATGCTAGGTGCAGTCTGGAAGAGATACTCACCCATTGATTCTGTCGCTCAGTGCGTTTAATGCGGCTAATTGGCTGGAACACTGCACGCCATTTTCCCTGAAATCATTGTCGTCTAGGGTCCGACCCTGGAAGAGTTGAATGCCACTGATCGCCATCCCTGTCCTCCCATCCCCATACCCACAGTAGACGATCGTAACTCCCCCCTTATCATAGGCCTTCCAAATCTGATTAAATTGCTCCTGTGTCACTGCAGCACATTCCGCAGCCTTGATGTGCAAATATGAGATTCCAGCGGCACGAAGCCTGCCCTTCTGGCGCGGCGATAGCTCCACGGAGTTCAGACTGATGATGTTCTTTATCTTGTGGTTATTGAGGAACTCAGCTGACGTTTCGTTAATAGCCTCATCGGAATCTTCGCCATCATAGTATGGCGCGGATGACCGTGCAAGGCGACCAGGAATCACCCACTCGAACCGTCGGAACACCTTGTTTTTGAGTTTGTGTAGGCCGAACTGAGTGTTGACTACTCCCCCGACCTTTATATACGGGCTCTTACCGCCGACACGTTCTAGTGGCCTGTGCTTCTCAGCACCCCAAAGGCTGACCATTAATGAATATCCGCCCTGGCCGAGCCGCTTGAAGGTTAGCCACTCCCAAGAGAGGTTCTTCTGTGCGGCACATCCAACTTTGCTGTTTTCCCTCCAGCCCAGGACGCGCTTGGTATGTCTATTGCGCATGCCAATTCGATAGTCCCAAGTGACTTCGCAGATCCACATTTGGCTCCACTGACCCTGCTTGCATTTCTGGAGAGAAAGGTCTTCTCCTACTGCTGCGAGCATTTCGTCTGTGCCGAACACGCTGATCAGATAGATGTCGCCTTCGTCTAGGGTGTCGTTACCCCGCCCAGGTGGGAACATGGCGCAAGGGTCTTAGTGTTAACTTAAGTGTCAAGTGTTAAGAGACGAATGTGGGGTACTATATATGTTGGGTGATTAGAACAGTCTTGGCTGTAGGCTTTCGAGACTTAATGTAGGCTCACATAAGCAGTTGGAATTATCGGGACTCTTATATATTCTGGATTTGCATGCGGGGACTCCACTTGAAGTGAAAGATTAGAGCCCTGTCCAGCACGCTACCACAAAAATAAACAGGTTTTTTTAAAAAAAATGGAAGAAAAAACAGCACATCCCCTGACATCTACAGTAGACTAGCTTCAAAGAGATAATGAATGGCATAGTTGGATACTGGGTGCTCTTCTGCCTACCCTGCGAAAAGGGGAAATAAATGGGAGGCATAATAATCGTGGCGTAAGGTAACTTGTGGCTTTGTGAAATACAAGCATGGTGGGACAACAGATGAAATATAGTGCAATATTAGGGTTCTACTTGGCGCCCAACATGCAGGTACCTGTTTCATATCAATTTACATTTTCCTATTGAACTACATGAGCGGAAGAGCATCTGCTATTGGACTATAGTATGCACCTGCTTTTTGAAGTTTGTCTGCTTTAGATACCAGGAAATATGCTGCAATTTCCCCTAAAAAAATGGCATTGATTGATGTTTATGGCGGCATGTCGAGCAGAGCCTGAGAAAAAGAGAAAAGCGTACATGTATCATTGGCAGCCTAGCATACTCCATCTTAATGCCACGCATTCCGTCCCCCTTATATGGCAAAAAATCCCTTCCTCAAGACACCGCCGCACATGGCCTATACGCACTTCCCCTCACCCTTCCCTCCTTACATAATCCCACCCCCATGCATCCTATCACCTCTCCCTTTCAGATGCTGTGTATGGTGGCGGTTGACTACTGTCGGCTTGGTCACTACGGTTTTTAACACTATTTGAAGTAGGATAAGCGCAGATGATACGAGACACTATCTGGAAGAGACACTCACCCATTGATTTTGTCACTTAGTGCCTTTAATGCGGCCAATTGACTGGGACACTGCACGCCATTCGCCCTGAAATCGTTGCCGCTTAGCGCCCGACGCTGGAAGAGTTGAATAGCACTGATAGCCATCCCTGTCCTCCCATCTCCATACCCACAGTAGACGATCGTAACTCCCCCCTTATCATAGGCCTTCCAAATCTGGTCAAATTGCCCCGGTGTCACTGCCGTACACTCCACGGCCTTGATGTGTGAATACGAGATCCCAGCGGCACGAAGCCTGTCCCTCTGGCGCGGCGGTAGCTCCACAGAGTTCAGACTGATGATGTTCTTTATCTTGTAGTTTTTAAGGAACTGAATTGAGGTTTCGTTGATGGCCTCATCGGTATCTTCGCCATCGTAGTATGGCGCGGACGACCGTGCGAGGCGGCCAGGAATCACCCACTCGAACCGTCTGAACACCGGGTTCTTGATATTGTGTAGGCCGAACTGGGTGCCCCATACTCTCCCCATCTTCACATACGGACTCGTGCCGACGGCACGTTTCAGCGGCCTATGCCTCCCAGCAGCCCCAGGGTCCACCATTAATGAATATCCGCCCAGGCCGAGTCGATCGAAAGTTAGCCACTCCCAGGGGTCGTTTTTCCGCGACACATCTAATCTTGTCCTTTTTGTCCCAGCCCAGAAAGCGCTCGGTGTGTCTGTTGCGCATGCCAATTCGATTGTCCCCGTTGATTTCGCAGATCCACATTTGGCTCCACTGACCCTCCTTGTATTTCTGGAGACGAAGGTCTTCTCCTACTGCTGCGAGCACTTCGTCTGTACCGAACACGCTGATCAGATAAATATCGCCTCCGTCTAGGGTGTCGTTACCGCGTCCTGGTGGGAACATGGTGCTGATGTTTAGTGTTAAGCGTTAGGAGGGGGGTTTGGGGTGCCCTGTATGTCGGGGGGGATCACGAGAGTCTCGGATGTAAGCTTTGGAGACTCGATACAAGCTCAAGCGGGCAATTGGGAGAAGTAGGGACTCTTATGTAACTTATTCAGGATTTGGATGCGGGGACTGTACTTAAAGTTAATTGGCTAAAGTATCCGAGGATGAGCGATTCCATAATAGGAACTGGCAGAGCAATCTGGCGATGTGAGGTAATGTTTAAATCCTTCAAATGATCACTGTTGCGTCAATGGTGAAATGGGCAAGGACACCTGAAAACATGACCAAGACCCTGTTAAATGTATTATATGTGTTTGAGTATGTGAGTGAACAAAAGAGACTTAAGCTGATGAAGTATTATTCCCGCCATTAATGTGAACTTTGATGGATATAGCATCAAAATTAAGTCCAGAAAGCCAATTTAATGCTAAATTTACCGCTCTCTTTAGAACCGGAATATGAACGTCAGCTCTAGGAGTGTGAGGCATCTTGAACTCTCCCGCTGAGATGATTTTTGGCTTGTTGGCCAGGCTGCTGGATGCTCATTGCTTTGCCAGAGCACTGAGGTCAAGGTAGTCTTAGGTCTTGAGGTTCTGAGCTAGGACGCAACTATTACTCCCTAACATATTTTATTGGCTAAAATATCCGAGTGAGCGATTCCATAATAGGAACTGGCAGAGCAATCCGGCGACGTGAGTAGACCAAGGTGCAATGGGTGCCCAGCTCGCTAAGATAAGCGCCCGCTGCCTGTTTGCATACGACTCTTCCATCCAGTTGCCCCACACAAGCATCTAGCTGCCAGCAATTACCTGAACCTCCGCAGCAGACAATCTGCCATACGAACCGTCAATCCCTGTGCTTAGGTATAATACTACCTGCTAGGTACTCGTTCCTTTTCCCAACGCCCCGAAGAGAACCGCCCTCTAGCAAACTTAGAACCTATCGACCGTTTCTTAAAAGACTTCCAGAGGTCCTTTCTAGAGCAGAACCTAAACGTGTAATCTAGTATGATATCATAGGTTTTATCCGCTATGATATCTCCCAGTGCTGCAAAGAAGGCCCTGGTAACCGAACCCGCGGGGGTGAATTGGGGCTTCTGAAGATAGGGATTAGAGCGGGGTTGAAGCCAAACACTTGAAACTTAATTTTCCTTCTTCCAGGAATCCAACCAAGCCAAGCCCTCGCTGTACTCGGGTTTGTCCTTGAAAATCGGAAACTGAGAGTGGTATCGCACTTGTATCATAAAACAGGGGTCAATGAGGTCGGGAGATAAGGTTGTCCGGAAAGAATAACTGCTGCCAAATCCCCCTGAGAGCAGTTTTGTTGCGCCGAGTGATAGGATATGATCGCTGGTAACGGGGATTACACCGCATAAGAGCCTTTGAAAATTATAATAGAGGGAATTCAGAACAAGGGTAGTGGTAGGATGAGAAAAATACTTAGATGGAAGCCTAGGGGGTAAGAGTAGAATCTTAATAACAAGAATGAGACCAGGACTATAATACTACCCAAAGAATCAGATGGAAACCGAGTCGTTAATCAGAATAGGACAAAAGGCGCAGAAAAGAAACAACGAAAAGTTCTACTCATATAGCTAGATTGAAGCGGGATGCTTTCTTAGGAATTTCCACCTTCAGCTGGGCTGCGTAGGTATTTATTGCTCAGAGGGGGGGGGGGAAGGAGTACTAGTATCATATCATACTGTCCCTCGTTCACCCGCTTCTTCTTCTTCAGTTACATTTTGCTTCCTTTTCCTATCATTTTATTTCTTCCTTTGCTTCCAACTAACTACCTTCAAATCTCATTACTCACTGTTCTATCATAACCCCCCGGTTCGAAGGACCGCCTTCCAAGTCATTCGACCACCTTTCCATCCAACCTCCCCTCCCCCACTTCGTTCCGACATTGCTACAATTACTGGTAACTTATTCCTATTCCGACCCGATAGCCACGACAATAAATTCAAGCCAAGGGTCCGTCCGGTTCTGGGTCGCCGGGCAAAACGTCTGCCATGTGCCGGTAGTAATTAGATAATGACCACGATATACTGCCATACTGGTTGTTTCGAGCGAGTCAGGATTCCATTTCAATGTATTATAACATAAAAGTGTCCTGCCTACGGTAGTCACCAAAAAATTGCAATACTCAAGCTGCAATAAAGGGCCCAAAATGAAGGTATGTATATATATAAAAAGGAAGTGTTTTTTATTTACGAAACCACATAACGAGAAACCCCCCGAGGGGTTGTTGGGAAATCCCAATGATACTACTACCATTGCTGCTTTCAATAGTTGGCACTTGCTAAGAAATGAGGAAAAATAGGTGCCTAAGCTTAGGTGCTATAAATCTTCATCTTCATTATGCTACTGGTATTGTAACCTGCGGCACTATGTTCAATTCCTTGGTGACAATCCACTGGTTTGGCACTCATACCGTCCTGTGCTGATCGTTTGTGCTGTGCGAGGAGTGTGGGCGAGGACTTTCGGAAGATATGGCACCATACGTTACCCCCGAGAGTTCCCAGAATCAAAGCAGAAGTGACCGAGAAAACTTTAGTGATGACATCTGCTTTTTCGGGGGGGGATTTATTTCTTCTACAAGTGATAAGAAACTATTGATAGAATGTACAGTTGCCCGTCACGCATTAGCGAGACTACCAAAAACATATTTTCCATCTACTTGTAGATGGGGGTTGTGAGAGCATAGATTGCACTTTAATCCCTCCATCGATCCACCCATCAATCCGCTCATCTTGTGAATACTCAATACGGTAGACACTCCACAAGCCAAAAGGGAATTAAAAGGGACGCCATAAAGGAAAATAGAACGAGAAGCAAAAGAAAAAGAAAAAAAGACAAAAGGAACAATAGCTCATTCTCATATTAATCGTACACTTTCGTTCCACATACTCTCCGCGCAAGGGCGTATGGAAAGCTTTATCGTCCACCTTGCACACTCGTCAACTCCCACTCATCCCTCTTTGGCGGGAGACCCCCAGCCGGTGCGATCTCCTCTTCAAGTTCGTCTCTGTAATCCCCAGAGCGCACCGTGACTGCAGCCTTCTGCCTGCGTACCGCGCGACCAGAGTATCCCCTCCCGGAGAAGTGCCTACGACCGCCACCGATGGAAATGGGACCAACTGTACGTTTGCTCCTCATGCAGAAATGCAGCGAGAGGACTGTTCCGACGACAAACACGAAGACAAGCGGGAGGCCGACCGCCAGACCGAGGGTGGAGACAGGAGGCCGGTTGCTGGGGGATTTATCAATGGGCGGGGGACTCGGACGGGAGGTTAGGATGATGGTGGGGCCAGCTTCAACATTGGGCTGTGTGCCGCTCGAGGAGTCATCGGCGATTGTGAAGTGCATTGTTTGGTTTTCGACAGTCTCTTTACCGAGGGCTGTTTGGTTTACTAGCCAATCCTTGGAGGGCGAAATGTTGATGAGGCCGAAGGCATTCGCGGTTTCCCACTGAATTCTGGGTTAATTACACGTTCGAGATACCGGGATTGAGAGAAGAGGGACAAACTGATTTGGCGACCTTGCCGCGGCCACCGGCATTGACGTAGTTCAAGAAGATTTTAACAGTCGAATTTCTCGCCCAGTGTTTCGGGTTCCATGTAACATAGTAGTTACCGTCAACCCACCATTCCGTTCCGTTATGCGGCGCACAGAACGGGATCCACGGTTGGACATTCCCGGTCTCCCCTAGTTCGTAACTCGAGCTATCACAGCGCGCAACGACATTATCGGCCTGACCACTGCCGCTAGAGGCTGTCTCGGATGGCTTCGCATTAATTGTTTCCGTCGGGTTGCCCGAGCTATCGGTCTTAACACTTGGCGTCACAGTGGTGGCAGATCCATCGTCGACGACGCTCACCCACGCGGTTGGTGTTGGAGTACCGGTACCAGTAGTCGATGCATCATCTGCACGACGCACAAGCCTGCCGGTGTCATGGGGAGCTGCATTGGTGGACTGCAAGAGCAGCAAGAGGACAGGGAGCAGTGAGACAGAGGGGACCATTGTGCTGATTGACGAGGTGACAATGATTGCGAGATACGATAACGAAAGGAAGGAGGGGAAAGGGGATGAGGCAGGAAAGGGAAGAGAGGAAAAAGGTGAGAGGGTTGGGGGGGAACTCTGCGTTCTTTCCTTTCTAACTTCAGAAAGCGGGATGGAATGGATTGGGAAGACAGGAGTAAGGGGGAAGGGAAAAAAGAGAAAGAAAAAAAAAGGATCGGAGTGAAAGAAGAAGCGGGATGAAGGGCAGAAGGCCAAATCGGATGGGAATGAGAGATTTAATGCACAGCGGCAACGGATACCCGGGCAACAGGACAAAAAGCAAAGATGTCGTCGATAATCTTATCAGATTACCGTAACCGGGAGCCGGAGAGTACCGCTATTTTCCTCGAACCTTTGATGTCCAAGGACCGGTATGGTATCCTAGGTGGCTACTGTACTCGTACTTGTAGCTGATTAGAAGTGGGCGTGAATAGTAAAAGTGGGCGTGGGGGGCGAAATTTGATGAGATATTTTCTGAAGCTGTCAAGGTCAGGTTGCTAGTGAGATAATACCTAATTACTTGTACCATATCCGCAGCCTTTGGAAAAAGGGTCTGCCTAGGCGAAACCGATCAAGCAATAACCTATGGGACCGTACTCGAATACCAGTACTCGAGCACCCGAAATACGGTAGCTCTCCCGCACCTATGGGGTCTTAATGACCGATGCTGTCGAACAAGCTTTTCGATGACCCATCTATCTCTCTGTCGGGTAAGGAGTGTTGTGTGAGTAGCCATGGATCTCATACCGAGGTTGAGACTTGAGCGGTTTTACAGGTATTTATATACTAGTTCAATGGCTCAGATACCGTACTATCGTCAAGTCCCTGTGCTGTGCAGTGCCAGCGCTCAAATGATGTGTGGTCGGGGAACCAGGCCGGGGGAGAACTGCCACAGTATACTCGAGCACAGTGCTGTACAGAGGTTAACTACCAGAGCACTCCATAGAAAAGGCCTTGGCCCATCTAGCGGCTGAGAAGGATTCCAACGGGATTTAAATAAGGGTGGGATCCCTCGAAGAGTGGTGGGATTGGAAGCAAACACACCGGTGGTCTACTGGTACCTCGTTATCAGTTCACGAGACATGAATTGATTATGGTCAGAGCGAGCCACCTAGCAAGCAAAGATTCTCAATGACGCCTAGACACGACGGAAATGTCACTACCATGACAGTGAGGCTCAAATGCTACTCGAGTATACTCGTACTGGTATCGTACCGGTGCTACAGAACTAGGAAGGCAGACTATCACATGCTACTTCTAGCTGACCGAATTCGCTTTGTGTCGGCTTCGGGGATCACTCGTGGGGTGCTTGGCGCTCTTCCTCCACAGTAACATGTCTAACATTCCCTCCCCCTCAAGATATGTACCATACTCCCTATTCCTCTCCAGGTGCCTCTCTCCCTTCTACGCCGTAGACCCTCTACTGGAGGATTAAGCCAGAACTTATTACACTCCACCCTTCCGCACAGATACTTGTTCACACCCGCACCTCCTCCGCCCCACCACCAGCCCTACCATAGCTACCACCACGCAAACATGGCTACCTCTGCCCTCCGCACCGCCATCCCTAGGAGTCTTCGTCGCCCTTCACTGCTTTTACGGCCCGGATTACTCTCCGCACGGCACACCTCACGCAGGCATTTCTCTGATGTAAACCCTACGCCAATCTTCCACCTCACCGAGACAGAGGAGATGCTTAAAGAATCCGTGGGCCGTTTTGCTCGAGATGTCGTTCTCCCGAAGGCAAGGGAAATGGATGAGAACGAAATGATGGACAAGTCCATTGTAGAGCAGTTGTTCGAGCAAGGTCTCATGGGAGTAGAAGTTGAGGAAGCATACGGTGGTTCTGGAATGAGCTTCGGGGCGGTCGTTGTTGCGATTGAAGAATTGGCCAGGATTGACCCTTCGGTATGTACTCGAGTACTCACCCTTCTAGGAGGGGTGTTTGGAAGGATTAGGGTACTAATTTTGGTGGGGGGAACCATTACAGGTATCCGTGCTGGTAGACGTACACAATACTCTAGTCAACACCGCCTTCCGCACATATGGTTCTACGCTGTTGAAGAAGAAGTACCTGCCTAAGCTTGCCACGGGCACCGTCGGCTCCTTCTGTCTTTCGGAGCCAGCGTCCGGCAGTGACGCTTTCGCGCTGCAAACCAAAGCCGTCAAGTCCGAATCCGGTGGCTCATACAAGATCACGGGACAGAAAATGTGGATTACCAACGCTGCCGAGAGCGAGATCTTCATTGTCTTTGCGAATATCGCCCCCGAGAGAGGGTACAAGGGAATAACGGCATTTGTGGTTGAAAAGGGAATGCCTGGATTCAATATCGCGAAGAAAGAGAAGAAATTGGGGATCAGGGCTAGTTCAACATGTGTTTTGACATTCGATGACGTTGAGGTTCCTGCGGATAATTTACTTGGGAAGGAAGGCGAAGGTTACAAGTAAACTTTTCTCTATTCTCTACCCTCTCTGCGCGTTATCTGACAATGATGGGTAGATACGCCATCTCCCTACTGAACGAAGGCCGCATCGGCATTGCCGCCCAAATGACCGGTCTAGCCCTGGGTGCCTGGGAGAACGCTGTCAAGTACGTTTGGAACGAGCGCAAGCAGTTCGGCCAATACATCGGCGACTTCCAAGGAATGCAATTCCAAATCGCGCAAGCCAGAACTGAAATCGAGGCCGCGCGCGCACTGCTCTTCAATGCCGTCCGAACGAAGGAGGCCGGTGAGGGCTTCGTGCGGGAGGCTGCCATGGCAAAGCTTTATGCCAGCCAGGTCGCGCAGAAGGTTAGCGGCAGTGCGATCGAATGGATGGGCGGAATGGGCTTTGTCAGGGAGGGCCTGGCGGAGAAGTACTGGAGGGATTCGAAGATTGGCGCCATCTATGAGGGGACTAGCAACATCCAATTACAGACTATCGCGAAATTACTGCAGAAGGAGTACAAGCAGCAGTAGGTGTATGATGAGCAAGAAGAGAAGGTGGGGGGGGGTTCTGTATTCATAGCTTTAGAAGGGTTACAAGAATTCATGCCAGCGTTGAAATTACCCATTCCTCTGTCCTATCTTTTACCATGTTTCGGAATTCACAAGCAGGAGTGATATTTAGTGATCACCGAACACACGCAACCCACCCACCATCACATTTTATACCTCAAACTCCATAAAACATCTCCCCACCAAAAATATTTTTTCTTTCTGTAGAATAACATCCTACCATACGACACAATTCCTCCCACCACATCTCGCCCGCGCCGGCCCCCCCCCCCCCCCCCCGCCCCGCCCCGCGCGCGCCTCCTCCAGACAAACCCGGGGCGTTTCACCAGAGTGGTATTGGATGTCGAGTGACTTTGTGTGATAATGATCATGTGGACTGGATATTAAAGGTGTGCCTA
>Ga0307513_10000735_pt1 | contig 47012 bp, 22 predicted proteins | sample 15_EM_MG_FD_202174 | JGI IMG/M metagenome (GOLD analysis project Ga0307513, IMG submission 202174) | Populus trichocarpa ectomycorrhiza microbial communities from riparian zone in the Pacific Northwest, United States - 15_EM | ecosystem: Host-associated > Plants > Roots > Unclassified | place...
ATATTTATTATTTTATTAATATATATATATATATATATATATATATATATATATATATATATATATATATATTGCATTTTCTACAGAGAAAATCAAGAGATTTTTGAACAAGTCTTAATATTTTTCCGTCAATGTGAAAATTAAAATATTAATAAAGGTATAAGTTTTTTTAGGTAGTGTTTGATATTTTGATGGAGTTGTTTTGTAAAGTGTTATTTATTTAGAAATATATTAAAAATATATTTTTTTATTTTTTAAAATTTATTTTTGATATTATTACATTAAAACTATTTTAAAATACAAAAAATGTATATTTTAAAACAAAAAATATTAAAAAATTAAAAAAACAAGGCTAAACCCATAAACAAACAGTGCTTAATCATACACTATAGAAGAAATAGTTGACTCTAGCTTTGAGTTTAGCACGATATATCTGTGTGCTGAAACCTTTTTCTTCCTCCACTGTTTATATATTAAAAAACCTTTTTCAGGGATCTGTAGGTGACATCATAGAGCAAGATGGAAAGAGAACCCACTAGGAATTCAATAGAAAAGTGGGCAAAGAATTGATTAGTTCTATACCAGAAGGTCGACTAAACACGATTATGTCGAAAACTAATTGATTAAGATAGCACTAGTGCACCTTGATCACTCGGTTAGTACATAGTTTAAATGCTTCACCTAGGAAAAAAAACATGGCGAAAGAAAAAAAAAATTGGGAAAGTAATCTTGCCAAGGAAATCAAACGCTTGTATGATTTTGTTTTGCAATATTCTTTAGCATATTCAGATTACTTCAAAAATTAAAATCATTAAAATGAATGTTCAACAATCGGCACCTTCTGAGAGCTGACTCACTTTAAAGCAGAGGTTTAGACGTTGATGAATTAATAAAAAAATATTTTTTAGTTCTTATCTAAAGTTTGAAATATACATTAATTAGATTTATAGCAAAAAAAAAAATCATTCATGTTTTTAAAAAATCATCTCAATTTAAAAATTTAAACTATTAGATGATATCTCAAGATATGATTTATATTATTCTTTAACACATCTCCTCAAGTACTGAAAGCCATTTAGATTTGAAACTTGCATTGATCCACACTATTTTATGCTTAATTTTTATCAAATAAATAAGAATGAAGAGATTCAAATTCATGATGACTTAGCCATTAAATTTCTAATATCATATTAAATAATTATTTTAATCTAAAAACTTTAACTATAAAATAAAATCTCAAAATATAATTTGTATTATTCTATAAAATATAAATATTACCTACTTCACATCCTACTTGACTGATCATCTACGCGGATCCTTGTTGGTAAGTACCCTCCATCATTGCTTATAAGTCGTTCAAATTTTAGTAGGTATTGCTCATCACTAACTCCATACCAATACTAGTCCTATCACAAATGCCTTTCAGGACTCGGGAGATAAAATTGGCTTCGAGGCTGATGCCAACACAGATACAATCCCCAGCATTAGTCGTACATTAGTTATAATTCTAGGAATCAAATAACTACCTTCTGTTACGTCATCATAAATATCACTTTCCAACCTTTGCTCCAGCGATCAGAACCACACATTTGTCCGAATTCCTGAATTTGTAGTGATGTTTTTGTTACTGATCTTGTTGGTAAATTAACTAAACATGAGTAGGTGTGGATCATCTTGGTACCAACCTGTCGAATCACTTACCAAGAGACCTTGTTATAGAATCTCAAGGCTGATGAAGTAACAGTAGTTTTGGCTTCTCTCCACTAGTCTGAATAATGTATGTATGTATGTATTCCACAATACTACAGAAATGATCACGTGTACATACACATGTATTCATAGACAGGCAGGCGGCACTAATTAACATATATATATATGCAATGTATAGAGGCGTCAAGAGCGCAAGCTGCTCTTTCTCTTTGAGATATATTGCCATCTGCATGGGGGAAAATTAAAATTAAAGTCTCGACTACAAAGAGAATGCCACCTGGCCGATCTAATTGCCATCCAAATTAGTTCATCGGATGCCGGCTTTTTACCGAGGGATTATGACTTGCAATGCTGCCACAGCAGACCGAGAAGGAGATGCAACCTATCACCATCTTTCAACTACTTAACTGCATGAAGTGGCGAGTATTAGAGATAATGACCGAAGATTTAAGAGAGTACAACAGATGGAGCCCTAAGCTCGTATTGTCCATGGTGGGTCACTAGTTCGGTGAGAACCGATGGCTCGTGGGGGAGCAAGAAGACGATCGAGAGAGAAAAGAGGATCCTTATCATCTTCGTTTTGTTATAAAAAGTCCCCTAGAGTGTGACCTTTTAAAAGAGACTTTCGTTTTCTCCAAGTAATATTTCTACGCTCTAATGCCATTCTTTCTTCAAGTTAGAAATTTTTGGGTTTGTAACATGGTTTGTAGTGCGAAGTAGTTGGACAGTATTTTTCTTGCCTATTCTTAATTTCAATGTGGTGCCTTTGTTAGGTTTCTCCCCTTTCGTCACCGATATATATTAATTTTAAATTAGTTAAGAAGAGTAATTATAAAAAAGACCCCAGGACAAAAAATAGTTAAGTGCTCGATATTCGTTGCAATATTAATTAATTTATATGTTTGTTATATTAATTGTATTTTTTTTCTTTAAGTTGGTTAGTGTTCTTGGATTGATTCTCATGTGTTGAGATTAAATCGAGATCTTCCCTTTTCAGTTCAAAAATAGACAGACTATTCACATTTAAAATTAATATATATATATATAGTGAACATTTTGTTTGTGATTTTTAATTCTATATATCTTTTTTCCTACTAAAATACTATTTTTATATATTTTTATAGAAAAATCAAAAGCAAGGAGAAGATACATAAACCCGTGTGGCCAACGTCTCTTTATCTATAGTTGACTTTTGTTACTCTTTTTAAAAATAGAACAATAAAAAAAATATATAAATTTCAAAATAACCTTTTACCATTAAAATGAATATAAACAAAAAATATATATTTATATATATTTTTTAAGATGCTGTTTTATCAATTTGGGTCTTCAAAATAGCATATTTTATTGGAGTTGCTCTCGTAATATTGTGAAAAGCAAAATCTTGATGAATTTTTCATTTTCAATGCTGGAGTTTTTCTATTGGATTAAAAAAAGAAAGAGTAGATAATTAATAAGTGCCGTAAACCACTAATTTAATGAGTCCACTCCCAAGTTTTCTAATTCGAGATTGATACCAAATATTAGAGGCTTCGCGGTTCCATGCTCGAAGTTTTTCAGTGGATACGTTTCTCAACTTCTCTTGTCACGTTCGAGACAGACAGAGAGTCTTCTGCGTGTGGACCAAGGCCAAGTATAAAGAGAAATGGAATTATTACCCCACCCATATAATAGAAAGGTAAAAAAAAGTGATCGATCGATCTTAAACTCCATTATTAACCATGATTGACACAAGTCATGATCCTGTGACAAATGACTTTAACATTTCTTAAATTTCCCTTTTAATTTTCAGCAACCTAATACTCATGCCAAATTCCCCTAAAGTCAACAAATGTTCATAATAAATCTAGCCACCAATATGTTCAAATTCCTTTTTCGCACCCAAAATCATGCTAGAATTATTTAGCCTCCACCACCAATGAATGCTTGTTGCTCGTCTCTACTATACCTCACAGGGGATCAAGCGTGTGCGCATAGATAACACAGATAAGCATCTGGAATTACGTAGTAGCCAGATTTTGAATCGATGTGAGTCATGTTTATGAAAATTAATTAAAGGTAAAAAAAAAGGAATTTGGTACACAATTAGTCTAGATTAGGCCGAAGAGCTATGATTCCATAACGAGGAAAAAAAAAAAAAAGGAAATTTGGTAGTCCGCATCTTACAAACACGAAGACAAGAGATGAATGAGGCAAATGAGCCTTCAATATGAGAATCAATGGTAAGACTAAAAGATAAATTAACTAATTAAGACATGATGTTTGAAACGGGATCGGAGAAATGAGGCTTTGACTGCACAGCACATAAGAAAAAGTCTTGACAGCCATTCAGCTGTTCCACAATGGTTTTACACACACACACACATAAGATATTATAGTTTAAAAAAAATTGGTGAAGCAGCGTATTTTTATCAAATTGCGTTTTTAAAATGAGGTGAAAGCTGTATCTGGTTAAATTAATCATATGATTGTTTTATATAAAAATCAAAATTTTATATAAAAAAAAATTCAAACATATAAGTCAAATATACATCTTTATCTAACTTGTAGACTACAAAATAGACTCTGATTAAAATCTTAAAAAGTTATTATTTAGATAGTGGTTGTCATTTGTTTTTCAATGTCAATGATGTACACAGACTTATGATAACGAGTGATTCTGAGCATTCAGGTGTGGGTTTGTTATAATTAAATGAGGATCTGTTTCAAACAAATTACATGAATGGCCTAGCATATGCATTTATGAACCATTATGACAAGTTTAGGTCCAAGAGAAGGTTTGATCGCGCTAGATCAAAATAACATATCAAAAGGGCATTTACTTTTGATCTGATCATAGGACACGCTCAAATTTTTACAAGAGTTTTCAGATATCATTTTGCCTATAGTAGTCACTGCGTCGCTACACAGACCATCGAGTCTCTAGATAGAAAAAAATCTTGCCAGACCCATAAATTTTGGTAGTTTTGAAATTTTTTCATGTTATTTTTAGAATTGGTTAACCAATTTCACTTACCATTACAAATCGTGGTCGACCGGTTAAGCCAAAAAATTAGACTTTCAAAGGCACAACAAGATAAAATGTATTGTTTCACCAACTCTTTTTCAAATGAATATGTTACTTCATCAATTTTTTATGTTTATTATGCTAATTGTCCAGTTGATGCTTCCACAATGCAATCCAGATTCCTTTACTGATTACACAATAGTTTTGGTGTTTGATAAATTATTTTCTAGACGCACCTTTTATCTAAGGAAAATAATTAAAGTTGATTAAGGAACACATGAAAATTGCTTTTGCTTCATAAGTGGTGGTTGTAATGTCACCCCCCGACCAATTATAAGACCAAAGAAACCATTATTTTGCTGGTTGGGGTGTGCGCATGCTTTCTAAAAATAGCAAAGTTCTATTGCAATTATCACCATCTCAGTAATTTTCTGTCACCAATTAATTGAAAAAAATAAATCTCAATGCTTTTCCAGATTAGAACTGGGTTTTTTTTATGATAATTTGTTTTTTTGTTATTTTCATTATATATCTCTGAATCTATAGTGTTTGTTTTTGTATTATAATTTGTTTTTTAAATTATTCCTCACTTGAAAAAATATGAAATTAATATTTTTTATATTTTTTTTAGATGGTTTTGAATGACTTACATTAAAAAATTTAAAATAATTATTTTAATATATTTTCAATTATAAAAATACTTTGCATGAAGATTTTAAAAAAAAAAAATGTAAGAAAATTAAATCAAATATTCCAACAAACAATACCTTGGCCCGAATATGAATATTCTATTCAATACCTCCTCAATAAAAGACTTTAGAGTGTGTTTGTAAAGTATAATTGTGGTTGTTTTATAAAGTGTTTTTTACTTAGAAATGTATTAAAATAATATTTTTTTTATTTTTTAAAAATTATTTTTGATATCAGTGCATTAAAATGATCTAAAAATACTAAAAAATATTAATTTAAAATAAAAAATATTAATTTAAAATAAAAAAATTTAAATTTTTTTAAAAATACTTTTAAAATAAAAAACAAACAGTTTAATTTTATTACGTATTGTGTGATCATTCAGCCATAATTATGTGAAAATAAGAAGAAAGAGAAGTAAACCTTAATTATATTACGAATTATAATCATTTTTTCTGCGGACTGATACTCTCCAAATCCATAAAACTATATAGGCATATCAACATCATGCTTCCCACGAGAGAGGATTATATGTAAACAACCAAACATCGCAATCAGTCTCGTAATTAATCAGTTCAGTGCAGCTCATTAGACTAAATTAATTAGATCTCAAGCAATATCAAGAAATTGGATTGCACCAGTTTCCATTAAGGTCCACGCGTCATTGCTTAGTTTGAATAAATCTTGTAGGGCTTTTTGCCACACGGTTTCTTCCTTTATTTTTATTTTCTTGAATCTATCTCTAATGACCTTCTAGAAAGAAGAGATGTAAATGTTAGGGCACCCATTTCAAGAAGAAAAACCTCTCCCGCGGTTAATAGTTTTGTTTACTTGCTTGCAAGAGTACAAAAGTTAGCCAGAAGTTGCTGTCTGTAGTCAATTTGGACAGTGATTGTGCTCTCATTAATCAACAGAAAAGGGAAAAACCGATTTTTTATTTTATTTTATCTATTTTTTTGGTTTAGTGTAAACTGAATTAAGTTGTGGAGAAAAGCAAGGGAACGTGAAGTTGATTGTCTTTAATTCGGGAAGAAAATTCATAGAGAAGAACATTGTGTTTTAGACAAGGTCAGCAATCGTGTTCTGGAGATTGAATTTTAAGTTAGAATTTTCTGCTGTTTATTTTCTAGGAATCGATCACTCGGTCATGTATATAATCATGAGTGGAAAAGAAATTAAACAGCTGCATAATTTTAATTCCCCCCCCCCCCCCCATTTGTTTGGCGAAGAAAAAACTCAGTCTTACCCTGTTGACACGACCTTGAGCACGCAATTTCTTCACACGACAAGTTTCTGGGCACCATTTTTCTTTATAGGAAGTATGTGTTTATCGTAGTTATTTTAGGTCTTTGCCAGAAAATGTGAAGGCTTAAACATGAAGCATGTTGATCAGGGTAAGGTTGGGTGAGACTTCTCCTACCCCAACTCACAAGGGTCAAGGTCATGTCTCCCTATTTAAACCTAAAATGGGTTCATACTGGGTAAATTTATGGATTTTATGGCTTGAACAGAAACTGGAATAAACTGTTGTTTAAATCTTCTGATGAAAATATTGTGCGAACAGCTGCCTTGAGCTAAATTGTTCCTTGCAAATCTCAGACTGGATCGATCTAGTTGATTATGTGCCATGAACATCCTCATTAGTTTCTAATTGTACAGTAAAATCAATGCAGTCATAAAGCACTAACTCATTGCATCCAAAAAGTAGTGAATCCTGCAAAGGGATATTGAGAGAAGGTGGCGCGCACAGTGGAAACACCAGATATTCACTTAAATTGATATTCTTTTTTTAGCAAAAAAGGGTTGCAAGTGGTGACTTTATTATAGCAAGTAAACAAGAAGGCAAGCGTCCTTGATCTCTAGAAAAAGTCTATATTCCCATACCTTAGATACTGCTTGGTGCTTGCTTCGTTCTGCTTGACCATGAACAACTGGCAAAATTAAGATACAAGGCATGTAACCCTTCTTCAGGGACACAAACTCCACTAACCCAAAGTGATGCATTAAATTAATATTTCTTTTTTAAAGTAACCATTCATGTTTGTCAACAAATTCTATTATATTAGTACGAGCTCACATTTTTTTACAGGGATCAGAATGGAAGAGCAAATGAGCAACCATGTTTACACTTTGCAAAGCCAATTAGTCCCCGCTGCTGATCCCTTCAACTTCACACAAGCAGGAAAGGAACTAAGATGATGAATTAAAAATAAACTATTGAAATACATTCTGGCATTAAATGGATGAGTATAAGGAAGAATTGGCGAATCAGTCTACAGAACTACAATGAGTTGCCATTACCTAACAATGGGTTATCAGTTTTTCATCTTTCCTTTCTCCGCTATAAATAGAAATCTGATGTGCAAATCCCAGTATCCGTAGAGCGGATACTCAGATTCAAATTGTATAGCATATGAATCTAACGGAACAACGTGATCAAACCTGAGGTAATACAATCCAAAATGATCCCAGAAATAGAAAGGAGAGATTTTATTGCACTGTTTTACGCAGCAATTGTACAAAATTTTGATTCTATCATCTATGGGAAGGTTAGATTTTATTGCACTGTTTTATGCGGCAATTGTACAAAATTTTTACTCTATCATATATGCATGGCTGGCTTAATTGAAAATCAACACGACAGTATACAAAAGAACAGGAGTAAGGACTACAGAACTAGAAATATCAGGACTTTTGAGGAACAAAAGCTCAGTGTAATTTGGTAGGATTGCAACTCTCCTCTTTCAGGGTTGGTGTATGTTCCCCTTCTTTAGCTTTCAGAAGGCAGGCTCTAATCCCCTTCTTTGGCACGATACCCTTCTCGAATCTTTTGCCAGAAAATTATCTCTTCAAGTTGTTTAAAATGAAGAAACTGATCCAAAAAAATTACTGAAACTCGGCTTTGAGTTTAAATCCTGATGAATCTGAGCTAAACATGACGATGAGCCTTCTCCAAGTCAACAATTTCCAGAACAACCCCAATAAAAAGTCACGAAGATAACATGCCTTTTGATGTGCTTTTCCTCCTCTTAATAAGGCCATCCATCAGATCAATGTAAGTAGATTTAAGTAAGATGATGTTCTTTTGAGTCGATTCATGGAAAATTTTCATTGCATCCTTGTACCTCCCTTGAGAACAAAGCTCATTAATCTTGTTTGAATAAGCAATCGCATTTGGATGAGGTTCCTGGGGAATCTCACTGGTCCTTGCATCCTGCCTCTTCCCCAATTCTAAGAACTGATACTCCGATTTTCCTTTCTCAGCAATTTTTGATATGAACTCCTCTGCATCCTTCATCCTTCCAGCATCAGTAAGTCCACCGAGAATGGCATTATATGTATAACAATCAGGTCCTAGTTTCTTTTCCTCCATTTCTGCAAGAAGATCAAAGGCTTCCCCAAATCTCTTCTCTTTGCAAAGAGATAAAATTATTGTGTTGTATGAAACAGCATCAACATCTTTACCCTTTGAAATCCATGTGTTGAAGAGCTTAAGAGCTTTTTCAAGCATACCTTCTCTGCAGAGCCCACAAAGAAGAGTATTACAAGTAACTACATCTGGCTTAAAGTTTTTCTCAACCATTTTGTTGTGGAACTGAAATGCTTTCTCAACTTGACCCTCCTGGCAATATCCATGAATAATTGTGTTGTATGTAATTTCATCAGGGACCAAACCACTCTCCAGAAGTTCATCCAGCTTGTCTATTGCTTGATTAGTTTCTCCCATTTGGCATAAGCCTGCAATCATAGAGTTATAGGTGATAATACTTGGAATGATCTCTTTCTCCTTCATCTCATCCCAAAGCCTCAAAGCTTGACTTGCCTTTTCATGCTTAAAATATCCTATGATCAAAGTGCCATAACTAACTTCATCAACAAAATAGCCTCGCCTACGAGCACTGCAAAGCAAGTCGTGTGCTTCATCAAGCTTCCTCTCCCTACAGAGGGCACGAAGCATAGTGTTAAGAGTCACGTCATCCATCTTCAGACCTTTCCTCCCCATTTCATCCATCAATCGGAATGCTTCATCCATCTTCCCCACCTTACAATGCCAACTTATCAAAGTATTATAAGTAACGATATCTGGCAAACACCCACTTTCTTCCATCTTTCTAACAGTCTTATCCACTTCATCCATTTTCCCTTTCTTCACAAACCACTTAACCATCACATTATAAGTAACTGAATTCGGCTTCATTCCTCTCCCTTCCATCTCGTCAATCAATTTAAACCCCTCCTCACTACTCCCATGTTCAAAACACCCATTAATTAAAGTATTATACGTTACCACATCGGGTGACAGCTTCAAATTCTCCATCTCTTCCCTTAACCTCATTGCCTCAGCAATCCTACCCTGTTTACAAAACCCACTAATCATCACATTATATGTCCAAGCATCTGGCACCACATTATTCTGCGACATTAATTCAATAACGTTCGCTGCCTCCTTTAACCACCCTAACCTACAACACCCCACGACCAATATATTAAACGTAGTCCTATTCGGGAACAACCCTTTATTTTTCATATCCAACAACAAATCCCTAGCCTCATTTAACCTCCCTTTCTTACACAAACCATCCAAAATTGTATTATAAGTAATATTATCTGGCGGACATCCATAATCCCGCATTTTACCCAAAACCCTTATTGCTTCACCAAACCTGTTCTCCATGCAAGATCCATGAATCAAAATATTAAAACTGTTCGTATTAATCTTAACACCAATCTTAATAAAATCAGTAAAGACAGCTTTAGACAATCTGATTGAATGCGAAGACGGGAATCTCACTAAAGCATTTAACAAAGTATTGCAAGTTAACAAAGTAGGCTGCATACCCAATCTCTTCATTCTGTTAAAAATTTGTGCAGCTTGATGGGGCCTACCGCACGCAACATAGGCTCCAATGGAAATATCAAGAAGAGGCTTCGAAATGTGCAAACAGGAGACGGGGTTATTGGTTTTTTGGGGGTGGAGGAGGAGGTAGTGAAGGGAGCTCGATTTGTCGACGGGGATAAAGGAGGAAAGAAGGGATTTGGCAGCGTAGAAATGGCGGTACCGGAGAATGGAAGGGAGAAGAGAGAGTAGAGGGAGAGGTGAGTGGTGGGTAATTGAAGGAGGGAGGTATGTGTAAAACTGAAGGAGAGTGTTAGGGTTTTGAATTAGGGTTTTTGAATTTAATAAAGAGATTAAGAGGCTAGGGTTAGTGGAGAGATGGGGAATGTAGGGTTTTAGGGATTCAAAGGAGACGTTTTCTGAAGTTAGGATTTTTGTTAGGGTTCCTAAAAGGTCTTGTTCTGATTGTGGTTTAGAATTTTGGGGATCTCGTGGTGGTGTTTCCATTTTTGAAAGGTTTCAAGCTTTGATTAGAGAGTTTTAGGGTTTTGAGTAGATGCAGATTGCAGAGGGACAGGCGGGGAACTGGAGAGAGATGGAAAAGGTTCAAACGACATTGCGTTTGGTTTTCATTAAACAAAAATCACGTCGTTTTAGCTGTAAGGCTGCACTTAGTATGTAGCAACGGGCCAAGTCGAGTTGGGTCAGAATTGGGCAAGGCGTTATCTAACCTTTGAGAAACTTTCAGGTCGGCTCGGATATTAGCGAAGTGGGCCTAGTTTTATTTATTTATTTATTATTATTATGGTCGGTGGTGATGGAAGAACGAATAAGTAAACATTTAAAATGATTTAATAACAATTATTAAATCGTAATTGCAACCAATCTTTTAAATAAATCTTTATCTTACAATAGATGAAGATTTATTTGCCAAAAGTCATCAAATAAGTCTTTCTGCTATTATTATAAAACTTGGGACAATATAGAACTCAATTAATCAAGAATTTAGATTATTTTGGATTTTATAAGAAAACAAAAAAATGAAATTAATATATGCGACCCAGTAAAACCTAGTAAAAAAACCCATTAATTTTTTTTAAAAAAATTAAAACAGTATCATTTAAATTTTATTTTTTGTCATTAACCCTAGCTACTTATAATCCAAGCCTTGCTCTAAACTAACCCAAAGTCAAGTTTTTTAAAAATATATACTTCCTCCATTACAATAAACCCAAGGAAACTTCAAAGGGAACTTTAACTTAATCCCAGTGAGTTACAAAATAACCAATGTACTAAACACACAAGGGATGGTAACAGTTATTTTACTTGGACTACAAATGTAAAATTATTGTTTCACCTTTTAGTCAGATAACAAGTCACCTGCTTGGAAGGGTATTGTATTTTTTTTTGTGAACAGTAAAAGAATCAAAATGAACTTATAACAAAAAAAAATTATAAGCCTTTGGTAAGGGGTATTATAGGTTTTAAAAAGTTAGGTTACAATTAGATTACTAAAATGCCTTTAAAGTTAGTTATACCAAAGCTTTTAGTTAAGTGTTGTTTATGTCTTTTTTATTGTTATTTTATTGTTTTGACATAGGCATTGTTATATTTTATCATAATAAAATGATAGTAAGTTTCAAAAACTTGTTGGCGTTTGCGTTACACATCTTAACGCGTCAGAGATACCCATGTATTTTGGATAGCACATGCGGCGTCTCTTGGTGATTACAACTATCCATCCACCTTGCAGTTAGATGCATTGTCGCATCTTCTCTCAGCCGATACAGCGCATGTTATTGACGGTTAGGTAGTATGTCTCCATATTTCTAGCATTTGTGCCCTGGTCCCTTTTCTCATGGTTTTTTTTTATGTCATTGAATCTTTAATAAGAGTTCTGTTTCTTTACAATCTAGTCCCTCAATTCCAAATATTGATATATCATGTTTTTTAATTTTATCTTTCAATTCAATTTTATCTCGTGTTATTGTTTTCAATTTAATCCCCAATATTTTTTTTTATTTGAATTATTTTTCTCTTCAATTCAACCCTTCCAGTGAAAATTTTTGTCTTCTTTTCTTGTAATTGTTTTTGTCCTTTCTCATATCGAACAAGTGTTATTTCTTTTCAATTTAGTCCTTTAATTTTAATTTTTCATGTATTCATTTTTTTATTTGGTTCTTATTCCTTGGATTTCTTTTTAGATGTGCTATTTTTATAAATAAGATTTTAGATGTGCTATTTTCAGAAATTCTTTTTGTTACTGTGCTTTTTTTTTTAAAAAAACTCCAAAATCAGTAAGGACGACATCGTTTAAATTCACAAGGAAACGCCCACGAACCACCCCCTTTCCTTCTTTTTATTATCTTAAAGTAGCGGTGGCGAGTAGCGAGTCTAGTGACACCAGAGAAGGTAGAGAAACTGTATTTTATTCTCAATTTTGCTTTCGGGTAGACAAGGAAGAGGAGAAATGGAAATCTCTGGGAAATCAAAGCCACAGCCAGTGAACATGAAGGTGGTGAAACCAATTGAAGCAACGCCAGAGAACTTTAAAGAGTATGGTCAAGTAATAGAGGCATCGCCTGATGGTGAGGAGTTTGATCCCAAAGATGCCCAGCTAAACCTTAGCCAAGGAATTCCAAGGTAACATCAAACACATGTTTCAGTAACTAATCTTGTTCGAATATTTTGGAGTTTCTTTTTTTCTTTCGGTTTTAAGGGGTCAGCGTATTCTCGGGCCAAGTTGCGCGCACAGTCGGAGAATGTTAGTTTCCGTACGATAACAGGCAGAACATTGGATGCATCCACGAAATAATTTCTCTCTCTGCATTACCTTGGCTAAAAGAGGTGATATCAGTATCACCATAGATGCTGTGTTGTGAATGATGTTAACACATCTTTTGTTTGTTAATAGGTTTTACATTATGAAGCTGGAAAAAAGGTCACTGAAGTTTTCAACGATAACGCACCATGCTAAAGTGACTCAATGCCTTGGGTCAATTGGAGGTGGGGTCTGGTATCTAGGAGTTGCTAAGCCATCGATTGTGGAAACGAAAGAAAATGCAGGGAGTGATGCTATGCAGTCAAAATGCGGTCATTTTTATGTGCCTCCTGCTGTTGATAAAGTCCAGGTTTTCAGAATCTCTGGGTCCAAGTTTATTAAGCTTAATATTGGAACTTGGCATGCGGGGCCATTGTTTAAGCCAGAGACAATGGACTTCTACAACTTGGAATTGAGCGACACCAATGTGAGCCTCTTTCTCTTTTCAAGCAATTTTTTATGTATTTTTTTCAGTCATCTTCTATGGATGTTCGTTTGCTTCTCATTGTTTTTGTGAGAATTGTTTGTGTTTGTGCATGCACGGTGTGTCTGCTAATCGAAGTTGAGTTGTTTTGAGTTTAGCTGTTGAAAGAATGAATCAAAACTAAATGGCCTATTGCCAACTTATCTGGTTTAGCTACTTGGGATAGAACGAGTCAAAAAGGAAAGTTAGAAACCTCAATTGATTCTGATGATTCTATATCGACAGGGTTTCTGTCATTACATTTATGTGCTTCACTAATCAGAATCTGTTTTAACAGAGCTCAACGCCGATTCTAATGATCATAAATTTTCATAGTTGCATGTTTCTTCTTATCTTGCATTCACATATGACTTTGCCCCTTCCTTCAGCTCCACTCTGCCCTCCTTTTTCTTTCTCCCTCTGTTTGGCTCCCGTGCCTCATAAATCGTTGTGTGCCAGTGCTCAAATTGAAACACATGTGATTCATTGAGATCCTTTGAGTTAAAGGTAAGAGTTGAGCTTATTTATCTGCTTCCTTAAAACTTTAGTTAAACTAGGGCATGGTAATCCATTCAGTGCTTGGATTTGAAAATCTTCCCTTCAACTCATTCCATTATCTTCTGAAGGGAAAATTTGTGTTTTATACTTCTGAGATTGGTTTTACTATCTTTAATCCATTCCTAGTGTACCTTGTAGAACACCTTCCAGGAGTCCCCCTTTAGCATTTAGGCATGTCAACAATTTATGAATTTACTCTGTAAATACGAAAGTATATGAATCAAGGACGTTTTGTGACTTTAATCTTTCTTTCTTTGCAGGTGGTGGATCACACAACACACAACTTAAAGCAGCAAGATGGGATTGTTTTTGTAATAGATGACTGATGTATAGGGCGGAAGAACTTAGGGAATTAAGCAGGAAACACGTCTCTGTTGTTGCAATAAATATGCATTCCTAAATTTCTGGAAAAAAAAGGCAAGGAAGGCATTTCTATCTAAGCTCTCAAATTCCATGCATCTCAGGACTTTAAGCTGAAAAATAGGCGATGAACGGTTTCTCTAGCTGTGATAGATTGATGCAATCCATGGCAGGTTATGAAAGAGTCTGCGGGAATTCATCTTTACTACCAGCAGGCACTTTCAATATCCCCAGGAAAAATACGATTCCATTTACCAGTCAACGAGCGTGGACATCTATGTATGTATTAACGGGACACCAAAAAAGTTGAAGGTTCATGCATTATCACTAATTTCTGTACCCACCAATCCACAAGATACCTGGTCATAGCAACACAATGACGATGATGCATAGCCAACCTTTTCAATTTCAACCCGTTCAAAGTTGCTTTTTAAGAATGAACAGATGATGAAAAAAAGTGTTCAATTGGCACGTTTGGAAATTTTGCAAGTGCAGACTCAAGTTCTCACATGCATATGCCAGCATTCATATTTGGAGAGGTTAGCCAAAGAAGAATGAGAATCAGGAAAAATTTCATTCACTGTGGTCTACTAATAGCTCACCCAGGATAAAATAGGTGGTCAATTACAAGAGATCTTCAATTGCAAAAACATTGATTTTACAAATATTCAAATTATGCTACTAATGCATCAAACAGATGATTACTTCATCTAAGAAAACAACAGAGGTCCAGTTGCTAGTCCAGTTGAGTTGCTGACACATTGAAATTGTCTGTGTTGCCGTCAACCCATCATCTGAAAAAAATTAACGTCAATAGTCTAAGTAAGAATTCTGCTTGTTAGAAGCATTATACTTTCCATTTGAACCAACATTATCTTTGCATATTTCACACACACTGCTGTAAAAAAAATTCAGAGAACATTCTCATTGAAATGGGACAAAGAATTGCATTTTTGGTAGATATAAAGCAATTGTATCTGTTATTATACACGTAACATTTGAAGAGATCAAATTCTGTCCCAGTTGATAGTATCAAGCCTGTGACATATTTGAACTCAGCAAAACACGTGTTGCAGAATACTAGATGCAACAGCGTTAAGAATTTTACCTTGAAAATATCTCCAAACATCCCTTGCAAGGGATTCCTACGTTGTACACCATAGAACAACTCTGCAATTTCATCTAGTCGCTGATCCATAATCCATAATCATGTTAGAATTTGTAGACGCAGAAAAGTTCATCACAAGCCACAAACATCAAGAAAGTTACAGCATCACAAGCCACAAACATCAAGAAAAGGTCATCACAAGCCACAAACAGCAGGAATGGTGCAGAAAAGAAATAGCTAGATAAGAGGTCCATTCTTGAACAACGTGGAAACCAATATCGAAAATTCTAATTAGCCAGAAAATTGCACACCTCGTTGAATGCAGGTTCCCTGTCTACGCTTGACTTGTACTTAGTTCTCAGCATATTGAAAAGAGGTAAAGCATCTCTTTGCAACCTGCGCAGAAAAGAATTTATGGAACTTATTTACATGGATAGAGAAGACATCTAAAATGACTTACTTTCCCGGAAAAACTCACAAATGAAGCTGGTTAAAATGGAGTAGCTATTATTCCACTTTAAGGACAGAATTCCAACGAATCCATTTACTAGCAGCATCATATAAAGATGTCTCAAAAGTAACACAAGAATCTTATAGTCAATTTGAGCATTAAACTCTACACAGTATCCCTGTATGGAAGAAAAAATACAACTTACGTTGGCAGAAGATGATTGACGAATTGGATCAAATCTGATCGATGAAGGTCATGCTCCTTATATTGTGCATGCTTCTTTAACTCATCCATCAGAAAATTAGCATCTCTAAGATTACCCATAGCTAAATACCTATCACAGAGGAGGAAAATTACCTGGTAAGTTGGCATTCCACACAGCTACAATTACATAATGGCAAAAGGATTGGAAATTGCAGGGTTATGATTGATATGTCAAATCATTTTTGCATTAATAAAAGTTAGGCAAATATTTTAATGTTTTAGAAGTGTTTACATTAAAATTGCTCGTGCAATAGCCAAATCATCTTCACCAGGATAACACTGCATGGTGAAAAACCCATCAAAATACTAGCCAAGGAAAAATAAAACCTACACTTAAAAGACATGAAATATGGCATCAAATTACTGGATAGTAGATATGCTATTTCTGGTCTGTTCAGCGTGAGATTACAACAACCATGACTTCTAGATAGTAAATGATAAATAAAACATTAAAAGTTAGCAGAGTACATATTGATGCTATAAATCAGACATACTTCATTAATCTTATACATTAAATATAACCACAAGTCATTAGCAAAAAAAAAAAACTTCATCAACACATGTTATTAATACACAATAACAATGACATTAATGGAACACTATATATACAATCCACATGAATAATATTCATCTATATAGAATTAGAGAAGACTAACCTTGCCCATAAAATTGACTAAAGTAGATGCAAACTTCTTCGGGTTGTTTCCTCTAACAAAATGATATGATACTCTAGTCATGTCCTGTACATAAGTAGCATATAGCAGTGACCACATCAACATCACATAGAAATGATCTATAAAATCACATCAGGCATAATATGGACCTCCATATTCCATATCACCACTTACACAGTGCATAGTGAGAAAATATTAGGGTAACTTCAAAGGCATAATGAAAATTTGGTAACCAGAAAAAGAAAGTCCACTGGATCTGCCAAAGCAAGTTAGAGCTGGAAACAGCCATCCAGAATCAAATGAATTGGAAACACGATATCATTGCTAAAATGATTGTAAGAACCTAAAAGAAATAGCATCTTCTCTGAGCGAGCCAAAGAAAAATAATCCAACCAAGAGCTGACCCCAGTAGCAATTATTTACTAACAAATCATTTCAACCAAAAGTTTATAGCAAACTTTGACCTCAGACCTACCAGCTCAGGAGATTCAGAATAAACATATTCCGCTAGCATAACATGTAGTTCTGGAGAGCCATTCCTATGAGCTCCAAACTCTGCAGACCACCTGAAAACAAAATAGCTCAACATCAACAAGGCAGTTAATTGCAGTGCCACAGGAAACAATTAAAGATGTGGAGACCCACATAAACTTGCACCTTTTTCCTCTCATAGGTTTTGTTTTAATTCATCACACCTTCCCAGCCCTTTCTCATGATACTCTCTGTCTCATACACTTATTTACTCCACACATTATTTGCCCCCTGTCAAATCCTCCCATTATTTTGTCTCTCTCTGGATGAGAAAAATGTGAAGCTCAAATGCTCCAAAACATCCTCATAAACGCCTGTTCCACAACGATAACAGCTTCCCCAGCCCAAAAAATAAAACCAACCCCGGATGGCCCACATTAAATGGGATCTATACATGAACTCAAAAAGGGTATCATGGGTTTTGGTGCCAAGAAAACTAAAGAAATCAGATAGAGAGGCCTTTTTACTACATACACCCTCATACCACCAACAAGGGGACTCTACAGGCCAATCTAACAACTACAGAAGAGATAAAGGAGGCAAAATGCCATCTTAAAATATTCCACAAAAGCATGTGTATAGGAGGTATTATAAATAAAAGCACGTTGCAATTTCCAAAAGAGTAAAAAAACAAGACAAGATATCTCACTTGATAGCAGCTTTTAAGAATGACAGGCAGCAGTCTACACGTATTTTTGCAGTCCCAAGGGCTTCATTGAGTTGTTGCATATCTTCGTCCTCTCCCAAGTCTTGTGGCAAAGGTATCTGAGGAAATGTCTTGTAGATTTTTCTAATGCAATCTAAGATAGATATTCAGTCATGATAAATAATGGACATTGTTAAAAATCTAAATAGGCAGCAGCATGGCTATGCAAAAATGTGAGACATGACAATTGAAAATCAAACAATGCACTCTCCCTAAGTTATTTTCAATATCCATATAAACCCTAAAATTTCAGTTACCAGAACAGATTGAGGAAGATTTTTTCCCCTTTTTTGAGATGTTGGAGCAAGGGAGAAATAGAAAGCATTAAGAATCATTCCATGGCATAGAAAATAGACCAAGGGAAAGTTTGAAAGCATTATAAGCCATATCAAAAAGAATATACTAACCAAGTACATCATCATCATAAGGAACTTTTGCTTTAACAAGCGTCTCCACATAGATCACAGCAAGCTCCGACCCACAAGTAACCTGAAATTGGTTTATTATGGAATGAATTCTAATTCTAGAAGTATGAGAATAGTCTAGAATCCAGCAATATATTCCATCATGCACAATTAGTAATGCTTTCTTTTTCTGCCATTGTATGTACACGTTATACAGATATCCTGGTCAGAAACCAACAAAAAAAAAAGAAGAGAGTAAATAATCTAGTTAATGGAATGACAGGTGTAGCATGGAACAGCCATGGCCTGACTTTTTCAATTGTAGAAGATTGCTTTTCAGGCCAAGAAATCCATAGCTAACATTCCAACCCCACTTCAGTTGGACCATTACATCAATTATGCAAAGTTGTATCTCAGCTTAGAGGAAGCTATGCAGTTGTTTATCCATGTATTTGAAAGCAAGAACATAAAAAAAATTCAAATAAATTGACAGATGATGCAATTGCTAGTAGTCAGCTGTTTTGATGTGCTTCTTCCATTCCAATACCCCTACTACCCATTCACCCTTGACATCAATCCATTTTAGCTAACAGAGATCTAATGAAGGTTCCTATCATATCAGACTTTACCGTTTATGTTCTCATACTCATCCTGCAACCAGTCAGACAGAGCATAAACCAACCATCAGCTCATGAAGACAACTTGGATATGCTAGCATCCAGCTGAAATATTTTTCTTTAACAGGCCAAATTTCATATTCCCATTGGCTTCTATTTAATAATATTATTATACAAAATGGCCAAAATCACCTGACAGAAATAGCAACAATGGAATTGAAAGAGAATAACCTGGCCATTTTTCAGTTGGAGGCATGCTCCCGAGTGAAGAATGTCCAGAGCTTCAGAATGTCTTTGAGCTGATACGTATCTGTAACAAAGTAAGTTTTAATATCATAACAAAGAATGATCTCAGAAGAACACATATGGGAACAAGTTTAAATATCCATTTGCGTGTAAATCTGCCCCCGTTGTGTACCATAGCAAAATCACGCTTATATTCAACTCTAGTTAGACTTGGTAAATTCAAATACCATAGGTTGCACAAGCATCGGTAAAGTATGATTAACTTGACGAAAAATAAAATACACAATAAAATGAATACCTTGCACTGATAGACTTGTACATCTGCTGAGCTCCATAGTAATTACCCTCATTTATCACATTCTCCAATTTCTTAATATTCTACAATTGACACCACAAACACAACGTAAAGCCATTAGAAACCTCTTCTTCCTTGGACAAAAAAAGAAGAAGCAAACAAACCCCGCATCAAATATAAGAGATCACAAGCTTTCAAATTCTTTCAATCCAGTTTTCTTAGCTGATATCTGATTTGATAATTTAGAATCAAAATATTATCCTTCCATTGTCAACCTCACTTTCAACATAATATATCAATACAACTAATCAAAGCAACAAAATCACAAACCCAATTTTCTCTGCCTCCAAACATAAGTTTAAAGGTTAGTTTCCTAATTCAATTACCTCTTCAGCAGGAGGGAGTGTAGCCCTCCTTGGTCTTTCTCGCGACATGTTGTCTCCCTCCTCTTCTTCACAGACAGATCCAATTCAGTTGTTAACGAAGACGGACCCTTTTTGTTTTGTTACATTATGGGCCTATATGGGGCCCATAAATGAGCTATAACACTTGAGCCATAAGGCTCAATAAAAAAATCCCTAAAAATATTAAAAATAAAAAATAAAAAATATTATTTTAATATATTTTAAAATAAAACATATTTTAAAAAATAAACCTTATTATATTTTTAAATATTTTTTGGAATTCCTAAACTTTCTCAGTAACCAAACACAGGTTCAAGATTTGAATTTTTGTGGAAAATAGTTCCAAATAATTACAAGCTTCAAACGTATACAGGGATCTTCTCAAATCTGTCAACAAACACATAGGAAAAGAAGGCTACAAGAAGCATTTTGGAGATTATATAACACAGGAGTTTAGAGAGAACTGCAATGTTTTAGACCGATCTTCTGTTCTGCAAAAACTCAAGCTTGCTCGTGATTACACTTTCTTATTCAACAGCGTTCAGCATCACAAGGTAATTAAATTGCCAATTGGCATCTAAAGTTTTGATTTTTTGAATATTGTATGATAAGTTTTTGTCTTTACCTTGTCAAGAGTGAATATGATTTCGTTTTTGGCTCAAGTTTGATGATAATTTATTATAATTTTACATTTTTCTTGGTATCTTTGATAGAGGGGCAAAACCCAATTGTGAGTTTTGCTCATTTTGTACTTCTAGTTAGTGCAAGCTAGCTTTTTGAGTGAAGTCACTTGGACTGAGATATCAAAGTCTAAGTTAGGACCAAGAGTAAGTTTTGATTTCTCCGTACTTAGGACTACAGGAATTGAAGAAGGAGAAGGGCTACCCTTGTAGTGTAACTTAATGCTTGATATTTCTTCCAATGAACTGAAATGATTGTTGTTCTTGTAGGAATGTTCTTCATTCTTTTGTATATGGGTAATTTTAGCAGAAAGCATTTTATGGTATTGCTTAAATACAAGGCTGGTGCTGGCTATTGTTTTTGCAGGGTTTGCGGTTCTCTTACAACCTTGCTGTGGATAGATCGGAAGAAATGAAAAGAATACTAGGAAAATCTGCTGCAAGTGTAGGTCTTCAGCTTCCCGAGGCTTATCAGGCCTGATGGTCAGTTGGCTTTGCTCTTCATCATATTGTATCCTAAAATAATTGTGGCTCCATTGTGCCTCAAAACTAGGAAAGTTAGTTGAAGCAGATTTATTCAAGCTTAGATTTTGAATAATTTCTTGTTTGTTCAGGAAGAAAATTAGTTCAGTAACTTTGATTGAACCAGATGTTCGACATGCTTCCTTGTTTTGTTTGGAAATTGTGTTATTGGAAATATGGGGAAAATCTGTTAGCTGCTTTTCTGAAATTTTCTTTTGGGTTACGAATCAAGTTGTTTCTGAATTTTTCGTTACGAATCCAGTTGTTCCCAGATGTACGCGAGTCACCTAACTGTCGCCTTGTCTGATGCTTGCGAAATCATCAATGGCTACGTCTCCTGTTCGAGGAGTAGGTGTGTGTGTGTGTGTGTGTGTGTGTGTGACTAAGCAACCCATCTTCACTGTATTTTTCCTTCGCGGCCGTTTGGGATGTTTTTTTATGAAATTGTCACTGGATACTTTACTTTGGAGGCCAGTTGGCCAAGTATGTTGTCAGATTTTGCAAAGCAGCCAATACAGATGTGCAGTAACTGATTACTTAGATGAAGACCGACTCTGAATTAAGATTCATGAGCTAAATGCTTGATAATCACACATGTTCTTTGAATCACTCGTATGAATATAAATGGCTAGCTAGAAACATTCATTATGTAAACCAGTCAAGTCATTAGCTGATTTATTGAAATAACATCCATGTTGTGTTAATAAGCAAAAAAAAAAAAAACTGTTTGCGTATATCCGAGTACAGTAAAGAAAGCCTGCTTTTCAAAAGATTACGAATGCAAAGTTTGCAAATCCTGTCTGTTACCGAAAGAGTGGTGCCCCATAAGCGTTTCTCCTCTCTTCCCTGAAAATGTTTAAGATGCAGCGAATTAATGAGTTGCTGTACCCTCTTTCAGTGTTGAAAATGCATTTCTCCGGCTGCTGGACAAAAATCTCGATCACATCAAAGTCTGCTGGTCATGTGGCAACATAGACGGTTCATAACTTAAGATTGATTTTATGCCAGTACTTTATTATTAGCTCCCTTTGAGATTTTGCCAGAATGACATCGAAAATAATTCTTTTGATGTTCGAAGTCAAACTAAACAGCAGCCTTTGAGATTCATAGGGACGAAGTTCATGCAGCTAATTGAGTTATAGTATTCAGACCGGGATATGCTATCTTGGTCGAATTCATGAGCAAAGAGCTGAGCTGCCACCATATTAGGCACAATTTCAGTATAGTATCCTGCTCTTTTCACGTGTTGGCAGTAGTATCAAATTGATACTATCAATAGAATCCAGGCCTTGTGTGAACCAGATCCGAGATCCAGTTTCTTAGTACAAGTCAAAAGAAACACTACAAGTTAGCTAAGACTAGACACCTGTGCAAACTTTCACATACGTGGCACCCTGGATCTCTCCGCACGCGACACCATTTTTTTCTTGTTTTGTCTTGTTTCTCCTGCTTCTTCTTTATTAGCTAGAAGTTATCAGTAGCTAGAATTAGGTGCCAGTCAGGATATTCAACACCACCACCATCACCAGCAACAACAGTATGGGTTCAGCGACATTCCTAGAAGTGATACTGGCCATTATCCTACCACCTGTTGGGGTCTTCCTGCGTTATGGCTGTGGAGTAATTTCTTGTTAACCCTTTTGTTCAATCCTCGTTTTATGTTCATATTCCTTTCGCTTGGCAAAAAGGGCTGATTGATTTTGTTTTTTTTTGGGTTATTGAAAATGCAGGTGGAATTCTGGATATGTTTGCTGTTGACCATATTGGGATACCTTCCAGGGATAATATATGCCATTTATGTATTAGTTGGATAGTGTGTAGATCTCTCTTGATGAGGTTTGATATTTGAATGTTCACAGACAATTCAGTTTGCCAGTCTTATTTTTCTTATTATTATTGATCAGTTGTTTTCTCTTCTCGTAAGATGATCAGTGTATATCCCAGTATGGTTTAGATCTTGGTGGACTTCCTTGTTCTTAATTTATGACAGTTTACATCATGTCAGATTTCTTGGAGTGGCAAACTCAGTTTCTGTTTACCACCGCAAGCGGTGGCTTGACCCGGATAACTCGTTGAGCACGTGAATAGCTTGATTTTAACAGGTCCAGAAATATGTATCTAATCTCAGATGATACGATAATACTATGCAGGAAAATAAATTATCCCCAGTCTTAAAAAAAGAAGAAGCTAATAGCAAAAACCAGCGACAGTGACTATTTTCTCCTTGATATATTAAATTGTTTTACAATCTAGATCGAGGAAAGAGAGGAGGGTAAAACAGAGTGGAGAAATTTCATTAAGATATAAAAAGTGAGTGCATGTTTGAACAGGATTCACCGAGTTTTCTCCGATCCAACATCAAACCCGACCTGGTTTCTGAGTTAACCCCCTTGTTTTGAACAAGACTGGGTTCCATTCTGAACTTGTTTTTAGTACGTGTGTATAAATGAAGCATGTAATAAAATATAAAACAAACACGGAATGAACCAGTCGGGTAGGTGGTGGGTTAAGGCTTGATAATTGAGTTGGGCTTACAAGCCCCGGCCATAAAAAAGCCCATCATCTGTCGAGTCCAGTGGAAGCTGGGACTTTTGGATGGGGCCCAATTGCCATCCCTGGTTTGCATGCAATTGACAGTGATCTTTTAATGACACCGTCCTATCTCATGATCTTTAAAAATCACAATCAGGAATATACTTTCAGCAAATATTCCATGAGATCTGATATTTCCCTAATTAAATAATCAAAAGGTGATGTGTTTTTGAATTACAATATTAAAAAAAATAAAGGAAAGATTATGTTCAGACATCAGTTAAAGTGCATGTTATGTTTAAGGTTTCCAGAGAATTATGATAGATTTTACTTTTTATTTAACTATATATTAAAAATAAAAAATTATTCTGTTAGTTAAATAGTTTTTGCCTTTGATATCTGGCTTATATATTATACTTTTTAAATTTTAATTTTATATAAATTAAAATAACATGTTTTTTTATTTATAAAGATCTATTTTTATTTATTTTATATGCAAAAAAATCCATTTAATTTTTAAAAAATACAACTAAAAGTGTTTTTTTTAAACCACAGTGACAAAAATTATTACACTACCAAACATAAAGTTGTTTGGCATTGTGTTTTTACGTGTGCATTTCAGAAATACACTTGACATAAAAAAATATTAAATTAATACTTTTAGTATTTTTTTTATAATTTTAATATATTAAAATAAAAAATAAATAAAAACTATTTTAACTCATGGAAGTGGCTGTTTTTTACCGCGGTGCAATTACATGATGCAAGAGGGTGTTTATAAATGTGATAGTGATTGCGATTCAACGTGTTTTTTAACTTGAAAATACATCAAAAAAAAATATTTTTTATTTTTTAAAAATTATTTTGGACACCAACATATCAAAATAATATAAAAATATATATAAAAATGATTTTTAAATAAAATATTTTATTTTTTTTAAAATAAAATCTTAACGGTAGTCTCAAACATGGTACAAGTTTTGAACTTTTGAGACGTCAAAGCTGCCATCAGCCGAAGGATGGCGTAGGCTTTGTTTGGGCTCTTGAACTCGTCTTGTTTACTGGGTCAGTATCTGAGCCGTGATGGCCTTTTATAGTCTACATTCTATCATACTTTGAATCTGTCCACCTATTGATAGCCCAGGTTATTTTCCTCTCCACAGCCCATAAGGTCCAAAAACCAAAAAGTCAGTAGAACGTATCCGTAATTACATCAAAAGAAAGGCTATTTTAGTCAATTAAACAAAAATAGCACGCAACCAAACAGCCCTAGCACACCATATATAGAGTTCAATAACCAAATTAGGGTTCCTCTGTGTTTTCCACTAGGCGGCCTCTCTCTCCCAGGCATTAAACAACCAATCCCCGTCTCTGGACTCTAGCAGCACTCTCTCTCCTCCAAAATGGGGTTAGTGTCTCTCACATCTTCTCTCCCTATGCACTCTTTTATTCTGTTTTGTCACTCATGGCTCCGTTTCTGTTATTCTTGCTTCGTAGTCAACAGTGCTCTAGTGACTATAAGTTCTAGTTTGTTTTCGTTAACTCGAGATCTTGATCTTTTTTTCAAACCGCGTTTTCGTTTTTCTCAAAAGTGCATGTTTTTTTTGCGGCAAAAACTGCGTTTTTCAAATGATTTTTTTGGCATCATTTTGACATGCTTAATTCAAAAATGAATTTTAAAAAATAAAAAAAAAGATTATTTTGATGTATTTTCCAGCGAAAAGCATTTTGAAAAGTAATTAGTTTCACAATGTCAAACAGGCACAAAGGGTCGCTGAGTATATCGTGGAAAGTCCAATAAAATATGAAAAAGTTTGAATCTTTATGTTTGATGTTGCAAACAAAAATAAGTTAAAACTGCGATATATTGGTGGTTTTTAGTTAAACTTTGTTTTGTGAAGAATGGGATTGTTGTTTCAGACTAATACGTGTCAGTATGTCTGTTTTGAGCTACAACTGTAAATAATTTATTGTGTTTCTATGCACGACCCATTATCTGGGTTGGTTTGAATCGATTGGATTGTTGGTATTAGTTAAAGTTTTCTCCTTGATTTCAATTCTATTCACGAAGAAAGCAGCTGCAAAAATGCTTATATCAATGCATTATTTTTTAATGTGGTAATCTGTAGATGTAATTAGTGCTTGTGCACTGATAGGTCGTTTCCAATTGTTTAATTAAGAGGAATCTTTGCAATGCTGCTTTGTTTTACTTGCGTGGCAACTAAGGATAGGATTTAAAGATAACTGGATAGTACTATAGAGAATGGAATGTTTTGTAACTTGGGAATTTGTATACAATAATACAGTAAGACTCGTGGAATGGGAGCTGGTCGTAAGCTGAAGTCCCATCGCAGAAGGCAAAGGTGGGCTGACAAGTCATACAAGAAATCCAACCTTGGAAATGAGTGGAAGAAACCATTTGCTGGGTCTTCCCATGCTAAGGGGATTGTTCTTGAAAAGATGTAAGATTTGTTTCCCATTATTTCATCTTTCAAGGAATGTTTCTGTATTCATTAATGCTTACAACTGGGGCATGGATGTTTGTTAATTGGTTTATGCAGCGGCATTGAGGCTAAGCAGCCAAACTCTGCTATTCGAAAATGTGCTCGTGTTCAGCTGATCAAGAATGGGAAAAAGATTGCTGCCTTTGTACCCAATGATGGTTGCTTAAACTACATTGAGGAAAATGTAAGTTCTTTCGATGTTTATAAAGCATGAAAAGTTTATAAGCATAATACCAGAAACTTTTATTAGACAAGCCGAGTTTCTTGTAAATTTTATCCAACAAGGATATTTATTTTTGAAGATGATTATTGTTTGGAACTTAATTTAGTGATCTTTAGGTTTTGATCTTTTAGTATCTCCTGACACAGTGACACCTAGGTAGATAGTCTGGAACAGCTCTGTATCCTAAATTCTTTCTTGATTATCTTTGTGAATTTGTTTGCTCCATTTTGTCTGCATTTTTTATATTGCTGACTTGGCACCAGTTTGTGCTCGGAAGCTAACTTCTGTTAGAAAGCTTGAAATGTAGATGTCACGCAATGTTATGGCTGACTCCTGTTTACATGCTAAATCTAATTTATACCTTTCTCTTTTGCTTAGGATGAGGTTTTGATTGCTGGATTTGGACGAAAGGGCCATGCAGTGGGAGATATTCCTGGAGTCAGGTTCAAGGTGGTGAAGGTGTCTGGTGTATCCCTTCTTGCTCTGTTTAAAGAGAAGAAGGAAAAGCCAAGGTCTTAGTTTTACTGGGAGAGCTTTTCCTTGATCCAATCTCTGCCATATCTTACCCTTTCATCTATAGTAGTAGTCTTTATCATGTAAGGCAGAATTTTGCAAATGACTTTGAACATGAATCTGTTTGTCTTGAGAAAACAAAATTTTCGACAGAATGGTGTTTGAATGACAATTTTTTCTGCATGGTGTTGCCCTTTACTGAATTTTGTTCTGCTGTGAATTATTGATTGAATCTGAGATGGCCTAGCAACTCCAGGTGTTTCTAATGCAGGACATTTAGTGTCAAGCTCGTTATTTTTAGTCTCGACATTTTAGGTCAAACAGTTTCAAGAGAAAAAAAACTCTATTGTGAGAATTGGTGAAAAGCCGCATATAATCGAGGCATTTGGTTATTTCATAGTAAGAAGTTTATAAAAATATCAAGGCAGGCTATCTAGTGGTTCGATCAAAGTTCGATCTCCTTGTAAACGACAGTTGTGTCCATTTGCGGATTCACTACCCCTTCCTATCTGGTTTCGCTATGTTAAAGTAGTTGCTTGCTAGCTTTCAATGGTTGTCTCTGTTACTCAGCTTATATCATATAGCATCTCAAGCTAGCAAGTGCTTCGGTGACTGGATTAGGCAACAGCAGATTACCCAGAATCAGGAGACAGGAGAGAGAACCACTGTTTATTGAGTTTCGTAGATATGTTACAGGTTTTCTCCCAAGTTTTTTTTATTCTTCCGGCAATATGCTTTATGACCACATCAATATAGGAGGGAGAAGGCGCTTGCATTCAAAATCCTCTTATTTTTATGTTATTACCGTGGAGTTAATCGGATAAAAAAATTAAAGAAAATTCAACACGCTTGTAAGTAATGGAGACAGCAAACGGTGAAGGACTTTTATTTACTTAGACTACGTAATCAATTCCCTCCTAAAAGCAATGCCTTGCACACGTCTGCTCAGGTCATCAACTTGATTTTCAAAACCACCAATGTTTTCTTTATCTTCATCAATTCTACGCACTTTATTTCCACGATCATGCCCTTTGATAACTTCATGCTCTTTCACAGGTTGCTTCTTCTCCTGTAAGCAGACCAGCACCAGCTCCTTTGTGCCTGTTTTACTCACAGACATCGATGTGGCTCCTGCCAACCGATGCATGCCACATCTTGTTCTATCTGTAGCTCCATTGGCATCACTAGTACCACTTCTGTTTTTGGAAGAAGTGCATTGTACATCAGAGGAAAACTTCAGGCCTCCATTTGGTGCTATATCCTCGAAATTTTCCTGAGAGAGAAGAATTCTTCATGCATTTTAAGAATTTACAAGACAATACACTAGATGTGAAATAAACTGTATCATGTCCACTCTTAGCAAAACAGAAAGCATTCAAATAAAAAAGACGAATGAAAAACAACCAACCGCATCAAAATATCCAATCTTCGGCAATGGCATTCGAAGACTTGAAGATGTTAAGCTTTTTGAAACATTGGACCGAACAAGACTGGTTCGCTCTGAGTTTTTGTTTGGTTGCGCAGTCATGAAGCTTGTTTCCTGACTTTCATGTACCAAAGAAGGTTCTTCATAACGACGTCTCTGAGAATCTGTTACCTGAGAGGCATCCTTGCCAAAAGAAATCCCTGTGCATGCTGTGGTTGCAAGAATGGCAGCAAAACCATTTGATCTTGGGTTAAGAACGATGGAAGATGATTCTGAGGACCATCCATCCATGGAACTAGCAGGTGATGTACAAGATGATGACTTGGGCGTGGATAATAAACAGACAGAGTCTCTGGATTTCATCAAGTCATTTTTGTTTCCAAATGAATGCTTTGAAGGAGTTCTAGAGGTTGAAACAGAACTAGACACTTGGGAATTAATTCTCCTCAGGGAATCTGGAGGAGATTTACCAGTGAAATTAGGAGCACAGCAAAATCCTCCAAACTCTTTCCCAGCAGTGGGCAAAACTGAAGAAGGTGATTTCACTGGTGGTGTTGAACTTGGGACAATACTGCATGAACCCCGGATACAAGTTTTCTTTGACACAATCTTGGTTCTCCCTATAAGAATAACATAGAGGCCATTACCAACAACAGTATCTTCTGAGCATGATGAGACAATTTTTGGAATTCTTACCAGAAGCAACTTGTGCACCTTTGTTTTCCAATTTAACATGGTTTACACCCAAAGAAGCCCTTTTGTTGGGAGCTGTGGATAGAGTGCGAGCACGGCATGATATCATTGGTGGCTTGAGAAAAGATTTGGATTCTTTGTTAGGTGCAACCTGCTTAATCACATTCAAAACTTCAGTTCCTCTACAATAGCAGGCACTAACCTATTCATCAATCTTGACAGTGGATGCAAAAGCTGTAGAACACCTCTTTAATGGCTCCCTAAAGCTAAACTATGGGATTAAAGCGAAAGAATGACCATTTCAGATGATGCATAGGTGAGACCTTGGTACAGTACAAATAAAATGATGTAGTGAATATGAATCAAGACAACTTACTCTTAATCGAGAGGAAGCATCCAATATTTTTGAAGCTGAAGAAACGACAAAAGCAGCATGAGTATCGAATTGAACACGTGATTACTGAGGGTGAATACAGGAGATCAAGATAAATACAACAAGGAAATGAAAGCAGCGTAAGGAAAAAATATTTTAAAAATCAAATTGAGCAGTACACAGTTTACAAAAGCAAAAAGTTAATGACATAAACTTGCTGGCTTGCTTAGCCTGACATGGCAATAGATGGAGAGAAAACATATAGAGAAGGAATGAGGTTCAATAATGGAATGAAATTGTAGAACAGCCTGACAAGGACAGCTAGAATTCAACACAAAATTGAAAGAACGAGCTGCCTTCATTCACTCTCAATGCATATACTTGTAGAAACAACAAAATACTTACTATTGCCCCTTCGCATTTCATTTTCTCTACTAACTTTTCCGGTTGATGTTGGCCTATTGGATGATGCCTTAGGTGATTTTTGCATGAATGCTCTCATATTGTCTAAAAGATCAATCTCAAGGCTTGCAAGGGAGTAAGAATCGGTATTTCTTGTTGAGTTCGATTGAATAGAACTCCAAACTTCTTCAATCCCAGGAAGTAAATGTGCTTCAGATGGTCTAAATCCTCCATTTAAAAGAGACAACTCCTCGGCATTCAAAACTCCTAAGAGCAGCAAACTTGCTATTACAACTACTAAATCAATTAAACATTGAAATCATACAAGATTACAATAAGAACAAGCATTGATTTATATATGGGGCCTCAACAGAGACTTCTAAATCATCTAAAACGGTACCTGAACTTGTAAAAAAGGCACCATCCCAAGCTAAACTTTTGCGCACAGCGCACTCATCAATTCCATTGTTTCTTTCTGGTCCTGCAGGCTGAGAGCGTACAGACCTCAGTTCCCCGCCCCCGGTTGTGTATCCTCCATTATCTACAATCCGAATACTAAGCGTCTCCAGCTCTTCAGGGTCCAGAACTCCTGAGGAAGCACAACAAAACGCATTCATATTTCCAACTTTCAACCTTCGAAAACAATCGGCAGCACTTGTTAAGAAGGTTTATTCAGCCTAGGAAGCAAACCTGGACTAGTGAAGAAGGCACTATCCCATGCCAAACTCTTGCGCAAGTTAAACTCGGATTCAGATTGTGAAGCATCCGTCTCTCTATGTCCAGCTCTTTCTCCATGATTCTGCATATGCTGAGGATTCAGGCTCTGAATCATCTGAACATCAACCTTCTTTCTACTCTCTGAAACTTCTAAAAAATAAAAAAGCCAAGGTCAAAAGTATAAAAGCAACCATTTCTACGCTCCAAGATTGAAAGAACAGAACCAAAGGAAACCAACCACGCTGATATGTCCTAATTATTTTCTCTTTACTGGGCATTGTTCGGTGTTTTCCTTTCCAACACCATCGTTAAGACAATCTTTTCACTTAAAAAAAATACTTAACTGGACATACGAAAAACAGACTTGTTCTATAGAACAGAGGTGCAAAAATTTCCAGGCATTTCTCGAATCATAAACTGTTATTACAGCAATTCTTGACTCTTTAAATCCATGAAAAGAAAAGGAAAGAGAAATTCAATAATGCAAAAGCAAAAAAAAAAAAACTTGTCAAAATACAGGGCATGCAAAACTAAGAAAAAATGATTAAAAAAAGTCATAACCAAAAGGAAGTATAAATAAAAAGACAACAAGAACTTGAAATCCATTCTTTCTTGCAAAGGAACAGAGAGAACCTGAGAATTGAAACTGTTGAAAACTTCCTTTAGAGGACATTTTTTATGAAGTGGTATTTTTTTTTATCATTCAAAGATTTCTTCTTCAATTCCTCAAGACTGTTTACAAGCAGAGGATATATCTAGGCAGGGGAAGAGACGTTTAAGGAGAGGGAAAATTTTAAAATTTTGATAATGAGTTATGAAAAATAAATTTTGAGTAATGAGAGGCGTTATTTATAAAACGGCTGCAGTTTTTTTTCGCTCAAGGAGCGGAATAGAAGATTCTATTTTCTCTCGGCGCGTGAATGTTTTTTTTCAAGATGGCAAAAGTGATATTCTTACAGTCTCGTGGTTTAAGAACCGTTAAGAGTGGCTCATTTACGCGCCATTACTGGCTTGCCAGTAAGGTCCGATCTTTTTGGCCAACTCGGGGCCGGTGATGATGAAGTTGCTTGTTTAGTAGTATAATTTTTTAGAGTGATTTTTTGTTAAAAATATGTTTAAATAATTTTTTATTTTTTAAAATTCATTTTTAATATCAAATCAAAAAATAAAAAAACATAAAAATTATTGAGCCGGTTCTAAAAAGTATCATGAGGTATCAAAATTATGAACGATTTGTTGTCTATCCAGTATCCAAGGCCTCACTCTTCACTGATTTTTTAACTTGATCATGTTGCATCCTCGGCTATTTCTCAAGTAACAAGCCGAGCTCCTCAATTTGAAAATTTGGCATGGCCTTTACGCTCCTAAAAGTCGCCCTGTTGAGCTCGAATCAACAATTCACCATGAACTTTTTAAGAGGTGAATCTTGACCCATCCGCGACAAGTCAAATTATTACTATAAAAAGAGAAGAATTTGGCCCCTGCTTTATGGAAAATTAAGGAAAGGTGGAGCTTTGTGCCACACGTGCCAAAACTCTCTCCCAAGGCTCACGCTTTTTCAAGAGATCCATGGATGCTATGGATCCAGGTATCTGCCAAAGATTACAGCATTGCTAAACTGCCAATGCTCTCAGCATTATGGACAAAAGTGCTCTACCTCTTTCGCAGTTTCTTACAGAAGGAAAATCATTCCATGTGACATGCAGACCTACCACCGTAAATGACGGAAAGGCAGAGCATGATTCCATGATCGAATCTCCTACTCATCAAGAACATCAACTACAATCCGCTAATAACCTGCTTTACAATGCACTAAGTTAAGACTACTGAGGTTTCAGAACAAGGCAACATTCTACATCCTCCTTCAGACACAGTCAAGTGAAGCTCAAGTGGAAGATACAGAGAAACATGTTATTATTAGTCTGGTTATTTCCTCAGCAAACCTGTCTGCCGAACATATGCCAGCCATCAACTGCTGCTGCGGATAACTTGTTTGCTTCATTACTTTTCTCAGCAAATTCATCGGTTAAATGTGCCAGACGTTGCCAGTAGCTGTGTTGTCTCCGTGTGTATCTTCAGCACTGGCCATCTCCTATCATAAAAATTGATTCATAAACAAACAGCATTTTATACAAGTAATGAAGCAAAACAAGTGAAAAGGAGCAATCGCGTGCTGCATCAGTGACTGATAAGAAGTCAAAACTTAAGGTTAATCTCCAGAATGTTACAACCATCTAAAAGCCAGGCTTACTTTTCATCAAAATGTTTTCAATTTTTGAAAGGGAGAACTTTAAGGCCGATTCATGCTCTTGGCAAATGATGAGTACTTCCAACTTCAGTGAGAGTGCATATTTTCCAATGAAAGACATGCACACACAAACACAAACATGTATTTCCACCCAAGTGTTCCAGACTCCAGAAACTTGCTACTCCCAGAAGACGAGATGCCTATCTCCTACAATTTTTTTCTGCAAAATTTCTTGGTTTTCAGACATTCTCTCCTCCCATGAACAAATTCAAATATTTAATATTGCTGGTAACTTAGGCATGTGCATTCGCACATGTATAATTCAGTTCATTGGAAATTTTTAAGATTTTAAAAATACATTTATTAACTATCCAAGCATTACTATTTTGTAAAATAAACAAGGGCATACATGGATATACCTATGAGTTCTTTTCTTTATTTATTTAGAAACGGCATTGAGTTATTTAGCATCACCATGATGCACTTCTTGTTTAATTAAAAAAAAAATGAAGTGGTAAATTAAAAATATTTGCAAAAAAGGTAAAGTGAAAATAAAAAAAAAAACAAAACAATTGCAGCAATAATAAAATAAGTAATAGCATCAAAACACAAGGGGTGGAAAAATAATACTTTAGAATGAGAAGGAATTTGATCCATGCCTCCTATTTCTGATGGGGAAGTAAAGCTAAGACATCTGAATAAAAGAACAGGCATGACCGATTATGAAATATTTCTTTATTCAGAATTAGAAGAATAAACATAAGGGAATTTGAAGAGAAAAAAAGACAAGTGTATTTTACTCTAATCAAATGTTTACATATAGTTAGTACTTTTTATATATAGATATGGATACTTCGATTATATTTGTCCTAAATCTGCTAACCAGTTCTAAATAAATCAAGCTCTACCAAGAAAGAATATGAAAAGGACATTTCCAATTCAGTAGGAAAATATCACAAGGCTGCTAATATTTACCAAGAAACCATATGAAGAAGACACTCCTAGTACAGTTATATGTTTACCTGAGTTTCATACCAGATCAACTTCAATATTGAAGAAAAAGAGTGGCATCTTCCTCATCTTGGAATAGAGGTGGAGTTTTAAAAGGAACAGATATAGAGTAGTTGAGCTGGTAATTCACAAGAATCGGACCAAAAATGTTGAACTTGGGAGCACTGCCATAAGCAGCTTCTGCATCTGAACACCTCTTGAAAATTACTCTGGCACGATTGGTATCCCTATCAACTTCTGTCTCGGATTCTTTTAGAGGTCCAAAGCGTCTGAACATCTTATTTAGGCTTATTTCTGAAGGAACAGAATCCACCACAGGGAAATGCATTACAAGCTCTGCCGGAGCCTTCTCATCCACATAACCAGCTGGTTTCTGAGCTGATACATCATAATTGCTATCAGAATATTGTTTCCTAGAGTTTGACCTACCACTGGGTTTATCCAGAACAACAGGCACAAAAAGATTATCCCTTTTCCTACTTTTACGTGGTGGTTGCTCTTCAGAACCATTTTGAATAACCCGGTCTGTCCAATAAGTGTCATTCATATCCTCGAATTCAAATGTTTCAGGAAAACCACCAGAAGAATGGGATGTTTTTCTCTTACCAGATACTTTATCATGCTGGTCCATGACCAATGAGTTCCTGAAATCAGAGAAGAAGCTAATGATGATGTTCAAGAAACCATATCCTTTCAAGGGATCTTGTGCTGTCAAGTGAAGTTGTGATAGCAGATCATCAAGTGATGAGTATTCTGTTGGAACTATTATTCTCTTTATCTCAGCATCCTCAGAATGCAAAAACGAAGCATCAGATCCATCTCCAACAAGCCCATCGCTGCTTCCATCTACCTTAGGGCTATTACACTTCAGGATAGAAGGAGACCCAGTCATTTGGCTAGCAACTCTTTGGATGCATTCGCCAATCTTGAAGGAGGGCTTCAATGCGGTTGAAGACACTTTTGCAAAAGATATAGTCTTCCTCCGTCCTGTCATGTATGCATCATCAGCAAAGGTATCGGAGCCTTTTCTTTTCTTGCCAGAAGGGGAAACTAGCATACTGTTTGCTTTCCCATCAGACCCAATTTCATCACCCACAGAATCCCACGAGTCACTGATCAAATCAGACAAGTTTCTCTCTTTTTTCCTGGGATAGATGCTATCCTTCAGATTATGTTTGCGTTTGTGAGAAGAGCCTCTTTGAGTTTGCAAAATCTCCTCACCCGATGAAATTTGCCCATGGTCCTCATAAACAGCAGATGTGTGATCAATCGATCCATCCTCAAATTGTAAAGCATCTGACTTCTCCAACAACCCTCCACAAAACTGATATTCAGGCAGTTCAGAGTAACCTTTTAATCGATAGAAGGCCAGCAACTGAGACTTTGCAATCACAAACTCCAATCTATTAGCCCCACCAGATGGAGATTGCGCTAATGCTTTCATATAATCCACTAATTTATCTGGTTGAAACAAATCAGCACTCATATCTTTGTCAACACCATCTCTTGTACTTGCCTCTGGCCGGATTCCAGTATTTTCAACTACCTGACATTTGATTTCATCGTAGGCATCCTTTGGCAGACATGAGCAAGCCAGACCCAGCTCAACTCGTCTGGAAACTTCTTCCAGAGAACAATCAACAGCATTCTGAAATACTTCCGAATTGCTCTGCTTCTCAACCTGAGAGAAGTGTGACCTGAAAGGCTTTAGCAAAGATGCTTCATTCCATGCAAATGTGCGGTCCCCAAAATATGCTACTAAATAGCAGTCCTTCTTATGATACCTCATTGCTTTCTCGGAGGCATCTGATGGATCAAATATCTGTCCAGGCCACCAAGGATGACTCCTTACTTTACCCCAGACCAAATCTGATACAGAAAACTCACCTTCATTATCTGGCGGCAGCAGATAACAAGCCTGATCTTCTTTCTCTGAGCTTCCAGGCTTTAACACTGACAATTTAGAAGATTTCTCCTCCATGGTGTTCAGCTGTTCAGTGTCAGTATCCTGTTCTTCAACTTCCATTTCTTGCCCTTGTAAATCAACCTGTTCAGCATCAAGAACATGTTCTTCATTTGTCATTTCTTGCCCTGCATTTGAAACAATCTCAAAAGGACCATGAGATGCACCCTCATCCAAACCTTCCTCGACCTTTAATTGCTGATCGCTTTCAGCAAGCTCCTTGAGTTCAGTTTTGGAAATCAAAGCTTCCTCATTGCTTGCGATAACATTTTCCCCCACATCCATGAGCTGGCTATCTGTTTCTGTGCACACGGATGCTGTTTCGGCATGTGAGTTCTGTTCTTCTAGGTTTTTCTTCTCCCCTCCAAATTCTTTAGCACGAGTAGCCTGTTCTTGAACTTCCATCAGTTGTTCTTTGATTGAATCAACATGAGCAGGATCACTGGGTGCACTTTTGTCTAAACCTTCTTCAGGCTTCAACTGTTGATCTTTTACAGAAGGATCTGGAACTTCAGTACGTGAGGTCAAAACCTCATCGTTGTGTGTCAAAGCCGTTTCAACATCCATTTCCATCCCTCCACATGTTGTCTTAGTCCTTATTTCAGTGCTTCCATTAATGGTCTCAACTTTCTGCTGTTGGCAAACTGTTATTACTTGCTCTTTCTGTAGATCAGCTTCTTCAGCGTTATTAACTATGCACGCAGTTATTGCTTTTTTATTCTTTTCAGGATTCAGAAGCACATTGTTTTCCTTTGCTACAACTACAGCTCCAACAACTACTTGAGCTGGTTGATACGAAGATTGTGAATCTGCACATGCATTATAGCCATTTTCAGTGCTCCCATTGGCTGTCTCAGATGTTCCCTGCAGTTCTTCCACTGAAAAACAAAAACTTTCACTAAAAGCATCAGTGTCCATACCTTCATTGTTAGGACATGTTATATTTTTGTCGTCAGTTGATGAAACCCTCCCTTCAATGGCAACTTGTGTTTGTTCATCCAACAATTCCGAGTCTGGGTTGGCAATGCTGTCTTTTTCTGTTAAAACTGGTGAACTTTCAGAAGTTGAGATAATCCCCTCTAAATCACCAGCAAGTTCTCCCTTCAAAGCATCACTCCTAGTTGCTTCAACCTTGGGATCTAAACCTTCATTATTGGCCATCACCACAACTTCCTCAACAACTTTGGTCTCTACATTCATATCTTCCACAGCTGGAGAAGTTACAACTGCAGTTTCAGTAACAGAATTCCACACTTCGTTATGCAAAACAAGCACCTCTTGCGTCTCTGAATCCTGAAGTGCATCGTTCACATTGCCATCTTTTTCCTCGGCCCTACCCGCAGCTTCCTCAACCAATTCACATTTCTCTATAACTTGGGTTTCACCTACTGAAGAACCTACTGCCATGGAAGGACCTCCTGCTCCACTTTCAGCTCTTTGATCCTGAGATTCATTCTCTGACAGCCCAACTAGTCGAGAACTCACTTTCTGACTAACATCAATCCCAACTCCCTCAACACCCTCCTCTACCAATTCCCTTTTCAAACTCTCCTCATCCGTAACAATAGTCGCTTCTTCTACTATAGCTTGGGCTTCCCCACCAATCCCACTTACAATTCTCACACACTGAGCATCAGCATCAGTATCTGCATCCTCGACTTCAGATGAAGTCTTACCACCATCTCCGCCAACCTCCATCTCTTCCTCTCCACCCTCTACCGGTTTACCTTTTCCTTTAGATTCTGCAAACTCCTGAACTTCCTGTGAAGTCTCATCACCATTGCCACTCACCTGCCTCTCCTTCTCCCCGCCCTCAACTGGTTTCCCTTCTTCAGATTCTGCAACCTTGGAAGACTCAACTTCTGAGTTTGATGCCTCAACACCAGAACCCCTATTCTCATGTGTCCCTGAATCACCAACTACACCACTAAAATCTGAATGTTGCGCATCTCCGTCGGCATGACCACAAGCAGCAGTTTCCTTTCTCCCTCCCCCTCCACCTCCATCACCCAAATTGCCCGTGCACCCACCATCAACATCCTCGCTTGAAGACCCCCTAACCATTACTTCATCTCCATTACAAGATCCTCCTTCCTTTGCCACCACATGATCCCTTGAAGAACCCTCAATATTACCCTTACCCAGACCCTCAGCCTCCTCACTGGCTACGGCGTCGAGAACAACTGGGGTCGTTGCTTTTGTGGTTTTCTCACTATCTGCATGTTCACTAGTCGATAATTCCGTAGCATTACTAGCCAAATCATTATCATTCTTGCATTCATCCATTTAAAACAGTATTTGGGTCGGTTTCAAGATCCGAAAAGGAAGCCCTTTCACTATAAGAAACCACAATTTTAAACAAAAATATTAAGAAAGTGATAAACCCTAGCCAAAAAAAAGTCCACAATTCTGTAAAGAAAAATAGTAAATCAAGTGATGTACTTATTAAAAAAAGATATTAAAGAACAACAATTTAGATTGCTATATTAATAAAAAGAGTGATTTTTTTAAGATTACGTGTTTACCTCGTTAGATCTTGTAAGAAGTGGAAGCCAGGGGATTGTGGGGTTTTTTCTTTTTTGAGTTTTTAGAGAGAGAAAGAGAGAAGATAAAGGTAGTGTTTGGGCATGAGAATAACCTAGGCGTCCTCTTAAGTGATCTGTAAACAAAGCCCGAATATAATGGGTTCTTGTCCTTTTTCACTTTTCAGTGATTGGCCATCACTGTACCTGTTAGGCGTCCTCTTATGTACTTTTTATATTTTAAAATTATTTTAAAAAAATTTAATTTTTTTTAAATTAATTTTTTTTATATTTTTAAATTATTTTGATATAATTTAAAAAATAATTTTTAAAAAATAAAAAATATATATTATTTTGATATTTATTTATTTTTGTGTTTTAAAAATATTTTAAAAAAAATTTAAATATTTTTATTTTTTTTACTTCAAATTAATATTTTTATTATTATTTTTAAATTATTTTAATATATTAATATCAAAAATAATTTTTAAAAATAAAAAAAATATTATTTTAATAAATTTTGAAATAAACTGCAACCACATTTACAAATCCAATCCGGCACAGGCTTTTTCCTTCATTTTCTATCAATGAGTGTGTGGAACTTCGCTGGTGACCGAGGATTGTGACGGCCCAATAATGTCTGGGCACGTGTGGTTAGGATTTAGTGAGAAGGTGGAGACCGGTGGATTATTCCGTGGCTTTTGGTGATTTGATAGGGCTTCGGTAAATGTCTTAATCATTTTTTAATAGACTTTTCTCAGTCAAGGAATATTTTTATCACGTCTCTATCTCTTGATAAGCTTTCACCATGTGATCCTGTGAGAGTCCATAGCAGAAGATATCTACACCACCTGTTGTCTAAGCTCTTTTATATTCACAGCACAATATCTTTTTATACTTTTTTTTTTAATTTATGGGATTATTCCACTTTTTTTTAAAAAAAATGGACGGGGGTGATTGCAGTGAATTTACGAGCAGTAATGTAACGAGGTATATCTGGTAGAAAATTGACTAATTGTAACCAATTGGGTAATCTAAGAGAGTGCTGCCCGATTTACGTAGCAAAGGACAAGAGAGAATCCTTCTGGAAGTACTGGTTTCGTTCACGACCACCCCTTTCCGACACAACAAAAACCGCAAACATAGTTGCGTGCTCGGTTGATAAGTGTACTACTTAGGTTATTATACTTGACTCGGAGTCGCTGAGTTAACTTATTTAATCTCAAAATAGAAATTAAAACAGCGTTATTCTTTTTTTTAAAAAAAAAAAAAACGATTGTTGACTGGGTCAGCTTCTTTTTTTAAGTCCTGACCGAGGGCTGGGTCGACCCAACTGCCCGGACCGATTTCAGTTCATGTCTACTCGGTTGAATTCTGACATGAGCTGCACCTGCACGTGGTTGGTAGATTTTCACCAGGAGTGCACTTAATTAACTGGGGTGATGGAGACTTTTTCCAGTACTATCTAGATACCGGCGATGGCATTTGTTTTTGCGGGTGAATTCAGTGTTTTTCAGATTATTTTTTACATTGAAACCTATTGATATAAAAAAATTTAAAAAATCTAGAAAATATATGTTTTTAATTAAAGAATATTTTTACAAAAATACAATACAGTGCATCTTTGACCTTTTGCATTGCAGCTTGCTGGTTACAATTAAAAAAATACACGACAAAAACTAATAAAAGTTTTCTTCTCTCTCTCGTGAAACTATTTTTCTTTTTGTTTTTTAATAAAAAATAAGAACGTGCATGTTTATTAAAAATGAAGATAATCTTTTTTTCTTTTTAAAAATTAAAAATTTATCAAGATGACAATTATTTTTCATAAAAAATCAAATATCTTAGTTTATAACAATTATTTTAATATTTTATATTCACGATAATCGAATTATATGATATTTATTTTATTTTATTCAATATAAAAAATATAATGAAATTTTTATATTGTTGGCTAGGGAAATGTTTTTATGTTTATGATATTGACTAGATATAAAAAAAAAAATAGTTTATAATGCTAAAAAAATACTTGTATATAACAAAAAAATATTTTGCATGTCTTTTATTTATTTGAAAAATAAATAAAAACTTATAAAGCAAAATTATGATAACCTCTAGTACTGTCTAAACTCAATACAAAATTTAGAAAACTACAGAACTAGTTTTTTAATTTCGTTGAATCTGAACATGAAATTTCTAACTAAAGTTTTCTATGAAAGCATTTTTTATTTCAAATTTTCATAAAATTAAAATATTATTTTGCTTGTAAATAGATCCAATCGCATTTTTACTTGAAGGTTTGTTTGGTTCAGTAGTATAGAAGTCGAATAAAAGAAGGGAACATTGATTGGAACCTGGAAGCTTTCATCATGGTTCTTCGGGTTGATTCTTTCTATTGTTGGATTGAAACTAAGGCTATCCATCTCGGGAATCAGATCATTTTCAAAATTAAGACAGCCCAGCAATATTATGAGAATAAACGTTTGCTTTTAGAAATATTGTTAAAAAGTACTTCACTCTAAAAAAATATTAAAAAAATATTTAAATATTTAATTGTATAAAAAATAAAAATAATTATTTAAATATAACTTCAAATAAAAAATAATCCAACTAAAATCAAGTGTTCCTGATGTTGAAGCCATAAGCAGATCAACACGTTTAAAAGAGTGCTATGTGGCTACGAAGATTCCCTCGGCCCAAACTAGTCCTGGCCCATATGTTAACAGATTTTGAGACCCAATTGATCTGGTCAGGGCCAGTGAATTACGATCACTTTACAGGTGATCTTGTATTATATTCCGAGCCCTCGCCGGCCTAGATACCAGATCCAAAAGACTCCGTCGAACCCACATTATCTCATCATTTTTTCCCCCGAGAAACAACCGCGTGGATGGGCTCCAAGGTACATCCACTCGACGTCCCCGAATGATTCAGGGTCTTTTCTCAGGATCTTTAGATTTCGTTTTCATTGCATTTTTCTTTTCCATTTTACGTGCCAACAAAACATCTGGTTAGTTTGATCAAACTACTTCTCGAGGAAAATTCAAATCACCCCTCAAATGCACGACCGAATGTGGCTAAATTGCAAAATTATTTACATTTAATGGAGTTTTGTTTTGCTTGAAATTTTATTAAGAATTGTTTTCCTGTTTCTCGGAAATTTATAAGAAAATTGATCAAGTTACGAACCTAATTCATCTGTTAGAAAAAACTTTAAGCTCAGGGTTTTATAAGATATTTAACTAATAGTAATTAATTTACAATTATAATATCATTTTAATTATCATTGCCGCAACAACCATCATCTCATCCTTGTCACCAATTACCACCATATTTTTTCGGGTTCATCAAAATATCAAAAAATTGTTGTGTGGTCCCGCACCATGTGATGGGGGGACCACCACATTAATTAAGGAGGCAGCTGGCTGCCTCTTTGATTTAAATTAAATGTCCGGCTACTGTAGATGGTAGTAGCAAATTTGAACGAGAGAGCAGGGAAAAACCGAGAGAAAGAAAGAAGAGGAGGCAGCAGAGCAGTCTGTCTTCTTTCTTCGATTTCCAGTTCGTTCACCGTTGGATCGGGCTGAGATTTGGACAGAAGCTTCTAGACACGTTACTCTTCATTCTGAACGGTTGGATTGAAGATTGGTGGTGTGGAAGCTGGTCGTTTTGATAGAAAACGGGGCTGTCAGTGTTGTGAGTCTTTCTCTAACATTACTCTCTTTAATCTTGTTGTAATCCGAGAATAAGTTGTTCTTGATGATATATATGTTGTAGCCCTTAGTTGAATATGAGGAAGAACTATTGTGAACCCATTATTTGTGATAGTGGAAGTTTTTAGGTGGACTCCGGTCCCGTGGTTTTTCCCGCATCGGGTTTTCCACGTAAAAATCTTGGCGTTGATTTGTGTGATTGTTGCATTATATTTGTTCATTGTTTGATTCTGTTTTTACTGCACAAAGAGGGAAAAAGGATTGGGACTTGTGAATTGTGAATTGTATTCCGCTGAATTGATCCGGTTAGTTGTCCCTAGTTTTCCCAACAAAAATTTATCTAAAAAAAAACATTTTATATGTAAATATCTTATTTATCCTTAAATTGATATTCCTAGACACCCGGTTTAGCAACAAGTGACTCTCTTATAAACAAGATCTTTTTAAATGCAGACATCAAGTCATTTTCTAAGCCTCATTAACTACTATAACGCGAGGTTGTCTTCTAATATGTTTCATTTGCAAAATATATACAGGTCTGCAACTACAAATAACTTTATAATTTATTTTATAATCTGGTAATTTGCAGATTACTAGATCTAGCTAGATCTCCTAAAGCAAGCTTTAATTACTTTGTGAAGTATATCTTGCTTTTGCTAGCAGATAGCCAGAGTATTAATGAACACTTTTCTTAACTTTTTTTCATACGTGAAATAAAATTATCAATTATAATTTTTTTTCATGATAATATATATATCTTTTGCTGGAGGCTTTATTTCTCCAAGTAATTTTTTTTTAGGTACATCTGAGTCCATTGTTGACCTCGGACAAACAATGAACTAATCTTGACATTTCATTCACCTTGTCGATCCCGAGATGTTCAATCTTCATTATTTGCTCCTAAAAAAGGCTTGTCAATGAAGGCTGTTGTGATTTTTTCTGCTGCGAAGAGAGTTGACGTTGTTGCTATATGAATTTGCTATTTTCTTGGAGTCTGTGTCTATGCTGCTGCTTCTGCGTGTGTTTTCTTCGAAGGACCGTTGCTGTGTTTTTGTCAACGAAGGCATGTTTTGCTGCCAAGTTTATATTATCCTTTTTCTTCCAAGCTCTCACACCAATTATTGAAAATAATGAACACTCGAGTATTTAACATTCCAAAATTTTATTTATTATCGATATTTAACATGTATTTTTACACAATTCTGAATACATGATTCTAATAAAGAAAAGCTAAAACTATCAATTTTTTTCAGCCTTATAACTTTAACAGAGAAAGGTATAGTTGGTAGTTTTGAAACCGGTCAGGCCAATCCGAGACTGGAACCGGGCTGGTTTGAAAAAAAAATAGAAAAAGTCATGACCTGGTGTGACCTGACTGACCCGGCAGGTTGACCCGATGACCCAGAAAAACCCAGTCAAAAACCAGGTTGCAACCCATGTAATTTTTTTTTTTACTAAAATGATGTTTTGATTTTTTAAAAAATAAAAATTAACCCGGTTAAGACTCGGAACTCGAGTTTTAGATCGAGCCGGCTACTAGACTGGGTTTAAATACTATAGTATCGTTTATCAAGGTAGGAAAGATTGAAAATAATAGTTAAATAGAGATTCGAAAATGCAATTTTTTTTTAATCAAGGATTTCTGTCTAGACTAGAATTTCAAGTAATATCTTAATATATGCGAGTGAGAGTACTTGATTGGAGCATGCTTCTTGTCATTAACCGGAGTGAGACTTACCGACTTAACGAACTAAACTTTCACGTTTACATGTTATAACAGGAAACGTCCGTTTGTGTCTTTGATGATGGACTTTTCTTTTATATAATCATTTAATATAAAGGGGCTATCCTCCTTTTATTTGCTATCCAAGTATATATCTTCTTTTTTGAAGGGCATAATGATCTTTTCCCGAATGGATCTTAGCTTCCCGTATCGTCTTCTAAATGCTTTTTTTTCCCTTTTAACGAGTTTTTTTTTTTTAAAAAAAAAAACGAGCTTTTTATACATCGAGACCAATATCCAAGTATTTTATTTCAAAATTATTTTGAATATAGATTTATTTTATATTTTTATTTTTTAAACTAAATATGTTTTTATATTTTCCATATATATACACACACACTTATGTTTCAGAATACCAGCTATATCCGCAAATGCTCGAATTAGCTCTCTCTTCCAATTAATGGGATATATGGAGGGGGAGATTAATTTATGCTTGTACTGTATTCATTCTCGGAATAATAATATACTGCATGCTTAAGCATTGTTATAGAAAACTATATGATATATAGACATCAAGCTAATAACCCAGTAGAGGGGGGGCAAAAAATTATTAGAAGATGCAGGCTTTTTAAGCAGAAAAGTTCATTGAAATCCATCAAAAGTAACCCATAAGATATGGGCAAAACATACATGACGAACTTCAATTACAATTTTTTTTTTTTTTTTTTTTGGTTCTAATAGTTCACACAGCTCAAGCTGAGATGTTAGATAGAGAAAGTGAATGAAAGAATCTTATCAAACACCTAAGAATCATAAATACTTTTTTCCTTAAGAAATAACCGCGGAAAGAAGAACCACAGCAGATCTGATAATAATGTTGTTCTGCAGCTACTCCCCTCTCCTTTTGTTATTGCCAACTGAGTGCCCCCTCTCTTATCCATCCCTTTTAAAGCTTTCACTTGCGCCACCTGTACCTATTCCACAGCCAGGCAAACTGCATGTCTCTGTAATATCAGTACTTTATATTTATCACCGAGTTCCATTGAACACACACACACATCTAGCGCCATTCAGTCACAATGTAAAGAGAGAAAATACTGGAAAAAATTAAAGGTATACTCAAGAAGATATTGCCTATAATGTCAGCATGGAGCATCAATATCAATCTACTAGCTAGCACTACTGTATGTTTCACTTCATATATGAAAGGCTTGCTAGGCTGGTAAAGATGTACAGCGCCATCATGAACCTCTAGTTCATTATTTAGCCACGCGGAATACGTACTCTCACGTGTCTTTAACCTTTCTTCTCATTTAAAGATCATCTTCTCATGCCGATTTTTATATTCTAACACTAAATATATTTTTGTTAGTTTAATTGTGCTTTTAAAATTTTTTGAATATTTTTTTAGTTTGAATTAATTTTTTATATGTTATTGAATTGTTTTGACCTGTAATTTATTAGAAGTAGGAGTTTGTCTCAATGAAAGGACAAGGTGGTAAGTAACTCAAGAAATTAATACAAGGTGGCGAGGGACAATGAATCAAACAAAACTTATAAATTCTACGCTACAAGCAATTTGTGTTATTGTAAACAGCAACTAGCATGCAGCAACCATGGATTGGAAAGTATCCACTGACTTTGAGGGCGTTTTGATCTTCTGGCACGTGAGTTTCTAACATGCCAGTTGTAAACGCACCCTATTCAATCACAAAGGCACGTGGCACGATGATTCTTTTGTTCACCTTGACTAAGGTTGATCATGTTGCCATGTGAAGCTAACCCAAGAGGCTATGAAATCATCGTGTACAGCTAACATGCATGGAAGAGTATGTACCTGCACTAGGAGGAGCAATTGACGGTGGTTTGGACATGATAGTGGGGACGGTTGTCATGGGACCCGCTGTTGTTGGTGGGAAGATGTGGGCAGCAGGTAGGCCCATAGCTTGTGATTGATGGAAGTGATAAAAAGGGTACATTGGCATCAATGTATTGGCACCCACCATAGCTTGCCCTGGATACACCTGAGAGAAATGCCCATTCATGTAGGACCCGCCTGTGTAGTTTAGCTTCTGTGGACCATCATAGCAACACGTTGTCACGATCGACTCTCGAATATTTTCTGTTAATTTTAGGGTGGATCGGATTGTTTAAAATTTGGGAATTTCAACTCAATTTCTTTTTTCATCGCTGAGAAATATTCCATTAATTGGCTGAATTTGTAGTTCATTATCAATATTGGGCTTTCATCAACTTGCATAATTATCCATAAATTACCATAACCACCACGTATACTGAAATGATCATGTGTTTGAATAACTATTCATCAATGATAATAGAGTTGTAGAAAAACTTACATGATTGCCACTGGTATCGGTGGCAATGTAAGCTGGAGAATACCTGAAAACGGCAACTACAACATAAGAAACGCTCCATGTTCACATTTCATGTGGTAAAATTAAGAGCAATATTCAGGCCGCAGAGTGCCAGCTTACCCGTAAAAGGGAACGGCTTGGTGATGCTGATGATGAAACGGCGATGCTGCTGCAGCTGACCCTGCCGGATAATACCACTGGACATGATTTGCCGGCGCTGCTGGCGTGGACCTCGGTCCAGCGTTAATGTTAGGTCCTTCATGATTAAATTTAATCACAAACATGAGCAAACTATATAATGCTAAAATTTATTGAAATCCTATCATATATTAGAGATTTATTTCTCGTTTTTTATGTAAACATTTTTTTCCTTTTAATAAAGGGTAAGGTTATACAAATAGGAAAATTATACAAGTTTTTTTGGTAATATATAGTAAGTGATCATGCCATAAATGATCAGGCGATCGTCAGATTTTTAATACAGCAATTTTATCAAGCATTGATGCATGACTCCAAAAATTATTTGATTTTATTTCAAGAAAGCTGGCAGTTTAATTTTTTTTATATATATATATATAAAGAGAATCCACAATTCTTTTTCTCTCTCTCTTAATTTACATGCCCTGAAAAGAAAATAAAGAAATATTCCTTTCTAAGAAACATATTAACATAGATAAACATCTATGTTGAAAATACGTCCATAGACTTCAAAATATCCATACCTTG